>Ga0105097_10000551_pt1 | contig 17164 bp, 14 predicted proteins | sample PPLLak12cMay2015_FD_87035 | JGI IMG/M metagenome (GOLD analysis project Ga0105097, IMG submission 87035) | Freshwater sediment microbial communities from Prairie Pothole Lake near Jamestown, North Dakota, USA - PPLs Lake P7 Core (1) Depth... | ecosystem: Environmental > Aquatic > Freshwater >...
CGTGTAAAAAGACGGGAAATATATAACCTGCCTGACTCAGCATCTGAAGTATTATTCAGTGCCCCCTGCATTCCCGGCCCGGGGAATTTTCGGTTCGTCCGGGCCTGATCGGTCATACTTCCGGCCGGCACCGGATGGGACAAATTCTGACATGCCATGAGCGTGTTCTGACGCGCGTCCAGTGCAATGCAGCTTTGCTTTGCCAGTCTTTAATATATATCAGGGGGAAAATATCTGTATTAATCCATGAATTTGTATCACGGAAAGTGACAAAAAATCCTCATTCAGGGAATGTTTCCGGCATATTTGCACAGACCGGAAAACAACAAACCCTCCTGATAAATTATTACCAAAGGAGAAACTACAATGGACAGTCAGAAGATACTTGTCACGGGTGGAGCGGGATTTATCGGTACCAATCTCGTTAATGAACTGCAGAAGCGGGGTCATGAAGTCCTGGCCGTTGATCTTTACAACACGGAAAGGGAGAATTATATCAGGACCGATGTCCGGAGTTATCAGCAGCTCGGACGTATTTTTGAAAAAAGATCCTTTGATTATGTATACCACCTTGCTGCAGAATACGGACGGTGGAACGGTGAAGATTACTATGAAAATCTCTGGCAGACCAATTGTATCGGTACAAAAAACCTGCTCCGTCTCCAGGAAAAACTGAAATTCCGCACGATCTTCTTTTCCAGCGCTGAAGTGTACGGGGATTTCGAAGGAAAAATGTCAGAGAACGTAATGGTCAATAATCCTGTAAAGGACACCTACCAGATGAATGATTATGCCATCACGAAATGGGCAGGGGAGCTCATGTGCATGAACTCTGCCAAGATGTTCGGGACAGAAACGGTCCGGGTCCGGCCGGTAAACTGCTATGGACCCCACGAACACTATACCCCGTACCGTGGATTTATCCCCAAATTCATCTACCATGCACTCTTCAACAAGCCCTATACGGTATTTAAAGGCCATATGCGGATAATCGATTATGTTGAGGACTCCTGCAGGACCTGGGCAAATATTGTCAATAATTTCATACCCGGGGAGGTCTATAACGTCGGTGGCAGACCGGAGTGGGAGATGGAGATCAAGGGGTACTCAGATCTTATCCTGAATGCCGTCGGAAGGGATGACTCTTTGGTTCATTACGAAGAAGCTGAACCCTTTACTACAAAAATGAAACATATGGACTTTTCAAAAGCGGTCAGGGACCTGGATCATAATCCCAAAGTTACCCCTCAGGAAGGAATTAAACGTACCGTCCAGTGGATGAAGAATTATTACCGGACAGGTGAATGACGTGGAAATGTATTCTGAATTCTATGAGGGATCAACGATTTTAGTGACCGGGGGTGCCGGAGCAATCGGCGGAAATCTCTGCAGGAAACTGGCCTCACTCGGTGCAAAAAAAGTAATTATCCTTGACAACCTCTCCTCGTCATATGAATGGAACATCCCAAAAGACCACAATGTCATGTTCATTAACGGGGATATCCTGGACGATGCCATACTGAAAAGAACTTTCAGGGAAAAGCCAGACTATATATTTCACCTGGCAGCCCATTTTGCCAACCAGAATTCTGTTGACAACCCTGAAAAAGATCTCATGATCAACGGTCTTGGTATCCTCAGGGTGCTCCAGTATGCCCACCTGGTCGGGGTAAAGCGTTTTGTCTACTCTTCTTCCGGCTGTGGTGTATACGGACTTGAATCAAAGATGCCGTTTGAAGAGCACGATGTCTCAATACACCTTCACACTCCCTACCAGGTCACAAAACTGCTGGGAGAGTTATATACGAACTATTTCTATAACCTGTACAACCTCCCCATCGCGAATGCACGGTTTTTCAATTCCTACGGGCCCGGGGAAGTGCCGGGGAAATACCGGAATGTCATCCCCAATTTCTTTTACTGGGCGATGAAAGGCCAGGCGCTGCCGATAACCGGTGAAGGAACGGAGACCCGGGACTGGACCTATGTCGGTGATATTGTCAACGGGCTGCTGGCAATGGGAGTGAAAGATGAGGCTGTCGGCGAGGCGTTCAATCTCGGAGCAAGCAAAGAGCAGCGGGTAATCGATATGGCAAATGCCGTAAACCGCCTGGCCGGCAATGATGCGGGAATCCAGTTCAAAGAGCGCCGTGACTGGGATGTCAAGACCCGGTTGCTGTCCTGTATCACAAAAGCTGAGAAGGTGCTTGGATACAAGCCGAAGATGAAATTCGACGATGGGCTGAAGGAAACTCACCGCTGGTTTGTTGAAAACTGGAATACCATTGACGCGAGTGCGGAATTTTAATTTTTTACTTATTCCGGTGAATGCATGAAAATTTTAATGGTCGTTGCATATTTTACCCCGGAAATCGGGAGTGCTGCCCATGTATATTCTGACCTTGCCCGGTCATTCATCAAACGAGGTCATGATGTTGATATCATCACTTCCTATCCCCGTGAATATAACCTGAATACTGCGGACCTGTCAAAAGAGTTCCCCCTTGAAGAAGTGATGGACGGGGTCAGTGTTCACCGGGTAAAACATCCTCATACCCGGGATAATATTATTATCCGGGGTCTTGAACATTTTCTGCTCCCCGGATATTATTTCAGGAAATACCAACAACTCGGGAAAAAATTTGATGTATGCCTGTTTTACATTCCCCCCCTGCCGCTCTATTACCTGGCAAAAAAGATCAGGCGTCATGATGGCACACCCTCCGTCCTGAATTTCCAGGATTTCCATCCCCAGGAACTGACCGATGTCGGGGTGCTGAAAAACCCGGTGGTAATCAGAATACTGGAATGGATTGAAAAGGTAGCCTACAAGAATGCAGATTACATCACGGTCCTGTCGCACGGGGGTATTGATTACATCGCAAAACGGGGAGGGAATAAGGAAAAAATAGCCCATATCTATAACGGACTCCTCCTTTCGGACCATGACAAGAATTTTTCAGGGCATACCTTCAAGAAAAACGAGGGGATCGAAAACAGGTTTTTGATTTCCTATGCCGGTATCCTGTCACCGTTCCAGGGTATCGATAACATCCTTGACGCAGCTGCACAACTCCGTGATCATCCCGATGTGGTTTTTTATATTGTCGGCGACGGCATGATTAAAGATCACCTCGCCGATCGGATAGCGGATGAACATCTTACCAATGTGAAACTGATGCCGCTGCAACCCCGCAATGAATACTACAATATCATCAATTCATCCGACATCAATCTTATTTCCCTTGACGATCGGATGAGAGCACCATGCGTGCCCGGGAAAACGATAAACCTTTTTGCTGCCGGAAAGCCGGTTATCGCGATTGTTGCGGAGGAATCTGAGACAGCATACGTTATGGATTTGATTTATCCGGACCTTGTCGTACGACCCGGGGACGTCAATGCACTGAAAAATACCATCGTACGGCTGAAAAATGACGGTCCGCTCAGGAACACGGTGGGCAGTGCACAGAGGCATTTTTTTGAAGAGCAGATGAGCCTTGAAGGAAATGCCGTCGCTTATGAACGGATTTTTGAACAGGTAATGCATACCTGACGGAGATAACCATAAACGATGTCCACAACCAATGAATGAACAACGGTATCGGGCATTTCACAGGATTCCGGGTCCGGCAAAAAGCGGGGATATATGAACATGACTGCAGGTATACAAAAGGATTTACAGCAGGCGTTCCCCGGTATCGAATTCAGGGTAATTCAGAAATATCATTCCTTTCATTCGACCCTCTATCGGCTAGCCATAACGGTCCCGTATCCGGGATTTCCTCATGAAATTTTACTGAAAAAATACCGCAGGAAAAATACCTTTGATGCAAAGTGTGAATATTTCTATCTGGATTCATTTTACAAAAGGAATACCGATACTGTTGTTTCCTCCCCGTTACCCATCATGATTGATTCGGAAAGACAATGCATGCTCATCGGGTTTGTCCCGGGACAAACCGTGAAGACCCACCTTCTGAAGGTATTTCCGGCCGACAGCAATATCGATGAGTATAATGATCGGTCGGCGTCTGCACTGGCACGGTTTCATTCGCTTTTTATGAAACCCCGTGACAGGGAAGTTCATATCAACAGTCCATTGCTGGACAGCTTTGGGGAACCTGAAACCCGGCACTATATGGCCCTTGTATCAGGATGCGCTATTACCGCGAAAGTTCAGGCGTTTATTGATTTTTCCCCCCAGAATGTCATCATCGACAACAGCAGAATTTTTTTGATCGATTTTCCCGACCGGGAATGCATATGCACCCCGCATCTGGACATCGCCCGCTGGAAATTTAACCTGCTGTTCCTGAAACAATTTCCTCAGTTCAGGTTCCTGAAACTGAACCGTTGGGATGAAGACCGGCTATTCCATCGGTTTTTTGAGAAATATTGTTCGGAAATGCAGGTTACCTTCAATGAAAAAGATATGCAGCTGATTGATTTCTTCCTGTGTCACTACGCAAAAAAACTCATATCTATCTATGCAGAATCAGGTGCCCTCAGCCTGAAAATCGAATACCGGTATTTATCCGGTTTTTTACATTCGCTGGCAGGTCGATGCGCATAATGGGATTACCGGTGAGAGGAAGCGACCATGTCTGAAAAAGTATCAGGGAGTGGAGCATTGAACAGTAAAAGTCCACGGATACCGGGATTAAAAATCGGACTGATTGGTTCCTGTCCTCCGCCGTACGGCGGGGTCACCGTCCACATCCAGAGGTTAATGAAAAAACTGGATGAATATTCCATTGATTACGTTCTCTATGATGTCGTAGGCGGGCGGCGTGAACAGAACGATAACCGGATCATCAGTATCCGGCATCCGAAACTCTGGATACTGAAATATTTCTTCTCGGGTACTTCTGAAATTATCCACAATCATACCACGGACTGGCGGGGGCAGGTACTGGTAGGTCTGATGGGTTTACTGGGGAAAAAAACAATATCGACATTGCACAGTGAACGTCTGGTCAAGTCCTGGAAGGATTACCCTGTCATTAAAAGAGAGATCATCCGGATTGCATTACAATCCACGACCTCGCTGATTGTGGTAAATGCACATATCCGGGAATTTTGCATATCTCTCGGGGTAAGTCCGGATAAAGTATTTCTGATTCCGGCTTTTATCCCTCCAGAACTAAAGGAAAAGGAGATACAGGAAATTCCCCGGAAAATCCGCAATTTTATCGACACCCACGATCCGCTCATTTCTGCCAATGCATTTAAAATAAAATTTTTTAAGAATGAGGATGTGTATGGGATCGATTTGTGCATTGAGTTGTGCTCCCGGCTGAAACCAAAGCATGACACGGTCGGATTTGTGTTTTTCCTGCCGCAGACTGGAGACACGCACTATTTCAGCGATCTGCAGCAGAGGATCGTCGATCTGCATCTCCAGGATAATTTTTTGTTTGTAACAGAACCGTATCCATTTTACCCGTTATTGCTGAAAAGCAGTGTATTTATCAGGCCAACAAACACGGATGGAGACGCAATCTCGTTGCGGGAAGCGCTGTATTTCGGCATACCATCAGTGGCAAGTGATGTCGTTACCCGGCCTGAGGGAACGATCCTGTTTAAAAACCGGAATATCGATGACCTCTCTGGAAAGGTACAGGATTTGCTGGATAACTACGCGTATTATAAGCAAAGAATGCATGCATTACCACCTGGTGATTACAGTGCCAGAATTGTACAGGTCTACCAGAAGGTTGCAGGTATTTCAGATATTACCGTTGCTGACGGTGAGTGAAAGGTGTACAGGAAATGCCTGGCAAAACCCTCATTTGTGATCAGGGACAGTTCATGCATGCATCTTCAGGGTAATTCTTTAAGTCTGTTTTGCGTACCCTCTATGAACAGAGCTGGTTTTCCTTCAATGAACAACGATCAGCCGGTTTCCCGGTTAAACGGTTCGATAACGGTGATAACTTCCGGAAAAAATGACAATAAGGTGTTTATTCCCAACCTGGTAAAAATCCTCAACGAGATTGTAACCGGGGATATTTATGTCATCTGTGAAGACCCCGGTGAAATCCAGTCCCTCAAAGAAGGGCGTTGTCATGGATATGATGTCACCGGTGTATCCAGGTACCGGAGTGAATCCACTCTCACCCGGATTGTAATGTATTGCATTACCGAACTGAAAATCTCATTTTTTCTGGCTTTTCATAAAAAAACGGATTATTATGTCTTTTTCCTGGCCCAGTGCCTGACATTGCCGGTCCTTACCCTGAGGCTGATGGGAAAGGGACCGGTGTTAATCCTCGGTGCTTCGAATAACCAGATGAATAAATCAAAGAAATCTCATCTGCTCACCATCCTGGCACTGGAAGAGAGGATAAATTTCTCGCTCTCAAAAAACATTGTTCTCTATTCAGAGCGCCTGATCAAAGAATGGGATCTGGAGAAATACCGGAACAAGATCCTCATCGGTCACCGGCATTATATTAATTTTGAACATTTTTCAATTATTAAACCATTTACCGGAAGGGAAACTGCCATCGGATATATCGGGCGGCTCAGTGAAGAGAAGGGAATTCTGAATTTCGTTGAAGCGCTTCCCGGTATTCTGCAGGAGCATCCTCACCTGAAGATATATATTATCGGTGACGGGCAGCTGAATGACCGGATTCATGCCAGACTTGCGCAATCCGGCATCCTGGAAAACGTGGTAGTTACCGGGTGGATTGGTCATGATGAGATACCCCGGTACCTGAATGAGTTGCGTCTTTTGGTTCTCCCATCGGATACCGAAGGATTATCCAATATCATGCTTGAGGCAATGGCATGCGGAACACCCGTGCTTTCGACACCGGTCGGTGCCATTCCTGACTTTATTACCGACGGGAAAACGGGTTTTCTCATGGAAAACAACTCTCCTGAATCCATTGAAAAAAATGTCATACGTGCCTTAAATTTCCCGGAAACAGAAGAAATTATTCTCAATACCCGGGAATTACTGAAACGGGAATTTACGTTTGAGAGTGCAGTGAAAAGGTATTCCCTGTTGCTTAAAAAAACCCGGTGATGCCATTATTTACGAAATACGATGAGAATCTGATGGATCATTAATTAAAATCCGAGTTTCAATTTCTTCCTTTCTTTTTAGAATAATTCTTCAAACCTGATATCATCGATATTTTTCTTCATAGTATTTATTGAAATTCCCGGGATAAATTTCGCAGGATCCTGCTGTTCCGTATAGTTCTGCTGATATTCAGGAACCTGAAGCCTCATGTTGCCGTGATCTGTCCCGGTATTTGTACCTTATCAGGAGAGTGATGCCCAGAAAGTTAACATCAGCATGAACACCAGCATTAACATAATGATGAGTATTATTATCCCGGCAATAATAACGATTAATTTCCGGCCCTTAAGTTGTATCAGTTCACTCGTGTCATGAAACAGTACGGATTCTTGTTTTTTTATTGTTTTGTTCTCAGTATTTTGATGTATTACGGGTGTGCAGACACGGGAGTTCAAAACGGGGTGATTTACAATCGATGACACACCCCCGGATAGTTCTTCCCGGATATTCACCCCGCAATTCTCACAAAAAACCCTGTTTTTGCCGGTAATCGGGCCACCACATTGTGCGCAGATCTCAACCGGTTTGACCGTCTGGATGGGAGCCGGTTTCCGTGCGGATAAAAAATCATCCCCGGATTCCGGTTTTACCGGCTGGAAGAGAGCCTGTTTCGGTTCGGGGAAAAAATCATCCCCGGACTCCGGTTTTACCGGCTGGACTGCTGTCGGTTTCTGCGCAGACAGAGGGTCATCCCGAATAACTCCGGATTTTCTCTCCGGAGTTGTGGTTTTGTAATATTTTAGGTGGTCCTTCACTTCCCTCAGATCGGGTGCTTTTTCCGGAATATTTGCTGATAATTTTGCTCCGCATCGATAGCAAAAAAATGAAGTATTGTCATAAATCTGAGTATTACATTTCGGACATTTTATTTCCGGCATTATCATCCGCAAATCCTTCTTTGAGTTAGATGTTAAAATAGTATTTCCATACATTACCTGTTTCCTGAAGCATTCCCGTTGTTAATTGCTGTATGGGGAAAACTTTGGATCTTTCAGGATCCTCAAAGCGGATTCACATAATCACACTCCGGAGAAAGTAATACAACACCATCGCAAAGCGCAGTGGCGGTTCGGGGGGGACAGGTACTGTCCCCTCTATAAACAGGATACCCTGCAATTTGTTGAAAACTTCGGATTTCTCATGAAAATAAATTAAATGGATGGGAGTAATGGAATGTTAATTCCTCATAATTATTTGCGATGAACCCCGCCGCCCCCGACGGGGCGCCCCCCGCTGCGGATCAGTGTCCATAAGCATATTTGTAAACACCGCACTGCCCCGCCGTGCCTCGGAGAGGCCCTGAGGCGGGGAACCCTCATAGAATTACATGGTTTAATGATTTTCATGGTTCTGTTGTGAACTCCCGTTCATGTGTGTTTCTCATGAAAATTCCACCATTACAGTAATTTCGGGAAGTGCCAATCCCGCTATTGCGATGGTCTGCGCCGCCCCCAAAGGGACACCCCCGCGGCGCTTCAATTACCCTGAAAACTCCGCCCTGGCCTCTCAAGAGCCTGTTATGAATGCCATTCGTACCTTACAATTTTTCATGGTACGGGTGAGAACCATTCATGTTCATGCCCGTTTTTCCAGAGCCAATATCCTCAAAATGAAGAAATATTCAATTACCAACACATTCTACACTCTGAGAATGATCTATAGATTTTTAGTGAAAATATCAATACCCATACTGTTTTTACTTCTCATGGTTATGCCGGCATCTGCCCAGACTGCCGGCAACTCGACGACCTATTCCATTGTCCACCTGTCGGACACCCAGTACCTGGCCTCCCGCTTCCCTGAAACCTACGACTACACATTTTCGTATCTCGATTCAATAAAAGAGCACTATAATATTTCTGCTATCATCATTACCGGTGACCTGGTGGAAACCTGGAATAATGAAAAGGAATGGGAGGCATATTCCCATGCTGTACAAAAAACGTCAATTCCTGTCTATGCAATTGCCGGGAACCATGATACGAACACCGGAAGTGATTTCCAGTATTTTACTCACTATACCGGTAATTCGAAGTCCAGCCATGTGACCTCATTAGAGAATTTCGACCTGGTTGAAATCAACTATGCAATTAAACCGGAGGAATTTGCATCCCTTCGAAAAGTTTTGTTAAATTCTCCGAATAACCTTGCTGTTATTGCTTCGCATGATTACATGGATGAAATTGGCACGCTTTCTTCCCTGGGAAATGTAATCAGCCAGCAGCTGGTTGTCAAACACACTATCGTTTTATCAGGTCATGTAAAGGGTGCCTTTGTCAGGGACAGGGCAAGCGGACACTATGTGGTGATCGAGGGCCTGACCAACTACCAGGGTGGGATCCCGGGAGGTTCTTCATCCAGAAATATTTCAGCAGGCACCATGTATACGGTTACAACCCGTGATGGTCTGGTGGAGAAAATATCGTCAAAGATCATCTGGATTTCTCCCCGGCAATCCTTCGACAGCGATCACGTGCTCTATGATATCCTGGTACCGGAACCCGATGCAGAGCCATTATTACCTGAAGTAACACCGGATTGCAGCAGTATCCCGGGGATATGCGGAGTCCCTGCCCTTCCCGGACCCTGGGATTACTGGAATTCTTTTATAGAATTTCTGAAAGGACTTTTCCGGTTTTCCTGATCTCATTTCAGAAAAACGCTTACAGATCCCTTTTCTTGGCCTGCATGACGCTAATCCTTGCGATCCCGGGAGATGGAATACCGGATATTTTAATAGAAGGCGAGACATGGTTTATTATAAAGGATACCCTGTCGAACCCGTGTAACCGTGCTGGGCTACCCCGGATCCGGGAGAAGAAACGCAGAAAACGAAATGAAGGTTTGTGACGAGGGGAATGCATGTGAAAAAGGGGTTGCGTGCAGGAATATATTCGATAAAATTTAAGAAATAAGCATGCTTTAATGGTGATACAGATAAAACTTCACACCTTCAGAAGGAAAGTGAAATTACGCATGGAACTCCTGTAGTATCGATACATATTCATTGTCTCTGGTGAACTCCTCTTGAAATTTTTTCACACACTAACCCGGAATCCGACATTCCGGACGCGTATTGTCCCCCTTATCATTAGCCTGACGTTGCTTTTTTCGGTTTTGATTATTGCCGTCACACCCCCTGCCACAGGATATGAACTTTCAATTTTTGGGGCATATCCTGATTTCCTCTGGATCCTGATTTCGATTAATATTTTTTTCAGCATGTATACGATATTTTGTGATAACCAGTCGAGAAACCTGTATTATGGCTATTTCTCAATTCTTCTGATAGAAATAATTATATTATTCCTCCCTATTATGAGGGGTTACTATTCAATGAGTCGTGGCGGGGGAGATGTGTATCACCATATGTTCGTCGCCAGTCAAATCCTGAATACAGGATATTTACCGATAACCGATTTTTATCCTGTCATGCATGTCTGGTTATCCTTTGTGTATCATTTTCTTCCTGACTTTATCCTGTTAACATTACTACTCTCAATTGTTTTTTTTATCCTATACATACTATCGTTGTATATCTTAGGAAAAATAATACTTGACACAAAAAAGGGGGGGATATTCTTTTCGATCCTCGGTATTCCTCTTATTTTTTCCTATGGATATTATGCTTTTTACCCCTTTTTATTCGCTCTTTTTATTTTTCCATTAATTTTGTACGCCTATCACAAAATCACTCATGATCCTCTGCAAAAAAGCTTTTTTTATATTTGCCTGGTATTTCTGTCAATATTTATTGTTTTCTGCCATCCCATGATCTCAGTTTTTCTTATCATTATGTTTTCCATTTTCACATTTTTTGAACTGTTTAAAGGATGGGCGACAGGATGGCGATCGAATGTCGATGCGGCTAATATTGCTATCATCGTATCCTTAACCCTTGTATTGTGGTGGCTTCAGTTCAGGAGTATTGTAAACTCATTACAGAAGATGTCATCCGCTCTTTTTGGCGTGGGATCACATGTATCAATAATTGATTATAACGTTGATGTGATATCAACGTCAAAAGTATCTGTCTGGCAGGTAATTGAACTTTTTATTAAATATTATGGGTCTATCTGTCTTTATTTTTTGATATCTTTGGTTTTCTTAGTGTATCTGATATATCAATTTTATCAGAATAAGGAAATATCAGCGGGTGACTTCATGTATTCACTCCAGTTTTGTGTGGCACTCTTCATAGGAATTGCACTGTTAACGGGATATTTTGTAATTTTTGAGCCGCTGAGAGCTGCCATGTACGGATTAATTCTTGCAACAATATTATGTGGATTGTTTCTCTATCGGATATCGCTTTCTGAATCCAAACAACGGCAACTGGGATTTTGTGCTTTGATAATCCCGCTCATGACCATAGTCTGCATGCTGGCAGTTCTGGCCATCTATCAAAGTCCATGGACCAGTACACCAAATTCGGCAATGACATACGGGGATAAAAATGGGATCGACTGGATTCTGGAATACCGTAATGCAGCAGTCCCCATCGTAAGGGATGAGAGTACGATGGAAAAATATAAAAATTATTATTACGCGTCAACGAATGCCAGGACTGATGAAAAATTTGTTGAATACCGGGATATCCCTTCAGATTTTGGTTATTTTACGAATCGGACGATGGGTACCTCATTTGCCTATCTTCGCGATAAAAATGTGTATTTGATCACAACAGAAAAGTTGAGATTAGCTCCATTAGCTCTTCCGGTTGACAGAAGAATCCGGGCAAAATGGTATACGGATTCAGATTTTATACGTTTAAGAAATGATCCTTCGGTAAATACAATTTATTCAAATGATGGATTCGGAGTATGGAACGTTCATATCCGGTAAAATTTTGGTAAAATGCGAAATTCTCAGTACTCATTTTCCTTGATATCAAGCCGGAGTGCTGTTTCATCCTGCGAACAGCAACTGGTTTTATGCATAGTCACTATTTTTAACAGATCTTCGTCAGAAATGAAAAGAAAATCAAACTAAAAATAAACCGGTTATTAATACTAGATTATCTCAACATATAAAGATATTAATTAACAATAGAAAATTGCCAATTCATAAATAAATGATGGAAATTGATAGGAATGCCAAAGGATAAGATCATTCGATCCGTATTCAGACATTACAAAAAAACATTGATATCTTACCTGGAAAAAAATCGGGCGTTCAGGAGTTTTTTCAGTACCCCTTTGTGGAAAGCGGTATTTATCCTCGGCACGGGCACCATTTTATCACAGCTGCTCAATATCATCACCATCCCCATCCTCACAAGGCTCTACTCACCTGCCGATTTTGGATTGCTGGGAATTTTCACTGCGGTACTTACCGTAATTATGACATTCATCTCTCTTCGGTATGAGTATGCAATTCCCGTTCCGAAAGATACCGAAAACGCCGCACATCTGCTGGTTCTTTGTATCGTGATAATATGTTCAATTTCTTTAGTCCTGTCCGTATTATTACTATTATTTGGAAGTAATTTCTCTGCCTTATTTAATCTCCAGACCCTCGCCCCCTTTTTCTGGTTACTTTTACTCGGCTGTCTGGGTGCGGGCATGTATCAGGCACTTAATTACTGGATCATACGGAGACAGGATTATGCAACCATCACGTATACCCAGATTAACCAGAGTATAGGTGGAAATGCGAGTAAACTTTTTTTCGGAATTCTTGGACTTGGATCGCTGGGATTATTATTAGGGCAGGTTATTTCAAGTACTTCCGGCGTAGGATCATTTGTCAAAAAAATCCGGTTATCTGACCGGGATTCATTCAACTCAATATCTTTTTCAGGACTGAAACGCGTCGCTCGTGAATATCGGGATTTTCCCATTTTTTCAGTGCCGGGAAATTTGATCCTGCAACTATCTATACAATTCCCGATATTTTTCATATCATTATTGTATGGTGTTGAGGAGGTCGGGTGGTTTACCCTTGCAAATCAGATGTTAGCCCTCCCCGCGTATGTCATCGGAAATTCGGTATCCCAGGCATTCTATGGAGAAGCAGCCAAACAGATGAACACAAATCCCCATGAGTTGAAATCTTTATTTCTTAATACCGTGAAAAAATTAACGCTAATATCTTTACCCATCTTTGGCAGCATCGCATTACTGGCACCCTTTGTATTTCCCATTATATTTGGAGAAGCCTGGCGTGGGGCAGGATGGTATGCTCTACCACTGGCAATAGTTGCACTATCAAAATTTATTTCGAATCCAACCAATAACCTGGCTATCTATGGCTTTAATAAATGGCTGTTTGTTTTTCAGTCGTTCCGTTTCATTCTGATTTTAATTGGATTTTATATTTCTTACATCTTCAATCTTGATATTCTGCTATCCCTGTTCCTCTACAGCTGCATTGTTGCATTGACCTATTTCTTTTTAATTTATCTCAATATTCTTGCGATTGACAAGTTAATAGCCAAACAATCTCCTACCTGTTAAAAAATAGAACCTGTTATTTCAGCACATCTTTGTGGTGTAAATAATCATTGATCAGGGGTATATTACCATGTTAACTCCCAGAATTGCATGGCATTAACGTGGGATAATTACGAGAACAAATGTTCCTGTATGCCAGCATGAAAAAAGGGCTATGAAGAAACTCTGATATTTCAACAAATTGCTAATCACCGTTTATCGGTGGGGACAGGTGCCTGTCCCCCCGAACTGCCCCTGCGCTTTGCGATGGTGTTGTATTACCTTCTCTGGAATTATCGTAAATCGGGGGATGCCACAGCGGTGGGGACAAGTCAATGGCGGGGCTTCAATGAGCTTCTGATTGAGCAAGTATCATTCATAAAAAATGAGATTTCTCTTCCTGGAATGTGACTACACCCTAATAAACAGTTATTACGTTCCCACGGCTTTTACGAAGCCTTTCCTTCCTCAGTTATGGCCAATCCGAACGACGGTACGATAATCACACGAAAATGAGGGCACGAAAAATTCCTGTTACTGTTTGGTATTTCAATTGCACTTCAAAATTTGTAGGTGTCTTTATAGAATAAATGTCAAGAACCGAATTGGGACATTACCCAAAAAAATTACGGTAACGGGTCTGCAACTGATGGATGATCCGTATTCATTTTGACAGAGTATTCTGTTCAGCATTTTTTTGTGATTTCTGTAATTCCCTCCAGACATAGGAAATTCTGTATAAATATTTTCCGCTGGAGGTTTTTGGTATCTCTTCTACCATTTCCCAGATAATTTCACAGTTATTTCCCATAACAAACCGGATCTTCTCTTCAATGGAAGCCTTCTCCTGTTCATTAACTACACCCTTCGGGATAAACCGGAGCCTGATTTTCAGGTAATCTTCCTGGATTACCTGGAAAGAATGTACCCATTCCCGGAAATAGAAAAGCTGAGTAAAATAGCCCGTATGTAAAATGGTCCCGTCTTTTTTGATAAATGGATCAGAAGTTCTGCCGGTTACCATTTTCAGTGTGGATAAATTATTTCCACAAGTGCATTGAGCCGGACCACGTAGGGCAAGATCCCCGATTTCGTACCGGATTAATGGCATCGCGTAATTCACGAGATTAGTGACCACTACTTTCCCTTCTTCACCCTCTTTCACGGGTTGATTATTATCATCCAGTACCTCGAGATAATTCCAGAAATCAAAGGTATGCATCAGACCTTTCGTGCATTCACCGGCAAGATTACTCACCTCCCGGGATCCATAAAAATTGTACACTTTCGTCCCAAAACATGCTTCAATATCTGCTCTCATCTCATCCAGTAATGTTTCTGCAGCACTAACTATATACTTTGGAGAATACACAGGGATTTGTTTTTTAATTGCAAACTTGGACAGTTCATGGAGCGATCCCGCATACCCGTATAACAGTTCAGGTTTGAAGGAATTAATCACGTTAATATAGTGTTCCATATCTCTTTCCGTCATTCGAAAACTGTTCAAAAAAACTGTGTTATCAATCCAGTGTGCAATCTTTGATGTAATACTCGAATGATCTCTTAACACGTCCCGTAATGAACCCCAAAGGAAAACTTTTTTGATTTCATACCAGTCAATGCCTAAAATATCTCTGTAATAATAATAATTTGTCGCATTCCTCCATTTTTTGTACACTGAATTTTGGACAAATTTTACTGGTTCTCCCGTCGATCCTCCGGACGTGTTGTAGTGAACCTTCTGATTGATATAATCACGGGAAACCAGATCTTTCTGGTTTGAACGTATAATTTCTTTCGTCAGTAACGGAATACGCTGAAAGTTTTCTATATTTACTATACCATCGGTAATTACGTCGAAATTCTCCAGAAGATTATGGTAGTAAGGTACTTTTTCCTGTGCATAAAGGAGGAGTTTTGTCATATTCGAATACTGGAACCTGATGATATCATCTTTGGACGTAATATCCTTGAATAAATTATATTCACCGAAAAAGTAGGTTCCAGTGCCTTTTTGTTTTAAATTCTGAATCCATTTTTTACCCATTTTTTATCACAATTATTCAATAAGGTAACTCGGTATTACCATATGAATATTCACATTATCCTGCCCGGTTTTTCAATAACCCGTATCCTGAAAAAGTCCCGGGCACGATGAGGTTGTCACCTGAATTCCCGTCTCAAAGGCCAGTAATCTGAGGATATTCTTCCTGTAACTCTTCTTTGTATCAAATCAATTTGTATAATAATACTATCAAATTTTATTCCAATTACATAACGAGCATGAAGGACCAACGAGCTTTACCCGCGAGACGTTCGAGTATCTCCTCGTAAAGAAAGACGGTCATCCAATACGAATATTCGGGTTATTCCATCAACTGATATGCATGGAGTAAACAGCCTGATCAGAGCGTATATATCCTGCCGTCAATAAAAATGTAGCAGGGAACAAGAAAAAATGACCATGCCCTATACGTGTGCCATCCTGATGAAGAGCATGCAGGGGTGCTTGAAAAAATGGAATGCAGGACGTGATATTGCATACTGGAGCACCCGAAGATCAGAACTCATCGCCAACAGGAATAATGCAATTCGTATTGAAGAGCTTGGTCTGAGTGAAAACAATGTAAACCTGATCAAAGAGAATCTCGAAAAAAAACGGGAAATCGTGATTGCAAATATTGACCAGGACGGATTTTTTCTTTCCCGTTTCGGGCCTATAGATGGCGTTCCCTGCATCAGCCAGGAAAATTTTTTACCACGGAAGAGGTTACCCCTCGATCTGGTCACGGTTGACGGACTGGTTGGTATTAAGAAAAATTACCGGGGCCCGACGGCTGATTTATCAACCGGGTCATCGAAACAGAGAAAAGCACGACTAAAGAATTACAGACTGTTATTCTTACGTGAGATAGAAGCTTTGCATTTCTTAACGAAAGCCGGTTGTTTTGTCCCGGCACTCATGGATGTTGATTTCAACAACTTTTCATTGACGTTTTCCTATATTCCCGGCAATGTACTCAGGGAAGAACTTGCATCGAGTGGTGCGATGTTACGCGACCGTGACGTTGATGAGAATATTCAGTTTAACCGGTTATCACCGGAAGCACGTAACCTTAAGAAGATTGAAGAGGGAAGAAAATACCTCCGTCAAAGGGTGAATGAGGAATTTATTGATACGTTATTTGACCAGGTGAGAAAAATTCATGCAGCCGGTTTCAGGATCAATGATGTAAAATACGGGAATGTCATCATCGAAAAGAAAACCGGCAACCCGTATCTCATCGATTTCGAATCATCAGAAAAACTGGATGGCCTGGGACATCACCTGTCAGGCTTGCTCTATGATGATGATATCAGGAAATTTAATCTTCTTTTTGGAACCGACAAACCTACACACCAGCATGCAGGCAGAATGAACCCGAAACAGGGACTTCACCCGCAGCAGAAGTAGCATGGTATGCCATTTCAGGTAAAAGCATTGATGCGAATCTCCCTCGCATTACCCCTGGAACAAAGGCCCTGAGAACGCCGGAATCGGGATGAATCCCGGTTATTGCGATATTGATACTATCTGACACTGCACAGGGATGCTGACTGGCAGAAATGCAATTTTTTCAATACCTGA
>Ga0105097_10000552_pt1 | contig 17163 bp, 15 predicted proteins | sample PPLLak12cMay2015_FD_87035 | JGI IMG/M metagenome (GOLD analysis project Ga0105097, IMG submission 87035) | Freshwater sediment microbial communities from Prairie Pothole Lake near Jamestown, North Dakota, USA - PPLs Lake P7 Core (1) Depth... | ecosystem: Environmental > Aquatic > Freshwater >...
ATTATGACACACACCCATGGTGTCGACAATGAGAAGATCCATAAACTTGCCTGGGATGTGTTTATGGAGTGCACGGCGATTGCAAAGAGCCTGAAACTCTATGGTGCCGGACAGGACATGCTCACCGATGCGTTTGCGGGAAATGTCAAAGGAATGGGTCCCGGTGTTGCGGAGATGGAGTTTGAGGAACGGGGCAGCGATCCTGTCCTTGTTTTCATGGCAGACAAGACCGAGCCGGGGGCATGGAACTTTTTCCTGTATAAGATCTTTGCCGACCCGTTCAACACGGCAGGTCTGGTTATCGACCCGTCGATGCATAGTGGGTTTATTTTCGAAGTACACGACCTGTTCAAAAAACGCCGTATCATGTTCCGGTGCCCGGAAGAGATATACAACCTGCTCGCCTACATCGGCGCACCCTCGCGTTACGTCATCAAGCACGTCTTTAAAAAAGATGGCACGATAGGTGCATCGACGAGTACGCAGCGCCTTGCCCTGCTCGCAGGGAGGTATGTTGGTAAGGATGATCCGGTCATGATTGTCCGGTCCCAGAGCGGTTTTCCTGCCGTCGGGGAGGTCATCGAACCATTCTGTACCCCCGTTCTTGTCGCAGGCTGGATGCGGGGGTCCCACCACGGCCCGTTTATGCCGGTTGGATTGTGTGACGCCAACTGCACACGTTTCGACGGTCCACCGCGAGTTATCTGCATGGGTTTCCAGGTATCGGACGGGAAACTCATCGGTCCGGCCGACATGTTCGATGATGTCGGGTTTGACCGGGTGCGGGCACGGTGCAATGAGATTGCCGATCTCATCCGGGCACAAGGACCGTTCGAACCACACCGTCTCTCGCTCGGGGAGATGGAATATACCACTCTCCCGTCAGTAGAAAAAGATCTTGCGAAGCGCTGGGAACCGCTTCCCGAGGATTGATTTTTTTGCTGGGTGGAAAATCCCCGTAATATTTTTCTTAACCTCTTTGGGACGACGGCATGTACTGCCTCCGTCCCCGCTGCTGTGGCATCCTTCTGGAGCGATAACTCCGGAGAAGGAAATACAACACCATCGCAAAGTGCAGGGACGGTTCGGGGGAAGGACCATCCCCTTCGATAACAGATGATTGGCAATTTCTTGAAATCTCAGGGTTTCCATGAAAGCTGCACAATTCCAGTAATTTCGGGAAGTGCCAATCCCGCACCTGCGATGACCTGCGCCGCCCCCGAAGGGACGCCCCGCGGCGCTTCAATTACCTGAAAACTCCGCCTCCGTCCTCTGAAAATCCTAGTGTGGATGCCATTCGTACTTCACAATTTTTCATGGTTTGGGTGAGAACCATCCCCGTTCATGCCCGGTTTAAAAAGAGCCGATCTTTTCAGTCATTTTCTTTCCTTTCTGTTCTCTCTCTTCAAATACCCGGTGTGGACACCCTGCGTCCCCTGATATTCATGTGAAATGCTTCTTTGGATCGTGCTCATGAGCAAACTTTAATTATCTTACATCCCAAATTAGGGCAGATGGTTAACGGAATTGTTTTGCCGATAAAAAAAGTGTTTGGCCTTGTGGACTCGAAAATAACTGTCGAGATCAAAGACGAGGACAAGAAACTGCAGGGGCGCCTCGTTGCCGTGGACGAGTACCTGAATATTCACATGGAAGAGACCATTGAATTTATCAACAATCAGCGGGGAAGAAGCCTTGGCACAGTCGTAATCAGGGGCAATAATATCCTGACTATTGCGCCTCTTATCTCATGAGCAGACAGGTGGTCACCGTGGAAGATCCTGTTGATGAAGCACTGAAACTGATCCAGTCGAAACCCGAAGGGATTCTCCAGAGCGAGCTCTGGAAGGAACTGGGGGTTGACAGCCGCAAATGTTCGCGTATTGTCAAGAAACTTGAAGATGGCGGGCTTATCGAAAGGACTGAGTTCAAAAAAGACGGGATCAAAACCTACCTCCTGCGTGCAAAACAGATGCCGGTGAATCCCTGCGACCTTCTGGCCGGAGATGAATTAATCCCCTGCATCAACTGCGAACTCGAATGTATCGTTGAGGAATGTCATCCGCTCATGGACTGGATGTACCAGCTGGCCATCGTCCATCATACGGAATAATTTTCTTTTTTCTCCGGTGAAGTGATTACTGGTGTACCGGTGTAATCATTTCGATATGCTCATAACCAGAATCAGCAGATCTTTATCCTGTTTATTATGAACCGATACAGGATTCCGCTTATTCTTCAGTGCCTTGTTTTTTTGATCCCTCTGAATATCTTCATGTGGGGAGACTGGATTATTGTTGATCTCCAATGGGCGTTCTTCCGATTCCAGAGCTCACCCTACGGAGACAGTCTGATTCCCATCTATAAGGATATCAGTTATATTCTGCTCGGTCAGACCTCGGGGATTCACCCTGTTCTTGCCGTAGTGTTCTGGGTAGCCGGAGGAACTCTTCTTGTTATCGGTCTTTTAAGTATACTTTTTGCCTATATCAACGAACGACCGGATTTTATCAGGAAAACATCGATTATTACTATTTTCGCAGGAATCTTCTTTGGTCTCTCGGCAATCGAACGGTTCGTCGGTGGTTTTGCAATTCCCGTGGGCGTTCCGGTGATCCTTATCATCGGATGGTGGATGTACCGGGAGGGATCCGGTGATGACGCAACCGATAACGAACCCGGTGACGGAAACCATGACGAACCCGGTGATGAAAAGGCGATCGGGCCTCAATAACTTTCAACATTTTTTCCAGATGATTTCACAGAAAAGGTTTGTCTCACCGGAATTGCCTGAATCCGGAAGCGTTCGAGCATAATGCGACTGGTTTCCCGAACATAAGGATCCGGTGAGAACGGTCATTTCATCCTTCTTTCTCGTATTTTATGTGAAATTCCGAAGGCCGCCGTGTATCAATTCCCTGATTCGTACGAAAAAATCAGCCGGTAATCCTGGATTCTCAACAACTATTTATCGCACAACCTTCCACCTCATATGAGTGGACAGCACACGTTCTCCTCCGGGACAGTATCTATGATTTCTGTTTTGTTTGTCGATGATAATACCGATCTTTTCGGGCAGATCCGCTTATTTCTGGAAAAGACCGGCGATATCAGGATTGACAACGCCCGTTCCATAAAACAGGCAATCGAGAAAATGAAAGGCCGATCGTATGATGTAATCCTTTCCTACGAGCAGATACCGGAAGTAAACGGCATCGAATTTGTCTCGGATATGAATGGTATTGAATTTTTAAAATATCTCAAATCAACGGGAAATACAACTCCGGTGATCCTGCTCTGCCGGAGGGGTTCCCAGAAGATTGCAGTCCAGGAAGTCATGATCGGCTCCGAGATCAGTATCCCGAAAAATGGCGATGTACGCCCGAATCTTCCCGAACTTGTTACCCTCATCAAACAGACCATGCTGCGAAGGAAAGCAGAACGGGAAGTCAAAATGCAAAACGACCAGCTCGCTTCCATCCTGTCTGCAACTCCGCTGGGTATATTTCAGGTCCGAAACGAGGTTATCACGTGGGCAAATCCTCAGTTTGCCGGCATGCTCGGTTATGAAGAATCATATCCTGTCGGTAAGGAGATGTGCAGTTTCTTTAAAGCTCCTGAAGACTTTGAACGTGTATGCCATGAACTGAGGATCACAAAGACATCCCGGGGTTTTGGCATGGCCGAATGCAGCCTGGTGAAAAAAGATAATACCTCCCTTGTCTGCCAGCTCCAGGTGCAGGCAGTTGATCCCCGCGATATCGGCAAAGGCGGAACGTTCGTTGTTACGGATGTCTCAGAAAAGAGGAAGATAGCCGATGCATTAAAAGAGAGTGAGGCACGATACCGGGAAGTCCTCCAGAATACCCAGAGCATTATTATCCGGATGGACACGCAGGGTACCATCACCTTTTTCAACCGTTTTGCACTCGACTTCTTTGATTATACCGCTGATGAGGTAATCGGCAAGAATGTCGTGGGCACTATCGTTGCCGAGAGAGGGCGTTCCGGGCATGACCTGACCATGATGGCAAACGATCTCGGGTTCAACGCGGAAGGATATGCGGTTAACGTGAATGAGAACGTGCGCCGGAACGGCGACCGGGTCTGGATCGCGTGGATCAACAAGGCAATCCGCGATGAACAGGGCCATATTATCGAGATCCTCTGCATCGGAAACGACATTACCGATCGGAAGCGGACCGGTGAGGTACGCATCAGTACCGATACATGGAAGGACATTGTTGTCGCGGATACGGATGTAAAAGAGGAAGTATTTGACGCGGTCTTTCACATCAGTACCGAAATTTCGATTGAGGGCAGGGAAGGAAAATCTGTCGGGACGACGTTCCTCATCGGCGATGCGGATAATGTCATGGCAAAATCACGGCAGATATCGCTCAATGCATTTGAAGGGCAGAAACCTGAGTCGCGGATGATTACCAACCAGGACATCAAGGAAAACATCAAGGAATTTGCTCAGCTTGACGGGGCCTTTGTCATTGACGGCACAGGTTATATACGGGCACAGAGCCGGTATATCACCGTCGATACCAGTAATGTTACCCTTCCCAAGGGCATGGGTACCCGCCACAATTCTGTTGCCGCGATGACACAGGTCACCACCGCGGTTGGCATTGTTGTATCCCAGAGCGGTGGGGGTATTACCATCTTTAAGAATGGACTGATCCTCAAGAAGATTACCCTGTGATGCACCGGGATCTGACCGCGGTTCACGATAGTACCATTTTTGGGCTTTGGCCCGTACTCGCGATCATGCGTAATTTCATGGTTCCGATCTCTGTTGATACGGGCATGAATCGCGCCGGAATCATGAAAAACAATAGATCCTGTAATTTTTTGAGGGTTCCCCGCTTCGGGCCTCTCCGAGGCACGGCGGGGCAGTGCGATATTAATAAAAATGCATGGAGACACTGATTCGCCGCGGGGGCGCTTCGTCGGAGACTACGGAGTTCATAGTAAATAATACTGAAGAATAAACATTCCGTTATACACATCTGTTTAATTCAATTTTATAAAAAAAACCCTAAGATTTCAACAGATCGCGAATCGCCGGTAATCGGAGGACAATGCCTGTTCCCCCGAACCACCCCTCACTTTGCGATGGTGTTGTAACCTTCTCCGGAATTATCGTTCCAGAGGGGATGACACAATGGCGGAGGCGGGGGCATTATGTGCCATAGCCCGAAAGAAGCGTTGAGAAAAATATTGTGAGGATTTCACCGGGCTCTTCCCTGCATTTTTCTGGAGCGAGATTAAAAAAAGAGGTTCAATAACTTTTCTTTAGCGGGTGTTATGGTGATAAATTCCTTCAACTTTGCACGGATTTTTACATCATACAGGAAAAGGTCGCATGTGAATTCCCGATCGCTGGAGTGAACGGCTGGTATTTTACCATCGTGTTTTTTCATCAATTCACGATAAAAAACCTTTGCATCCCTGGGTCGTTCTTTATCGACAGGATAGATATTATGCGAATGAATCATTCGGTTCATTTTATACCACTTTGTGGTTACATTATATAAATTTATCTCTCATTGGTAACCGGGTTTTATCCGGAACGACAGTTTTTCCCGTGGTATTCTTCCCAGCACAGGTGACGGCATATGTTTCCTACCGCCTTGAATGCATCTTCAAGATCCGGAAAATTCGGGATACCGGAGTCATGGAGTATGCGAAGGGGAGTCTTCATGGAATCGCCACCGATCATACACCCGACGATCATCCTGTGGGTGTTTTTTGAGAATCTGACCAGCTCATTTGCAACCCGTATCGGATCGGATATTGCCGAGGGCACTGCAATGATAAATGCGATATCCCAGAGATCCTGGTTTTTAATCATGACATCGAACGTGCGGGCAAAACGGTCAGCCGAGGCATCCCCGACCATATCGATCGGGTTGCGACGGTTCCAGTCAGGAGGAAGGATAAGGTCCAGTTCCCTGATGATGAAGTCGGGAAGATCCACCAGTTCGATACCAAACTGCTCAGCATAATCGGATGAAAGTACTGCAAAACCTCCGGCATTGCTGATAACTATTGCACGGATACCGTTCGGATATCCTTCCGATGAAAGGAGTTCGGCGGTCTGAAACGCCTCCCGCATGGACCGGACGGGAATGATGCCGGACTGCCAGAATGCCGCCTGGTATACTTCGTAACTCCCGGCCAGCGAACCGGTATGCGAGGCGGCTGTCATCTGCCCGATCCTGGATGAACCGGACTTGATCGCAACAACAGGTTTTTTGGGTGTAACCCCCCGGGCAATTTCCATGAAGCGCCGGCCGTCTGGGATCTCTTCGATGTAAAGGATCACTGCACGGGTAGCAGGATCTTCGCCTGCGTAGGTCAGGAAATCCTCAAAACTCAGATCAGCCTGGTTACCCACGCTGATGACGGCAGAAAAACCTATTTCTTCGGGCAGGCTCCAGTCAACGATCGTAGAGATGATTGCCCCGCTCTGGGAGATGAACGCGATGGAACCGGGTTTTGGCGATATCGGATCAAATGTTGTATTGATACCCTGGAGCGGCAACATAAGTCCGAGGCAGTTCGGACCCATGATGCGAATGCCATACTTTTCTGCAATCAGCAGGACCCGGCGTTCAAGATCCTTTCCTGCTACACCGCTTTCCCTGAATCCGGATGAGATAATGATAGCGAATGAAATCCCCTTTTTCCCGGCTTCTTCAACGACAAGCGGTACAGTCCGGGCCGGAACTGCAATAACGGCGACATCGACCTGATCGGGAATTGCGGAAAGTGAAGGATAGACTGTCCGCCCAAGGATGGTCTGGTGTTTTGGATTTACCGGGTAGAGCTGTCCGGGGAATGACAGGAGGTTTCTCAGGACCGCGTATCCTACTTTATTGGGTTCTGGCGACGCACCGACCAGTGCAATCGATTTGATATCCAGGATCCCGGGTGGAAGGGGTTTTCTCTGCGGTTTCTGAGGCACACTCGTCTCATCGGTCACGTAGATCCGGGCATCAACCACAGATGTCCCTTTTTCATAGAGAAAAACCGGGTTGAGGTCGAATTCTGTCACCTCAGTATGTGCCATAAAAAATTGTGCTACAGTGTCGATCAATGCAATAAGCCCTTCCCTGTCGCGTGCCGGTTCATTGCGGAATCCCCTGATCAGGGGATATGCCTGCAATTCCTGGATCATGGCATTGATATCGGCATGCCCGACCGGGAGTATCCGTATCGACACATCACGGATAAGCTCGACAAGAGTCCCCCCCATACCGACGGTAATGATCTTCCCGAATGTCGGATCTATCCTGCCCCCGATAAGGATCTCAAGTCCCTTTTTCTCCTGTCGTTCGATAATGAAACCAGAGATCGCGGCAGATGGATCATGCGCCTTCACCTTTGAAGAGATCGTATCGAACGCACTTTCGGCATCTGCAGCAGACAGAATACCGGTCACAACTCCCCCTGCATCACTTTTGTGAACCACTTGGGGAGAAATGACCTTCATAACCAGCGGGTAACCCAGTGTATTGGCAGCTGCTGCAACTTCACTTCGGCTCCGGATAACAAGAAATTCAGGAACCGGCATGCCGTTTTTTTTCAATAGTTCATATCCTTCCGCTTCGGAGAGCATCCTGTGAGTCATATCAATGATTCCCGTGTAGGTATAGCCGGCTCTGACATTATAGGTTTTTTATTACGAACGCAGAAAAAAATCAACATTTCCGGGTCTCATTATCTGCGTATTTTCCTCACAAAAATTGATAATAATCGCGTCAAAACTTTTTTTTCAATCCAACTCAATGGAATCAACTCGCAAAAGGATCTTTTCCGGCAACTTTTTCAGGAATTGCTGCTTCAGGGAGGGCATATCTTACCGGCATATCATGTCTGACGTTACTTATTGGGACTTGTTACTCGTCCGAGAAAAGGTTATCGAATTACGAGGTTTCCCCGCCTCAGGGCCTCTCCGAGGCACGGCGGGGCATGGACGTTTTATTGATCTGCATTTATTGATCCGCCGCGGGGGCGTCCCTTCAGGGGGGCGGCGGCGTTCATCATAAATCAGGACGAGGGCGATATAAATCTTATACTATGTCGTGTTCTGCGATTTTCATGATCGGACCATGAACTTTTGTGGTGATTGATTGTATTCTATAGGGAAAGTTCAGGTACGCACACGGTCCGGAATAATGGTAATTGTTCTAGAATAGCGATTGATTCTTAATTTTTGCACCAGAAAGATTCATACAGGGTCATACGGAGTATTGGTTTTCAGGCACATTGCCAGTTCCTCCATGATTGGGACAATCTCATGTTCTTTTTCGAAACGCCGGCTGATGAGTTCGGCAAGACTCCCCTGTGCGATTCGCTTGCTGATGATCGGCAGGTACTCCCGTTCATCAGGCGTTGCATGCTTCCATGCAGCATCATAGAGACGGTTCAGTTCAGGCCTGAGTTCTTCTGTACCTTTTTGTATTGCATGTTCGGTGAGTTCAAGCAGGGCAGTCTGATCAGTTTCGAGCCGGAGCGAATGACACCGCAGCAGGGATCGTACAAAAGCACAGACTGCCATATCTGAACGGATACATTCCTGCTCGTCAAGCGCCTTGATCTCAAGACAGGTACGGGAAAAACGGATGATAAGCCCGCTCGAGTTCACCCACTCTTCACAGAGAATATCTGCTCCCCTGGTGCGGAGCTCTGAAAAAACCTCTTCCTGGGTCGCACGATAATCATCGGCACTTCGGATCTTCTCAGGAATAATCCGGTTGCAGATGAGCGGGATCTCTTTCTGGTTCTCCTGGTAACAGATAAGCCGGTTATCGGCAATTCCCGTAAGTTTTCCTTCCACCAAGGGAGAAGAAGCGGTAACTGCAATAAGGTAGGGGAGCAGGGAGCGGATCCGGTTATACATCGTCACCAGTTCCTGTTCATGTGCATAGGAAAGATTGATCTGCAACGCCTGGATGTTCAGCCAGCCATGCTGGTGAATGTTGAAAAGACGGTCATATGCATCGTAGTATTCTCCCTCGTCATGATCCCAGACTGCCGTGCGGTCAAGAGTAAGGGTCGGGTGCATGCCCAGTCCGAGCAGCCAGTAGCGTCCCTCGAAAATATGGTAAAATTTTCGTATCCCCTTCATGAGCTGGTTTTCAAGTGAGGCAAGATTGTCCGCGGGGATACGGGGGATAATTTCAAGGACCGTTTTCTGGAGTTCCTTGCTGAGTTTCACATCACCAAAGAGGATCTCGCTCTCGGTCCGTCCGCAGATGGTCCTGATAATCCGGTCGGAAACAGGCAGGGGGTTGAATCGCCGGTCATTGATGGAGTATTCGTGCTCGGTGCCGATTGTCATGAGACTGCACAATTCCCCCGGGGGACTTCTGATACCTTTTCCGTTTCCGGTTCATCGATGCGGCAGACTGCGTCAATTTCTTCCTGCGTGAGATTACTGACGAGGTGCGCGATGCTTTTCACCGCAAGGTCATACTGGAGCTGGTATGCTTCGGGTGTATTTTTCAGGAGCGTGACGAGCGGACAGATAGCCGGAAATTTCAGGTAAATTTCAATAACATCCCCTTTCACGTCGAATGTGAACGGCCCCGCCCGGCATGTTTCAGGTTTTATCGTATGAATGACACATTTGCCATTCTTTGAAAGTATGCAGACACCATTTTCATGTGCTTTAAGACGTTTATACCCGACATCCTCAAACAGGTCCGGAGAAACCCCGGCAGAAGTCAGTCTCTCGCAACAGGATCGCGATACCGGGGGATGTGCATCAACACAACAATGTCCCCCGCACCGCATGCAAATCTCTTCAGCATGGCCCAACCAGTCTTCAGTCAAAAAGATCACGTCGTAAAAAGGTGAGTTACTATCTGTTCGAATACACGGGGGTAACAGTCATCCTCACCGCTCTCGATAGAGGGATTGTCATTCACCTCAATAACGTACGCATCCCCGTTATTATTTTTTATGTCCACACCATACAGGCCCCTGCCTATCGCATTTGCTGCATCAATCCCGAGATCGATCACATGGGGCGGGACCTTGTCCGGAGAGACACTCTCCACCCCGCAGTAGACAAGATGGCCATTCACTGACGCCTGAATCTTGAAGGTATCGGAGGGAATCGTGTACTTGCAGACATAGAGCAGCTTCCCGCCAAGCACGCCAACGCGCCAGTCATACCTGCTCTCAATATACTGTTGCACGACGATCCAGTCCGAGAGCTTGATGAACCTGCGGGCAACACGGAAAAATTCTGCGATATCGTTGACTTTTTCGACCCGGAGCGAGAAAGAAGTGGAAGGCTCTTTGACGATAAGGGGGGACCCGAGTTCATCGAAGAGATGCGTTACTTCCTCGACCGTGAGATGGGTTTTTGATAAGAAAACGGTTTTTGGCAGGGAGATATTCTTTTTGATCAGGTGCGAGTACATGTTGACTTTATCTGAGCAGATCCGGATTGAGCGGGGATCGTCGATGACCGGTATACCGTGAAATTCCGCCATCCGGGCTGCCACGTAGGTAACATTCAACGGGTCGGTACGGGCACGGATGAAGAGTGCATCCATTTTCGGAATTTTATGGATATCTACAGGAAATATGAAGTCCACGTCATGGCCCATTCCCTCGGCAATATCCCGGCAGCGGATCAGCGCATTGAGCTGCTCGGAATTAGAGAGGGTCTTCCGATCTACAAAGATACCAAGATGACTCATAGGAATTCCTGGTTGGAGAGATATGCCGCGAGCAGAGTGCGTTCATCGGCGGTAAGCTGGGAGTACCGGGTAGGAGCAAGAGATGACAGCAGCAGCTGTTCCCCGGTTTTTACCAACACCATGGTGACAAGGGGAATCCGGAAACATTCGTACACCTTCGCTGCAATATCTGCAAAAGGGGACAAGGATGTGGCAGTTTTTCCAAAAATTCCCACACAGGAATGAATCGTGGCCCCGTCACCCAGTTTCTGGTAGCAGAAGGGATACTTGCCGATGTTGGTGATGTGTTTAATCACCTCTTTTGCCTTTTCGTTGTCATGTACCTCAAAGAAATCGGATGTCGTGGCAAAATAGTTCAGTCCATACAATAGTGCAGGCAGGGGGACATACCCCTGAGAGATCCCCCATTCACAGACCGGAATACCGCCCTGTTTTGCCCGCTCAAGACAGATGGGTACAACATATGCATCGAGGATCGCACGGCTGGAAGGCCTGACCTTTTTCCCTTCAAGTTCATAGCTCAGAATGGTGTAATAGGTCTCGGTCTTATACGAGTAATTCTCGCTGACAATATGGCAGGCATTATTGCGCCTGATACAATAGTGCGAGTCTTTTATAATAGTCTGCTCACGCTTTGAACCTGCCTTAACCGGTGTTTTACGCAGAGACGGCACATCGCCACACAATTCCGGCTCAGACCCTGTGGCGGGCTGTTCGGAATCAGATACCGTACTGGCATCTTTTGCGTGAGCTGTATCGGATCCTCTGGGAGTCACCGGATCACCAGCCCGTCCTGCATCAGCCCGTCTGGAGTCCCCAAAAAAATCCGCTGATACCGGGTACATGCCGATGGGGTACCGGGACAGGGTACAGAAGGTGGATGTATCGTTTGCTCGGTATCTTCATCTGAGATACAGGGCGTTGCAAAAAAAAAGGGAGGGGACCGACTATGGGCCTCTTCATCATCGTCATCGTTTTCAAGGCACTCGTTCATGTTCAACACTAATCCAATACCAGTCCATTGGATTATCGTTGATAGCTATAAGCATCGATCTTTAAAGTAGTTTGCAGGGACCGTGTTCAAAAATCACTGTGGCTCATATCAGCGGTTTGAGCGGGTAGACGTGTGAAATACAAGGTATCCGAAATGCTGGAGCGGCGCCACGCCACAAAAAGTAAAGTTGATATTATTATATCACTATCAGTAATCACCATGCATATTCCTACGCCCGAGGAACTCCGGGCACGCCGTGAAGCCCTTGGCATGAAACAGACAGAACTTGCAAAACGTGCGGGTATCAGTCAGTCAATGGTGGCACGGATCGAAGCGGGAAATGTAGACCCCCGGGTAAGCACGTTATCCAAAATCATTGTTGTCCTGAACAGTTCAGAACCCAGAAAAATCCGGGCAATGCAGATTATGCACACGCCTGTCCTGTCCGTCCAGCCCCAGGATGCGATAACACGTGCGGTTGAGATCTTTGAAAAGAATAATATCTCACAGTTACCCGTCATTGAAAAGGGTGTGCCGGTCGGCTGTATCTCTGAAACAGTCATTGTCAAGGCCATCGAACAACAACGGTTGCACAGGACCCACCTTTTTATTGTCCGTGATTTTATGGAACCCGGGTTTCCAACCGTCCCTCCGGACATGGATGTCGAAACGGTCATCAACATCCTGCAGCAGAACCATGCCGTGCTGGTGATAGAAGGCGGGATGGTCAGGGGTGTAATAACCAAGCATGATCTCATCTCACTGATTGTCTAGGCATATGGGAGTAAGAGGGATCGAAAAACCTGTTTTCTTTTTCCGGTTCGGGGAAGAACACGTATCTGAATGAATTCCAGACGGACTTTTGAGGATTATATTATCAGTGAATCACCTGTAAACTAAAAGATAGTTTTTCTGAAAAGGGGAATTCCTGCCATATTTTAATATTTATGAGGGTTCCCCGCCTCAGGGCCTCTCCGAGGCACGGCGGGGCAGAAATGTTTTTTGAGATCTTTTTTAGTTACTGATCCGCCGCGGGGGTGTCCCTTCGGGGGCGGCGGCGTTCATCATGAATCGGGATCTTTTTCTCACATCCTCATATTTTGTGGTATCATATCTTCCTGCAGCCGTTCACGTCCAGCCATTTCGCCCAAACAGTTTACAATTTCGATACCAGATCGCGGAGCACATCAGCCGGTTCCTTTGCTTTCACCACGCTGGATGCGAGCAGCACACCGTCAGTACCGAGATCGACGGCGATTCTCACGCAGTCCCCGGACTGGATTCCCGCACCGGTCAGCACCCTGACTTTTGCATTCACTGCGTGGACTGCTGCCACCGACTTCCTGATAATTTCCGGATTGGCTTTTGAAACCGATACGCCGCTCCCGATCAGTTCCGGCGGTTCAATGGCCACATACTCCGGTGCAAGGGCTGCAGCAGCGGCACTGGTGACTTCATTATTCGAACAGACGACCGCAGCAAGTTTCTGTGCCTGCAATGCCCTGACTGAGGCCTCGATATCGGCAAGTGTCAGGCGCCTCTCGGAATGATTGAGCAGCGAGCCTGCAGCTCCTGCCATTTTGATTGCATCAGCAGTAATGTGCCCCGTATGAGCACCGGGCTCATAACAGTCCACATGCTGTGCGTATACCGGGATGGCAAAGTGATGACAGATGGGATGGAGATCGATATAGGAAGGGGCGATTCCAATGGTTGCCCCGCTTTCGTGAGCCACAAGCTGTGCAGCATTTGCAATCATATGGGCACGGTTACCCATTCCTTCCCTGAACGTCTTTACATTTACCAGAATGAATGGTGAAGGCATAACAACTCCCTATCTCTCTGAACGGATAATTAATCCATTTCAGTTCAATTATGATGAATATTTGTACACGATATTCAGGATTGCAGATTGCGGGGCTCTTTAAGCCCGCGGATAAAATGACCGCTCGTGATGCCTCCCAGAGAACGGGATCTGACAGCGTCTTTCAGGGTATCAAACCGGGGATCGTCATGCCGGATGTCGTCTTTTGCCAGGGCTATTGCCTGACGGTATAGCCGTGTCATATCTGCGGCATAGGCTCTCGTCCTGCCCCGTGCATCGATGACCACATCACTGACGCCGATCTCCATGAGGGACGGGAGATGATCGATCAGGCATATCTCCGCAGCATTGTAAATATGGCTTCGGCATTCACCATCAATCCGTACCGGGAATAGGTGCCCGGTAGCATCCATTATTCCGGAGAATGCAGCAGTCTTTGGATATTCTTTACCACTGCACTGCATCCATGGCTGGAGAATACAGTCTTCTGATATCATTGCCTCACTATTCCCCTGCACGATGAGGGCAAATCGCGTCGCAAGTCCCCCGGATCGGGAACCCCCTATCAGTACACGGATCTCGTCACGCGAAAGTTCCGGTGAGAGTGTAAGCAGCCCGACGGGTGAAAGTGCCTGCGCTGACAGGTGGTTGAAGATATTCAGCCCGGCAGCACCGAAAAGGGAAATCTTCGGATCGGTATGCATGAGGGCATATACCATCCCGTAATTTTCGGCCATATATTCATGGATGCCTTTTTTTACGAGGCGGGGTACTACCGAAAGAAATGCGTTAAGACTGGTATCTTTCAGAATTTTTGGTGATTTGCAGACGAACCGTACACCCGCCTCCTGGCAAATACCGAAAGCCGCACCGATCTGCGTTTCTATTGACTGCGGATGAGGATGGGTGCAACAATGAGGGGAAGGACTTGACAGGACCGGTTCAAAACAGATGGCATCACATCCGCCCTCAATTGCCCCCACTACACCTTCAGGTGAATCTGCATAGACCCAAAGGTACAGGGACGATGACGGGCTGAGAGGTCCGGGAGTCCGGAGTTGCATTCCGGGTTTCAGATCCTCCCAGCGCCGGTGGGCCTGGTTAACATCTGACAGTGATGGGCGATGTGCAGCTGCCAGTGTCTCCTCTGCCAGTACAAGAAATTCCCTTCGGGCACGGTTGAGTGAAGCGAGAGGAGCAAACATATCCCCGTTATAGGAGAGGGTAAAATTCCGTAGGGAGAACGGGTAACCTCCGGTTTTTATCAGCTGCCGGCTGAGCTGGTCCCGGGTAACCGGCCTGGTTTGTGCAGGTGCCATGCAGAAATCAGACCGGCAGGTGACCGGGATCTCCTGCCCGTTTCTCGTATGCATGACTCCCTCAAGCACCAGTCTGCCGTCCGCATCGACGCTGGCAGCAAGGTCGACAGGTATCGGGCGGAGAAGGTCTGGCGAGGGATCTGCCATGAGCTTTCGTGCACGACGCCCCAGGTCTGTTGATGAAGTGATGTATACCCTCGCGCCCGGTTCCACCGGATGCGGAACTCTCAGTACAATCTCTCCTTTTTTCCGCAGGGGGACGGTATTGAGGGAAAAACCGGATTCACGGTTGGTTTCAGGATGAATGATAAGGAGGCCGTCTCCAGGAGAAGGAATTATCCCGGCGACAGATCTGATGGTGATGGTTTTTGACTGGTCGTCGTACCGTTTCACAACTCCCATGCAGATACCCCGGTTGTCCCCGGCATCTCTTCCCATGAGGGCGGTATGTCGCTGCCCGAAAAGATACCCGGACGTAAACCCGCGGTTGAATGCGAGGAGGAGGTCCTGAACTGCACCTGCTGATGCACCTGCAGTTCCTGAAGCAATCGCATCGAGGGCATTACGGTAAGTTGACACGACGATCGAGACGTATTCTGCCGATTTCATACGACCCTCGATCTTCAGTGAGACGACCGGGGACCTGACGAGATCGGTCAGGTTTGTATACGTACAGAGATCTTTTGGGGAGAGCAGGAAGTGTCCGGGGGTAGGAACTTCACGGAGTCCGGTCGGCCTGCCATACTCATCCGTTTCAGCGGTCACCAGCGAATAGGATTTTCGGCAGGGCTGGGCACACATCCCCCGGTTTCCGCTTCTCCCGCCGATCACTGAGGAGAGGAGGCACTGGCCCGAGTAGGAATAGCAGAGTGCACCGTGTGCGAAGACTTCGAGACCGATGCCGTATTTTCCCGTTTCCCGTGCAATGCGGGATATCTCTTCAAGGCTCAGCTCACGGGCAAGAACAACCCGCGAAAAGCCCTGTTCTGCCGCCCACCTGACACTTTCTGTGGTATGGAGGGTCATCTGGGTTGAAGCGTGGAGCGGCAGTAAGGGCACAATAGTACGGGCGAGTGCGGCTACTCCGGTATCCTGGATGAGCACCGCATCAGCACCCACAGAATAGAGCCAGATGAGATATTCAGCCACCTGTTCCAGTTCCCGGTCATGGATAAGGGTGTTTATGGTAACGTAAACACGGACATCCCTGTGATGGGCATAGGTGATTGCCTCTTCAATCTCCGCATCAGTAAAATTCGGTGCAGAGCTGCGGGCGCCAAATTGCTTCCCGCCCAGGTATACGGCGTCCGCTCCTGCAGCAACAGCAGCCTTGAACGCCTCCGGTGAACCAGCCGGCGCCAGGAGCTCAGGAAGAGAGATCCCGCTTCGGATTTGTGAGGACTGTTGCATCGGTGTACCGTTCATATTACAAGACCAGCCTGAGAATACCGATCGTCGCAAGCAACGTTACGATCGAGATGGATATATACCCCACCATGATAAGGAAAATCGAGGGATCCCGGCGCCATCCCAGCATCCGGGATACTGCCGGGCAGACATAGAATCCGAAGATGATAACGCAGGGAATCAGGCCAATTATCCCGTATTTTGTCAGGATTGCGGAATGATGTGTCCTTTCTTCCGATCTTTTCAGGAACCGGGATACTATCAGGGAATGGTTACCCAGTATATCGAATATATCGAACATGGTCAGGGTTACCCCGAAAGCAACACAGACAAGGACGTACAGGACATAGATCGGGGGTAACCCGAGACCGATACCCAGGGCAGCAGCACCATATTCAATAATAAAGGTACCGGTAATGAGGGCAAGACCGGATGAAAGGGGGATGCCGAACAGGAATACAGGGATAAGGGGCAGTACAATGGCCAGGAGAAAACCCCTGGTAATCGCAGGGCAAAGATCACGCAGGAAACGGGCGACCTCCATATCTGATAGAGAAATGAGAGATAAAAAGAGATAAACTGGTCTCTTATCCTGGCTGGCAGGAAGAATAACGGAATCGCAGGCTCTGGTGAAACGGGCGTGAACGGGAATGGTTCTCACCCAGCCATGAAAAATTGTAAAGGATCGACTGGCATCCATAACAGGCTCCTGAGAGCCCAGGGTCGGAGTTTTCAGGTAATGAAGCGCCGCAGGGGCGTCCCTTCGATGGCTGCGCAGGTCATCTCACCAGGATTGGCACTTCCCGGAAGTACCGGAAATTGTGCAACTCTCATGGGAAATCCTCAGAATATTTTCTTAACGCTCTTTTCGGGACTACGGCAATGTAA
>Ga0105097_10000554_pt1 | contig 17152 bp, 17 predicted proteins | sample PPLLak12cMay2015_FD_87035 | JGI IMG/M metagenome (GOLD analysis project Ga0105097, IMG submission 87035) | Freshwater sediment microbial communities from Prairie Pothole Lake near Jamestown, North Dakota, USA - PPLs Lake P7 Core (1) Depth... | ecosystem: Environmental > Aquatic > Freshwater >...
CAGCGTGGTCGCGGGCAGGCAGGCCAGCAGGGCCAGCACCAGGGCGGCGGGGCTCATCCATTTCGAACAAAGGGAGCGCAGCGTCATGTGCAGCAGCGGGGCATTCATTGGGGCAATCTAGCGCTTTGCCATCGGTGCGCTCGGCTTTGTCGCCCGGCGTGCCCGCATTGCTGGCACGTCTGGCCATGACCCTTGCTGCGGCCGGGCAGTCGAGGGACGTCAGCCTCACAATATGACCGACACGGATTCGAGCCTTGCCATGAGCAATTCCTACCAGATGTCCTTCGAGCCGACACGCGACAAGCTCACGCTGCGCAAGCAACTGCAGGCCGAGCGACTGGCCATGGCCGACCGCCATGAACGCTCGGTGCACCTGCAGGAGGTGCTGCGCGTGTGGCTGGTCAGCCGCAGCGAGCGCAGCATCGGTGCCTACTGGCCGATCAAGGGCGAGTTCGACGCACTGCCGGCGCTGTTCCGCTGGAGCGAGGCCGAGCTCGGCCGGCGCATCGGGCTGCCGGTGCTCGACCGCGACACCAAGCAGTTGCGCTTTCATGTCTGGTATCCGGGCTGTCCGATGGAGGCCGATGCCTATGGCATCCCCAAGCCCAAGGACACCGAGGCTTTCGATCCGCAGTTGCTGCTAGTGCCTTGCGTGGGCTTCGGCCCGAAGGGGCTGCGCCTGGGCTATGGCGGGGGCTTCTACGATCGCACGTTGGCCGCCTTGCGCCCGCGCCCCTTCACCGTCGGCGTGGGATTTGCTCACGGCTATGTGCCCTGGCTCGAACCAGAGCCACACGATGTGCCGCTCGACGCGATGCTGGTCGAGGATGGCGTCGTCTACCAGCGGCGCTGAGCCCGCAAAGGAACGGGTCTCAGCCTGGCGTGCCGCCGCCCAGGCCGAGGCGCTTGCACAACTCCAGCGTGAGCGCCGACTGGTTCATCGTGTAGAAGTGGATGCCCGGCGCGCCGCCGGCGACCAGCCGCTCGCACAGGCCCGCCACCACGTCCAGGCCGAAGGCGCGGATCGACGCAGCGTCGTCCATGTAGCCTTCCATCTTCAGCGCCACCCAGCGCGGGATCTCGATGCCGTCGCGCGCCGCGAACTGGGCGATCTTGGCGAAGTTGTGAAAAGGCATGATGCCCGGAACCACCGGCGCATCGGCGCCCATGCGGCGCGTCATGTCCACGAAGTGGAAGTACGCGTCGGCATTGAAGAAGAATTGCGTGATCGATGAGTCGGCACCGCTCTTGATCTTCTGCACGTAGTGCTGCAGGTCGCGCTGGCTGTAGCGCTGCTCCGGGTGGTACTCCGGGTACGCGGCCACCTCGATGTGCCAGTCGGCCCCTTGGCTTTCGCGCACGAAGCGCACCAGCTCAGCCGCGTAGCGGAACTCGCCGGCCGTGGCCGTGCCGCTGGGCAGGTCGCCGCGCAGCGCCACCAGGCGGTGGATCTTCTGTGCGCGGTAGGTGTCCAGGATCTCGGCGATGCCGGCCCGGGTGGAGCCCACGCAGGACAGGTGCGGCGCGGCCTCGAAGCCGGCCGCGGCGATGGCGCGCACCGTGTGCAGCGTCTTGTCGCGAGTGGAACCGCCGGCACCATAGGTGACGCTGAAGAACTCGGGTTGCAGTGCGCCGAGCTGGCGCACTACGTCCTTGAGCTTCTCATCACCGACCGGTGTGTTCGGCGGAAAGAACTCGAAGCTGATCGGTACTGATCTCACTTTGGACCTCCAACGTGCAACCGCTGCTCCGCGAAGACCGCGGATGCCGCCGCATCGAGCGGACGCGGCGGATCCGGCTGTGCCGGTTTGCACGCGTCGCCCCCTGGGGGGAGCGCCGAAGGCGCTACGGAGGGATCAATATCTATACGTGTCGGGCTTGTACGGCCCTTGCTTGCGCACGCCGATGTAGGCCGCCTGCTCCTCGCTCAGCTCGCTCAGCATCGCACCCACCTTCTTCAGGTGCAGCCGGGCCACCTTCTCGTCCAGGTGCTTGGGCAGCACGTACACCTTGCCGGCTTCGTAGTAGTCGCTGTGGGTGAACAGCTCGATCTGTGCGATCGTCTGGTTGGCGAAGCTGGAGCTCATCACGAAGCTCGGGTGCCCGGTGCCACAGCCCAGGTTGACCAGCCGGCCCTTGGCCAGCAGGATGATGCGCTTGCCGTCCGGGAAGATCACATGGTCGACCTGCGGCTTGATTTCCTCCCACTGGCACTTCTCGAGCGCAGCGACGTCGATCTCGTTGTCGAAGTGGCCGATGTTGCAGACGATGGCCTGGTCCTTCATCGCCGCCATGTGGGCGTAGGTGATGACGTCCTTGTTGCCCGTGGCCGAAACGAAGATGTCGGCCTTGTCGGCGGCGTACTCCATGGTCACGACCTTGTAGCCTTCCATCGCCGCCTGCAGCGCGTTGATCGGGTCGATCTCCGTCACCCACACCTGTGCCGACAGCGCGCGCAGCGCCTGGGCCGAACCCTTGCCCACGTCGCCGTAGCCGGCCACCACCGCCACCTTGCCGGCGACCATCACGTCGGTGGCGCGCTTGATGGCGTCGACCAGGGATTCGCGGCAGCCGTACAGGTTGTCGAACTTGCTCTTCGTGACCGAATCATTCACGTTGATGGCGCGGAACATCAGGGTGCCCTTTGCCGACATCTCCTTCAGGCGGTGCACGCCGGTTGTCGTCTCCTCGGTCACGCCGATGATCTGCGCGCTCTTGCGCGTGTACCAGGTCGGGTCGGTGGCCAACTTGGCCTTGATCGCGGCAAACAGGCAGGTTTCTTCCTCGCTGCCCGGGTCGGCCAGCACCGAGATGTCCTTCTCGGCGCGCTGGCCCAGGTGCATCAGCAGCGTGGCGTCGCCGCCGTCGTCGAGGATCATGTTCGGGCCTTCGCCTTCGCTGCCCTTGGGTCCGAAGTCGAAGATGCGGTGCGTGTAGTCCCAATAGTCGGCGAGAGTCTCGCCCTTGTAGGCAAAGACCGGCGTGCCCTCGGCCACCAGCGCGGCGGCGGCATGGTCCTGGGTCGAGAAGATGTTGCACGAGGCCCAGCGCACCTTGGCACCCAGCGCCTGCAGCGTTTCCACCAGCACCGCGGTCTGGATGGTCATGTGCAGGCTGCCGGTGACGCGCGCACCCTTCAGCGGCTGGGTCTTGGCGAATTCTTCGCGGATCGCCATCAGACCGGGCATTTCGGTCTCGGCAATGCGGATTTCCTTGCGGCCCCAGGTGGCGAGCGCCATGTCGGCCACGTGGTAGTCGGCGAAGTTCTGGGGTTTGAGCACAGCGTTCAAGGCATTCTCCGTTGAGGGGTGGGAACTCCCTCGAACCGGGCCTGTCGCGTGCCGCCTTCAGCTGCCACTCACCGCACCGTATCGAGGGGGTGAGCGCAGTTGAAAGCTATCCGAGCCTGGAACGAATGATGCCGTCTCGCAGCGCTCCTCGGAAGCCAAGATTATATCGAAGCGGCCGCGTCTGCGCAGCCCCGGCTCACGTGCCGTGTGCGTGCGTGATGTCCTCGCCCTTTTCGTGCACCAGGCTGGCGCGCCCGACGATCAGCGGGTCGAGCGGGCCGATGGTGTCAAGGTCCTTGTTCGCGTAGTTCAGGTGGTGCAGCACGTAGCGCATGGCGCTCAGCCGCGCGCGCTTCTTGCAGTCCGACTTGATCACCGTCCAGGGCGCATCGGCCGTGTCCGTGTGGAAGAAGACGCCTTCCTTGGCGCGGGTGTACTCGTCCCACTTGTCCAGCGAGGCCATGTCGATCGGGCTCAGTTTCCACTGCTTCAGCGGGTGGCTGTGCCGCTCCTTGAAGCGACGCCGCTGCTCTTCGCGACTGACGGAGAACCAGAACTTGAAGACATGCACGCCGCTGTGCACCAGGTGGCGCTCGAACTCCGGCGCCTGGCGCATGAATTCGATGTATTCCTCGTTCGTGCAGAAGCCCATCACGCGTTCGACACCGGCGCGGTTGTACCAACTGCGATCGAACATGACGATCTCGCCACGCGTCGGCAGATGCTGTGCGTAGCGCTGGAAGTACCACTGCCCACGCTCCACTTCGGAAGGCTTTTCCAGCGCCACCACACGCGCGCCGCGTGGGTTCAGGTGCTCCATGAAACGCTTGATGGTGCCGCCCTTGCCGGCGGCGTCACGGCCCTCGAAGAGGATCAGCACGCGCTGGCCGGTGTCCTTGACCCAGGCCTGCAGCTTCAGCAACTCGACCTGCAGCTTGTACTTCTGCGCTTCGTAGTTCTTGCGCGACATCAGGTTCTTGTACGGATAGCCGCCTTCGCGCCAGTTGCGCGCCAGCGCCATGTCCGGGTCCTCGTGGCGCTGGCCCTTGGCCTCCGTACTCTCGAACAGGGCATGACGCAGCGCCTCCACGTCGTCGGGCGAGGCGCCCGCGACGATGGCCTTCAGCGCATCGATCGTCTCGCTGGCACCGGCCGTGCCCGCGCGCCGAACAATGTCGCGCAACGCCGCACCCTGCGCGTCCTGCTTGCCCAAGGTGGCCTGGCGCACCACGTGCCGCTCGATGGCGCGCGGCCCCAGGCGGGGCGCGGTATCGCCGGCCTGCATCGGGCGCACGCCCTTGGCAGCCGCGCTGCGCTTGCGCGCAGCCGCCGACTTGGCCGGCGGGCTGCGACGCGGGGGGGAGGTGGTGTCTTTGGCCATGGGCTTCCTTCGCAGGCGGGAGAACCTGCCATTATGGAAAGCTCGCGACCCGGATTGTTGCGCCCGGTCAAGTCGGCGGCAGCCGCATCGCCGCCTGTGCGAGACTGGCTCGATGAGCCATGAACGCATGCAGCCGCTGCAGCGGTTGCCCGATGCCGCGCTGCGGCCGTTGCGCGGCGTGCTCACCGACATCGACGACACGCTTACGCGTGACGGCAAAATCGAGCCGGCGGCGCTGGCGGCGTTGCAGCGCCTGGCACGCGAGGGCTTGCCGGTGATTGCCATCACCGGCCGGCCCGCCGGATGGAGCGAGCCCTTCGCGATGGCCTGGCCGGTGGCCGCCATCGTGGCCGAGAACGGCTCGGTGATGCTGCGCCGGTCGGGTACGCAACTGCTGCGTGACTTCACCCAGGACGACGCCACGCGCGCTGCCAACCTGTTGCGTCTGCAGCGCTGCGCCGCCGCCGTGCTTGCGGCCGTGCCGCACGCACGGCTGGCCCGCGACAGCGCCGGCCGCCTGACCGACATCGCGATCGACCACAGCGAGTTCGACCATCTCGATGAAGCGGAGATCGACACCGTGCTGGCGGTCATGCGCAGCCATGGGCTGAAGGCCAGTGTCAGCTCGATCCACGTCAACGGCTGGATCGGCAAGCATGACAAATGGACCGGCGCGCGCTGGGCGGTGGAACGTGCGTTCGGCCTGGGCTTCGAGCCCACCGAATGGCTCTACGTGGGCGATTCCACCAATGACCAGCTGATGTTCGAGCACCTGCCGCTGTCGGTGGCCGTGGCCAACGTTCGCCGCTTCGCGGCGCAGCTGCGGGTGCTGCCGGCCTACATCACGCCGTCGGAGCGCGGCCAGGGTTTTGCCGAGGTGGTGCAACGCCTGCTCGACGCCAAGGCGCGGCCGTGAAGCGGCGCGCCGCCCAGGGCGTCGCCAGCGCCACGCCGGTGCTGCGCCAGGCCGCGACGCTGGCCCTGGGTGCGGCCGTGTCGCTGGGGCTGGCGCGCTTTGCCTATGCGTTGCTGCTGCCGTCGATGCGCGCTGACCTGGGCTGGAGCTACCTGGGCGCCGGCACGATGAACACCGTCAATGCGCTGGGCTATCTGATCGGCGCACTGCTGGTGCCGCGCCTGCTTCGGCAGGTCTCGCCGCGCGGCCTGCTGTTGGCCGGCAGTGCCGCCACCACCGTGCTGCTGGCCGGGCACGCGCTGGTGCTGGCCGATGCTGCATTGCTGCTGCTGCGCCTGTTGGCCGGCGTGGCCAGCGCCTTCGGCTTCGTTTGCGGCGGCCTGCTCGCCGCCCAATTGGGTTCGGCACCGGCCGGTGCGCCGCCCGGGCCGCGGCCGAGTGCAGCGCTGGTGCTGGGGCTGTACTACGGCGGCACGGGGTTGGGGATCATCGTCTCGGCCGCCGTGGTGCCACCGCTGACCGACCTGCCAGGTCCGCATGCGTGGCAGCTGGCCTGGGGCGCACTGGCCGTGGTGGCGCTGCTGGCGACGGGGCTGATGGCGGCCGGCACACGCACGCTGCCGGCGCCGCCGCTGTCCGTCGGCGGCGCTGCGGGACGCTTTGCACTGCGACCCTTCGCCTTCGCGCTGGGCGGCTACCTGATGTTCGGCCTGGGCTACATCGGCTACATGACCTTCAACATCACGCTGCTGCGCGAACAGGGCATGGCGCGCGATGGCGTGGCGCTGTTCTACATGGTGCTGGGCGCCGGCGTGGTGGCCTCGTCCTGGCTGTGGGCCAGGCTGCTGCAGCGCCACCGCGGCGGCCTGCCGATGGCCGTGCTGAATGCGCTGCTGGCAGTGGCCACAGCCCTGCCGGTGCTGAGCGGATCGGCGCTGGCAGCCTATGTTTCGGCCGCGCTCTTCGGCAGCGTGTTCCTGTCGGTGGTGGCTTCAACCACCGCGTTGGTGCGGCATAACGCCGAACCGGCCGCGTGGCCGGCCGGCATCGCCGCTTTCACCATCGTCTTCGCCCTCGGCCAGATCGTCGGCCCCACTCTGGTGGGGTGGGTGTCCGACGGGCCCGGCGGCCTGAACGCCGGGTTTGCCTGTTCGGCGGCCACGCTGGCGCTGGGTGCTTTGCTGGCTTGGCGGCAGCAGCCACTGCCCGAGCGCTAACGCGGCTGCAGGAACTGCTCGATCCGGCCGAGCTCGTCGGCCAGTGCCTGGCGGTAGCCGGCATCGCCCGGCGCGTGGCCGTCGACATAGCCAATCTCTTCCTGCAGCCTGCCGTCGCGCTGCTCCAGGTTGCCCCAGCCGACGACACGGTCGCGCCACAACAGCGGCAGCGCGTAGTAGCCACGCAGCCGCTGCGGCGCCGGCGTGTAGGCCTCGAAACGGTAGGCCCAGCCCCACAGCAGCTCGAAGCGGCGGCGGTCCCAGACCAGCGGGTCGAAGGGCGCGAGCAGGCGCACCGTGTCGTCCGGCACATGGCGCCTGGAGGCCGGGTTCTCGCCGCTCGGCCAGTACCAGTCGATCCCGTCGACCACGGCATGGGCCAGACGCACGCGGGCGCGCGCCTGCGCAGCGCCTCGCAACGCGGCCCACTGGGGCGCGGCGCTGGCGAGCAGACGGATCAGGTACTTCAGCGAGGGCAAGGGCAGCGGCGCATACTTGCAGACGAGCAAGTCGACCAGGGTGTCCAGCGCGCGCTCGGGGTCCTCCGCCGCCGGGTGGCTGTCGCGTGCCGCATAACAACGGGTGCCGCCCTCGCGCCGCGCCACGCGCAGCAGGCCGCGGTAGTGCATGGCATCGAGCAACTGCGTGCTGGCGCGCGACGAACCGCCGAACCAGTTGCGTGCGCGGCCATGCTGGAAATGCGCATCGACCTCGCGCGGATGCACCACGCCGCGCTCGCGCACGAAGTCCAGCACTGCCGCGGCCTGCGCCCGACGCGCCTTCGGCCACGCGCTGCCCGGCATGCGCGGGTGCATCAGCAGGTGCATGGCACGCGGCACGAATCCGTAGTTGATGAAGAAGTCCTCCTCGATGTCCAGCCGCGGGTAGCGGCGCTCCAGATCGCCGGCGCGGTAGTCGCGCACGCGGTGGCGCAGCGTCAGGTCCTGCGCGCGTGCCGGCGCGCGGATCGGGTCGGCCTGCACGAAGCCCAGGCGATCGATCGCCCTGGGCAGCGTGGTGGGCTTGAACAGCGTGCGTGCCACCGCATAGCGTCGAAGCGTGTCGATATCGATGGGCATAGTCGGATGATGCCTTGGCTGAATGGCGCTTCCTTGCGTCGCCGCAATGCGATGCGGCTGGCACGGCATGCAGAATCGTGCGCATTGCCACCGATGCAGCGAATCACCATGGCGCGAACCCACTTGCAACTCAGCCTCGCTGCCCTGTGCACCGTCGCGGCGGGGACGGTCGCCGCACAAGGCGCCAACATCAAGCCACCGCAGGCGCAGGCCTGGATCGACGTGGCCACCTTCAGCGGCATCGGCATGCCGATGGGGGGCATATCGGGTGCCGGCGGCAGCCCAATGTCGGCCTTGGGTGGGCTCTTCGGCGGTGGCGCCGCTGCGAAGAACAGTTTTGGCCAGACCCAATCCGGTACGGGCGGGCGCTGGGTCGACGTGACGCTGTACAGCCGCAACAACCCGTCACTGGCCGAGGCTCAGCTGGCTGTGCCGGCAAGCTTCATGAGCCCTGCGCTGAAGCTGCAGGCGCCACGCGACACCAAGTCGCCGCCCACGACCGACGATGAATCGGTCGACGAGCCGAGCTACGAAAGGCCCAGAGGCAAGTTGCTGCTGTACTGGGGTTGCGGCTCGGTGGTCCGGCCAGGGCAGCCCAAGGTTCTGGACATGGCCAGCGCGTCGGCTGCCGATCTGGCGGCCTTCTTCGTCTCGCGCCGCGCCACCCAGCGCGGGGCCCATAGCGCCACCGGCCGACCGGTCTGGCCCAACCCGGCCGATGCCCGCATGGTGCCCGACAACGCGTCACTGGTGGGAGAACATGCCTTCAGCGGTGCCGGCGTGCCCGAGGGCTTTCGCTTCCAGATCCCGCCCGCACAGGACCTGATGCCGCCGTTACAGCTGCAATACGCCGAACAGGGCGCGGCAGGCGAACTGCGCTGGAATGCACTGCCGACCTCGCGCGCCTACTTCGCCGCCGGCATGGGCGCCGGCCGACCGGAGGAAATGGTGATCTGGACCTCGAGCGAACTGCCCGATACCGGCTTTGGCCTGACCGACTACCAGACGAATGCAGCCGTAGACCGCTGGCTGCGCGAGAAGGTACTGCTGGCGCCGACGACGACGCATTGCACCGTGCCAAAGGGTGTGTTCGCCGGCGAGGGCGCTGTGCTGCGAGTCGTTGCCTACGGCAACGAACTGAACCTGGCCCATCCGCCGCGGCCCGCCGACCCCAAGGCCCCATGGGCACCGGAATGGGCCGTGAAGCTGCGCCTGAAGTCGGTGGCCATGGTGCTTCCAGGCATGCCGGTCCTGGGCCCGTCGACCGGGTCGGAAGCGCCAGCCCAGCGCCCAGCGCAAGGCGATGACAAGACCGATGCCTTGCCCAAGCCGATGGACCTGCTGAAGGGGATTCTCGGGCGCTGAGGATCGTCGGGGACCTGATCGCCCGAAGGCCGCGCAAGCGCTTCGCGCTTGCGCGGCCTACAGCCCGGCGGCGGCGCGCAGCGCCGCCGCTCTGTCGGTCTTCTCCCAGCTGAACTCGGGCTCCTCGCGGCCGAAGTGGCCGTAGGCGGCCGTCTTCTCGTAGATCGGGCGCAGCAGGTCGAGCATCTGGATGATGCCCTTCGGACGCAGGTCGAAGTGCTCGGCCACCAGCGCCGACAGCTTGTCGTCGCTCATCACGCCGGTGCCTTCGGTGTAGACGGTGATGTTCATCGGGCGGGCCACGCCGATGGCATAGGCCACCTGGATCTGGCACTGCTTGGCCAAGCCAGCGGCGACAATGTTCTTGGCCACGTAACGTGCCGCGTAGGCGGCACTGCGGTCGACCTTGCTCGGGTCCTTCCCGCTGAAGGCGCCGCCCCCGTGCGGGCAGGCGCCGCCGTAGGTGTCGACGATGATCTTGCGGCCGGTCAGGCCGCAATCGCCCTGCGGGCCGCCGATGACGAAGCGGCCGGTCGGGTTGACCAGATAGCGGGTGTTCTTCAACCATTCCTTGGGCAGCACCGGCTTGATGACCTCCTCGATCACCGCCTCGATGAACGAGGCCTTCATCTTCGTCGGCGTCTCGCTCTGGTCGGGGCTGTGCTGGCTGCTCAGCACCACGGTATCGATGCTGTGCGGCCTGCCGTCCACGTAGCGCATCGTCACCTGGCTCTTGGCGTCGGGGCGCAGGAAAGGCAGCTTGCCGCTCTTGCGCAGCTGGGCCTGTCGCTCCACCAGGCGGTGGGCATAGTGGATCGGCGCGGGCATCAGCGCTGGCGTCTCGTCACAGGCATAGCCGAACATCAACCCCTGGTCGCCGGCGCCGGTGTTCAGGTGGTCATCCGAGGCGTGGTCCACACCCTGGGCGATGTCGTTGGACTGCTTGTCGTAGGCCACCAGTACCGCGCAGCCCTTGTAGTCGATGCCGTATTCGGTGTTGTCGTAGCCGATGCGCTTAATGGTGTCGCGCGCCACCTGGATGTAGTCGACATGCGCATTGGTGGTGATCTCGCCGGCCAGCACCACCAGGCCGGTATTGGTCAGCGTTTCGGCGGCGACGCGCGATCGCGGATCCTGCTTGAAGATCGCATCGAGAATGGCGTCGGAGACCTGGTCGGCCACCTTGTCGGGGTGGCCTTCGGACACGGATTCGGACGTGAAAAGGAAATCGTTCGACACTCTTAAACTCCCGGGCTGACGGTTGCGGATCGCGTTGCCGACCGTAGCTTTGGAGGAGCGGCGAACGCTTTAGCAGTATTTCGAGAGCTGCATCCCAAGGCCCAGCCCGCAGCGCCCTGCAAGTAGTTCATAACTCGGCGCTGGCCGCATTATACGAAGCATGCTTTTCCTGCTGCGCTGGCTGTCCCGGCGGTCCCTGCGATTCCTGCACGCCCTGGGCACTTTTCTGGGATGGCTGGTCTATGCGCTGTCGCCCAGCTACCGCAAGCGCCTGCGCGGCAACGCCCGGCGCGCCGGCATTTCGCTGCAGCAGCGGCGCCAGTCGGTGGCCGAAGCCGGCAAGATGGTGTTGGAAAGCCTGCGCCTTTGGCTGCGCCCGAGCAACAAGCCGATCGCCGACCCGGTGCAGTGGCAGGGCGAGCAGCTGATCGAGGACGCCCTGGCGCTCGGCCGCGGGCTGGTGTTCCTGACACCGCACATGGGCAGCTTCGAGGTCACCGCACAGGCCTATGCGCAGCGCTACGGCGCGCGCAAGCCGATCACCGTGATGTTCCGTCCGGCGCGCTACCGCATGATGCGCGAGCTGCAAGAGAGCGCCCGCGCCCGCCCAGCACTGGCCACGGCGCCGGCGTCCCTCGGCGGTGTGCGGCAGATGATGCGCGCGCTCAAGCGCGGCGAGGCCGTCGGCCTACTGCCCGACCAGGTGCCGCCGCAAGGCATGGGCGTGTGGGCCGACTTCTTCGGTGTCCCGGCCTACACCATGACGCTGGCGGCGCGGCTGGCGCAGCAGACGGGCGCGCCCATCGTGCTGGCCTGGTGCGAGCGGCTGCCGGCCGGTGGCGGCTTCCACCTGCGCCTGAGCCGGCTCGCCGAGCCGCTGCCGACGCGGGGCGAAGATGCCGATGCGCTGCAGGTGGCGCAGGCCTCGGTCATCAACCGGGCGATGCAGCAGCTGATCCTGCAATGCCCCCAGCAGTACCTGTGGGGATACCACCGCTACAAGAAGCCGCGCCGCGTCGAAGGGGTGCCGGCTGCGGTCGACACGCCATGAAGACGTGGCCGGCGCATGCGCTTCTGGCCCTGCTATGGCTGCTGCACTGGCTGCCCTTGTCGTGGCAGGCCATGCTGGGCGGCGCGCTCGGCCGGGCGCTCTATACCGTGGCCCGCGAGCGGCGGCGCATCTCGGCACGCAATGTGCAGCTGTGCCTGCCCGAACTGAATGCCGAACAACGCCGCGCCCTGCTGCGCGACCATTTCCGCTGGCTGGGACGCAGCGCCGTCGAACGTGCGCTGCTGTGGTACGGCCGCCCGGCGCGGCTGCGCCGCCTGATCCACGTCGAGGGCGACGTGCACCTCGCTGAACGCAGCGAGCGGCCGGTGATGTGGCTGGTGCCGCATTTCGTCGCGCTGGAGGCCGCTGGCATGGCGACGCAGCTGTTCCAGAGCCGGCCGGTGGCCTCGATCTACCAGGCGCAGAGCCATCCGGTGTTCGATGACGCGATGCGCCGAGGCCGCTCACGCTTCGGCCAGGGCGAACTGTTCTCGCGCCACGACACCGTCCGGCCGCTGGTACGTGCGATCCGCCGCGGTCATGCCTTCTTCAACCTGCCGGACATGGACTTCGGCCCCAAGGACTCGGCCTTCGTGCCCTTCTTCGGCCGACCTGCGGCCACGCTGCTGGCGCCGTCGCGGCTGGCCCGGGCGCTGGACATGGTGGTGCAGCCGGTGGTGGCGACCATCCTGCCCGGTGGCCAGGGCTACCGTGTGCGTTTCCTGCCGCCGTGGACCGACTGGCCCAGCGGCGACCCGCTAGCCGACGCGGGACGCATGAACGAATGGATCGAGTCCGAGGTGCGCGCCGATCCGGCGCAATACCTGTGGGTGCACAAGCGTTTCAAGACGCAGCCCGAAGGCCAGCCGGACTTGTATGCGCCGCGTTGATAATTGAACCATGAGATTGCGCTTTACCAAGATGCAAGGCGCGGGCAACGACTTCGTGATGCTCGACGCCACGCGATCGCCGCTGGAGCTGAGCCCCGAGCAGTTCCGCTCGCTGGCCGACCGGCATTTCGGCATCGGCGCCGACCAGATCCTGGTGGTCGAGCCACCGCGCTCGCCCGGCGTGGACTTCGGCTACCGCATCTACAACGCCAGCGGCGACGAGGTCGAACATTGCGGCAACGGCGCGCGCTGCTTCGTGCGCTTCGTGCGCGAGCGCGGGCTGACCGACAAGCGCCGCATCAAGGTCGAGACCGTCAACCGGCAGATCGAATTGCAACTGCGCGACGATGGCCGCGTCACGGTCGACATGCAAGCGCCGGAGTTTGCGCACGAGCGCATCCCTTTCCTGGCGGCGGGCATGACGCCGCGCAAGCTGGGCGACTTCGAGCTCTGGCCGCTGGAGTTGATCGACGCCAGTGTCGAGGTGGCCGTGCTTTCGATGGGCAACCCGCATGCGGTGCAGCGCGTCGACGATGTCACCACCGCCGACGTGGCGGCGCTCGGCCCCGAGATCGAGGTGCTGGACTGCTTTCCGCAGAAGGTCAACGCCGGCTTCATGCAGGTGGTCTCGCGCACGCACATTGCGCTGCGCGTGTTCGAGCGCGGCTCGGGCGAGACGCTGGCCTGCGGCACGGGGGCCTGCGCCGCGGTGGTGGCTGGCATTCGGCTGGGCTGGCTGGACCCGCAGGTCGAGGTCTTCACCCGCGGCGGACGCCTCAGCGTCGAATGGGCCGGCATGGGTCAACCCGTGTTGATGACCGGCCCGACGGCCACCGTTTTCGAAGGGGAAATCGAACTGTGACGATCCAAGGCATCACCGAGAACGACATCAGCAACTACCTGCTGAACACGCCCGGCTTCTTCGAGCGCCATGCCGAGTTGCTGGCCACCGTGCAGCTGACCAGCCCGCACGGCCAGCGCGCGGTGTCGCTGCAGGAGCGGCAGATGGAGATGCTGCGCGAGCGCATCAAGGGACTGGAGCACAAGATCATCGAGATGATCCGCAACGGTCAGGACAACGTGGCCATCGCCGACCGGCTGCACCAGTGGACCATGGCGCTGCTGCTCACCGCCGATGCAGCCGAATTGCCGCAGGTGCTGCTGGACGACCTGTCGCAGCGCTTCCAGATCCCGCAGGCCGCATTGCGACTGTGGGGCGTGGCCGAAGCCTATGCCGCGCTGCCGGCGGCGCAACCGGTCAGCGGCGACCTGAAGGCCTTCGCCACCAGCCTGTCGCTGCCGTATTGCGGCGCGAATTCAGGCTTCGAGGCCTCGGCGTGGTTCGACGACGCCGCAGACGTCAAGTCCATGGCCATGGTGCCGCTGCGCCTGGACGGCACACCCGACGCCTTCGGCCTGCTTGCGCTGGGTTCGCCTGACCCGACACGCTACGCCGCACAGATGGGCACCGATTTTCTGTCGCGCATCGGCGAGGTGGCCAGCGCCAGCCTGTCGCGGCTGATTGCCAAGGGCTGAGGCGCACACGCATGGTCGCCGTGGCGACCGAGCTGGACGGCGCGTTGCAGCGCTACATCGAACACCTGCGCGTCGAGCGCCGCCTGGCGCCGCGCAGCGTGCAGATGGTGCACGACGCCTTGCTGCGGCTGCAGCAGTCGGCCGCGGACGCCCGGGTGGACCTGCGGCAGGTGCAACCAATGCATGTGCGGCGGTGGGCCGCGCAGTTGCGCGAGCGGCCGCTGGCCGCGCGCAGCATCGCCATCCACCTGTCGGCCTGGCGCGGGCTGTACCGCTGGTGGGGGCGCAGCGGCGAAGTGCGCATCAACCCGGTCGAAGGTGTGCGCGCGCCCAAGGCGCCGAAGCTGCTGCCCAAGGCGTTGTCGGTGGAGCAGGCAGTTTCGCTGGCCGCCTTCGAGCCGACCTTGGGCGACCCGGCGCTGCGATCGCGCGACCACTGCATGGTCGAGTTGCTGTACGGCAGTGGCCTGCGCGTGGCCGAGCTGGTGGGGCTGGACCTGCGCGCCAGCGACGCTGCGGCGGGCTGGATCGACGCGGCCGACGCCAGCGCCCAGGTGCTGGGCAAGGGCAGCAAGCGTCGCAGCGTGCCGGTGGGCCCGGCCGCGCTGGCGGCGCTGCGCGCCTGGCTGCAGGTCCGTGGCCAGATTGCCGCGCCCGACGAGCCGGCGCTGTTCGTCAGCCGGCGCGGCACGCGGCTCACGCCCAGCCAGGTGCGCTCGCGGCTGAAAGGCCTGGCGCAGCAGGCCGAGCTGCCCACCCACGTGCATCCGCACATGCTGCGCCACAGCTTCGCCTCGCACCTGCTCCAAAGCAGCGGCGACCTGCGCGCCGTGCAGGAGTTGCTAGGCCACGCCAACATCTCGACCACACAGGTCTACACGCGGCTGGATTTCCAGCATCTGGCGAAGGTCTACGACGCCGCCCATCCCCGGGCGAAGCGCAAGTGAAGGTCGTCCGCCTGCGCGATGGCAAGGAGCGTTCGCTGCTGCGCCGCCACCCCTGGGTGTTCGAAGGCAGCATCGCCAAGGGCAAAGCCGACCCGGGCGAGACCGTGCGGGTCGAGGCCCACGACGGCCGCTTCCTGGCCTGGGGCGCGTACAGCCCGCAGTCGGCGATCCGCGTACGCGCCTGGAGCTTCATTGAGTCCGAGCGCATCGACGCCGCGTTCTTCGTGCGGCGGGTGCAGCGCGCGGTGGCGCTGCGCGCCAGGCTGGCGGTGGACAGCGATGCGGTGCGGCTGGTGCACGGCGAGGCCGACGGCCTGCCGGGGCTGGTGGTGGACCGCTACGGCGACACGCTGGTGGCTCAGGTGGGCTTCGCAGGCGCCGAGCGCTGGAAGGACGCGATCGCTGATGCGCTGCTGGCGGCCGCCGGCGCGGCACGGCTGTACGAGCGCTCGGACCTGGGCGTGCGCAAGCTCGAGGGCCTGCCCGAGCAGCAGCGCTGGCTGCGCGGCGATGGCCCGACGCAGCTGCAGATGCGCGAGCACGGCTGGACGCTGCAGGTCGACATCGCGCAGGGCCACAAGACCGGCACCTACCTGGACCAGCGTGACAACCGGCTGCCCTTTGCGCAGGCGGTGCGCCATTTCTCCTGCGCCGAGGTGCTCAACTGCTACAGCTACACCGGCGGCTTCACGCTGGCCGCACTGGCCGGCGGTGCGCGGCAGGTGACCAGTGTGGATAGCTCGGCGCCGGCGCTGACGCTGGCGCAGCAGCATGTACAGAGCAACGGCTTCGACGCCACCCGGCACGAGGCGGTGGACGCCGACGTCAACGCCTACCTGCGCGCTGCGCTGGAGCAGGGCCGGCGCTTCGACGCCATCGTGCTCGATCCGCCGAAGTTCGCGCACACGGCGGCGCAGGCCGAGCGCGCAGCGCGCGCCTACAAGGACATCAACCGCCTGGGGCTGAAGCTGCTGCGCCCGGGCGGGCTGCTCTTCACCTTCTCGTGCTCGGGCGGAATCGGGCCGGAGCTGTTCCACAAGATCGTCGCCGGCGCCGGCATCGACGCCGGCGTGGACGCCGCCATCCTGCGGCGCATGGCCGCGGCCGCCGACCATCCGACGACGCTGGAATTCCCCGAGAGCGACTACCTCACCGGCCTGGCGCTGCTGGCGCGTGCCTGACTGGCGTCGGGCAAGCCGATGGCCGGCTCGAACTTGGCGCGCTGTACGCTGAAATAGGCCTTCACCTGGCGCACGTTGGCGTCCTGCGTCAGCAGCCGCTGCACCAGCGCGTGGTAGGCCGGCATATCGGCCGCCCACACCACCAGCACGAAATCCGGCCCCGGCGACACGCGGTAGCACTGCTGCACCGCGGCTTCAGCCACCGCGCGCTGCTGAAAGGCTTCCAGGTGCTCGGCACCCTGGCGATCCAGCGTCACCTCCACCACCGCCGTCAGCCCGTGGCCCAGCCGCTCGTGCGACAGCAACGCCACGCGCCGCTCAATCACGCCGGCGTCCACCAGCCTGCGCACGCGGCGCAGGCAGGTGGCCGGCGACACATGCGCGGCCAACGCCAAGTCCTGATTGGACTGCGAGGCGTCCTTCTGCAGCAGGTCCAGCAGGCGCAGGTCGGTGGAGTCGAGCGTGAGATACCTCACGAAATGATCACCAATAAGTTGAGTTCAGATGATGAATCCTTTCACGTACCATGTCAACGAACACACTACGCTCAAAGAACTCAAGTTCTTGCAATCTTATTGCATGACACTCAGCCTACTATGCCGGCATTCCAACGACTCGACCTGAAGGCTCCCCATGTGCGGCATCGTCGGCGCGGTCAGCAACCGCAACATCGTCCCCATCCTGATCGAGGGCCTGAAGCGCCTGGAATACCGTGGCTATGACAGCTGCGGTGTGGCCGTGCACCAGGATGGCCAGCTCAAGCGCGCGCGCAGCACCGCCCGCGTGGCTGAGCTGGAAGCCGGCGTGGCCCAGGACGGCATTGCCGCCGGCACCGGCATTGCCCACACCCGCTGGGCCACGCACGGCGCGCCCGAGGTGCACAACGCCCACCCGCATTTCAGCCGCAATCGCATCGCGCTGGTGCACAACGGCATCATCGAAAACCACGAGGCGCTTCGCGCACGGCTCAAGGCCGAGGGTTTTGTCTTTACTTCGGAAACCGACACCGAAGTGATCGCTCACCTCATAGAGCATTACTTTCGCCGCTCGAAGGATCTCC
>Ga0105097_10000556_pt1 | contig 17109 bp, 16 predicted proteins | sample PPLLak12cMay2015_FD_87035 | JGI IMG/M metagenome (GOLD analysis project Ga0105097, IMG submission 87035) | Freshwater sediment microbial communities from Prairie Pothole Lake near Jamestown, North Dakota, USA - PPLs Lake P7 Core (1) Depth... | ecosystem: Environmental > Aquatic > Freshwater >...
GCTGGTCGAGGTCGTCGTTCGGCAGGTGGTAGCGGCGCGAGCGGAATTCCTTGACCGCCGCGAGCCCGTCGCCGCCGTCGCGCAGCGTGACGCCCGACTTCAGGTAGATCGCCGGCACGCCCTGGCGCACGAACGGATACTGGTCGCTGCGCACGAACACCACCTCTTCGGGCAGCGGGTCCGGCGTCAGCATCAGTCCTGCACCGGCTACGGCGCGCCGCGCCACGGCCTCGAGCGTCGAGTGCTCGATGCCGATCGGAACGACGTCGCGCACCTCGCCGATCAGCAGCGGCATGTCCATGTTGACGTTCGCGACCAGCGACTCGCGCGGCACCGTCGGCAGGGCGGCGAAGTGATACGCGCCGAGCAGCCCCTTCTCCTCCGCTGTGAGCGCCAGGAACAGCATCGAGCGCTTCGGAGGCCTGCGTCCCGCCGCGAGCAGTCGCGCCGTCTCCAGCATCGTGGCGACGCCCATCGCGTTGTCCTGCGCGCCGTTGTAGATCGAGTCCCCGCCGTGCGGCGCACCGATGCCGAGATGGTCGAGGTGAGCGGTGAACACCACGTGCTCGCCAGCCAGCGCCGGATCGCCGCCGGGCAGCCGGCCGATCACGTTGCGGCTCTCGATGCGGTCGAGGCGCGCCCGTGTCCCGAGCGTCGCCTCGGCGCCGAGATCGAAGGCGCGCAGCTCGCCCTTCTCGAGCAGCGCGAAGACCTCTGCCGCCGTGTGCGGCGAGCCTGCGAAGATCGCCTCCGAAACGGCGACGTTCGCACTGACCCGCACCTCCAGCCCGGGAAAATCATCAGCAGGCAAGCCTTGCGCGTCGATGCGACGCATCGCGGGTCGCTGCCAGTTCGGTGAGTCGAGCTTCCACGGGCGCCGGGCCTCGTTCTCGGGATCGCCGAGGAAGATCGCCCCGATGGCGCCGCGCCGCTCGAGCTCGCGCAGCTTCTCCGACGCGGACGCGTGGAAGGCCCGCTGATCCACGGGAAAGCGGGCCGGCGCGTTGCTGAGCAGCACGGCGATCCGGCCCTGCACATCCACGCCTGCGAAGTCGTCGTGCTGCAGCTCGGGCGCATGGACACCCTGCCCGACGAACACCAGCGGCGCGGTGATCACGGCAGCGCCGGCGGTAAAATTGATGGCCGGCAGGAACTCGGTCTCGAAGGCGAACTCCCGCGTGCGGCCTTCGCGCGTGACGGCAAATCGGGCGCCCTCGCGCTCCCTGATGCCACGCACCATCGGGACACGCTGGAACCACGAGCCATCCTCGCCAGCCGGCTCGAGTCCAATCAGCCGGTACTGGGTCGCCACGTACAGTGCGGCGAGGTCGAAGCCCCTCGTGCCCGCTTCTCGCCCCTCGAGCAGGTCGTCGGCGAGGAAGCGGACGTCGGCCTCGATGCGTGCGGCTGACAGCGCCAGTCGCTCGGGTGTCGGCACGGCGGACCCGGGTTCGCGTGCCGCGGCGGGATCGGCCACATGGCACGCAAGCAGCGCGACCGCGGTGAATCCGCCGAGCCGTCCCGGTCGATTGAATCTGACGTCAGCCTGGCCCATGCGGCCTCCTCGAAGTCGGCAGGTAGAATAGCGTCATGGCACTCAGAATCGATCCCTGGTCCTTTCCGGATTTCACGCCGGACATCGAGGCCGTCGATGTGGGCGACACGCTCGTCCTCGCCGGCGGCTGTTTCTGGTGCACCGAGGCGGTGTATTCGCAGCTCGACGGCGTGCGGGCCGTTCGGCCGGGGTATGCCGGGGGCGCGGCGTCCACGGCGAAATACGAGGAGGTCTGCACCGGCACCACCGGTCACGCGGAGGCGATCGAGATCGTGTTCGACGCCGGTCGCGTGACCGTCGGCCAGATCCTCAAGATCTTTTTCTCCATCGCCCACGATCCGACGCAGTTGAATCGCCAGGGCGCGGACGTCGGCACGCAGTACCGCTCGGCCATCTTCTACGCGAACGAGGTCCAGCGGAGCATCGCCGAGCGCTATATCGCCCAGATCGACGCGGCACGGGTATTCGATGCCCCGGTGGCCACCACCCTCGAGCCGCTCGAGACTTTCTACCCGGCGGAGCAGTACCACCACGACTACGCGGCCCGCAATCCCTTCCAGCCCTACGTCCGCGGGGTGGCGATGCCGAAGGTGGCAAAGCTCCGCGAGGTCCACGCCGGCATGCTCAAGGACGCCCCGTGAACTCATTCGACCTCGCGCCGCTCACGCCGGAGGAGCGCCGTCGCCGCGAGGCGACGCTGAGCGCCGAGGAGCGCCACGTGATGCTCGAGCACGGCACGGAACGCCCGTTCTGCGGCACGCTCGTGCATCAGAAGCAGGCCGGAACCTACTGCTGCCGCCTCTGCGGTCTGCCGCTGTTCCGCGCCACCGAAAAGTTCGACAGCGGCACGGGCTGGCCGAGCTTCACGACGCCCTACGACGCGGCGCACCTGCGCTCCATCCGCGACACGAGCTATGGGATGGTGCGCACCGAGATCCGCTGTGCGCGCTGCGACAGTCACCAGGGTCACGTGTTCAAGGACGGTCCGCCGCCGACCGGTTTGCGCTACTGCATCAACTCCGTCTCTCTGGTCTTCACGCCGGACGGCGAGGCGCTGCCGGATGTTCTCGGTCGCAGCGGCTGACGCGCGAACGCCGTGCGTGGGTGCGTCGGGCCGACGTCGTCGCCCGAATGCGCAGGCTGCCCTCGGGCGCTTGAGGGACACCCGCGTTCTCCGCGATGGGACTTTGCGGTCTGCTGGGTTATCGTGTTCCAGGGGGCTCAGTCACTGGGCAGATGCGGCGGCGCATGTACCGACCTTGCTGTCCCGTGGATCAACGCGTCACTAAGGAGACATTCAGATGGGATTTTTCAGCAACATCCTCGAGAAGCTCGGTATCAAGAAAGCCAAGGCCGCCACGCCGCCCCCACCGCCCGTCCAGGTCAACGTTCCGCCGCTGACCCCGGCCGCGCCGCCGCCCCCGCCGCCGCCCGTCGAGATCCCCATGGTGGACGTGGTGGCCCAGCTCGAGGGACTCGCGGCTGCCAACCCGCAGAAACTCAACTGGAAGACCTCGATCGTGGACCTGCTGAAGCTGCTCGACATCGACAGCAGCTTCAGCGCCCGCAAGGAACTTGCGGTCGAGCTCGGTTGTCCGCCGGAGCTGATGGGTGACTCGGCCAAGATGAACATGTGGCTGCACAAGACCGTGCTCAAGGAGATCGCCAGGAACGGCGGCAACATCCCGAAGGAGTTGCTCGACTGAGCCGGCGTCACCTGCCGACTGTTGGTGATTGAACGACGAGCCGGACCTCATGTCCGGCTCGTTTTCGTTCGGCTCCAGAGTCGGAGATAGACCGCCGCATTTACGGCAAGTACGGCGAGGCCGAGCGCAACCTGCAGGCCGCGCGTCAGGCCTTCGGGGTAAAGCGCCGCCACCACGTAGTGTTCGACGAAGCCGGCGGTGTAGCCCTGCTCGCCCGCGAGTCGCCGCCAGTGATTCTCGAGTGGGGTCAGCGGGCAGATTCCGCCCGCGAACTCGATGCCGGCGCCCCAGATCGCCGCCGGCAAATGGACCCACGCGAGTCGTGGCCAGCGCAGCACGGCGAGTCCGCCCAGCACCACGAAGACGACGAAGGCTGCGTGGACGACGAGGACGAGGTCGGCGAGCAACCGGTACGACATCGTCCCGCCGCGCCCCGCTCAGCGCGCGGCGGCGCAGGCTGCGGACCGCAACGCGCCCGTCACGAGGACTTCTTGAACAGGCCCAGTTTCTGCAGGATGAAGATCAGCACGACCGCGCCGATGATGGCGACGCCGAAGCGCAGGATGCTGCCCGCAGGCGCCAGCCCCAGCACGCCGAAGACCCAGAACCCGAGCGCCGAGCCGACGACGCCGACGAGCACGTTCGCAACGAGCCCCATCTGCGCGTTGGTCTTCATCACGATGCTGGCGATCCAGCCGACGATCCCGCCGATGATCAAGCTGAAGATAAGGCCCATGGTTCGTTCCTCCAGTGCTTTCCGGCCTGCGCAGGCTGCGCGCCGCACTCAACCGCGCGCTCACCGTAGCAGAAGGACACGCACCGCCGCCATCTCACGGCCACCGGCCAAACCGCGAGGTCGTCATCGCCTGCGCGCCAGCCAGCTGTCGAGCTGGCCGGCGAACGCCTGCCGGTCCGCCTGGCTCAGGGCCGGCGGTCCGCCGGTCACGACGCCGCTCGCCCGCATCGTGTCCATGAAGTCGCGCATCGTCAGCAGCGCTCGGATGGTATCGGCCGAGTAAAGCTCGCCGCGCGGATTCAGCGCCTGCGCACCGCGGGCGATGACGTCGGCCGCGAGCGGGATATCCGCCGTGATCACGAGGTCCCCGGGCGCGACGCGCCTCGCGATCTCATGGTCGGCGACGTCGAAGCCGCCGTGCACCTGCATGAGCCGCACGTTCGGAAGTCTCGGCACGGCCATGGCGTGATTGGCCACGAGCGTCAACTCGATGCCGGTGCGCTCGGCCGCCTTGAACAGGATTTCCTTGACGGGACGGGGACAGGCGTCGGCATCGACCCAGATCGGCATCGCAGCGATTGTGCACGCCGGCTCAACTCCTGTCGCCAGCATCCTTGCATCACCCGGGTCGCGACAGTACCTTGCGGCAGGCCGGTGCAGTCGGCCCCTGCCTCGGCGCCGTACCGCACCGGCCACGGAGTCACGTGATGACGAAGCCGCCCGCGAACCGAACTTTCGCCCTCTTGGCCGCGGTGATGCCCTTGATCGTCGGGACGCCTGCCGCCGCGCTCGACGTGTCGAAGCCGGAGGAGGCGCACGTCGCGATGCTGCGCATCGTCGGCGACCTCGACGGCAAGCCCGTGTTCAAGGACTGGGACGTCACGATCTTCGCGGTTCTGCCGAACGAGAAGCCGCGGGCCATCCTGCGCATGCAGGGCTACAACGCCGGCCGCCTGATCGCGAGGCCCGATGGCGGCCACGCGTGGGTGACGCGGGAGGTGTCCTATTACCAGGACCTCGCGACCGGCGAGATCATCGAGCGCTGGACCAATCCGCTGAACGGCCAGTCGGTCTGCGTGGTGCAGGTTGCCAATGATCCGGTGAGCAACGTCTTTCCCCCAGCCTCGAACGACCGCCCGAACCCGTTTGCGGCCTTCCGGCTGGCGGGGGACGTTGCGACCCTGCGCTGGGACATTCCGCTCGCGTATCCCAATGCGCTTCAGCCGGGGGAGCACCCCGAGGAATCCACCGGGCCCACGTATCTCGCCTCGGAACACTTCACCTTCTTCGCGAACGCGGCCGACGTACTCTCGGATGCGCAACGCTCGACGCCGACGCACTACTCGTGGTTCCGCACCGGTCCCTGGCTGCCGTGGATGAAGATGGGCCAGGCGCCCGGCTACCTGATCTACAGCGGCCATGGCCGCAAGTACGGTTCATTCGACGAGTTGCCGGCCCGCGTGCGCGAATACACTCTGAGGCACTTCCCGGCGTTCGCGACCGCGCCCGACGCCTACTACCAGCCCAACGAGACGAGCTGGACGTACTACGCGAAGCTCAAGAAGGCAGGCAAGCTGCCGCGCGACTGCAAGTAGGGGAGCGCCGGCAGCGCGCGCGGCCCGCACCCGCGACGCGATCGGGCCGCTTCAGCCGGCGGCCTGGGGTACGGACCGCGGCAGGTCCAACTCGCCGCTGCTGCGGAAGCGCCAGGCACTGAACGTACCCCCGCTCAGCTTGCCGCTCATTTCGTAGCGGATCGTTTCCACCGGCTGGCCGTCGAGCACGCCGATCACCTGCCGCACCATGCGCAGGACGGAGACCGTGACTGGTACTGCGATCACGGCCTCGCCGAATGCCGGCACGGTGCCTGCCTCGCTGCTCACGCCGGTCGCGAAAGTCTTGTCCTGCACGTCGAGTTCGACGTACACGCCGGAGAAATCGATCGGCGCCGGGTTGGGGTTCTGCACCCTCAGCTTGACGAGCATGCGCAGTTCCATGCCCTCGCCGGGCAGCGCCTCCATGCCCGCCACCGTGACCTGCAACGGATCGTTCCCGGGCAGGGTGGCGCAGGCGCCGAGCGCCAGCGTGCACAGGGCCATCAGGACGGCACGTCTCTTCATGGCTTCACTCCAGCTTCAGTCCAGCGGCTCAAAGCGCGCCGTGAAATGCCGCAGTTGCGGCGGCTGCGAAACGATGCGCAGGCCACGCAGTGATTCCCGCCGCTCGACCACCTCTTCGAACACCTCGACGAGGTAGTCGGCGTGCGACTGCGTATAGACGCGCCGCGGCATGGCGAGTCGCACCAGGTCCATCCCGGCCGGCACCTCCGTGCCATCGGGCTTCTGGCCAAACATGACGGTGCCGATCTCGCAGGCGCGGATGCCGCCGAGCTCGTACAGCGACACGGCCAGCGACTGCCCGGGGTACTCGCGCGGCGGGATGTGCGGAAGGAAGCGCCTCGCATCCACGAAGACTGCATGTCCGCCCACCGGCTGGACCACGGGCACCCCGAGCGCCTCGAGCTTCTCGCCGATGTACTCGTTGGTGCGCACGCGGTAGCGCAGGTACTGCTCGTCGACGATCTCCCGCAGGCCCACGGCGATCGCGTCGAGGTCGCGGCCGGCAAGTCCGCCGTAGGTCGGGAAGCCCTCGGTGAGGATCAGCCGGTTGCGCGCCGCCGCGGCGAGCGTGTCGTCGTTCAACGCCAGCCAGCCGCCGATGTTGGCAAAGGCATCCTTCTTCGCGCTCATGGTCATGCCGTCGGCCACGGCGAACATGTCGCGGACGATGTCCTTGACGCTGCGCGAGCCCTGCCCGGGTTCACGGCACTTGATGAACCAGGCGTTCTCGGCGAAGCGGCAGCCGTCGATGATCAGCGGCTTGCCGTGGCGTCGGGCAATCTCGGCCGTGGCCCGGATGTTCTCCAGGCTCACCGGCTGTCCGCCGCCCGCGTTGTTGGTGACGGTCAGCATCACGATCGGAATCCGCGCGCCCGAGTCCTGCAATACGCGCTCCAGCCGCGCGAGGTCAATGTTGCCCTTGAACGGGTGCCGGTTGTCAGGGTCGTGCGCCTCGCGGACGACGAGGTCCACGGCCTCGGCGCCGGTCGCCTCGATGTTGCCGCGGGTGGTGTCGAAGTGCGTGTTCGATGGGATCAGGCGTCCCGGTCCGCCGACGATCGAGAACAGGATCGCCTCGGCCGCCCGCCCCTGGTGGGTAGGAATGACGTGACGGAAGGGCATCAGTTCCCGCACCGCCGATTCGAAGCGGTAGAACGACGGCGAGCCCGCGTAGGACTCGTCGCCGCGCATGACGGCGCCCCACTGCTCGGCGCTCATCGCACTCGTGCCGGAATCAGTGAGCAGGTCGATGATGACGTCGTCCGAGTGGAGGCCGAACAGGTTCCAGCCGACTGCAGCGAGCAGTCGGCGGCGCTCCTCGACAGTCGTGAGCCGGATCGGCTCCACGACCTTGATGCGAAAGGGCTCGATAATGGTCTTCATGGCCGCCATCGTAGCAAGGGCGGGAAAGTCCGATAGTCGCCTTCTATTTCAATTAATGATTCAATCAATTTGCTCTACTGACGACCGGACAGCATCATGCCGGCCATCGGATCCATCGCCCATTTGCCAAACCCTGCTTCCGGAGAAACAGACATGACCTCGATCATCAATTCCACGATCAAGCCCTTCAAGGCGACCGCCTTCCACAACGGCGAGTTCGTGCAGGTGTCGGACGCCGACCTGAAGGGCCAGTGGTCGGTGTTCTTCTTCTACCCGGCCGACTTCACCTTCGTCTGCCCGACGGAGCTCGGCGACGTCGCGGACCTCTACAAGGAGTTCCAGAAGATCGGCGTCGAGATCTACAGCGTCTCGACCGACACGCACTTCACGCACAAGGCCTGGCACGACGCCTCGGAGACGATCAAGAAGATCGAGTACCCGATGATCGGCGACCCGACCCACGCGATCTGCCGCAACTTTGGCGTGCTGATCGAGGACGAGGGCCTGGCGCTGCGCGGCACCTTCGTGGTGAACCCCGAGGGCGTCATCAAGGTCGCCGAGATCAACGACCTCGGCATCGGTCGCGACGCCAAGGAACTGCTCCGCAAGGTGCAGGCCGCGCAGTACGTCGCAGCGCACCCGGGCGAGGTCTGCCCCGCCAAATGGACGCCGGGCGCCAAGACGCTGGCCCCGTCGCTCGACCTGGTCGGCAAGATCTAAATCCTCCACCTGCCACTCCCACATGCGGGAGGGGCATTTCCCTCTCCCTCCCCGTCCCGGCCTGCCGGGAGGGGGTTGGGGGAGAGTCGTTCCCCGACCACACGGTGCGCCAACATGCTCGACGCCAACCTCAAGCAGCAGTTGCAGTCCTATCTCGGCCGCATGACCCAGCCGATCGAGATCATCGCGACGCTCGACACGAGCGACGAGGCGGGTGAGATGCGCGAGTTGCTCGAGGAAGTCGCGACGCTGTCTCCGCTGATTACGTTGAGGGCACGCGACGCCGACGGCACCGTCCGCGCGCCTTCCTTCAGCGTGAGCCGGGTCGGCTCGGACATGGGCATCCGCTTCGCGGGCATCCCCATGGGCCACGAGTTCACCTCGCTGGTGCTCGCACTGCTGCAGGCCGGCGGCCATCCGCCCAAGGCCGACGCCGCAGTGATCGAGCAGATCAAGGCGCTCGACGCCGACCTCGACTTCGAGGTGTACATCTCTCTCTCCTGCCAGAACTGCCCCGACGTGGTGCAGGCGCTGAACCTCATGGCAGTGCTCAACCCGCGGGTGCGTGCGACGATGATCGACGGCGCGCTGTTCCAGCCGGAGGTCGAGGCCAGGCAGATCATGGCGGTGCCGACCGTGCACCTGAACGGCCGGCCGTTCGGCCAGGGCCGCATGTCGGTCGAGGAGATCCTCGCCAGGCTCGATACCAATGCCGGCGCGCGCCAGTCTGCCGCAATCAACGAGAAGGCCCCGTTCGACATGCTGATCGTCGGCGGCGGCCCTGCCGGCGCTTCGGCGGCCATCTATGCCGCGCGCAAGGGCATCCGCACGGGCGTCGTCACCGAGCGCTTCGGCGGCCAGGTACTCGATACCATGGGCATCGAAAATTTCATCTCTGTCACCGAGACCGAGGGCCCCAAGCTCGCCGCGCAGCTCGAGAACCACGTCAAGACCTACGACGTGGACATCATGAACCTGCAGAGGGCCGAAGGGCTCGAGCGCGACGACGAGACCGGCTTGCTGAGCGTGAAGCTCGCCAGCGGCGCGACGCTGCGCAGCCGCAGCGTGATCCTCTCGACGGGCGCGCGTTGGCGCGAGATGAACGTGCCGGGCGAGCGCGAGTACCGCGGCCGCGGCGTCGCCTACTGCCCGCACTGCGACGGCCCGCTCTTCAAGGGCAAGCGCGTAGCCGTGATCGGCGGCGGCAACTCCGGCGTCGAGGCCGCGATCGACCTCGCCGGCATCGTCGGCCACGTGACGCTGATCGAGTTCGACGGCCAGTTGCGCGCTGACGAGGTGCTGCAGCGCAAGCTGCGCAGCCTGCCGAACGTGCGGGTGATCGTCTCAGCGCAGACCACCGAGGTGCACGGCGCGGGCGGCAAGGTGAACGCGCTGAGCTACCGCGACCGCGTGGGCGGCGAACTGCACGGCGTCGAGCTCGAGGGCGTGTTCGTGCAGATCGGACTGCTGCCCAACACCGAGTGGCTGAAGGGCACGATCGCCCTGAGCCCGCGCGGCGAGATCGAGGTGGACGCCCGCGGCCAAACCTCGCTACCGGGCGTGTTCGCGGCCGGGGATGCCACGACGGTGCCATACAAGCAGATCATCATCGCCATGGGCGAGGGCTCGAAGGCCGCGCTCGGCGCCTTCGACCACCTGATCCGCGCGTCGGCCCCGGCCGCTCAGCCGCGGCAGAGTGCACCGTCGGCCAGGTCTGCGCAGCCCGTCGCGGCCTGACCGTCCGGGCTTGCGAGCTTCGAGTCGACATTCCGTGATGCGGCTCCCGCTCGCGCTCCGTACAATTCGGGTAGTTTTGCCGCGACCGTCCGCCAGCCGGCGGTCGCGTTCATACCAGATTCACGGAGTACCCGTCATGAAGCGCACGATTGCCCTGCTTGGCCTGGCGGCCATGGCCAGCACCCCGGCCGTCGCCGCGGAGCGCGGCTTCTATCTCGGCCTCGACGCCGGCCAGTACGCCTACGACCTCGACCAGCGCGGAATCGACCGGACGGTGGAGGACTCGGTGGCCGATGCCGGCCTCGTGGTGCTCGAGGGACAGTCGGACACCAGCGAGGAAGGCTTTACGTACGGCATCATCCTCGGCTACCAGATCCTGCCCTACCTCGCCGTCGAGGCTGCCTACGTCGACCTCGGCGACGCGGAGTACAAGGCGCGGGGTGTAGTGACCGACGGTGTCAACACGGCCGACATGAACGCGCTGTTCACGGCAGAGAGTTCTGGCGCGACCGTTTCAGCGCTCGGCATCCTGCCGGTGCTCGATTCCGGCTGGGAGGTGTACGGCCGCGCCGGCGTGTACTTCGCCAGCAACGATGTCGGCGCCAGCTTCACCATCGACGGAATCACGGAATCGGCCAGCGATTCCTCGAACTCGACGGAGTTCCTCTGGGGCGTGGGCGCCGGCTACACGCGCGGCGACTGGACGGTGCGCCTCGACTTCCAGCAGTTCACCGACGTCGGCGACTCGGACACGAGCGGCGACGTGAGCGTGAACCGCATCGTGCTCGGGGCCGTCTACCGGTACTGACCTCGCGGCGGACGGCCTGACACCGGCGCGCCGGGAAGGTACGCTGCGCCGATGATCACCCCAGATCTCAGGGCCCGCGCCGCCGGCGCGGGCCTCCTCGCCCTGCTCGCCGGTTGCGCCGGCACCCCCAGCCCCGCATCCGCGCCTGCCGCACCGGCATTCTCCGAGGCCCGCTACCGGGCCCATGTGGAGCGCCTCTCGTCCGATGAGTTCGCCGGGCGCGCACCGCGAAGCGTGGGAGAGACCCGGACGATCGAATACATCGAGCGGGGATTCCGCGAGGCTGGGCTCGAGCCCGGCGCCCGCGGCAGCTTCCGGCAACCCGTGCCGCTGGTACAGATCGCCACCCACGCCGATGCCACGATGAACCTGCGCGGCCCGGGCGGCGTGCTCGGCCTGCGCTACGCCGACGAGATGGTCGTCTGGACCCGGCGCCCCGTGCCCGAATCGCGGATCGTTGATGCCGAGGTCGTCTTCGCCGGCTACGGCATCGTCGCACCCGAGTACGGCTGGAACGACTATGCGGGCCTCGACGTGCGCGGCAAGGTCGTGATGGTGCTCGTGAACGACCCGGGCTTTGCCACGCAGGACCCGGCGCTGTTCCGCGGCAACACCATGACCTACTACGGCCGCTGGACCTACAAGTTCGAGGAAGCGCTGCGCCAGGGTGCCGCCGGCCTGTTCGTGATCCACGAGACCGCGCCGGCCGCCTACCCCTGGGCGGTGGTGCGCAACGGCGCGGCGCAGCCGCAGTTCGACCTCGCGATCGAGGACCCGGCCTCGCAGCGCCTCGCGCTCGAGGGCTGGGTGACCCACGAGGCCGCGGGCCGCGTGCTCGCGCTCGCGGGCGAGGACTACGAGGCTCTGAAGGTTGCCGCGGCGAAGCGCGGCTTCCGCGGCAAGGCGCTCGGCGTGACCGCCAGCGTCGGCGTGCGCAACGAAGTCGAGCGCGGACAGTCGTACAACGTTGTCGGCATGGTCCGCGGCAGCGAGCGCCCGGACGAGGTCTTCGTCTACACCGCCCACTGGGACCACCTCGGCACACTGTCCACCGCCGAGGACGGCACCGACGCGATCTTCAACGGCGCCTCGGACAACGCCACAGGTGTGGCGGCGCTGATCGAGATCGGTCGCGCCTTTGCCGGCACCCATCCGCGACCGAAGCGCTCGCTGCTGTTCGTCGCGGTCACGGCCGAGGAGTCCGGCCTGCTCGGCAGCGAGCACTTCGCGGCGCATCCCCCGGTGCCGGTCGCACGGATGGCCGGCGGGCTCAACATGGACAACCTCTCCCCGCTCGGCGAGGCGCGCGACCTCGTCGTGGTCGGTTACGACGCGTCGGACCTGGACGACCACCTGCGCGTTGCCGCAGCGAAGCAGGGACGCACGCTCGCCCGCGAGCCAACGCCCGAAAAGGGTCTCTATTACCGGTCGGATCACTTCAACCTCGCCAAGCTGGGCGTGCCGATGATCTACCCCAAGGCGGGCGTGGACCTGCACGATGGCGGCGTGAATGCGGGGCGCGCCTGGCTCGACGAGTACGTGGCCAGGCATTACCACAAGCCCTCGGACGAGTACGACCCGTCATGGAACGTGAGCGGCACGCTGCAGGACCTCGCCGTGTTCTACGACGTCGGCCTCGCAGTCGCGAACGGCGAGGCCTGGCCGAACTGGCGCGAAGGCAACGAGTTCCGGGCGATCCGGGACCGCAGTCGCACGGCGCCCTGAACCCACTGCCGGAGCACCGCTCGTGGCGCGAGACGGCGGCCTGCCCTCAGGCGGGCGCGTCTCGGTTTGCCACGAAGCCGGCCGCCTCCATACGGGGCTAGCCTTGTCGAGTCCACCTACGCGCGAACGGAGCCCTCGTGGAAGCCCTGAGACTTCTTTTCACCAGCGACGTCGGCTTGCTCAGCCTCGGCGCCATCCTGTTCATGATCGTCATGGCGATCTATCTTTTCACCCGCTTCCGCAAGCTGATGAACCAGGAGCCCGGCAAGGAAGGGTGGAACTGATCCCCCCCGACCGGGAATCCCCGGGCTCCCGTCGCGCGACGCGGTAGAGTGCCCCATCCGGGCCAGAGGATGGGGAGCCAATGACCGACGGCCTGCTGGCCCGAGCCGGCACCGACCTGCGATCGAGCTGGCGGGCGGCGCTCTCGTTTCACCTGCTCGCACAGCTGCTCGGCGTGGCAGCCTTCGCCCCGCTCGCGACCTGGGCCGGGCGCCGCCTGGTGCTCGCCGCCGGCGAGCCGGTGATCAGCAATTTCGACATCGCCGGATTCATCCTGTCGCCGACCGGGGCGGCCTTCGTGGTGGTGATCGCGGCACTGTCCATCGCGCTGATGCTCGCCGAGTTCGCTGGCCAAAGCTTAATCGCGGGTCATGCGATCGCACGTCGCCGGGTCACCGCCGCAGCCACGATCGCCTTCGTGACGCGCCGGCTGCCGAGCCTGGTGAAGTTGTCCGCGCGCGTGTTCCTGCGGCTCGCGGTCCTGGCCCTGCCCTTCCTCGCCGCGGCGGGAGTCGTATGGCTCGCCACGCTTCGCGGGCACGACATCAACTACTACCTGGCCGAGCATCCGCCGCAGTGGCGGCGTGCGGTGCTGACCGTCGCACTGCTTGGCGCCGGCTATGCGCTGCTCGCAACCTGGCAGCTTGCGCGGTGGCTGTTCGCGGTACCGCTCCTCGCCCTGGCAGGCGCGGGTCCCGCGCAGGCCCTCGCGGAGAGCGCACGCATGACTCGCGGGCGGCTCGGGCAGATCGTGCCGCCGCTGCTGCTGTGGTGGGTGACGGTCACGGCCGGGGCGATCGCCATCGGCTGGGTCGCCCGCTTCGCTTCGGACGCGGGACTCGACTGGGCCGGCATCGACGTGCGCCGCGTGCTGCCGCTGGTCGCGCTGTACCTGACGGTGGCCGCCGTCGGCGGGCTCATCTACGGTGGCCTCCTGCTCGCCGGCCACCAGTTCCTGGTCACGCGCCTGTACGCCGAGCAGCGTGACCCCGACACTCGAGAGGCGCCGGAGGTCGCCGCCGAGGAAGCGGGACTCGCGAGGGTGGTCGCACGGCCTGTCGTCGCCCTCTCGCTGGCGATGGCGGTCGGTGCGCTGGGCGCGGCGGCGTTCCTCGCCGGGCAACTCGATCTCACCGAGGACGTCGCGATCACGGCGCACCGCGGCGCCAAGATCGCGGCGCCGGAGAACTCCCTGGCGGCGTTCCGCGCGGCCATGGAGTCGGGCGCGACCTATGCGGAGCTCGACGTGCAGCACACCCGCGACCGCGCGATCGTGGTCGTGCACGACGGCGACCTGATGCGCATGGGCGAGGACCCCCGAAAGGTGAGCGAGCTGACCGCGGCGGAGATCGCGGCCATCGACATCGGACGCAAGCTCGGCGAGCGCTTCACGGGCGAGTTTCCCCCGACGCTGGAGGAGGTCATCGACCTCGTGCGCGGCCGCATGCGCATCAACATCGAGCTCAAGTACAACGTGCCCGACCCCGGGCTCGCGCCGGCAGTCGTCGACCTGCTGCGTCGGAAGGACTTCCTCGACGAGGTCGTGATCACCTCGCTCGACTACGCGGCGCTCAAGCAGGTCGAGAGCCTCGAGCCGCGCCTCAGGACCGGTCACATCGTCACCGCCGCCGTCGGCAACGTCGTTCGCACCGAGGCCGATTTCCTGAGCCTCAATGCCGCCCAGGCGACGCCCTCGCTCATCCGGCGCGCGCACGCGGCCGGCAAGGAGGTGCACGTCTGGACGGTGAACGAGCCCGAGCTGATGCTGCGCATGATCGAGCGCGGAGTCGACAACGTCATCACCGACGACCCGGCGCTGCTGGTACGCGTCATGCAGGGACGCAGGGAACTCACCCGCGCGGAAATCCTCGGGCTCCGGCTGCGCGTGCTGTTCAGCCGGGCGCCACGCGCGCTGACCGACCCGACGGCGGTCGAAGCGCTGTAGGCAAGCGTCGCGGGTCGCCGGCCGGTATGATCCCCGCCCCGCCGCCCCCCAGTACCCATGAAAACCCCTCCCGGCCTGCAGCCGTTGATCGACGACGGCGTGATCGACGAAGTCGTCCGCTCCCTCAAGAGCGGCAAGGAAGCCACCGTCTACCTGGTGCGCTCGGGGCCGCACACGCGCTGCGCCAAGGTGTATCGGGACATGGCGCAGCGCAGCTTCCAGAAGCGCGCCCAGTACCAGGAGGGCCGCGGCGTCCGCGGCAGCCGGCAGGCCCGCGCCATGGGCAAGAGCACGAGCTTCGGCCGCCGCGAGCAGGAGAGCGCCTGGAAGAACGCCGAGGTGGACGCGCTCTACCGGCTCATGGCCGCCGGCGTGCGGGTCCCGAAACCGATCGGTTACTTCGACGGCGTGCTGGTCATGGAACTCGTCGCAGACGCGGACGGCAACCCGGCGCCGCGCCTCGGCGAGGTGGAACTCCCGGCAGAAACCGCCCGCGAGTACCACGCTGTGCTGATCCGCGACGTGGTGCGCATGCTCAGCCTCGGCCTGATCCACGGCGACCTGTCCGAGTTCAACGTGCTCGTGGCGCCCGACGGCCCGGTCATCATCGACCTGCCGCAGGCGGTTGACGCGGCAGGCAACAACGCCGCGCGGTCGATGCTCGAGCGCGACGTCAACAACCTGCGTGCCACGCTCGGCCGCTTCGCGCCGGAGCTGCTCGCCACGGAGTTCGCACGCGAGATGTGGGCGCTGTTCGAACAGGGCGAGCTGCGGCCGGACAGCGTCCTGACGGGCGTGTTCGCGGTCGAGGAGACCGTCGTCGATCCGAACGACGTGATGCTCGTCATCGACGACGCACGCGAGGAAGAGATCCAGCGCCAGCTGCGGATGGCGGGCTAGCGCAGGCCCGGCACCACGTAGCCGACGGCTGCACCCGGCCCGACCGGCAGGTCCAGGGCCACCCAGCCCACGGTCATCACGAGGCCGGCCACGAGGAACGACAGGGAATACGGCAGCATCGCCGCGATCAGGCTGCCCATGCCGAAGCCGGGCACCCAGCGCTGGCAGAACACGAGCACCAGCGGGAAGTACACCAGCAGCGGCGTGATCGGGTTGGTCACGCTGTCGCCCATGCGGTAGGCCGCCGTGGTCATCTCCGGCGAGATCCCCAGCAGCATCAGCATGGGCACCAGCACCGGCGCGAGCATGGCCCACTTCGCGCTGGCCGAGCCGATCGCGAGGTTGATGGTCGCGGCGAGAAGCACCAGCGTGGCCACCAGGGCCGGCGCCGACAGGCCCAGCCGGCCGATGGCCTCGGCGCCGTTGATGGCCGTGATCACGCCGAGGTTCGACCAGTTGAACATCGCCACGAAGTGCGCGGCGACGAAGGCCATGACGACGTAGTAGGCCATGCTGGCCATGCCGTCGCTGATCATCCGGATCTCGTCGCGGTGGTCGCGGTTCACGCCGGCCGCCCGCCCGTAGGCGATGCCCGTGACCAGGAACAGCAGGAAGAAACCCGCTACCAGCGACTCGAAGAACGGTTGCAGCGCCTGCGTGGCGCGGCCATCCGCGGCGGCGGCTTCGTCGTAGAGCGGCGCGCCGCCCGGGCCGGACCACAGCGCAGGCCATGAAAGCGCTGCGAACATCACCACCACCACGAGGGCCGCGAACCCGGCCGCACGCAGCCCGCGCCGTTCAGCCTCGCTGAGGGTCGCACCGACGGCGCCCACTGGCGCCTCCGCCGTGGGTATCCAGGTGCCGAAGCGAGGCGCGACGATGCGTTCCGTGATGAACCAGCCGATCGGCACGATCAGGAACGTCATTGCCGCGATGAAGTACCAGTTGCCGGTGACCGTCATCTTCCAGTCGGGCACGAGCAACCGCGCCGCCACCTCGGTGATGCCGAGCAGCAAGGCGTCGAACTGGCCAGGCAACAGGTTGGCGGAATAGCCCCCCGCGACGCCCGCGAAGGAGGCCGCAATGCCGACGATGGGATGCCGGCCGGCGGCCGCGAACAGCGCTCCGGCCAATGGGATCATCACCACGAAGGCGGCATCCGAGGCCTGGTTGGCCATCACCGACACGAAGATCACGATGGGCGTCAGCAGTGCCGTCGGCGCGAGACCCACGCCGGCCCGCATCGCGGCGCCGGCGAGCCCGGTGCGCTCGGCGATGCCCGCGCCGAGCATGACGAGCAGCACGTAGCCGAGCGGTGCGAAGCCCGTCAGCGTGCGCGGCATCTCGACGAACAGCCGCATGAGGTTGCCGCTCGCGAGCAGGCTGCTCGCCTCGATGGTCGTCTGGCTGACCGGGTTGACCGCATGCCACCCCGCGGCCGCGCCGATCACGCTCAGCACGATCACGGCGGCAATCAGCCACAGGAAGATCA
>Ga0105097_10000557_pt1 | contig 17100 bp, 14 predicted proteins | sample PPLLak12cMay2015_FD_87035 | JGI IMG/M metagenome (GOLD analysis project Ga0105097, IMG submission 87035) | Freshwater sediment microbial communities from Prairie Pothole Lake near Jamestown, North Dakota, USA - PPLs Lake P7 Core (1) Depth... | ecosystem: Environmental > Aquatic > Freshwater >...
CGTCGCCGGCCAGCGTGAACGCCCGTGTTTGTTGGGATGCCGCGCCGACGATTTTCAGGGCTTGGGCGCTCTGGGAGACGACGTCGGAGTATTTCCCCTCGCGCAGGAACATGCTGAGAAGCTCCAGCACGGCCTCCGGATGTTGAGGGCTGGACGGATAATCGGAAACTAACTGGGAATAGGCCTTGCGCGCCTGAGCCACGTTCCCCTGTTGGCCATGGATGCCGCCGATTCGCATGAGTGCCGCCGCTGCCAGCGGTTCATCCGGGTAGCGGGACAGATAATCTGAATACAGGGCCAACGCCTCGGGAAATGCGCTCGCCTGGTATTTCTGTTCAGCCTGCTGAAAAAGCTGATCCGCCACCGCTCGGGTCTTGGGAATCGGCGCCAGGCCCGGTTTGGGCCGCGAAACACAGGCTGAGCAGAGTACGGCCACCATCAGGCTGGCCAACAGATAACGGCATAGCCGGTTGTTCATACACCCCTCATTTCAACATTTCGAGTTCGACCACAGGCAACTGCAACGGCCGTTGCTGCACCCGGCAATTTACACGAGTATCCGTGTTTGTCAAAATATTCCGGTGAGTGCGGGAAGAATTTTGAATCCGATCCTCCGAAAAGAAACGCTAAAGTTTTCTTTCAAACGGCGGATAGGGTAGTAGGAGCGTATCCCCGAAAAAATGGGAGGAGACGAGCATGAAATGGACAGTTTTCATGGTTCTGCTGATAGGCTTAGCGGTTGCGACGCCGGCATCGGCAGAGTTTTACAAGTATTTGGATAAACAAGGCAACGTCCGATTTACGGACGATATCAACCAAGTCCCGGAGAATCAGAGGAACCACATCCGCAGTTACGCGGCCGCATCGTCCGACGCTGCGGATGCCACCGTGTCCGCGGGCGGCGTCGAAAAAGAGGCGGCCGGAGGCAATGCCGCCAACGAGGCCCCTGCCGAGGCCGCGCTGGCAACCTCCGTAGCGGAAGATCCGCTCGATAGCACCCGGGCTCGCCTGGAAGCGATGAAAAAGCAGATCGATGCCGATTACCAGGCGCTCGCCAGCGAGAAGGAGGCATTGGGCAAAGAAAAAGAGGTGCCCAAGACTCGGGAACAAGTCGCCGACTACAATAAACGGGTGGAAGCGTTCAATCAAAGGGCCGGCGACTATGAGGCGCGCAGCAACGATTTGCGTAAACAGGTTGAAGCCTATAATGCGCGAGTGACCGAAGAAAACGCCAAATTGGCCCAATCGGCCAAGAAATAGCCCGCCACGTGCACCGGGCGGGGCACCTCCCGCTCCGCCCGGAATGACCCAGCCAAAGACCCTTTCTCGATCAGACGTTATCTTGAATTTGCCGCTGAAACCGTATAAAATAATTAAGATGATAGATTGATGTGCACCGGGATGACTTTCTGATTACGCGGTACCGAATGCCGATCCGTGAAGAATACAGCTTGGTTCGCTATGATCCCCGTCAGGGCTTGTTAAACCACCGGGTGGAGGGACGCATGCAGCCGGCGCCGGGTCTTGCGTCCGGGCCGTCAAATCCTCATGAAAACACCGCTTCCGTTTACATGGCCGCAGGCTCCCTCCGGCAAAGCCGGCCGCATCCAATCTATTCGCTGAGGCGGACCCTTGAGACCTCTGCGGCTGGCGCCACCGGGCAGATAGTTGACATTTTTGTGTAATCCTCGCTAAGTTATCCCCGTCTCCCAAAGCCGTCTCTGAGGCATGCCGCGAGATGGCAGGCCTTTCGAACGTATTGCTGGTTCAACGATCCGGAAATCGCACTGGCGGTTATCCCCAACCATAAAATGGTCAAAAGGAGGTCCCCTCATGCCTGCTACCAAGACACAGGTCCCGAAGGGTTTCAAGAAGGCGCTGGCCGTCGGCCGGCCGCCGAACATCACCAAATTGTTCCCCCATTCTCAAGCCCTCATCGTCAGCGGTAAATACATTGACCGCGCCATGCTTATGAAGGGCCAGGCCGTCGCCATCGCCGCCAACGGCCGCAACGCGTTCGTCATCCGGGGCGCGCTGCGCGCGGCTCAAAAGGCCAATGCGGCGCTCATCATCGAAATCGCCAAGTCCGAAGGCGGCTCCAACGCTTACTGCGCGGTGAATTTCTGGAACATGGCGCAGTCGGTCGACGCCTTATGCAACGAAATGGGCATTACCGTTCCGGTTGCCGTTCATGCTGACCATTACGGCATAAAGGGCGCCAAGGACATCGAGGCTGCCAAGACCGAAATTCCTTCCATGTTCGACGCCGGCATCACCTCCATCGCAATCGATGCCTCTCACCTCCCGGATGACCAGAACCTTCTGGCGAGCATCGAGCTGGGTCCCTGCGTGCCGAAATGGGCCGGCCTGGAAACGGAAGTCGGCGAGATCAAGGGCAAGGAGGGCTTATCCACGCCGGAAGAGGCGGCCTTTCTGATCCAGGGACTGAACGCCCACGGCATCTTTCCGGACTGGATTGCCCTCAACAACGGCACGACGCACGGTATTGAAGCCAGCGACTCCGGGATCCAGGTGGACCTCACCCGACGGATCCACGGTACGATCGCCAAATACAAGGTTTCCGGGGCGCAGCACGGCACCTCCGGCAACAGCTCTGAGCGGCTGAGGGAAATTGCGGCCAGAACCCGCACGACCAAGGCCAACGTTGCCACCGCGCTGCAGATGATCTCATGGGGTTTGGAGGTGAACGACTACGGCAATGCCTTTCTTGACGCCCAGGGACAATTCGTCAAACGGCCGGACTGCGGCGTCACCGACGCGTTGTGGGCTGAAATGGTGGCCTACGCCCAGGCGCGCAGCATCAAGGGGGGGGACTACAAGAAGCTCAACCTGCCCTTTGAAAACAAGATGCTCGGCCAGCCGCGCGAAGTGCGGCAGCGGATGGTCGCGGCGGTGGAGGATTTCGCCTATCACATGATGGTCGACGTCTTCAACGCCCGTGACACCGCGCCGCTGGCCATCGAGGCGATTCTGAAAGCCGACACTTATACTCCGGGCCCGAAGGCTCGGCGCATCGAAAAGGCCGCCGATTGGACGCCGGAAAAAATCAAGGAACGGGCGGCCGCGCTGCAGCCGAACCAGGGACCCCTGGGGAACTTCGACGACTGACGCGGGGTGGCTCCGCCGCCGATCCAATCCACCGCCGGGCGACCTTGCTTGGCTCCGGGAAAACCGGCCTTTCAGGTCGCCCGACCTTCCCTTGCGTTTCATCGCACCCCTCCGGATCCGCATTTTTTGCTAAAGTATGGGGATCGCCCGGCCGATAAAGCCCACAGGAGGGCTCTATCATGCAGGTCACCCGTTATCAAATGCATAACGTGCTTGAGTGCTACAGCAAGAAGTTGAGCCGCGCCCGCGAAAGAGAAACCATTGCCGGCGAGTTTTCGAAGAAATCTGTGGATGAATTGACCCTTTCGTCAGATACCAGCCGCGTCGCCGCCATGAACAAGATTTCGCGGCAAGTTCTGGATAAAGTCATGGATGTGGTGGCGCTTTCGAGCGCCGGCAAAACCGGTCGGTACCCCATGAATGAGACCGACGCCGGTTCCGAAAGTGCGGGGGAGACGCTCCCGATGGAATTCACCTACCGCGTGGCGGATTCCATCAACGTCAAAAGCAACATCCCTTCAGCCCTGGGTGACCCCGAAGAATAAGGAGGACGCCATGTTTGACATCATCGGAGAAACCGTTGTTCAGCAGATGCCTCGGATAGGCCTGCCCGCCAGCGTAGCGGAAAAGGACGCCAGTGTCCAAAAAGCCGAAGCCCTAAGGGAAGTACGGTCGGTTGAAAAATCCAACGAAAGCGAAACATCGCATTCGGAAGCTGACACGAAGGAAAGCACCACGACTCGCAACCGACTGGAAGAAGGCAAGATCATCGTCGAAAAATACGATGAGGACGGACGCTTGGTGCGGCGGACGCCGCCGGGGTTTCTGCCGTTTGGCGAAATCGCCTGAACGCGGCTTTCAGCTGCAGGGTCGCACGGCTATGCCGCACTGTTTCAAGTAGGATTTAATGTCGGCGATGGTGTGGCTGCCGTAGTGGACCATCGAAGCGATCAGAGCGGCATCCGCCCGGCCAACGGTGAGGACATCCCGAAGATGCTCCGGCCGACCGGCGCCCCCCGAGGCGATCACCGGGATCCCTGCCTGGCTGGAGACCCGTGAGGTCAGGTTCAATTCATACCCCTCCTGGGTTCCATCGGCATCGATGGAATTCAGGCAAATCTCCCCGGCCCCTAGTTTCTCAGCGCGCTGCGCCCATTGGAGCGCGTCGATCCCCGTGGTCGTCCGGCCGCCGTTGATCACGACTTCGTAGCCGCTGGGAATGGCGGGGCTCCGGTTCACGTGCTTGACGTCCATACCCAGCACGATACACTGACTGCCGAAGGCCTCGGCGCCCCGCGCAATGATATCCGGGTTGCGCACCGCCGCCGAATTGACGCTGACTTTCTCGGCCCCCGCCAGCAGCACCTCGCGCATGTCCTCCAGCGTCCGCACGCCGCCGCCGACCGAAAATGGGATAAAGATGGTCTCGGCCACCCGCCGGACGACATCGATCATGATACCGCGCCGCTCATGCGACGCGGTGATGTCGTAAAAGACGATCTCGTCGGCCCCCGCCTCGTAGTAGAACCGGGCCATCGCCACGGGGTCGCCGATATCCACATTGTCTTTGAACCGAATCCCTTTGGTGGTGCGCCCGTCGCGGACATCCAGGCAAGGGATGATGCGTTTGCTCAACATGGCTATTCCGAATCGGAAGGATTCCAGGCGCAGAAGTTGCCCAGCATCCGGAGGCCGGGGCGGCCGCTTTTTTCAAGATGAAACTGGGTGGCCACCAGATGCCCCCGGCCGATCACCGAGGCGAAGCTCAAACCGTAATCGGAGGTGGCCAGGACCGTTCGCGGATCGTCGGGCACCGGATAAAAACTGTGCACGAAGTAGAATTCATCCTCCGGACCGACCCCGGCCAGAAAAGGGTGTTCCGAGCGGATGCGGATGCGGTTCCACCCCATGTGGGGAATCTTGAGGGATCGACCGTCTTCATCCGCAAGCCCGGCCGGGAACGCCGCCGTCCGTCCTGGGACCAGGCCGAGGCAGAGGGTATCGTTCTCTTCGCTGTGATTCATGATCACCTGGCAGCCGATGCAAATTCCGAGGATGGGCTTGCCCGCCGCCGCCTGCTCCGTCAGGACCTCGTCGAGGCCGAGCTGCTTCAGGCTGCTCATGGCGGCGCCGGCGGCGCCAACGCCGGGGAAAATAATGCGCTGCGCCCGACGGATTGCGGTGATGTCGTGAGTGACGGCACACGGGAATCCCAAATGGCTCACGGCGCGGGCAACGCTGGTGAGATTACCGGCCTTGTAGTCGATGATCGCAATCATAGGATGTAAAGCCCCGCCGGGATGCGGCGCTGGGCCGCCGGCGACGAAACAGGTTCGAATCGATCCGCTAAAAGGTTTAATGCGCCTGGCGTTCTTCTGATTTCACGGCTTCCCAGATCCGGTCTTTTTCGGTCTGCGGCATGGACTCCAGATCCCGGCCGCTGTCTGCGACGATGGCCTCCATCCGCCGGAAGCGACGCTCGAACTTCTGGACGGCCGCAGTCAACGCCGTTTCCGGATGCACTCCGCCAAATCGGGCCAGGTTCACCATTGTAAAAAGAATATCGCCGAATTCCAGCGCCGCCTGGGCCATATCGTTGCATTCCGCCGCGGCGGTGAATTCCGCCAACTCCTCCTGAAGCTTGGCGAGCACGCCCGGCAGCTCATCCCAGTCGAACCGAACCCGCGCCGCTCGCTCCGAAACCGCGTAAGCCCGCATCAGGCCGGGCAGTCCGGCCGGCACGGCATCCAATGCCGATGCCCGCCGACCGGCGTGCTTTTCACCGCGCTTGATTTCCTGCCAGTTCCGCACGACCTCTGCGCTGTCCGTCACGCGCACCGAGCCGAACACGTGCGGATGGCGGCGCTTCATCTTCGCGCTGATCTCCCGGCAGACCTGTTCCAGATCAAACCGACCCTCTTCGGAATGCATCTGGGTGATAAAGAGGATATGGAACAGAACGTCTCCAAGTTCTTCGCGAATGTGCTCGGCATGATCGGATGCAATCGCGTCTGCCAGCTCATAGGCTTCTTCGATCAGAAAGCGCACCATGGAGCGCGCGGACTGCTCGCGGTCCCACGGGCACCCGTCCGGCCCCCTCAACCGCTCGATGATGCGGATCAGTTCATCCATCGCCGCCGTTGCCTGGCTCATTTCAATGAGTTCCACGCCTTTTTCAGTTCATCTAGTTTGGCGGCGAATTCACGCTTGATGTCGCTGGAAACGATGCCGGCCAGCTTCTCGGATACGATGGCCACATAGGGTGCGGCCATGGATTCCTTGATCAACGGCGTACCCTTCGGGAGAAAAGCCGTCAGCGCCCAAAAAAGGACCGAGGCGATCAGCGCCCCCTTGACAAAACCGAAGGCCACCCCGCCCAGCCGATCCAGCCATCCCAAGAAAACGATCTTCAACAGGTACTTGATGACCATGGCCAGCACGTTCACCAATATGACCACCGCGCTGAAGATAATCAGAAACGCCAGGAGATTGCGGTAGGCCGGGCTCGACACCAGTCCGGACAAATAGCCGCCGACCGTTCCATAAAACGAATAGGCGGCCAGGAAACCGCCCAACACCCCGATGATCGATGACACCTCTTTGACCAGGCCGCGGAAAAGCCCCCGCACCAGGCCGTAGATCAAGATAACGCCAACAATGATGTCAAACGCGTTCATGCGGCACTCGACGGTGAGCGGTTTTCACCACGCCCCCGGCACATTCGCTTTCCGGAGCATCCGATGACCTAACAAAGCCGTCCCGGGTCCGTCAAGGTAAAATTGACGATTTGCATTTCTGAAGCCAGGTGTGGTAATTAATCAAGCTTAAAAATCCGGAGCACAGCTCTTGCCGGTTCTTGGACGTCAGCCATATGAGCCACCCGCATACCGTCACCGTTTCCTTTGCGGACAATGAGTTCGCCCGCCAGCTCTTCGGGGAGCACAATGCTCAATTGCAGCGGCTGGCGGTACTGCTCGATGTGCGCATCACCACCCGCGGCACGGCGGTCTTCATCGAAGGCGAGCGGGTGCTGGCGGAACTGGCGGAGAATCTTCTGAACCAGCTTTACGGACTGCTGAAAGCAGGCTACCCGCTGCACCCGAACGACATCGAGTACGCGGTGCGCATGTTGAGCGGCAACGACCGCCTCAACCTGAAAGACGTCTTTCTGGACACGGTCTATGTCACGGCCAAGAAAAGCGTGATTACGCCGAAGAGCCCGGCCCAAAAGGCTTACATCGACGCGATCCGCAGCCATGACATTGTCTTCGGCATCGGCCCGGCCGGGACCGGCAAGACTTATCTGGCCATGGCCATGGCCGTGGCGGCCTTCACCAAGGCCCAGGTCAGCCGGATCATCCTGACCCGCCCGGCGGTGGAAGCCGGCGAGACCCTGGGGTTCCTGCCGGGGGATCTGGCCGAAAAGGTGGACCCGTATCTGCGGCCGCTCTATGATGCCCTACACGACATGATGCGCTTCGAAAAATATTCGACGCTGATGGAGAAAGGGGTGATCGAGGTCGCGCCGATCGCCTTCATGCGCGGCCGGACCCTGAACGACTCGTTTATCATCCTGGACGAAGCCCAGAACACCACCTCCGAACAGATGAAGATGTTTCTGACCCGCATCGGGTTCAATTCCAAGGCGGTGATCACGGGCGATATCACCCAGATCGACCTGCCGCGGGAGCGCACCTCGGGGTTGATCGAAACCAAGAACATTCTGCAGGGCATCGAGGGCATCAAATTCGTATTCTTCTCCAAACAGGATGTGGTGCGGCACCGCTTGGTACAGGAGATCATCCGGGCGTACGAGGAGCTGGACGCCCGCAAACGGGGAACGCAACCCGATCTCCATCCGGACGGCGTTCGGAGGGAACGGACATGACCTTCGACAAACGTTTTTCGCTGCCGACCCTACTGCACGAATGGCCGTTCGGCCTTCGGCTGCTGCTGCTGGCCGCTGTCTCGATCGCCTTTTCCCTGATCCTTTACCCTCGCATCATGGTGCCCCGGCTGCAGTACACGGTCGGCGATGTGGCCGAAAAGGACGTCAAGGCCCCGCGGGAATTGCTCGTAAAGGATCAGGCGGCGACCGAGATCAAACGCCAGCAGGCGGTTCAGGAAGTGCTCACGGTCTATGACCAGGACAACGAGCTGTCCGCTCGGCTCGCCCGAATGGTGGAAGAGGCCTTTGCCGACTTGCGGGCCATGCGCCGGGCCGCATTTGAAAACAGTGCCCCCGGGCCGCACGCAGCGGCGGACGCGCCAACGCCGCCCGAGGAGGCCCGCAAAGCCTTTGAGGACAAAATCGCCATCCGCGTCAGCAACGGCGCGTTTGCCGCCCTCGAAGCGGAGGGGTTCTCCAAGCGGATCGCGGGCGGAATCGCGGAGATCATCCAGAAAATCATCGACAACGGGGTCGTTTCCACCAAGGAAAACCTGCTCAAAGACTTGGAAAGAGGCGTCCTGCTAAGGGATGTTCGCACCCATGAAGAGAGGGTCGTCCATGACTTTAAGCAGTTCTACAGCCTGGACCAAGCCCGCTCGCTGGTCCGTAGCCAGGGCCAGCCCATGCTTCGGGATCTGGATTACGCCATCGCCAACTTGGTGGTCGACTTCTGTCAACGCCTGATCCAACCCAACATCACCCTCAACCGCAGCGAAACCGAGCAGCGCAAAATGCGGGCGGCCGCCGAAGTCAAACCCGTCCTTTACAAGATCAAGCAGGGAGAGATGCTCCTGCGCGAGGGCGAACGGGTGAGCGAACTACACCTGCTCAAACTTCAGGCCCTCGAATCCGAAGGTAGACCCGAGTCCTTCTTCTTGACCCTTTTGGGAACAGCCGCCCTGATCGGCGGCCTGATCGCGGCGAGCCATATCCTTTTTTTCAGGCGCAGCCTGGCCATGAACGAATACCCCACACGAGCGGCCGTTTTGATGGCGTGCGTCTTCATCTTTCTTCAGCTCGCAGCCCAGATCATGACAACCTTGTTGGCCGGGGCGATCCGCGCCTCGCATTATGCCATTCCGGGAACCTCCGTCCTTTTCCTCGTACCGCTGGCGGCCGCACCGATGATCATTTGCGTTTTTCTGAAGCTGCCGGCGGCCGTGGCCTTTGCGGTCGTGACGGCGGTCGGAACGGCGATCCTGTTTGAAAACAACCTGGCCATGTGCATCTTTTTCATGATCACCGGATGCATGGGAGCCTTTTGGATCCGCACCTGCCGGGAGCGCAAGGTCTTCGTCACGGCGGGCGCCAAGACCGGCCTGATCGGCGCCGCATTGGCCGTGGCGGTCGATGTCTTCAACGGGCACCCGTCCTGGACCGGTTGGGCCTGGAGCAGCGCCTTCGCGTTTTTGGGCGGCATGGGCGCCGGGGTGGTTGCCGCCGGAGTGGTTCCGCTCGCGGAGATCGCTTTCGGCTACACCACGGATATCAGCCTGCTGGAACTCGCCAATCTGGACCGGCCGATCCTGCGACAGCTCATGATCGAGGCGCCGGGCAGCTACCACCACTCGGTCATCCTGGGCTCCATGGTAGAAGCCGCCGCCGCGGAGATCGGCGCCAATCCGCTGTTGGCCAAGGTGACCGGCTATTATCACGACATCGGCAAAATCAAGAAAGCGCAATACTACATCGAAAACCAGCGCAACGGCAAGAACAAGCACGATCGGCTGGCGCCGTCCATGTCCAGCCTGATCCTCATCTCGCACATAAAGGAAGGGGTGGAAATCGCCCGCGAGCACAGGCTGTGCCCGGTCATCATCGACGGCATCCGGCAGCACCACGGCACCAGCCTCATCCGTTATTTTTATGAAAAGGCCCGGCAGCTGAAGGGCGACGATCAAGTCAAGGAAGCCGATTTTCGCTATCCCGGCCCCAAGCCGCAGACCCGCGAAGCGGCGTTGGTGATGCTGGCCGACGTGGTCGAGGCGGCGTCACGAACGCTGGAGAACCCGACCCCGGCACGCATCAAGGGCATGGTCCAGAGCCTGTTCAACCGCATTCTCTCCGACGGCCAGCTCGAGGAATGCGATCTGACCCTGAAAGACCTTAACAAAATCGCCGGCTGCTTCAACACCATTCTGAACGGGATCCACCATCACCGCATCGAATACTACGACCAGCGTTCTTTCGCCGCCGAGAACGGCAAGAGCAGACTCAAAAATGGACATCCAGATCGCCAACCGCCAAAGACGCCACCGGATCTCGTTGAGCCGGATGCGACGGAATTCCCGGATCCTCCTAAAGTCCTTAGGGCATCCTGAAGCCGAGCTGTCCATCCTGCTGGTAGACGACCCCCAGATCGCCGCGATGAACCGGGCGTATCTGAGCCGGGAGGGTCCCACCAACGTCATCGCCTTTCCGATGCAGGAGGGGCGGTTCGCCCACCTCAGCCCCCATCTCCTGGGGGATGTGGTGATCTCGATGGATACCGCCTGGCGGGAGGCCCAAGCGGCCGGTCTGGATCTGGAAGAGCGGATCAACCAGCTGGTCGTGCACGGGCTGCTGCACCTCTGCGGGTATGACCACGAGCAGCATGCGGCGGATGCCCGCCGTATGGCCGCCAAGAGCCGGCAGCTGCTGCAAGCCTTGAAAGCAGGCCGCCGGTCCGAACCGGGCCGGGCGGCGGCTGGGATACGCGGGCATCGGAAACGTTGACGATCCAAGCCGCCGGGCGGAGGTTTTGGTTGCGCGGGACGCGGCGACCGTCGCAACCGGGGAGGTGACGGCATGGTTGTGCTGACATCCACGGAGATGCAGACGCTGGACCGCCTGACCATCGAGCAATTCGGGCTTCCGGGCCGGCTGCTGATGGAAAACGCCGGCCGAGAGGCCGTGCGCGTCTTCCTCTCCCACTTCGGCGACGCGGCCCGCCAGGGAGTAGGCGTCATCGCCGGACGCGGCAACAACGGCGGCGACGGATACGTCATCGCCCGTTGCCTGGCACAGAAAGGCTATCCCGTCCGCGTTTACCTGTTGTCGCCCCCCGACCAAATCCAGGGCGATGCCGCCGCCAACCTCAAGCTCCTACCCGCTGCCGGCGTTCCGGTGATCCAAGCGGCGGATGAAGCGTCCTTCAGCCGCTGCCAGCAGGACATGCGTGCCGAGGCGGTCTGGGTGGACGCCATCTTCGGCACCGGCCTGCGCTCGGAGGTCCGCGGTCTTTTCCGCAACGCGATCGAATTCATCAACCAATTGAACCGCCCGGTGCTGGCGGTCGATATTCCTTCCGGCCTCAGCGCGGATACCGGTCAGCCGGGCGGCGCCTGCATTCGTGCCCGCATCACCGTCACCTTCGCCCACCCCAAGATCGGCCAGGTGGTCTTCCCCGGTGTGGATTACACCGGCCGGCTGGAAGTGGTCGACATCGGGATTCCGCCCGCCCTGGTCGACTGCATCCGGCCGCGCCATTTCCTGCTGTCCGCTGATACCGTCCGGGGTTATGTGGCCCCGCGGCCGGCCGATACCCACAAGGGGCGCACCGGGCATCTGCTCGTCATCGCCGGCTCCCCCGGCAAGACCGGCGCAGCCGCCATGACTGCAGCCGCCGCGCTGAGAATCGGGGCCGGGCTGGTAACCCTTGCAACGCCCGCCAGCCTGCATGCGATCATGGAAACGCTGACGCTCGAGGCCATGACTGTGCCGCTGCCCGAAACCGGCGCCGGAACGTTGGGCCCGAGCGCACGGGATGCCATCCTGGGGCTGGCGCAGGCCAAATCCTGCCTGGCCCTGGGCCCTGGTCTGGGCCCGGCCCCGGAAACCGGTGAGTTGGTCCGCGAGCTGGCCCGATCGAGCCCGATCCCGACGGTGATTGACGCCGACGGTTTGAACCATCTGGCCGGGGCATCGGAGGTGTTCAAAAACCGGCCGGCTGATACGGTTCTCACCCCGCATCCGGGCGAGATGGCGCGCCTGCTCGGAACGACGGCCGCTGCCGTGCAGCGCGACCGCATCGCCTGCGCCCGCGATCTCGCAACCGCCCTGAACCTGCATGTGGTTCTCAAGGGCGCCCGCACCCTGATTGCCCACCCGGACGGGACCGTCTACATCAACCCCACCGGCAACTCCGGCATGGCCTCCGGCGGCATGGGCGATGTGCTGACCGGCGCCCTGGCGGGATTGATCGCGCAGGGCATCCGGTCGGATCTGGCCGCCCGGGCAGCGGTCTATCTCCACGGAGCGGCGGCCGACCACCTGGCACGCAGCGTCGGGCCATGGGGCTATCTGGCCGGCGAGGTCATGGCCGCCCTGCCCGGACAGCTCATGACCCTGTTCGCGGAGGCCTGAATGACGCAAGCGCTTTCCCCGATGGCAGCGCTGACGATCACGACCGCCGACGCCGAAGAAACCCGGGCGCTGGGCCGGCGCTGCGGGCAGCTGCTCGCGACCCCCCTGGCCATCTTTCTGCTGGGTGAACTCGGCAGCGGCAAGACGATGTTCGTCCAGGGTTTGGCGCGCGGGCTCGGCGTCTCTCCCGAACATTACGTCACCAGTCCGAGCTACACGCTCATCAACGAATACCCGGCGCGGCTGCCGCTGGCCCACATCGATCTTTACCGCCTGAATGCCGGTTTCGACCCGGATGACCTTGGCTTGAACGAGATTCTGCATGGCGACGGCGTCGCGGCGGTGGAATGGGCCGACCGGCTGCAGCCGCAGGCGGAGGCGGAGGCGGACCGGCTGGAAGTTCGATTCGAGATCGGCGAGGGCGACCATCGCACGTTGCAGTTGCTGGCATATGGACAAGCGGCAGCGAGTCTGCTAAAGGCGTTGAATCGCTTTAAAGGCTCAGCACCGGCAAATCCGGTTTAGCGCTGACGGGCAGGACCGGTGCAACCGCAGCGATGCTTGATGTCGCCTATTGCGAGCCCGTAGCTCGGAGGGAACCAATGGGATTGATCGTTCAAAAATACGGCGGCACGTCGGTGGCCAACCTGGAGCGCATCCAGAACGTGGCCAATCGAGTGATCCGCACCCATCAGCAGGGCAACGACGTCGTGGTCATCGTCTCGGCCATGGCCGGCGTCACCGATGGGCTCATCAACCTGGCCAAGCAGGTCAACGAAACCCCGGACAAGCGCGAGCTGGACGCGCTGCTGGCGACCGGCGAGCAGACCACCGCCGCGCTGCTGGCCATGATGCTCCGGTCCATGGGGTTCCCGGCCCTTTCCCTGATGGGATTTCAGGTGGAGGTCCGCACCGATTTCTGTTACGGCAACGCCCGCATCCAGGACATTCGGGCCGATCGCGTGCGCAGCCTGCTCGCCGAGCGCACCATCGTGGTCGTAGCCGGTTTCCAGGGCTGTGACCCGGATGGCAACATCACGACCTTGGGCCGCGGCGGCTCGGATACATCGGCCGTCGCCATTGCGGCCGCGCTGCAGGCGGATTGCTGCGAAATCTATACGGACGTAACCGGCGTCTTCACAGCCGATCCGAACGTGGTGCCCAAGGCCCGCAAGCTCGATCGGATCTCCTACGAGGAGATGCTGGAGATGGCCAGCATCGGCGCCAAGGTGCTGCAGATCCGTTCGGTCGAGTTTGCCATGAAGTACAACGTGCCGGTGCACGTCCGATCGTCTTTTGCGGAGGAGGAAGGAACCATGGTCGTCAATGAGGACAACGGCATGGAACGGGTGGTGGTCTCTGCGGTGACCATGAACAAGAACGACGCACGCATCACGCTGCGCAAAGTGCCCGACATGCCCGGAATCGCCGCCAAGATCTTCAGCCCGATCGCCGCGGCCGGCATCTCCGTCGACATGATCATCCAGAACACCCGGGCCAGCGGCAAGACGGACCTGACCTTCACCGTTCCCAAAGCCGATTTCAAGGCTGCTCTGGCGATCGAAAAAACGGTGGCCCAAGACATCGCGGCCGAAGACGTGTTCGGCGACGAGAACATCGCCAAAGTATCGGTCACCGGCGTGGGCATGCGCAGTCACCCCGGTGTGGCGGCGCGGATGTTCAACACCCTCGCCCGGGAGGGGATCAACATCATGATGATTAGCACCTCCGAAATCCGAATTTCCTGCCTGATCGAGCAAAAGTACGCCGAGCTGGCGGTTCAGGCGCTGCACGCGGAGTTTGGACTGGATGCGCCGTGATGGGTCTTCCGGTAAGGGAGTAGAAGCGCTTCCGCGGCGATGGAACTCGTAACGCAACCCATCCCATGCCCCGTTTCACGCCCGAACAGCTCATCTGGATCCTCGGACTGGCCCTGATTCTTCTGGGGCTGGCCCTCTACCGCATGTTTTTTCTCTTCTGAAGTCAAACCGACGGTCTCCTTGACACCGCATTCGGTTGCAGTTAGAAATGCCGGGTCGACAAGCAGCCGACCCGGGGAGGATGGAATGGATTACAAGCAAACGCTCAATCTGCCGACAACCGAATTTGCCATGAAGGCCAACCTGGCGCGGCGCGAGCCGGAGCAGCTGAAGCAATGGGAGGACCACCGGCTCTACGAGGCGATCCGCAGCGCTTCGGCCGGCCGCACGCCGTTTATCCTGCACGACGGACCGCCTTACGCCAACGGCCACATCCATATCGGAACCGCCCTGAACAAGATCCTCAAGGACATCATCGTGCGCTCCAAGCAGATGTCGGGATTCGATGCGGTTTATGTGCCGGGATGGGATTGCCACGGCCTGCCGATCGAGCATAACGTCGACAAGGAACTGGGCGAGAAGAAAAAGAGTCTAACCCGCTCCCAGGTCCGCAAGCTCTGCCGCGCCTACGCCGAGCGCTTCATCGACATCCAGCGCAACGAATTCAAGCGCCTGGGGGTCATGGGAGACTGGGCCAACCCCTATCTCACCATGAACTATGAGTACGAGGCGATCATCGCCCGCGAGTGCATGAAGTTCGGTCTGTCCGGCGACCTGACCCGCAGCAAGAAGCCCATCCATTGGTGCTTTACCTGTCAGACCGCATTGGCCGAAGCCGAAATCGAATATCAGGACGAATCCACCGATTCGATCTTCGTCAAATTCGCCCTGACGGATGATCTGGGAACGGATTACCCCGCGCTGGCGGGCAAGGCGGCCTACGTCGTCATCTGGACGACCACCCCCTGGACCCTGCCGGCCAATCTGGCCGTCGCGCTGCATCCCGATTTCGAGTATGTCGCCGTGGACGCAGGCCGGGACGAAGTCTTCGTACTCGCCCGGGATCTGGTGGAGCCCTGTATGGCAACGTTCGGCCGGCCGGCCTATTCCATCCTCGCCCGCATCGATCCGCGGCGGCTCGAGCGCAAGACCTGCCGCCATCCCTTTTACGACCGCGAATCAATCATCGTGCTCGGCCGGCACGTAACGCTCGATGCCGGCACCGGCTGCGTGCATACGGCTCCGGGCCACGGCCGCGAGGACCATGACGTCGGTCTGGAATACGGGCTCGAGGCCTATTCGCCGGTGGACGACCGCGGCCGGTTCACCCCCGAGGTCAAGTTTTTCGGCGGACAGTTTGTCTTCGATGCCAACCCGCAGATCCGCGCCAAACTCAGCGAAACGGGCGCGCTGGTCCAGGCCGGCACGCTTGCGCACGCCTATCCGCACTGCTGGCGCTGCAAGCAACCCGTCATCTTCCGAGCAACGCCGCAGTGGTTCATCTCCATGGACAAGACCGGGCTGCGGCGCAAATCGCTCGCGGAAATCGACCGCGTGCAGTGGATCCCCGCCTGGGGCCGCGAGCGCATCTACGGCATGATCGAAAACCGGCCGGACTGGTGCGTCTCCCGCCAACGCGCCTGGGGGGTGCCCATCACGGTCTGCTACTGCGCCAAATGCGAGACGCTGCTCCTGAACCAGGAGACCATCGACCGAGTGGTGCGGATGTTCAGCGAGCACGGAGCGGATGTCTGGTTCGAACGCGATATCGCCCAGATCCTGCCGCCCGGCGCGCGCTGCCCTCAATGCGGGCACGACGGCTTTGTCAAGGAAACCGACATCCTGGACGTCTGGTTCGACTCCGGCGTGAGCCATGCGGCGGTGCTCGATGTGCGCAAAGACCTGCGCTGGCCGGCCGACCTTTATCTCGAGGGCAGCGACCAGCACCGCGGCTGGTTCCACAGCTCGCTGCTGACTGCGGTCGGCAATCGCGGCCGCGCGCCTTACGATGCCGTCCTGACGCACGGCTTCGTGGTGGACGCCGAGGGCCGCAAGATGTCCAAATCCCTCGGCAACGTGATTGCGCCCAAGGAGGTCATCGACCGCTACGGCGCCGAGATCCTGCGGCTGTGGGTATCCGCCTCCGACTACCGCGAGGACATCCGCATCTCGGACACCATCCTGTCCCAGTTGAGCGACGCTTATCGGCGCATCCGCAACACACATCGCTTCATGCTGGGCAACCTTTACGACTTTGCTCCTGAAGCGGATGCGGTGGCGGCGGAGCAAATGCCCGAGATCGACCGCTTCACCCTGCACCGGCTGCAGCTGCTGGTGGAAAAGGCCCGCCGGGCCTACGACCTGTATGAATATCACACCATCTTCCATGCCTTGCACAACTTCTGCGCCGTGGACCTTTCGGCGTTTTACCTGGACATTCTGAAAGACCGTCTTTACACCTCGCCGGCCAAGTCCCGGGAACGGCGCAGCGCCCAGACCGTGCTGCACACCCTGACCGACACGCTCTGCCGCTTGATGGCCCCGATTCTGCCGTTTACGGCCGAGGAGATCTGGCAGCACCTAGCGGCCGCACCGGGCCGGGTGCCCAGCGTCCACCTAGCCCAGTTGCCCGCACCCCAGCCCGAGTGGATGGATGCGCCGCTGGCCGAACGCTGGGAGCAGCTGCTGGCGGTGCGCGGGGAGGTGACCAAGGCGCTCGAGTCGGCCCGCGCCCAGAAGCGCATCGGTCACGCCCTGGATGCGGCCGTGGCGCTCTCGGTCGACGGCGCGCTTTACGACCGGCTGACGCGCTATTCGGAGGATCTGAGGTCCATTTTCATCGTCTCGGCCGCCGAA
>Ga0105097_10000559_pt1 | contig 17086 bp, 20 predicted proteins | sample PPLLak12cMay2015_FD_87035 | JGI IMG/M metagenome (GOLD analysis project Ga0105097, IMG submission 87035) | Freshwater sediment microbial communities from Prairie Pothole Lake near Jamestown, North Dakota, USA - PPLs Lake P7 Core (1) Depth... | ecosystem: Environmental > Aquatic > Freshwater >...
ATGGCAATCAGTTTCAGCCCGGGGTGTTTTTCCCGGGCGTAGGCCAACAACTCCTTGCCGCTCATGCGCGGCAGCGAAAGATCGGTAATCAACAGATCGAAGGACCGGGATTCGATCAGCCTCAGTGCTTCCTCGCCGCTGGGAGCCACCTCACCCTTGAAATGGGTTCCGTGCGATTTCAGCAGGTGAGAAAACGAATCGTGCAACCCGGCATCGCCGTCAACGATCAATATCCGCTTCATGAACCGTCTTCCTCGAGGGTATGGTTTGTAAAGTCTATCTACTCATCGGATATCCTCGACTTCTTTTTGATTGTTTTTTTAAATTACGTTTAATTAAGTGGACACCCCGTCGGTCCCGCCCTTTGCCAAAACAGCGCCCCCGTCGAAACCGTCGACAACCGACAGGGAAAATAGGGTAGCTTTGGTTTTACCCGACAGCCGAAAGGGCTGGTGTCAAGTTCCAAAGGAACCTTATTCAAACCGTCCGGGCGCCGCTGCCGATGATGCGCCCCTGAAAGCAGACAATCTTGTCAAAGGGCTGCGGCACACGCCAATTCCTTATTTTTTTAAGGATTCCAAGCCCCCTTGAATGCCAAAAAATACCGGAAAAATCCTTGACAGGGTTTTTTAATTCGGTATATATGCAATCCACTTTTCGGGACGTAGGCCCGCCAAACTTGCTTAAAATGGAGTCCCTCGCACAACCAAACCGGTCTTTCGCCGAGGTAGCTCAGTCGGTAGAGCAGGGGACTGAAAATCCCCGTGTCGGCAGTTCGATTCTGTCCCTCGGCACTCAAAAAAACAAGACCAAGGGGATGGGCGATGATTCGCCTTTCCCCTTTTTCTTTGATCATCCCTCGGAGGAAACCCCTCTGCCCATCCGCATAGGCGTCGGTCAACGTGCCTGCCTGACAAACCCAAACCCATCGAAATCTTGCGGAATTGTTTTCTGCCGCGATCTTTAACAGAGCAGGGTTTTCCCTTTTTTTACCGTTTTGCCGCCCTCCCTCGCGCCTGATGCTTGCCATTAGTTGTTCAGATGGTATAATAATTAATTTTAAAGGACCTATGGAAAGTCGTCGATCAGATGGTTTCAAAAAAAGCGCCGCGTGTTGGTGTGCGAATCTCGAAGCGTGAAGGGCACTTAAGTGACGCCGCAGCGAACTCGAAATTAAGCCCAACGCAGAAATTGGGCTTTTTGCGAACCCGTCGATTTCAAGCGACCACCTCGGCAGCCCGCGCTGTCGAACAATCCCGGACGGGGTGACGGGCGGCCGAGGCCGCCGACGGGGCCCCAGCCATATGACGGCAGAGGTGATTGCAGGCGGGGTCGGTATGATTGCAAAAAAAGGCCGCAGCCTCCACAGGCCGGCCCTTCGGGTATTGAAAGGTGAACAAGATGGGCAAGCGACATCAGAATGCCGAGCGCTTTGTCGGGGTTGCACGGCTGTTCGACGCTGTTCAGCTGAAAAGTTTTTTCCTGAACTATCTTTATTTTATCGTGGCCATCGAGATCCTCATTTTCCTGGTCAGCTTTGTCGGCAACATGGGGCCGGAAAAGGGGACGTTTCCCTGGAAGCTCTTCTTTTACGCGGCCTTTATCATCCCCGTGGCATGCACTTTTCTTTTAGGGATCTTCATACTGGCGTTCAACAAGTTCTTTTTCGGGATCAACCCGGCCGACGAGGAGATCGGCGGCAGGCCAGTGGACGAAGAGGAACCTAAAAATCATTTTTTGAAACTGAGCGCCTATCTGACCAACATGCGCCAAGTGCCGTTTCTGCCGATCCTCTTTCTGATCGTCACCGGCTCGATGCTCCTCTACAAGATGGATGACATTTTTCTTTTCATCATCAACGCCGGCGAAAAGGCGTTGAGCTATATCCTGATCGGCGCCGCAGTCCTGCTGGGCATCGCCATCCTGCTGTGGCTGCTGTGGCTGCTGGTCAACTACCGCCTCAACCGTCAGCAGATGCAATACGAGTACAAGTACAAAAACGATGTAATGGATAAACTGGGGCTGCTGATCCTCGACGACAACACCGTCATCGACAGGAAGGGTAAAATCATCTCTCAACCCGAGAGCCTTGTCTACGAGGGGGAAGAAACGGGCAAGGGAAACCTCAAGATCCTACCGCCGTCAAATTAGGCCGCCTTTCAGCCATGGGCCCGCCAACCGTGTCAAAGACCCGCCTGTCGGTCCATAATCCGTTTCGCGCAGACGCCGGCGGAGGACGCTGTGAACTTGTGACGAGCTGCTCGGGCATCGCGGTCAACAGTGTCGTGGGAGCCCTTTTCGGGGGCTTGGCGGCCCTCGTGCTGTTATTTCCCCTGGTCGCCCGCGCCGACCTCCCCGCACACCACGCACGCTGGGCGATGTTGCTGGTAGGCGGGGTCTGCATGATCTTCATGGTGGGAATCTACCTGCTTTTAGGCCATTGGAAGCGTTTGCGCTTTCAAAAGGGGATCAGCAGCCCGATTTACTTTCACACGTTGATGCAGCAGCACGTGCGGCGGACCTGCGAGCCGCTCGAAAAACGGCTGGAAGCCGCCCGATCCGCCCCCTACCCCCTTTTCCGGGAGATGCTGGGGGCCAAACTTCACAGCATCGTCATGCAGCATTGCCGGAACATGCTGGAGATTCTCAAAAAACTGAACCAAAGCGACTTTCGCAACGCAAGCGACGCCCAACTGGAGCGGTTTTTCATGACCCCTTCGGAGTACGCGGCGACGCCTCTGCCGGTGGAGCTTCAGCAGGTGGCGGCAATGGTGGAAAGCGGCTACCCTCAGTTCGCGACCCATTTAAAGCGGCTCAAAGCGGCCCACAAGAAGCTCAGCTATGTGATGGGGGACTATCTCACCGCGATTCCGCCGACGCCCAAAGCCGTTCAGCACATCCGCTGGACCATGCCCAAAACGCCGCTGAAAAACGACACCACCCGGCGAATTCTGTTCGCCCTAACGGTGCTCCACTACCTGGAGGCGGAGTCAGCGGGCAACCTGAACAACAGCGATCGCGCCCGGCTCGAAACCCTGGCGCGCAGGCGGATACCCAGGCTTCAGGGCGCCCTCGACTCCTACAAGGCGGCCTGGGCGCACCTGGCGGCAGCTTACCAAACCCCGGACCGCCCCGTCATCGCTGGCCTTGACGAAGAGTGACCGCCCACCGCAGAGCGCCGGTACAATGAGCCGACGCGATTTTCGAATCGCACGCAACCGGCCCCGACAGGAAAAACGATATGCCTGAAGAGCGACCTGACATCGAAATGCAGGGTGTGGCCACCCTCTTTAAGACCGCTGAAATGCGAAAGTTTGTCATGCGTTACCTGTACCTGATCCTCTTTCTCGAAATTTTCATTTTCCTTGTTTTTTTCCTGTGCCAGCTTGAACCGATCAACATCGCCTTCTCCTGGAAAAACTTCTTCCTGGCGGCACTGCTCATGCCGATCGCCGTCACCTTCCTGACCGGCGTGTTGGTGTCCACCTTCAATTTGTTTTTCATGTCCGCAGGCAGCGCGGCCTCCCCGGGAGTGGCGGTTGCTGCCGATCAGGCCCCCGCCGCAGCGACCCCCTGGCATAAAAAGCTCGAAGCCACCATCAGCGGCGTCCGCCAGATGCCGTTTTTGCTGAGCTTGGCACTCCTGTGCGTCGTCATTGTAGCGATCGTGCACCTCGACCGGCTTTTCGTCTTTTTTGCCAGTGTCAGTGAAACGGCCATCGTATACGGCTTCTGGGGATTTGCCGTTGTGCTGGGCGGGGCCACCCTGCTGGCGGGGGTACTGCTGGTATCCCGCTACCGGCTGGAAAAAGACCGGCAAAAGCAGGAGTTTCAGTACCGACAGGAGATGGCGCTGCGGATGGGGGTCATCATCACGGGCAAAAACCTCACCGTGCGCGCGAAAGCGCCAGACCCGGGCAAGGGGGGGGGCGGCAAGCCCCTTCTGACTCACGACAGCCGCGCCGGCGAGAAGCAGCCCTGAGGCGCCGGCCGCCTTTTGAACCGGTCAGCACCAAACCTTTGGCCCGGATGGCGCATTGAGGGTGTGTCGCGGTGGCTGTGAAACGCGGGGCCGCAGTCCTGCTTCAGCCCCCCATAGACGACCCGATGACACGGGAGGCAAGATGACATTCGACAACCTGAGCGATCTCTTCACACCGGCGGCAATGGCCGCGCTTTTCCCCGAGGATAGAACCGACCGTTTTTTTGAGGCGCTTTTCGGTGATGTCGCCGAAGGGGCCTACGACATCCGCCTGGCGTTCAAGGAATATCGGCCCGAGACACTGGAATTCGAAATTCGGCTCACGCCGCGTCGGGGGAAATGCCTGGCCTGCAACCTCACCTCCGGGCTGCCGGCGGTTTTGAGCCGCCACCCGCTGATTGATATCAGTGGCGTCGTTGGCGGGATCGACCGCATGCTGGGAGGCCGCGCCCGCTGCGGCGCATGGCGCCTGCTGGAGACCCGCGAAATCAGTCGTGAGCTGCATGTCGTGCCCCTGGTGATCGCGCTTGAAGCATAAAACGGCGCCGGCACCACCGGTTGGCGGGACGCAGCCCGCTGCCGAAAAGTCCGCATCGGCCCCAAGCCCGGATTTCCTCGGGGTTACGGCTGCTCCCCATCGCCCGGGGCCGGCATCTGCCTTTTCAATACTTCCTCGTCAAAGACCTCGATCGCCCGCCCCCGCGCGACCAGCGCCTCGATGTCTTCAACGGCCTGCGCATAGTGCGCCATGACTGTTGCAATCTCCTCGTGCACCACATCGTCTTCCCCCAGTTCATGGCCGATCTGCGCCAGCAGTGCGGCACCGCCCGCGAGATGCGCTTGAATGTCGACCAGCGTTTTCTTGCGCTTTGCGTGGTTTTTGCGCACCTCTGCGATAATCGGCAGCAGCCGCTGCACCGACAACTCGATCAGCACATCGCGCGGGGCGTTGAAACTGCTGGCGATTTCTTCCAGTGAATACAATGATCTGCGGCTGAGTACGAATGTTTTCTGAATGCGACCGGCGGAACTTAGCCGAAAATTCGGCAGCTGCCGGGCGATCATGCTCAAGGTCTGGATGTCCTCCATCAGGTGGTCGAACAGCGATTTCTGCTTGATCCCCATGTGCGCGGCAACGATGTGAATCGCGTTGATGCAGCCCTCGGTCAGTTTGAATGTCGCCCGGACGGATTGTCTTCCCCTGAGGTCGTCTGAGAATGCCCGGGGCAAGCTCCTGTCTTCCGGTTTCTGCTGGCCATTTTCGTATATCATAGGCGTCTCCTTGTCCTTTGAAAACCGGTTACACTGGATGGGGCCGGAAACAGGCCGCGTCCACTTCAAAAGGGTTTATTACTTGATAATACATTTGATAAAAAATAATTCAATGTTTTTATTTTAAAATTATATTGACAAATCCTTTTTGGTTTCTAACTTTCATAACATAAACAAATGCCCAACGACAGGAACGGACCGGACCAGAACACCGGAGCCCAAAACACCCTGAAAAAAGGAGGACAAGACCATGCTTTACAGACAGATGTTTGGTTTACCGACTTGGCGCGCCAGAGGCCCTTTCACCGAGCTCGAACGCATGCGCCAGCAGATGGACCGGTTGATGGAGACGCTTTCCCCGGACACGTCTATCGCCCGGCCGGCCGGGGTTTTTCCGCTGATCAACCTGACCGAAGACCGTAACGGCTACCACCTGCGCGCGGAACTTCCGGGTGTAAAGGCCGATGACCTGGAGATCCAGGTTCTGCGGAAAACGATCTCGCTGTCGGGAAAAAGAACTTTTTCTGAAGAGGGTCAAGAAGTCCGCTACCACCGGCGGGAGCGCGAGGCAGGCACCTTTTCGCGGATGATCGGACTGCCCGATGAAATTGACCCGGAGAAGGTCAAAGCCTCGCTTAAAAACGGCATCCTGACCGTGGTGGTTGCAAAAGCCGAAGCGGCCAAACCCAGGCAAATCACCGTAGCGTAAACAGTTCGATGTAGCCGAAAGGAGGAATCAGCAATGGCGGACAAACAACCCAAGGAAATCCAGGTAAAAGATAAGCAGGAAGTGTCCACTCCTGCCGAGCAGACACGGCCGGGGCTTGTTTTCACCCCGGATGTCGATATCTTCGAAACCGAATTGGCAATTACCCTACTGGCCGACCTGCCAGGGGTCAGGCCCGAGGATCTGACCATCGATCTGCGGGACAACACCTTGACCATTGCCGGGGAAATTTATCCGGTGGAGGGCGGCGACGAGGAGGACATCCTGATCGAGTACGAAACCGGCAAGTATTACCGCCAGTTCACCCTGTCGGAGGTCATCGCTCAGGAAAAGATCGACGCCAAGCTCACCGACGGCGTGCTGCGCTTGACCTTGCCCAAAGTGGAAAAAGCAGTGCCACGCAAAATTACGGTAGCGGTATAACTGCACCCGATCGGAGGGAGGTCAGCCGACCGCCCTCCGTACAGGACCGGAAAACGCCCCGGCGCCATGGCGGCCGGGGCGTTTCCTCTTGTCGAAAAGGCTCGCGCCGCAAAAATGTCTTTGGGGGTTGAGATGCCCAGAGATTACTATCTTGTGCTGGGAATCGCGCGCACGGCCAGCCCAGAGGACATCAAGCAGGCTTACCGGCAAATCGCCAAGCGTCTTCATCCCGACAAATCGAGGTCAAAAGAGACAACCGAGCGGTTTCTGGAGGCCCGCAACGCCTACGACACTCTTTCGGACGTCGACAAGCGCCGGGCCTATGATGCCGCCCTGGCCGATCAGGCGAGGCCCCGAGCCGCGCGGCCGGTGCGAAAATCCGGCGGCCCGATGGCTGATGGTTTCGCGCCCAGGGGTGGACGGAACTCATCGGATAGTGAGATTCTGAAGGCTTTTTTCCCCGGGGTTTTCCAAAGAGAAGAAACGCGGTCCCAGGAGGATCCGTACATCGAAATCCTTCTGTCCCCCCAGGAGGCCGAACGGGGCGGGTGCTACCCGGTGACCCTCCAGATGCCGGGGCCTTGTCGCCACTGCGGCGGCACTGGGGCGAGCACCTTTTTTGATTGCCCGGTCTGCAGGGGGCGCGGCCGGGTCTCGTCTAGACAGACCTTTGACCTGAGCTTGCCCCCCGGCATCCGCGACGGCACCACCGCCACCCTCTCCCTGGCCGGCGTGGGGATTGCCGGCACCCGCCTGCATGTCCGGGTTCGGGTGGCGCCATCCCCGTCCGAGTTTTGATTGTTCCGAACCCCCACCCGCCTGTCTTGACGGCCGCAATGCGCCTGCATGGCGATTCAGAATCCCGCCAGCCGCTTATTCCCTTTTTTCCGGGGCTGTTGACCCCTGTCCCACGCCGACCGTGCGACCGTTGAAGGTGACCGTCTGGCCGTTTCTGATTTTTCGCCTGATGCGGTACTCGACCGTTTCGTTTACTTCGACCTGACCGTCGACGATCACCCGCTTGGCCATTCCGCCGGTATCGCACAGACCGGATGCTTTCAGGAGTTTGTTGAGTTCGATGTAGTCTCCGGATATTTCAAATATTTCCAAAAATTTTGCCTTTCGCGGGAACGGTGGGCGCCGGATGCGCCTTGCAGACGAACCAAAACCCGCCATTATCCTGCGAACTTGTGTTTTGCCGCGCCCCTTACAAACTCTTTCCGAGCGCTTTTTTTAGCGGCCCAAAAAGGTATTCCAACCCGTTCAGCTTGATCTCATAAACCGAACGGAGCAGGTTCCCCAGCTCGCCCGGCGGAAAACCTCTCTGGGCCAACCAGACCACGTAGGGTTCGGGCAGATCCACCAGGCAGCGGCCGGCATATTTTCCAAAAGGCATTCGGGTGCTGACCAGTTTCAGCAGGTGCTCGGGATCCGGGGTCACGGCCGTCGCCGCGGCCTTTTGTGTCGGTGCCATCGCGCTCCTCCGCCGGCCGCTGTATTTCGAAGCAGGCCACAGCGGCGGCCCGCAGCCAAAAAGCAGCGTCCGCTACTTGCGGTAAACCCCGTGGCATCCCTTGCAGGTTTGGGCAACGGCGCCGAACTGGGCCTTGACGGCGCCCTCATCGCCGCCACCGGCGACTTCACGCAGTGCATCGCTGGCCGTCTCGAATGCGCCCGCCGCTGCCATAAACTTGTCGTTCTCCTTGAGCGCCGACGATTTCAGGCGCGTCTCGCCCTGATCGCTTCCAGCGACGGCAAAGGCCGCCCATGGCAGGCCGGCCATCATCGCCACCACCTGGACATCCGATGCGACCGCCGCCTGGTCAAAGGGGGTGGTCTCCTTGACCATCGCCCCTAAACTGTTGAAATGATGGCCGATGACCTTCATCACCGACTGGCGGTAGGCAATGGCCTCTTCGGGTTTGGCAAACTGCGCATAGGCCGCTCCGATCAGTGCGAAGACGGCGACTGCGCACCCCACGAGTCTCAAGATAGCTTTCATGTTGTCACCTTTCTGTGGATGATTGGCCGGCAGCGGGGGTGCAAACCGGCCGCGTGAACCGTGCCAAAGACATCAAAAACCACGTTTCCGCGCTGCGCCGCGACGCGACGGCAGCCGGACCCTGACAGCAGCACATCACCGCGATTACGTCAAGCATTATGTGTCGCAACCAAAAGCGTCCGACCCCCGCGAGGCGCCGATCACGACGCCGTCAGCCGGTCAGCGCCCCGGCCGGGTCTTCGGGGGAGTGCCAAATCCGGAACACCCGGTCATGCGGGCATGTTTGCGGCTTGTCGGATACTGGCGGCAGATCTCCGGTTTGGCGTCGTGAATGCTGCAGCCCCATCGGTTCCCGGGGGAATCCGGTCTCAGAAAAGGGCAGCGTGCGGCCAGGCGGCCGGCGGCCGGGTCGAACCAGATCCGATAGACCGGCTGAGTGTCCCCGCGGCGGTAGACGCCCACCCAGTGCAGGATATCGCTGCGCCCCATGGCCTGCCAGCGGGCGACATCGGCCGCGCTGACTTCGTTGTGGTAATCGAGAAACCGGCAGCACTGTCCGCACCGGCGGCAGGAAAAGGCGTGCATCCCGGTTTCGATCCGGACCCCCGCCAGCCCGGTTTCAGGCGCCACCGCCGGGAAGGCACGGGTTTGAAAGACCCGCGCGCAGACGGCCGCCAGCCTTGCCGGGTCAAGTCGGGCGCACGCTAAAGAATCGCAGAGGTGCTCCACCAAGTGCCCGCCTTCCAGCCAGCGCATGTTTTTGCGGCCGCAAACGCTGGTCCAGACCCCCTTATTGCGGGTGTCCGGCCGGAGGCGGGTTTCGCCGTCCGAGATCAGCCGCATGACCTCGCAGAACAGCAGGAGCTGGGGGCCATACTGCCGGAAATCGATACAAACCGCTTCCAGGGCCTGATCGACGGTCAAAAAGACGCTTTTTTCGGTTTTCATCGCGATGCCCTCCGCAAAAGGTCATGAAAGGCGGGCGACGGCGCAGCGGAAATTTTCGGCGCGCCCGAGCGAAATTCCCCTCCCCCTCTTGTTTTTGCAGGCCACCCGTGGCATCTATACACTGTTTTTTGTAACCCATTTCAAACCCGGCGCCAATTTTGCGCCACATCTCATCAAGGAGGCATTTCATGAAAGCATTGATTCGGACATCCCTGGCAGTTGTCTTCTGCCTGACACTGGCATCAGTCGCTTCGGCGGCGTCCCCCAAATTCGGCGTCGTCGATTTTCAGCGGGTACTGCGGGATTCCAAAGCGGGCAAGGCCGCCAAGGCGGAAATGGAGCAAAAAGGCAAATCCATGGAGGCGGAACTCAAAACCAAAGGCCAGGATCTGGAAAACCAGAAGAAGCGGCTCGAGGCCGAATCCCAGGTCATGACCAAGGAGGTCAAGGAGGAGAAAGCACGCGATTTCCACAACAAGGTAAACGACTTCAACGAGCTCCAGAGGACCTATGCCGGCGACTTCAAAAAATTCGAGGCTGAAAAGCTCAAAAAGATCCAGGACGCGGTGACCGGCGTCTTGGAAAAAATTGCCAAAAAAGAGGGCTACACCATCATCTTCGAGCGCAGCCGGGTGCTCTACCACGAGGACGCCGTCGACCTCACCGACGAGCTGATCCAACTTTACGACAAGCAGTAAAAGAGGGTCGAGATCCGCGCATTTTGTCAAAATCATCGTTTCCTGCCTTCCCGGGGGAGGAAACGATGATTTTTTTGGGCGCCGCAGCACTGCCAACCACCCGTCCGGTCACTTTTACCGCCGGGGTTGGATGCCCGGCCGCCAAGACCGGCGAATCTGGCGAAAAAGCGCGCCAGTCAGCGGTGCGGCGTCTTGTCCAGGAGGGTGCCACGCCCTGAACGGCTCAAAAAAAAGGAATTGAATTCGCGATCAGCCCAATCCAGGATAAAGCTTTTGGGCACATGCGGGGCAGATACTGTGGCTGAAATCGGCCTCGGAGTGCTGCCGGATGTAATTTTCAACCGGTTTCCAGCAGCCGTCGGCATCCCGAATGCGCTTGCAGGAGCAGCAGATGGGCAGAATCCCGCGCAACCGCTTGATCCTGCAGAGCCGCGCTTTCAGCAAGGCCAAATAGGCGTCCCGCTGGCGTTCATAGCGGTAAAAAAACCAGCCGAAAAGGGTTGCCGCAACCCCCAAAACAAACCCCAGGATGATCTGGAAAAAGCGAAAAAGCCACTGTTCCCTTTCAAATTGGTATCGAAGTTTGTGCTGAAACCTATCGGATGCGCCTGCAAAGCCCGCCAGGGCGACCCGGTAGGCCTGGTTTTCCGACGTGTCGATGCCATCGCGCTCGAATGAGGCAAAGCGCTGTCCGACAAGCGCCCGAAAGGCGTCCAGCTGCGCCATCACTTCGGCAATGTCCGGGCGAATGGCCGGATCGGCAGACGGAATAATTTTGCCGTCCGGGTTGATGCCGCCGACCTGCATGGCGGCGGCATACCATGCGGCCTTATCAAGGTGATGCATCACATCTTCGGTTTTTCCCGAGCGGTTGCCGACCAGCATTTCTTCCAGAAACAGGTTGGCGATGGCGGCCTCCAGACGGATTTCCAGAACGACTTCCAGCAGCGCAACATGCTCTTTCCGCAGCCTGTCGTCGACGCGGAAGCTGTAAGCCAGCGCGCCTGTCAAGAACAGCACTGCGGCCAAGACCATCAAAAACCTTTCCACTGGGAAGCGCTTGACCGTATCGGATCTTTCCGGCTTCATCACGACGATCCTTTCTAGTTTGAGGAGAAGGGACCCTGATTCGATGATTTTTCGCACCTCGCGCTGGATTTCTTATACCCAGGTTTCCCTGCCTGTGACAAGCTTCTTTTCCGATCTCCTGCGGCCATCTCTTTGAGCCCTTCCCAGGCGGGCTCACTGGAAAAGATCTCGGGGCTTGCCGGCACTTTCGTTCACCACCGGAGGCCCCCCTACTTGCGGAGCATATTGCACAGCCGGCGATAAAAATGGTGAAAGACGTCGCTTTCCTTTTTGCGGGGCCGCGCGAGCGGCACATCCACCGCGCTGCGAAGGCGGCCCGGGTGCCGGTCGAAGATTAGGATGCGGTCGGCCAGGGTGATCGCTTCGGTGATGTCGTGGGTGACGAAGAGAATGGTATGGGCGAATGTTTGCCACAGCGAAAGCAGCAGGTTCTGCATTTCTTCCCGGGTTTGGGCATCCAGGGCGCCGAAGGGTTCGTCCATCAACAGCACCCGGGGGTTTAAAACCAGGACGCGCGCCAGGGCGACCCGCTGTTTCATGCCCCCCGAGATCTCGCGGGGCAGGTAGTCGCGGAAAGCCTGCAGGTCCACCAGCGCCAGAAAACGTTCGACTTCGGCGCGGATGGCCTGGCGGCCGCGCGTCCGCCCTGTGAGCCCGAAGGCGATGTTTTCCGCCACGGTCAGCCACGGAAAGAGCGCATCCTCCTGGAAGACCACGCAGCGGTCCGGACCGGGGCGAGTCGCCGGGCGGCCGTGGACGTTGAACGTGCCGCTGCTGCAAGGGGTGAAGCCGGCGATGATGTTCAAAAGGGTGGTTTTGCCGCACCCGCTGGGGCCCAGCAGGCAGATCAGTTCTCCGGCTGCGGCGCTGAAGCTGATATCCTGCAGCACCGGCAAGAGGGTGCTGCCCGAGGGGAAAACCTTGCCGAGACCGTCGACCGTCAGCGCCGGTTGGCAGCCGTCGTCCGTCCGGCGCCCGGAGATGATTTGAAGACGGGGTTTCACGGGATTCTCCGTGCACTTTTGAAACACAGCCGCAGGCCGGCCTTGAGTCCCAGGTCGCTCAGGCGCCCAAAGGCCGCAATGATGATGATGCCCACCGCGATGATATCGATGCGTCCCAGCATGCGGGCGTCCATGATGACCGCCCCCAGGCCGTCGGGCACCCCGGTGAGTTCCCCTAAGACCAGGTAGGCCCAGGCAATCCCCAGCCCCAGACGCAGGCCGGTGATGATCTGGGGCATGGCCCCGGGAATCAGGATCGCGAACACGCCCCGCAGGCGGCCGACGCCCATCATGGCACCGGACTGGTAGAGCAGCGGGTTGATCTGGCGCGCACCGGCGGCCGCATTCAGATAGACCGGAAAAAAGGCCGCCAGCGCCACCAGGAAAACCGTGGTGTTGATCCCGATACCGAACCACACCAGGGCCAGCGGCAGCCAGCAGATGCCCGGTACGGCCCGCAGGGCGTTGACCGGGGTGCTCAGCAGTTTGCGGACCGCAGGCAGCCGCCCGGAGAGAATCCCCAGCGGTATCCCGAGAAGGGCCGCCAGACCGAAGCCCAGGGCGACCCGCAGCAGACTGGCGCGGGCGTCGTCCAGAAACCGGCCGGCATAGGGGCCTGCATCCGCCGTCCCGAAGATATAAACCTGGGCCGCCTTGAGGACGCTCACCGGGTGCGGCAGCAGGTAGGGGGGTGCAAGCCCGCTGGTGCTGACAAAGATCCAGGCCAGGAGCGCCCCCGCCGGAATGATCCAGGGAAGCAGGCGCGCGCTATGGTGGTCAGAAAACATCGGCAACCCCGGGATTCCAGGTTAGGCCAAGGCGGCTTATTCAGCCCCTTGAGCGGCCGTCCGCTGGGAAGCGACGTCACAGGCCTAACGCGCCGTTTCCTGTTGGACCCGCTGGACAAAGGAGAGGTCGAAAAGCGTGTCGTAGTCGGGCTGACGATCGATCAGTTTCAAGGCCTGCATGCGGGCCCCCAGTGCCCGGGCGCGCGCCACAAAGGCGGGATCCATCTCCCAGGCCAGCTCGATGTTGGGGGCGGCGGCGTCCAATACGGTACGCTCGGTGCCGAACCCGGAAGCCTTCTCCAGCCAGCGGTCGGGGTGCCGCACCAGGTATCGGGTCGCCAGGGCATGGGCCTTTACCAACTCAAATACCCGCTCGGGGTTCTGCGCGACGGCCTTGCGGGTGACCAGCATAGCGGCGTTGATGGTGCCGATCGACTCGTCGAAATAGGGGTAGGCGAGAATCCGGCCGAAGCCCGCCCTGACCGCCAGGGCGGGGAAGGGCTCACCCGAGAGAAAGGCGTCGATCCCGCCGCTGGCCAGCGCCAGCCCCATGTCGAAAAAATCCACCCGGGTTAACTGCACGTCCATTTCCGGCGACAGGCCGTGGCGGGTAAGGGTTTCGCGCAGCAGAATCTCGTGCATGGTGCCGGGGACATACCCGATTTTTTTGCCCTTGAGGTCCGCCACGCCCTGGATCGGACCGTCCTTTTGAACCACCAAAGCCGAACACTTGTTGCACAGCGCGGCCACCACCACCACCGGCTGGCCGATGGCGGCCGAGTGGATGGCATGCGCCAGGGTGGTGCCGCACATATCCAGGCTGCCGGCCAGCAGGGCGGTCTTCTGGTCGGCCGGGTTGGTGAAGGCAAAGACCCGCAGGTTGGTGTCGGCGGGCATGAACTGCGCGTAGAAAAAGGGCTGGATGGTCTGGGGGGTCTTCCAGGTCCCCACCCGGATCTCGTCGGCCGGCGACACCCCGGGGATGAAGAGCAGCGCAAGGATCACGAAACTACAACAGACCGAAACAGATGGCTTCATAACGGCATCCTCCTGATTTTCAGCAGAAGGCTAAATAGCAAGCCAGCGGTCAGGCCCCGACGGGTTGCGGCGGCGCGACTGCGGCCGACACGAAGCAGTTGGACCGCAGGTCCGGGTTCCAGCCCATCTCCTGCTGCATCTGGCGGCACTGTGCCAGGCTGTGCCCGCGGCCCTTGCCGGTGTCGGCCTGGCCGTCGCGCGGGCTGGCGCCGACCTCGGGGAAAAAGAGGTTGGCGCCGGCCAGCAGGGAGGCGCTGTGGGGCTCATGGGTGCAGTGTGCCCGGGGCACATCGCCCATCACCAGGCGCGAGACCGCCACCATGCGGGCCATCTCCAGCTCGCTGATCATGCCCAAAGCGGCCATCGGGGACCCCGCAAAATTGATCCGGCGCATCACGCCGCTGTATGTGGCGCCGTAGTCGCGGGCCAGAAACATCAGCCCCACAACCTCTTCCAGCGGGTGTTCGGGCCCCACCGGCTCGACGCAGTTCATCCAGCGCAGCCCCACGTCCCTGAACACCTGGATCGTGTGGATGCGTTTCTCCGGGTTCAGGGGCGTATCCCGTCCTTCGCCCAGCCGCACGGCGTGATAGGCGCCCACGAACCCGGCGTCCAGCAGGGCCTCGCCTTCCTTGTGGCTGACGTCGCGGGTGTTGGCCACCAGCGGCACGGTTACCGTCTTTTTCAGCAGGCGGCCGATCTCCAACAGCCGCTGAAAGGAGAAGGTGCCGGTGGTCATGATGTTCAAGCCGTCGGCATTCTGCGCTTCGGCCTGCCGCGCCCACGCGACGATCTGCAGTTCCTCGAATTCAACGGCCTCGGTGAAAATGCCGGCGCGCGCGGAGAGCGAACAGAACTTGCAGTCCAGCGGGCAGGGGGTCAGGTTGACGCCGATATGAAAATGGTTTTCGCCCTTATCGCCGAACTGCTGCCGCGACATGCGGTTGGCGGTCTCCATCAGGGCGTAGACCTCGCGCGCCTGAAGCGGCAGGTGCAACAGGGTAAGGGCCTCGTCGCGGCTGATGCCGGAAAAACCCCCTCCTTTTTCTAGAATATCCGCAATCGCGGGGGAGATGTGCCAGCCCATCTGCAGGTCCTTTCATGAGGGTCATGGCCAGGGGCCGCCGTTGCGGAGCAGGCCGACCCGGACTTTTTAACTTTGTCGCGGGCAGGGTCATTTCCTGACATGACGCGCCAATATATGCCGCCAAGCCTCTCGTAGATAGCAGAAATTCGGGACAACCGAAACCGAATGATCACAACCAGCGCAGCGCACCCGGGAGAACGCCGGCTGCAAGGCTCAGGCGCCGCGCACGGCGATCCAGACGGTGTGCCGCCCACCCCGGCGACCGCCCCGGGCCCGCACCCGAACCTCTTCGACCGCAAAACCGGCCTGCCGCAGACGACGGGCGAAGGCCGGATCGGGCACAATTGACCACACGCCCAAAACGCCCGCCGGCCGCAAGGCGTTGTACGCCGCCGCCAATCCGGCTGCGGCGTACAGGCGGGTGTTGTCTCTGCGGGTCAGCCCGTCGGGACCGTTGTCCACGTCCAGCAGGATCGCATCGAAGCCGCCCGTCGCGGCCTGCAGTACCCGGGCGACATCGGTTTCGCAGACGGCCACGCGGCGGTCTTCGAGGGGGCCTCCGGCCAGGTCCGCCAGGGGCCCCCGGTTCCACGCGACGACCGCCGGCACCAGTTCCGCCACCACCACCCGGGCCGCCGGACCAAGGTGCCGCAGGGCCGCCTTCAGGGTGAACCCCATCCCCAAGCCCCCCACCAGCAGCCGGGGACGCGGACGTCCGGCGATTTTGGCGCACGCCAGCTCGGCCAGGGCCTCCTCCGACCCATGTAGGCAGCTGTTCATGAGTTCACAACCCGCCACGCGGATCGAAAACTCGCGGCCCCGCCGGTAGAGGCGCAGCACACCGCCCCCGCCGGGCACAGGCGCGCAGGCTAAGAGTTCCCAGGGAACCATGGCGGGTTACCAATTGGTTTTCAAGATAGGGTAATGAAGCTCGCTGGACTTCAGGCTTTAACCGCGCCAGTTCGGGTTGCGCGGCGGCCTCGAATCCCAATCAGCGAAGTCGAACTATAATCCAGGCAAGGTCGAAATTCAATGGACCATGCAACCCGGCGGCACCCGCTGTTTGTTGCCGGCAGCCCCTTGCGGTCGCCGCCGAGCAGCTCTATCATCAGGAGAATTGTCACCGGTATTCCGCCGGCAGACGGGATGGGAGCGAACAAGAGGGCATGACCTATGAAAGAAGCAGACCTGCATGCCTCCGGCCGGACCTGCAGAATACACGCAGGCAAGGCCATGGAATTCAGGCAGCGGCTACCCGAGCTGGTGGACGAGATCCTCAGAAACGGCGAAGCGCCACCGGATCACCACCACATCACCTACGAGCCGATCCCCGCCCGGGAGTCGGTGATCGAGATCCTCCACCTGATGCGCGAGATTCTCTTCCCCGGCTTCTTCTCACCGGAAAAGGTCGATCCGGTCAACCTGCGCTACAGCATGGGACGCAGCGTGTCGATGGTCTATGATCTGCTCTGCGATCAGGTCTGCCGCAGCCTGCGGCACGACTGCTTCCGCTACGACCAGGCGTGCAGCGACTGCGAAGGGCGCGCCTGCGAAATCGCCCTCAATGTGATCCGGGCCATCCCCGGTATTCAGAAGCTGATGGCCGCAGACGTGGCCGCCGCTTATGAAGGCGACCCGGCGGCCAAAAGCTACGATGAAATCATCTTCTGCTACCCCGGCATCTACGCCATCTGGGTTTACCGGGTGGCCCATCAGCTCTACGCCCAGGACGTCCCGCTGCTGCCCCGTATCATGACCGAACATGCCCACAGTCTGACCGGCATCGACATCCACCCCGGCGCCAGAATCGGGGAGCGCTTTGTGATCGACCACGGTACCGGCGTGGTCGACGGGGCGACCACCGAGATCGGCAGCAACGTCCGGATCTACCAGGGGGTGATCATCGGCGCGCTGTCGCTGCCAAAGGAGGCGGTGGCGCGCCTGCGAAACCAGAAGCGCCAGCCGACCATCGAAGACGACGTGATCGTCTACTCGGGGGCCACGATCCTGGGGGGTGAAACGGTGATC
>Ga0105097_10000562_pt1 | contig 17067 bp, 16 predicted proteins | sample PPLLak12cMay2015_FD_87035 | JGI IMG/M metagenome (GOLD analysis project Ga0105097, IMG submission 87035) | Freshwater sediment microbial communities from Prairie Pothole Lake near Jamestown, North Dakota, USA - PPLs Lake P7 Core (1) Depth... | ecosystem: Environmental > Aquatic > Freshwater >...
AATAGCAGATTCGATTACGGTCTGTGTCGCAGGTTCCGGAGATATCTGTGATCCCGACACGCTGTGTACGGGAGTAGCGGGAGCAGCCTGTGGACCTGACGTAATAGCCCCGGCGACCACGGTCTGTAGGACCGGTTCTGGGGACCTGTGTAATCCTGACGAGTTGTGCAAGGGCACCGCAGACCAAGTTTGTCCTGCTGACTTCCAAGAGCCGGACAATACTGACTGCGGCGAGACCGGGGAGTGCGTGTCTGGTGAATGTGAAGAAGGTACCCAAACTGGTTTCATGCTGCCCACTGAGACCACCTGCCAGATGTATGCAGATGGATATAGAGAAACGTATAATCCCAACCAATTCTCCTACGCACTAAAGGGCACGAAGATTAACAGCATCTCTCCAGGTGTCATCTTCTATTATAACACCATTACCGCACCGAGTGCAAGCTTCCAGTTCAAAGTTGAGCAAGACAATGCCGATGACTGGACTAGACTTATGCTCCCGCAATTGAGCGGCAAGCTACCGCAAGCCTACCTGTACGATGAGAACTGCCAACGTGTGTATACCAGCAGCAGTAAAACCAACCCCCTCGTGTTCGATATTACCGGTGCAACGGCTGGAGAAACCTACTACATCGGTATCAAGTATACTCCAGCAAAGCTAGTTGGCTACATTCCGCCAACTGTTGGAACAACCTACTCTTGGTCGACCTATTTCGGCGCAGACCACCAGAATGATAGTGATGCTAGCATGCCGGTGATGCCAAAATAACGCTGAAGTAGTCGTCAGGATCCAAAAACCTACCCTTTTTTTCAGAAAAACATCAATGAAACGGAGTTTTCATAAACATTTCTGAAATATGATACATGTCTTCTGATCGAAATATTGACCTGAATGCCACCCATAATCATCAATACTATATCCATGAACCGGTGTATTGGGATGGCAGTTACAATCCATCAAGGAGTTTTACGTTACACCTAGTGTATTTGCGATGCGAGGTGCAAGAAGATCCTGTTAAAAGAAATATTGCAGTCTGGGAAGTGCTCGTAAAGGTAGAAGCGTACATGAAATGAACCCATGGGCAGCTGCGCGACGGACAGTGAACCTTAATATTGTAGTCCCCTTCTTGTCCATGTGTAATTCCATAATAATGTGGGGGACACTAATCTTACACTATCATTTGATTAGGGCAACCTCTTCATCCGTTCAGTAAAAAAGGATAGTGGATTTCAGCAGGTTCCCGACGAAGATGCAGCCGCCACAGCAGAAAGGTTCACGCTGCATTCAGCAGGCGGTGTCTCGAAGCGGGCGCATATGGCCTGCTTGTATGCTTCAGCAGTTCTCTGGCCAGCGTATTTCTGCCCGTTCATCATAAGCGTTGGCGATCCTGTGATTTTGAGATCTTTGGTGATTGCTTCGTCGGATCTGAGCAAAGTGATCCCCTCGCTGCCGGTTGCGCAGGTCTCGATCTTCTGGTTGTCAATACCTAGTGTGGAGGACACATTTGCCTGACAGGTCGCGAGCTGTGTGGCATTCTTGTATATTGGATAGCACTGTTCGTTGACGAGTTTCACATAGTCCCAGAACTTGGTCTGGTATGACTTCTGAACACAGAGCTGGCGGAGGTCCTCTTTTGCCTCGAGCAGACCGTGGAGGGACTTGACAGCTTCAACGGTATCTCCGTTCACTGTCGCTATGTAGCGGACCTTGAAGTCTGCCTTAGTCCCAAGGAGATCGACTACCGGATCCATCGCGTTCTCGGCCTGGACCCCGAACGGGCAGAACGACATGACGAACATTTCGGTCGATGGACGTGCCGATTTCACGGGCAGGGGGACCGGCGTAGGAGAGGTGGTAGGTTTGGCAGTAGCGGTGGTCTTGGGGGTGTAGGGAGCCTTCAGATTATATGGATCGACGAACAGGAGGTTGCAGTCTTTTGTCGCATAGAACCCGAACGTCCTGGCCTGGTTTTTCGCCGAGATCACGTACATCCCGTTTTTTTCGGTAACCGAAACCAGCGTGGCAGGAGAACTGTTCGAGATAAGGTTGGTATTTGCGTATAACATGACTGCGGCACCGCATTCATTTGGTGGTACGGTTGATCCATCCGAGTTGGATGATCCGGCCGCGTTACCAGTGGCAAAGAAAAGTGCGACTACGGCGATTATCGCAACAATTATGATCATCATCGCCATTATCCCGGTGTTCCCGAGGACTGATGAAGGGGATTTATCTTTCTTACTCATATATAATTGTTTTTTCTCTCCTGTATGAAAATGGTTTGGGAGTAACTTGTCCACGATTCCGAGTCACTTTGAGATCATTCTTTTCCGATGAAGAAAAATTGCGTTCTTCGAATCTTCGAAAACAGCTCTTGCCGATGCAGGGTTTTTTTTCCGTTTAATGTCAGGTCATAGATCTATTCGAGGAACTCGACGTGTTCCGATTACTCATTTCCAGGATTTCAGGATTCCAGGTTGGACACAATACCGAATTACAGGACCCGTTTATCAGACGAACGATATATTGATTTTCGACTTTTTCTGAGAATTTCAGATCAATCCAGTTCAAACTTTCCTTCCATATGCTAACGAAAATCCCGTAATGTTAAGTCCGGAAAAATCTCCTTTCAGGCTGCATATCAGCCTCCGATTACCCGTTTCCGGATCAGGAAAATACCGGATAAGCCCAAAACGGGTCCGGATTTCCAGAACATCTCAAAGTCCCCAATATGGCGCCCGTTTGCCAAAACAACGAATTTCAGGGTTTTCCATTTCATTCACCAACGCATTCCATGCCCAAATCTCAAATGCCCGCGATAGGCTGAACGGTCAAACCCAACCGGATGCCATTATGAGGCATCTGTGGGCATCGTGAAAATAAGGGTATTTCAGGGGTCATTTTTCCCTTCCCTGTAATCCGTTTTATTCTGAGGAAATGAGTTCAGTTGTTCCGGGATCTGCGGATTTCCGTCGATACCGCACCTGGAAGGTCTGCATCAGATTTATGATTGATTAAAGCTGGCAAATCCATTCCTGTTTTCCAGACCGGTTCCCGGATGAGATTCAAAAAAGTGGGATTGTCTTAATTGAATAACTACACTTGGTGTTCTGGATCAGGAGTTTCGTATCGCAAATAAACCGGTTCATCTTTCTTTTTTCCACTTTCTGGAACTTTTTCCTTCTGAATGCCTCTCAGACAGATATTCGTATTTTTATTCGGTGCCAGACTTTCATGAATGAGAAACAGACCCCCAACGATCCCGTACCCAAAGCCAACCATTGCCCCTTCAAGTCCTTCAAAGAGCCAGAAGAGCATTGTTACGCCAATAACTATCGGCACAAACAATAATTTTGCCCTGCGATATTTTTTATTGCCTGTCATATCCGTTCACCTCTCTCATTCGGCAAAAAATTCAGTGGATAAGGTTGGTTGGGGTAATCATGGAGGGGGTAGTCTTCGAAAACGGATAGGAAGCACCAACACCGGGCCGTATCTCGAATGTTATTTTGGTATCCCTGGGGACTGCGGTTATATTGAATTGTATTTCTGTCTGATCCCCGGATATCATAACCGATTGAGAGTTACCGATGCCATTTTTTAATGCAATAAAGTTCGTATCTTCCGTTGACGAACTCGCGTTGGTCCATGCCAGTATCTTTGGGCCAAATGTCGGTGTTGAGATAACGATGTTCATCTTTTCGAGATCTACATACGGGGTGCCCGGGACAAGCCCAATCGTGAATCTGATCTGGTCAATTCCTGCTGTCGCGTTGGAGGCTAACCCGTAGACATTGCCCACCAGCTGGACGTTTGTCGTTGACTGTTCAACCCCCCTGTACACCGTCTCCTGGGCCTTCTGGGTTGTGTAGAACCCGGCGCCGAGTACGACATAGGAGAACACCGCTGCAACGACAACGAATGCGATCAGCACAATCGCTGCCTCAAGCCCGGTGAACCCATTCTCATTCCCGTATTGTTTGCACATAGAACCACCGATCCGGAATGTTTCCGGTAAATGTGCCTAAGACTCAGACTGGATTAAGGCTGTTGAAAGTATATTGTACTTTAAATCGTTCTTTATATTTTCGATTTGAAAAAAATCGTTCTTATTAGTCCAGAATTAAAAAAGAAGTTATTATATATCTTAAAATTTTATGATAATAAGTAATAAAAAAAATCTTCAGAATAGTTGAGAATCACCAGGCGCGCAAATCAAAAACCAAACAATGCCGACAACCTTTCATCCTGGTCAGGCGATTATTCGTTGGGCTGTTCACCGGCATCCAGTCCTGCCTTGCATGCATGCCCGCCGCAGATGCATATGCAAATGAGAAAGCCGGATTCTTACATCTGAATAGCTGGCAGCGGGACAAAGAAGATCTTTCAGAACAGAGTCTTCAATGGCCGGATCAACTGCTCGTCATCGGCATCCGGACTATTCACCCGGGAGGATACCGGGTACGCATCCATTTCATCTGCCGGATAAGACCGGAGGATCCGCTTCATCTCCACCGGTGCAGGGGTGTCGCCAGTCAGCCAGCGGTCCTCGTCCTCACGTTTCAGGATCGCCGGCATCCGATCATGGAGCGGTGCCACGATTTCGTTTGCGTCAGTGGTGATAATCGTATACGTCAGGTGTGCCTCATTACACGAGTCATGCCATACATCATAGAGACCGGCAATAGCAAAGAGCGGGCTGTCAAGCAGGTGAATATAATAGGGAATTTTTCTTGATCCTTCTTTCTTCCATTCATAGAAACCGCTCGCAGGGACAAGGCAGCGCCGGTTCTTCAGCAGGTCGCAGAACATCGGTTTTTCCGCAAGAGTCTCCGCCTTTGCGTTAATTGGATGGGTTGATTTCTCAGGGTCCTTTACCCAGTTCGGGATAAGTCCCCACTGCATCATGACCATCTCGATTGTTTCACGCTGCACGATTACCGGCATAACCTGTGATGGGGCGATGTTGAAATGCGAGCGGATGCCGAGCGTCGGGTCGAAGATCCGGAACCTTTTACCAAGATCATCGATGCAGATGAGTGAGTACCTGCCGCACATGGTAACCTTCACTCTTCTTAAGAAATCATCAATGTTGCGCTTCTTTTTTCAGAACATATTTTAGCTGCCACTCACACCTGATCCATTTCTAATCCGGGATGGAAGTTATCCGGTGCTTTCAAATCTCCTCCCTCCATCTTTATTGCCATCCCATTCCCCTATCGTATTATGCAGTCGGGGAATAGTTCACAGGTTTTCACAGATGAATTCATGCGGGAAGCTATTCAGGAAGCCAAAGCAGGACTGGCAGAAGGCGGCATTCCTATCGGCTCGGTGCTGGTTATTGACGGTAAAGTTGTCGGGAGGGGACACAACCGCCGGGTGCAACAGGGCAGCGCCATTTTACATGCCGAGATGGACTGCCTTGAAAATGCAGGTCGGCTTACGTCCCGGGATTATCAGCGGGCGGTGCTGTATTCAACGCTGTCACCGTGCGACATGTGCAGCGGTATCGCTCTGCTCTACAAAATTCCCAGGATTGTAATTGGTGAGAATACAAACTTCCAGGGACCGGAGGATTACCTGCGCTCGCGGGGAGTGGAACTTGTTATCCTCAATAATCAGGAATGTATTCACATGATGCGTGATTTCATCGCTGCCAGCCCGGAATTGTGGAACGAAGATATCGGGGAAGAGTGAGTCGATGTACCGCTTATTCGATCGAGCTACAAGAACAAGGCCGTGGAATATCTGATTTCGATGATATTTCTACAGAATCAGGAGTAAATAGAATTGTTCAGCCGTGATGAAATTCTCGAATCTGTGACATCTCTCCAGTATCGCAGTCCATGTCAGCGATTTGCATATGGAGTGGAAACCAGGAGAAAGTATTTCCCGGATTTTCAGGATCGGTGTGGGGTCTGGTTATTTTATGGAAAAATGTTCTGCTGATGATCAACCCTGAGATCAGGAGTTGCAGCTTCTGAAATTGCCACTGCCGACGATATAGGTTTTCCTGTCGCTTCCTGTCGTCAGCCGGTAGTACGGGTCTTGTGGCAGAGGTTAATCTGGACAGGATTTGTGTAAAACATACTCCTCCCCACCAGGTACGCCCTTAAGGGGGTCCTGAAAGGATCTCTTTTTATTCAGATTTGTGAAAGAGTCAGAGCCATCCTGGCCGTGTCAATTTGATGCAACATTGAGGAGGGAGTTGAGGTTGGGGTTTGAAATGATTCAATACCCTCGTGTGCATGCACCGAACCGCCAACGACCGTTTCCGTGATGCCTCATTTGTGAGGCTTATTGGACCAAAGGCCATGGAGATTGCAGTACGCCCGAACTTTGACATCCTTTGAAAGAACCGGAAACGAAGCCTCGGGTTTTTCACCGGGTTTTAATCCCTTCACGTAAATAGAAGGGCCGGATATCACCTCAATCCATTCGATATAGTGTGCAGCCTCCATGGGGTGTGGCACAGAACCCACCTTAACAATAATCCCATCACCACTCTTCTCTACCACAGGAATATGTTTCTCGGTACTGGCATCGACTGTGTTCTCCTTCTGTCGAACCATCGGCATCCCGCAACAGACCAGCTGGCCTGCACCCTCATGGGTGATCATTACAATTTTACCGCAGTTTGCGCATTTGTAAATTTCAAGCATTTTTTCTTATACCTCCTGTTGCATGGATTCTCACCGGAAAATGTGATAAATGTTCCTAAATGACCTTTTTCGTCATATGTCCCGGTTCACAGGAGAATGTATATTTGAATAGTATAATCCGAATCACCCTATCTCTCTTTATGGGGAAACCTGCTTCCCGATCAATTCCATAAGATATCCGATAGTGAACAGTGCAGCCAATTTTTATCACCAGGATAACATTGCGACATCAGCACTGAATCGCGAAGAGGGTCGACAATGCCAATGAACTAAACTTTCGTGACGAATCAGGGATCACTTCCGGCGCGGGTTTTCCATGAGAGTCCGGGAAGTGGGTTGTCTTACCATGAGGTAATCAGTGTTTCATGTGCATTTTAATGACTGCGAGTGAACCGGAAGAGACTGAAATCACTCTGTCGGCATAACCGCGGATGAGGTAACAGCCCAGCCTGAACGAGGCAGAAGGATCGGAAAGGATCTCGTCCTCCCCCGGGCGCTTATCGGGAAGTAGGAGAGGGGTGCCCTCATACGAGATTTCAGCATCCAGGTTATACTCGTCGAAAGACACCGTAACCTTCACGGGTCCGGATGTTTTACGATAGTCAATGATGAGCTCGCATGCTTCAGTGAGCGCCATGGCCATCTGACGGATTACCTCCCCTCTTGCAGCCCATTGTTCACCCTGGCGTTCCATGAACAGGAATATCTGGTCGGATATCGGGCTTTTCTCATCGATGGTCATTGTTACACTCTTTTTTATCCCTATCCGCATCACAAGGTTCAGGATGATGGCAGCGACTGTGGCCAGCGAAAGGGCTGAGTCAAAGATCGGTCTTGCGAATTCGGGGACGCCCTGGTACGCCCCGGGGATAAGGTAAACGCTGAGCCCGAAGATGAACGAGATTCCGATAACAAAGACTTTCCGGGAATCCAGCATCCTTGTGGAAATAGTCTGGATACCTCCTACGATTATGAAACCGGCAACATAGATCAGGCTTCCGCCGATTACCGGGCCAGGCATGATAATAAAAACCATCGCAAGGACAGGGAGAAAGGCAAGAACTATCAGGATCCCACCCGTAACAAAACCGATATACCTGCTTGTCGAACGTGTGGCGATCGAGAGCCCGATATTGGACGAGGACCCGGTCTGCCCCATGCCACCAAAAAGACCTCCGATGGTTGATGCAATTCCGTCCGCAAAGAGCCCTGACCTGACATTCATCATATCCGGCCGCCTCCATTCCGTGTCATTGATGCGCTGACAGATTGAGAACTCGCCGACACTTTTTACAAATGTCACGAGACCCGCAATGCAGAACGGAATGAGGAGGGCGGGCTGGAATGACACACCAAAGTATTGTATGTCGGGAAACGACAGGATCGGGGATGCCACTATCCGGCCAAGCGGATCTGTACCGGCGAGATCCGTTGCTATGCAGAGCATATACCCGAATGTCATTCCGATGAGGAGCGGGAAGAGCTTCAACGTGCCCCTCCCCCATACAGTTACCCCGACAATAACGGCGAGTGTAATACATGACACCAGCGTGGCTGCGGCTGACGGGGAGGAATTCACGTCAGTCATGCCAAAAAAATTCGGTAGTGCGTAGGGTACCACAGCGACCCCGAGCATCATGATAACGAGTCCTGTCACCTCGACCGGGAAGAGGATCCGCAGGCGATGGACAATGCGGGAGAGTGCGATCTGCAGGACTCCTGAAGCAGCGGTCATCCCGCAAAGAAGGGAGAGGCCACCCGACTGAACCGCAAGGATGGACGCGGAAACAAAATTCGGCCCGCATACCCGCGGGACAAGAAAACCAGACCCAAACTCCCGGTATTTTAACGACTGGAAAATCGTTGATATTCCATTCGACAGCATCGACATGGAAACAAAAAATGCTGCAGCCCCTGTCTCAAGATTAGCAGCCCGGGCGACAAGGATGGGAAAGATAAATGCAGTTGCGACAATACCGGTATGCTGCAGGCCGAGCAGGAACAATGTCGGACCTGGTGGCTTGTCGTTTGCAGCATATTCGAGATCCGGAGGACGCATGTATACGAAAAAAAGCTGCAGGACTCTAATATATCTTCTGGTTTCAGACCGTGGATATCCGTGTTATGGGTGATGCGATTCCTGTGGGGGTAAGGATAGAAGCCTCGGCGGGGTCATATGGGCTTGTTCAGCGACCCGGATAAATGCAATAGCCTGAGTACTGCTCCGCTTGCCCAATTGCAATCCGGTGGAGCGTCACCAGGAGCCCATCGGTGCATTGCCCGGCTTGTCAGGATCCGCATGAGAGATCCATGTCGCATTTAGGATCAAAAAAAGAATGGCGGAGTATTTGTCGTCTGTCACGTCCCTTTGATCACCAGAAGGGTGATATCATCGAACTGGGGCATGTCCCCTGCGAACTCCTGGACGCCCGATAAGATCCGGTTGAGAATCTCCTGTGCCGAAAGACGGGCGTTTTTCCTTATGATTGCATTGAGCCGTTCTTCCCCGAACAGCTCTTCCTTTGCATTAATCGACTCAGTTACTCCATCAGTGTACATTACGATGATATCCCCTGAACCGATCGACAATGTCCGGGAAAAATACTTCCGGTTCTCGACTGCACCGAGCACAATACCGGTTGGAAGAAGCTCCTCGAGGGTCTCATCCCGGTTCCGGAATACCACCGGGGGATTATGGCCGGCATTGACATAGGTCAGAGTCCGGTCCATTTCTTTCAGCGTTCCAAAGAAAAGGGTGACAAACATCCCTGATTTTGAGTCCTGGGTTATGATATTATTTGAATCGTAGATCGCTTTTGCCGGGTCGCGGTGCCAGAGCGCATTTACCCGGACAACGATACGACATAATGCCATAAAGAGGGCTGCTGGTACGCCTTTTCCGGAAACATCGGCAATGAGGAGCCCCAGCGTCCCTTTTTCAAGGGCGATAAATTCAAAGGAGATTACATCAAAGAAATCGCCTCCGACTTCTTTTGCCATAACCGTCTGTGCGGCGATATCGAACCCCGAAATCTGAGGGATTACCTCCGGCATGAAGCTCTTTTGGATCTCTGCGGCAATCTGGAGCTCGGCATTCGAACGGGCAAGCCGTGCTTCCATCTCACGGCGGTCGGTTATGTCCCGGATTGTTTCGATGGCACCGGTAACATTTCCCTGCGGATCATACAGGGGGCTTGCCTTGGCCCAGAAGTATCTGCCCGAAAATTTGTCCAGCAGGTTCGGGATGAACGTGTCCACGACAAGTGTATCTCCCTCCCGTTGTACATGGGTATACCGCCCTTTCACTTCTGCCTCCGGCATGAGGATGAGATTTGCCAGCATGGGTTTCCGGTCACCATAAAATGGCAGGGAATACTCATAATCCCCCTTTCCGATCATCGATGCGGCGGAAATGCCGGTCATTTCCTCCATTGCCTTGTTCCAGGTGATGACAATGCCTTCCCTGTTAATGGCAAAGGTGGCATCCGGCAGAAAACTGATAATATCTGCAAGACTTCGATGGGATCTGACGATCTCCTGTTCGGCACGCTTCCTGTCAGTGATGTCCCGTATCGTTTCGATGGCACCGGAAATATGTCCCTGCGGATCAAACAGTGGACTTGCCTTAGCCCAGAGGAACACCCCGCCTGGTCGGAAATCAGGAATAAAGATGTCGACAACAAGGGTATCTCCTATCCGCTCCACGGTATCATACTTTTTCTCGATATCGATTTCTGGCATGAAGACAAGGTCTATCAGTATTGGTCTGCGCTCCTTGTAAAACGGGAGAGCATACTCGTAGTTGCCCTTACCCAGCATGGACTCAGCCGGAACACCGGTCAACGCTTCCATTGCATTGTTCCACGCCATCACCCTGCCGCCCAAATCAATGACAAATGTGGCATCCGGCAGGAAGTCAATGATGGCGTCCTGAAAAGTTCCGCCCTGGGGTTCCATTCTCATGCACCTATGCAGGAATATGCCCCGATTGGGTATGAAGATTCTTCCCTTAGGGAATACCTTCTACCGTTACCGCTCTCACACGAGAGTGCCCACCGGTTGGGGTGAAGAACAGTCACCCGCCTCTCCTGAGATGCCCTGCCCCGTTTTCGGCAACGGGAAGGATATGCCCTGTCCCCTGTCAGGGTTCAGCCATATTAAGATTGATATAACCGCCTCCGGCATATGCGGAATAAAACCGCACCCTTATCGTCTTCACGGATGGGTGGATCGGTTTCCCGATCAGATTTGCACTCTGGGCAGTGACATGAATGCGAATTATTTCAGGTAGCGATAAATTTGTGAATTCTTCCTCTTCTAGCTCAGATAAATCCCCGCCCCCAGCCACCAGGTTTCGTCAACTTTCTGGACGTAGCTCATCTTCGGTCCAGGAGTCATATTGTGGGCCGGGTTGGGATAATGGTAGAAAATAAACCCTCCTCCCTGCTGCGCTAGATAGATCTCGTTCCTGGTGTAATTGACTCCGAAGGGATCCTGCAAGCCGGAGAGGTCTGTTCCGATCAGTCCGGGCTGATGGGGGAGTGCGAGGGTCGTTCCGTTATAATCAAAGGCATAGATATAGAGATTGTCACGGACAAACGTGCCATTCCTGTCGTTGAACTCGCGGATAGCGGCGTCTTTTCCATTCTCCCTTGCATAGGTGATCGCCTCCCCGACAAATGAGGTGAGGTTCTCCCGTACCCTTTGATCTCCCCCTACGTTTACTATCGGGCTGTCAACACGTGCGTCATAGATTCCAGACCCGATAAGCCAGCGCTGATCCACCATCATGGCATAGCTGAGTTTGGGTTTGATTTTGTAGTTATCTGCGGGATCCAGGTAGAGGTAATGGACAAAACCCCCGCCGGACTGCGCCGATCTGATCAGGTCCTGAATATATGCCGTGCCATTTGGGTCTGTTGTATTCCAGCGGTTCTTCCCGATAAGGTCAGGCTGAAACGGGAGAGCAAGGGTGTTACCTTCGGGATCATAAGCAAAGATATACAGTTCATCCTCAACAAACCGGCCCGTCTGGTTGTTAAATTCCAAAAGAGCGGCTTCCTTGCCGTGTGCATGTGCATATTCAAAGGCTTTTTCGACGAATGCCACGAGTTGTTCGGGAGAAACGGAAGAGACCGGTGCTGGCGACAAGGCGGCTGTCGGTGTCATATCCGATTGGTTCCGGGACAGAGGAGCGGTATTCGTGCATCCGGCAAAAAGGATCGCTGCCAGCATGAATGCGAAACCAAAAAAGGCAACCTGTTTTTTCATGAATAGGGATCAGGATAAAGGTAGATAAAAAAATACTCTATGAATCTTGATGGGGATAGAACCTCTTCTCACTGGATGGAATCGACCGTGCCGGGCAATGCCGGAACGATGAATGTGCATTTTCCGGACTTTACTCTGGAAGCCGTCCCTCTCATATTATTCTTTTTTTTGTTAATGACAAAATATTCTTACCGTCCTCGTACCGGTAGGAAACTTCATCCATGACCTGGCGGATCAGAAATATACCCAGGCCTCCGATATTCCGGTCTTCGATAGTGCTGTCGAGTTCCGGTTCCGGAACCGATAACGGGTTAAACCGTGGTGCAGTGTCCATGATTTGTACTTCTATGCGTTCGGGGCTGATCCTGGAGGAGACTATGATCTCCCCGCCCGGTTTTTTATAGCCATGTTTGATTATGTTGGTAATGGCCTCCTCGACGGCAAGCTGGGTATCGAGGATTATCTCACTACCGAAACCGAGTGTCTCCATCTCTTCACCCAGAAGAGCTGATATTTCCGGGATCTTCTCGACATTGGCATCAATTACCAACTCAAATGTCTTGTCCATCATCGCTGGCTCCGGATTACCATCAGGGTAATGTCATCTGACTGCGGTTGATCTCCGGTAAATGACCTGACTGCAGCGAGGATTGCTTCAATAATATCCCTCGACGGTAATGTGTGCGATGCCAGTATAACCTTTTTCAGCTGGTCAAGCCCGAACATATCAAGCTGGTTATTCTCTGCTTCGGTAATCCCGTCAGTGTACAGGATGAGGAGATCACCCTGTGCCATCTGCACGGTATCCTGCGTGTACTGCGCATCGTCAAGCACTCCCATCGCTATTCCGGTCGCCTCAAGTTCAGACAGGGTGTTGTCCGCGGCAGAGTAGTGGATGGGCGGGTTGTGGCCGGCATTTACGTAGGTAAAGGAATGACTGGTGGAATCCATCAGTCCATAAAAAAGGGTCACAAACATCCCGGATTTCGAGTCGTGCGAGATGATGGTATTCGCATCCCGGATAGCAGCGGCAGGTTTGCTCGCGTACCATGTGGCATTTACCCGCACAACGATCCGTGAGAGGGCCATGAACAGTGCTGCCGGGATACCTTTACCGGAGACGTCTGCGATCATGATCCCGAGTTTTCCGGCTCCCAGAGGGACCACTTCGAGAGGGATCACGTCAAAGAAATCTCCCCCTACCTCTTTTGCCATCACGCTTTTTGCAGCGATATCGTAACCTTCGATCTGGGTGATGGTATCGGGAAGGAAACTCTTCTGGATCTCCGCAGCAATGGCCAGTTCCGTGTTTTTACGCTCCATCTCACGGAGAAGGGTGTCCCGCTCTGCCTGCATCTTCCGTTCGTTCTGGAGGTTCTCGACAATAAAGGCAAACACAAACATGCCCGCAGCATTTGCAAGGATAATGGGGAGGGCTACGGTGGAAACAACAATCACGGCCTGGTCGAACGGGCGGCACAGGGCGAGTACCAGTATCATGTGGAAGCCCTCCATGAGGATGGCAAAGAGCACTGCGATGGTTATGCCTGCGAACTGCCTCCTGCACGCAAGCCAGATGAATCCCCCGAAAAGTCCGGCAAGGACGGTTGCCAGTGAGCAGGCATATACGGTGAAGCCCTCCAGGCTCAACCGGTATGCTGCCCCGATCAGTCCTGCCCCGACTCCGACGGCCGGACCACCGAGAAGCCCGGCGAGCATCGGCCCGAGATCGCGGACATTGACAATCGCGCCCATAAATTCGATACCGCTGATGGTACCATAGACAGAAAGGGCTCCAAAGACCAGGATGAGGATGACCTGGGTCTTCACTGCCGGGTGACCGTCAAGAACCTCGGAAAAGATCCTGCTCCGGGTCAGGAGATAGGCGACCACGACGATCACGGAGATGAGTTGAATGAGGACCAGCAGATATGACAGGATCGCGAACTCCATGATCATACACTTGTACATAGGAATTGCGCCGCTCGCTCATAAAAGGGTCAGGTTTTTAACATCCCCTCCTGTGTGCCGGATGGATAGGATTATCTTGAGAAAATGCCGACATTAAGTCGCGAGGAAAGAGCGTGGATATTAAGGCCGCAAACCGTGACGGGAACACTATTCTTTCCGTCAATGGCAGAATTGATACATTAACTGCACCGGAACTTGAACAGGCTATCAACACAGAAATCGTGCGGGGGAACAAGAAGATCCTGCTCGTCTTTTCCGGGGTCACGTATATCAGCAGCGGTGGCCTCCGGGTGCTGCTTGCTACCGCCAAGAAGCTGAAAAATCCTGGCGATAAATTTGGTATATCCAGCCTCCAGCCTGAGGTTCTGAAGGTCTTCAGGCTCGCCGGATTCACCTCCATTTTTTCTATCTATCCGTCAGAGGGAGAAGCGCTTGCCACCTGGTGATGGCCAGCCTGACTCTGTTCAGTGGGAACCGGTCCCGGGTGCACCTGGAGCAGCGTTCTATCCGCTGATCCGGAAGATCGATGCCGTATCTTCCAATTCCTACCTTATCACAACCCCGGACGTCATTATCCTGATTGACCCCGGTGGATTACCCGAACAGGCAGCACACCTGTTCCGGGTTATCGGCATGTGTCAGGCCCGGGACGCCCGGCCGCTCTTTATCTTCCTGACGCATGCTCACACTGATCATTTCGTTGGTATTCAGGCGGACCCTGCATGTGCCCATCCCGATACTCTTGTATTTGCTGTCGAGCAAAGCGGGGCATATGCCATTGAATCCGGGGATACGACCGTCACCCAGTCTGATCTCATGCAGGCACCGTTTTTTCCGATGAAAGTCCAACTTCATCTTTTCTCTCAGGCAAGGGTGTATCCATCTGAAGACATGAGTTTCCCGAATGGAGCTCGTATCACCATTACCCGGGACCAGACAGGTGCCGCAGGACTCCCCCGGGAGAGAATAGTGTTCGGGCTGGGACAAGATCTCACGGTCTATCACACACCCGGTCACAGCCCGGACAGTATATGCCTGCAGATGGGTGAGCTTCTTTTTACCGGAGACCTCCTGTTTGCGGCAAGCCCGGGAATAGCCGGTGTGACCGGGTGGTCGCAGGAAACGCTTATTCATTCGCTGGGCGCGATAGAGATGCTTATCGCCAATGGAGGTATACGGCTTGTCTGCCCCGGGCATGGACGGGCGATCCCTGCTGCGGATGCCCTGCGTATGCTGCCGGCAGTCAGGGCGGATGCCCGTAACCTGGACAACATCGCCGAGATGGAACCTGATCGGGCAGCCCGGACTGCTGCATTTGCGGGAGACTGCATGGAGCAGGTGAATGAGCTCTTTACCATCATGTCAGGACGCCTCCAGTATGTCTCTTTTATCCTGGACGAGCTCGGTGAATCTGGCATAGCAGACCAGTCATCCACGCTCATCCGGGGTGACATGATCGATGAACTGTTGGAAGCCTTCCATAATTTTGCAGAAGAACAACGCAAAGGGCTGGATGTCCCGATCCACCGTGTCCTCAAGGCCGGACAGGTGATTGCAAAACTCGAACGGACATTTAACCGGGATGAACTTTCGGCCATCATCGACCCGTCCCTTGTCCGCCGGGCCGGTCGGCTCCTCTCGGATTATACTACGATGCTCCGCGGGTTCACCCCACCAAGTGAGTGCTCGGACTGCGATCTCAATACACTGACAGAATCAGTCGTCTCCGGGCTTTCGGTCCCTCCATTCACTGACGATGAGGTTCTCTCCAGCGCCGATGATGACGCGGCTTTTTCCCGTATCCTGCTCGCCCGGATCGGGACACCGCCATTGCTTGCGGACGTTGAAGTCACGGTCCTGTCCGAAGCTGACCCTGTGCAGGTCTGCATAGACCGCGAACATTTCACCGATTTGCTTACTTATCTTCTTGAGGACCTTGTCGGGACCGGTGCGGACCGGATCGAGATCGGCGCCCGGCGAACCGGCAGGAACGCGATCGTCAGGGTTGCCGGAAATGGACCTTCCCCGGGAGCATTAAGGGAGCGCCGTACCTGGCGGTTCCTGGAGGGGCTCGCGGAACGTACAGGAGGATCCCTGACATTCCACGAGCTGGAAGGGAAACATCAGTTTGAGTTCACCGCTCCGGCCGTTTGAAAGATATTCTCTCTACGATGAACCAGGCGGCATAAACAGTTTTTTCAGCAGTTTGCCTTACTGGTTATCGCCAGTTCCGTCAGGTAAACGAATAATCAGGATTTGTCAGGAAAATCTTCGACAGGTAAATCTGGGGCAGAGTTCCCAAAGAATTACGTCGAAATCTGCGAAAAAGATGATTTATTCGAGAACATTCGTCGAGGAGATCATTGCAGGCACTGTTCTCGTGATGGGAACCACAGCTCTGCCCTGCGGCCTCAACTCAATGTTTACTGTGGAACCTCCTGCAACAGTCTTAACCGGGAAAGAAATCTCGACCAGATCGCCGGGATGCAGCGTTGTGACCGTATTGCCACCCCTTATGGCGGTAAAAGTGCCGGTTGTACTTCTCAACCCCCGTGTGAGGGTTACCGGGTCACTGCCGGTTGCGGAAAAGACAATCTCCATCCTGGTCAGGTCAACTGCTGATGCCTGCGAGGGTGAGCTGACAGAAAATACAATGATGTCAATTCCCCGTAACGGATCAGTTGACAGTCCGTAGACATTTCCTGACAGCTGGACGTTGTCGGCAGATTGCCCTGAATCTGACGTGGGAGCAGGAGCCGGGGATGTTGTTGCCGGCGGTATGGAGGTAACAGGGATTGTTTCTTCAGGTTTCGGGGGAGTCGCTGTACAACCCATAGTCATGAGAAATACCATCAGTATGAGAGGGACACAGACGGTTTTAAAGGATAAAATCGATATGGACATTTTTTATTTCACCCTGTTTTAATAATTTATTATTTTTCGACCTGTTTAATCATTATCATAACCTTCTTGTTGTAAATGCAGGCAAATCCAAGGATACGTGGGAAATCATTAAACCCTGTAATTTTATGAGGGCTCCCCGCCTCAAGCCTCTCCGAGGCACGGCGGTGCAGTGCGGTGTTTACAAATATGCTTACAGGCACTGATCCGCCGCAGGGGGCGTCCCGTCGGGGCGACAGGGTTCATCCAAATAATCATGAG
>Ga0105097_10000563_pt1 | contig 17051 bp, 19 predicted proteins | sample PPLLak12cMay2015_FD_87035 | JGI IMG/M metagenome (GOLD analysis project Ga0105097, IMG submission 87035) | Freshwater sediment microbial communities from Prairie Pothole Lake near Jamestown, North Dakota, USA - PPLs Lake P7 Core (1) Depth... | ecosystem: Environmental > Aquatic > Freshwater >...
ACTATTTGTTGGGAACTTATACCCTCTTAATTTTTTTTCTGTAAACATTTCATAACCTAGCGCAAGATGCGCTGGTGAACACATATGAAAGTCATCCAATAAAATAATAATTTTTTCGTACTTTATAGATTCTTCATGAATCTTTGTCATTATATCTGGTAATGACCATTCAGTACCAGTTGTCTCTTCACTTAGTTTCTTAAATACGGGGATACCTCCGATCTCTTCAATCGGTATTAACGAAAAATGGAACGGGACAAACCCGAATCCTCTTCGTTTACTTTCCATTTCTAAGAATCTCGTCTTACCTATTCCTGGGTCTCCCACTATGTATGGGATCGCCACATCAATCCCTGCTATTTGCAGGTTGGCTGAGGCCATGATGAAGTTCATGGCTTTTTTGATCCCCATTTCGGGTATGTGATGGTTGCTGCTCATTTGGCATGTTCCTCTTTGTGGGTGGGCTGGGGGTTGAAAAAAATTTCACCATATTGGTAAATATACATATAACATTATGAAAAAACAATGACTCAAATATCAAATACTTTAGTTAATTATAAAACAAAACACAAGAACATACAATATATAATTAATGAATTTGATAAACCTTTATTTCTTAATAAATTTTATATTAATCGAGAAGGGTTAATTTATAATTCTGATATTATAAAAACATTTAGGGAAGTTTGGAAACAGAATCCTCAACGATTGGCATTAGAGTTTTATAATGAATTTGAATTTTATAAAATAATTTTGTTAGTTAATAATATACCTTCTGTTTTTGCTTTCGATGCTGTTAATTTGAAAAATAGGCACGTTCTCGTTCCAAAAAAAAATACAATATTACAAATAATTGCTTAATATAGGTTTACTATTATGAATAACATTGAAGAAGTACTTGGCGACCAATCTAGAGCATTTTTATGGTTTGGGTGTACTGAAAATTGCTTTCAATTATTTAGTTCTAATTTAAAAAAACATTTTAAAAATTTTTCTAATGCTCAAGTTAAAGGTTTACTAGAACCATTAATTACTAAAGAGTTAGTAAAAATTGGTTATCCTGAAAAAAATAAAAATTTATTACTTGGGCAAGTAGTTAGAACTCATGATTTTAGAGTTGCCGGTATTATTATTAACCATGTGACTCACGATATTGATCAAGATGGTAATAGCTTGTCATTTGAAAAAATCATTGGGTCATTATATTATATTATAATGGAGTATGCTTTAAGAAAATTATTTCTTGATGATGTTATAAAAGATAAATTGCTATTACAAAAAGTTGAACATTATTTTGAATATTTATTAATTAAAAATTTAAGATTATTCGATATGTCATCTGATAATAGAGTACTATTTAATTTTTTAGTTAACTTATTCTTTTATACGCATGTTGCTAATTATAATATTAATGTTGCATACGAGATGTCGATTAGTCCTGGACATGAAGAATTAATTAAGAATACTATTCCTATTAATGCTATTTCTAAATATAAAACATTGAATTCGTTATACGATGCGTTATATGATTATAAAGTAGTATCGATGACTCCTAATAATATGAAATACATGTTAACAAATAGTATTGGAATTTTTTCTTATATTAACTTACATGCGAATATTAGTTCGATTATTAGTTCGATTGTTTTATCTAAGTATAAGCATCCTAATTTTTCTGCATTATTTATTTCGACTGATATGTTAAATGGTATTGAAACTATCATTACTAGTAATTATTTACAGCGAGTTTCTTTTGATTTTGAAATTTTAGATCGTGTAATGATTAATGTTATTAAAAATAAATTAAGTGCGGTACAAACGGTGATTTAAATGTTTCCTTTTGATTTACGATTTAGGAGATTTATCGGTATAATCATAGACCCGCCAACCAAAGGCGCCCAAGAAACTAAATTAGCAAAAACTACAAAAGGGCAAAGTAAATATAAAGTTCATATTCCTGAATTAATGCCGTTTATTGATGAAGATCAAGGTATTTGGGGTTACAATACTCATCGAGTAACCAGGAATGTAATTACTCAAAGAGGAATTGAAATGACTTTTGGTGATTATCTTAGTTTACTTGATGGGACAGAACATTTTATTATTTTTGTAGAGAATGATATTAATTCATGTAGAATTTTAGAGCCAACTGGCAATAAATGAATTTTTTATAACTATTATATATAGATAGTCTATAGATAGAGTTTTTAATAATAAACATCCCTAACTGCACTCCATGGCACTCGAATCAAACCAACATTTGCGTTTAGAGTTTAAAAATTTAATAATAAATAATTTACTTAATAAAATAACAAGTACAAATAATTCCGCCGTTATAGCAGATGGAACAAATATCCAAATAATCATAGATTTAATAAATAACTATCTCCCTATCAGTATGCTAAACGTAGATTCCATAATCAAGGAAATTTATGTTTTATACGTGTTTAGTTATTTATTAAGAACGGCAAATATTGACTTAAACCTTAAAGATTCAGAATTTTTAGAAAAAATTTATTACCCTACTTTAGTATATATATTAGCATATTTTTTAAGAAAAGCTAGTAAATTTTTTCAAGCGTGTATCCGTTCAAGTTATAACGAAGCTAAAGTTAAATTAGAAAAGCCATTATTATTCTATATAACTTTTTATAATTCTGAGTATATTGTAATTAAAAACGATATCATAAATATATTTCTAAACAATATGATTTTTGATATTAATCCATTAGAATTAAATATAAATTATAGAGAATATTACACTTCTGTATTTCAATATATTTTTCATTTATATTTAGATACTCGATCTTCCGGTTTAATAGATGATAATATCGAACTATCTTCTGATCAGGATGAGAATACCTTGAGTAGTAGATATAATATTTATAAAAATGGTATACGTCGCACTCAAATCCAATTAATGTGTAATGAGTCTGCGACATTAAAAAAAATATATTCGAATTTTAATAAAGTCAAAAATGATATAATAGCAAATGAATTGCAAAAGCTATATACTATAATTATTGATAAGAATAGTTTAATTGACAATAAAATGTTAATTTTAAAATTTAATATGGAGGATGAAAACTTATTACATATAAGTAAACAATTTCCATTAATTTATAAATTATTAAGGTCAATAAAAATAAAAACTAATACTACTAAATATAATAGTTATGATAAAACATTAATCAAAGAAACTTTAAAAAATTCAATATATTTAAAATTACATAAATACATTAATGATGAACACGCTTCTATTTTAGCAGAAGCTATGTCATTACGAATTGAGCAGTCAATAACTGAAGGTTCATTTTTAGATCCTTATACTCTAACAACTTTAGAAGTTAGAGGTTCTATGTTTTTAAAACAATTATCTTTATTTATCAATATGATTTTAGATCATATTGATACCATGGATACTATAACACCATTAGTTGACGAACATGTCTGAAATTGAATTTAAACAAGAATTTGGCGGAATGGATGCCGACATTTTGCATATTGATTATAGACTTGATAAAATTAATGCGAATTTAGTTTTATTACAATCTAATGTAGATAGATTGACTCAGATGATTTTAAATTCTTCTGCTCCAAGTCAAGTTCAAAACCAACCTAATAAGGGTCAATTATATTCGGTTCAAGCCGATGTATTACGTACTCTTGCGTTGTATAATGATAATTATCAACGTTTGTTGGATTTGAAATTTAAGTATCGAGCAGAACATAATGATTTTCGTATTAAAACTGTAAGATTTAGCGAAATTGAAATAAAACGAAATTTACAAGAAGCTGATATATCGTATAACAGTGTCATTATGGCATTAAGTAAATTGTCAGACCATATTGTTACTAATAATTCACCAACATCAAAATTTGATTTAAATTTTGACAAAGACGAAGAAATTTAAAAGAGATTACTTTAATGGCTGAAGAAAACCATTCCCATTTATTAAAGAAGTACTTCGATAGCGTTATTGAGAAAAAATTCGGACATATCATTCCCCCCGAAGCTATTATTACGCCATTTGGAGTAAAAACATTTGATGCGATATTAGGTGGTGGAATAGCGTCTAGTTTATTAACAGCGTTTTCTAGTGCTCCTGAAACAGGAAAATCCACATTGGCTTTCCAGTTTGCAGCGAATTTCATTAAAGAACACTCAAAGTCAGTTATTGTTTATATTGATATTGAAGGGGCGTCTTCTATAAAAAACCAGGGTTACGTTCAAGATCGTATCACTACATTTGGTATTGATCCTGATCGAATAACATATATACCTTCGCCTTTAGATTTACTTGGTGTATTTGATTTAATTAAAAATGTTATTGCTGGAAAACGAGAATTAGAAAGTAGAACTAATAATCAGTATAAATTGTTAATTATCTGGGATTCAATTGCAGCTACTTCTTCGTCCAAAGACATTAATGCTGAAGATCCTAATGAAGTAATTGGATATAAGGCTCGTGAGTTGACACATTATATTAGTCGAGTGAAAGCTGATCTAATTATGAATCAAGTTACATTAATTGTCATTGATCAGATTCGAGCTAATATGAAGATTCAAAGTAGATTTCAAACTCCTGACGATAAAGGGGTTGGTGAGTTTTCTACTAATTTTAAAGCGGCAACGAATGTATCATCTTTTCAACATGCGGTTCGACAATGGGTGTATTTTTCTAGAGGAATTAATTTAACTGTCCAAGACCCGTTAGGGGTTGATGGATTTATTATTAATGTTGTTTTAGAAAAAAATAAATTGGCTCCATCGAAAATTAAAATACCATTGGTTTTTGATAAAAAATTTGGAGTAATTGGTCCTCTTAGTGAATATTATTTTATTAATGAACATACTGCTTTTGAAAAGAAAGTTTATAAAGATGCTGGTTTAAAAAAGATATTCCCTCCATTAGTAGAAACGTCTGGGAGAAGTAAAATAATTAATGTGATTGATTCTGAAAGCGGTGAAATAGTTGAATCCTCTGAGAAGTTTAATGAGCGTCACTTTTTAAAATCATATTATAGTGATTTAAATTTTAAACGAATATTTGATAAAGCAGTTGATGTTTCTATTAATGAGAGAATCATACAGCCATTTTTTAATAGATCGAATCTTATCGATTCATTATCGGATGATGATTGATTTTTGTTTTTAATATGGTTAATAAGTATATTACTTATTAGCCATTCATTTTTGGGTTAAAAATGGATATACCTTTTTTGAAATTAATGTCTGAAGCTTACGTTTCAGATTCTAACAGTGATTTAAATATAAATGATGTTTCGACCTATTTATTAACATCTTTTGGTAAATTTAAAATTGCATATCCTGAAGTTGTTAAAGAATTATACACTCATTCGCGAACATTTCAGCAAGATTTAATTTATTTGTTTTTAGATAAAACGTATTTAGTTGAAGATGAAATTGATATTGATGTGGAGTCTGAATATATTGATGAAGCACCACAGGCATTTCAAAAATTAACAACAATGCTTCGTCAAATTACAAATTTGCGATTACGATCACCGTTCTATCAAAAAGCATTGAGTTTATCTCCTGAACAACAATTTATGATGTCGGTAATTGAGAAAAATTACAGTAATTGCAATAGGTCATGTTCAAATAATATACCATTATCTCCCCAGCAGTTGTCAGATTTGTTATATATAAATCCGTATTCGGATAATGTTAAAAGATCATCGCTTACTCCATTACTTCGTAACGCATCTATTAATATAGTTTCATTAAGTAAATGTATACGAATATGTTATCTTGATTATATGACTTCTGTTTATGCTGAAGGTATTTTTGCTTTTGAAAGTTGCGTCAAAAATTTAAACGGTTCTCAAATTACGATTTCTAATTATAGTGATATGTTAAGAAATTACCCTGTAACCGGAATGTGTAATGAAATATATATTACTTTAAATGATTTGTATAAAGAAATTGATCAATTATTAGATTACGTTTATTTAAAAGATTCATTTAAGAAAAAACAATGGTTAGATATTATCTTTTTAAAACTTGATGCATATAGGCAAGGAAGATCGTATAAAATGGATTATTCAAAAATTGATGATGAATTTCAATATCCAGGCGATAATGTTCGAATAGTTTGAGAAAATAAATGCTATATAATGAATTGAATGAAGGATTGATGTTAAATAGTTTAATTGAGAATAATGTAGAAAAAAAGAACGTTAAAAGTAATAATCCTCCAGCATTATTCAGTGTCGAGAATTTTAAGCAAGATTTAAAAGATAAGTCTTCTGCTTCAAATTTAAATTTTATTGAACATTCTGAAAGATTGAATGCGTATGACGTGGCCCATAGTTGTATTCGAACACCGATATTTAGGCTATTAGGTACGCCTTTGCCAGATTATAGTGACAATTGGCTACCAGTTAAATTACGTAGTACTTTCGGTACAGCATTTCATGAATTTTTACAAAATACATACAAAGATTTTACCGAAACTGAAATATATTTAAGAGTTCCTTCTTTAAACATTTCTGTTAAAATCGATTGTTTAATTGGTACTGATACGTTAGTGGAAATTAAATCTTGTGGTTATACCGACTATGCTAAAATATTAAAATCGGGCCGTGCTCGATCTAATGACATTAATCAAGCACTTCTTTATAAATATTTATTAGAAAATTATACACAAGAAACTAAGCAACAACATGTTGATTTAAAAAAATATAGTGTGCCGGCTCATGACTCATATAATATAAAAACAATCCAAATGATTTATGCTTGTCATGAATTATTCTCTTCAGATTACAATTCATTAGACCAAGCAATTTCTGAGTCTAAAGAGTTAAAAAAACAATTAAACTCAAAATATAACTATATGTGGTTTTTAAAAGTTATAAATTATGATTTAACAACTAATGATTTTTCTTCTCATGTTAATATAATTAATGATAAAATAAAGGAAGCGAATTCATATTTGACAAATAAAACAGTTCCTCCATTAACACATAAATATGTTGATAAAACTAAATGTTTTTTTTGTTTATATAAGAACCCTTGCTCAAAAATACCATAGTCAATTAATTCCTCGACTTATTTTAGTTAATAAGTCGAGGTCTTTTAGAGAAAAACAATTTTATGAGAATATCTGGATCAGATCAAAATGTACCAGGATTAAACTTACTCGGTAATATGTCTAAAATTGGAAAAAGACACTCCAATTTAATTTTTGTTTATCCATTATTGTTTGATAAGTATTTATTCAAAAGATGGGATGGAATATTGCGTGATTTTTTAACAGCACAATTTATTTCCCAAATTAAAATATCAAATGTACTTAATATTACACAATCCGCCGTTCAAGGATATGGACAAACAGCGGGAATGCCTTATTTAAATCCGGCTGAAATATTAAATCAAGCTCTTTCAAATAATAATAGTGAAGTTTATTCTGCTGCATTACAAACACAATTAAATGCTATTCAAGCTCAACAATTTAATTCTCAAAATCAAAATAGAGTTTCAAATACCGAGTATGCTTATAAGCTACAAGAATTTAGACAATTTATAAAACACCAAGTATTAACAGATCCTATATACGATGGGTTACGTCCGGCATTTTCTATTATATCAATGGAGAATAGTTTATTAGATGTGCCTTTAATAGTTGGTACTAAATCATACAAGATAGACTCATCTGCATTGTATTGGATTTTATTTATTTCTTTATTAAATAATAGCGGTTTAACATTAAATTCTTTTTATAAAATTGAAGAATTAATAAATAATTTACCTAAAGGTGCATTTATAGAATTAATATCTAGCGCTAATTTAGTCCCGCCGGTATCTGGAACAACTAATGTCGATACCGTTTATAATCAATTAAGACAAGATACGAATGTTAGCCTCAGACGGGCATTAGAAACTTTTAAAAAAGTAGCAACAACATTAAATGACTTTGAAAGTGATATCGGATTTAGTACTAGTATTAGTGCTGAAGCGGTTCAGTATAGTAATGTACTATCAACGAGTATTGCCGAACAAGCGGAAATGAAAAGTAAAATTACTGGATTATTAAATCAGACAATTGTAACTAGTGTGTTTCCTGTTTTACAAACAATTAATAATTTAATAGTAAATCCCGCATTAGAAACCAATTACATGGAGCGGTATAGGTTATTATTATCAGAAATATTGAATACTATTAATCCATTAGTTGATAATATCGCTGGGTTGTATTCTAATAGGTTTGGTAATACTGAAACACAGACTGATTTTCTTAAATCATTAGAATCAAATTGTAAATCATTACAACAACTTAATTCATTTAATTTATTATCAAAATTAAATGAAATTCAGTTGAAATTTACATCTATACGTAGAGATGTTGAAACAAATGCTGGAACAAATTCTAATGTACATGATTTCGCAGAAGATTTAATAAGAGTCGCTTCTTCATTAACTGCGCAAACTCAAACATTACTTACTATGATTTCTAATTTTACTGGAGATACTCAAATCAATAGAGTTTATTCTAATTTTACTGATAGAGTTAGGGTATTATTATTTGAATATTACACTGGAAGTAGTAATAATTTGGGGGCTCCAATAGTAGATGTAACTACTGATTACACGTCTAGTTTTTTTGCAAGTATTTTTCGAGGAACAAATAAACGAGATTTGATTCGTTTTGTACAAAACTCTACACAGGCATTATCAGAAGTTATTTCGTTTTTAGTATTTTATTCAACTATTTCGTATTTTTGTGAGTTTATAAGTGTTATTAAATCTAAAATTGAAATTAAATCAAAAGATGTTATTGAGTTTCCTAACTATACATTAGTTATTCCGATTGAATTTGTTACTACTTTATATTATGCATTAGCTGCGAGAAATGTTTCGTCTTTATTAAAAAGTATGAATACTGCGACTAATACTACCGATTTTAATAATACAGCACTTCCGACAAATACGTTTAAATTATCAGAAACTGAAATTTTTAGAATTGTATCTGCAATAGTTGATAGAATTGGTGTAAAAAATATCATTATTATAGATTCTAATAAAAAAGAAATATATTACAAGTGGGCTTACTCTAAAAGACCGTTAAAATTAAATGAATCAACATTATCCAATTATATTAAATCGCAGGCTAATATTACTTCTGCGTTTTAGGGAGATTTTTTATTATGTTCTTTACCGATACACAGCAAATAAATAAAAAAGCATATGAGGCTTTGAAAAGGATTAAAAATAATAGAACTAAGCCAATTGCAGATTTGGTATTAGAAAGCAAAACTTTTACTAAAACTAAATATAACACTATTTTTCCAGAATACACTGAATCTAAATTTAAAGAGAAGGTTAACTTAGATGCATTTGTATATAATAAATTATTAGAAAATTTAGAAGAAGGTGAGAAAGAAAACGTTTCTAAACTAATAACCGAAATGTTAAATGATGTTCGTGAAATTTATAGATTCATCAATATAGAGCCTAAGATTGTTGGTTTTAAAAACATGTCTGAAGGTGATAATAAAGCAAGTTTGATAAATGAAGCATCTACCATTATTAATAATTTTTTAAATAGAGAATATTATGCACTATCTCAAAATGAAAAAATTAGAAAATATAAAGATAATGTAATTAATTTTGCTCATAATATTGTTGTTGAAGAAAATGTCTCGCCTCAAGAAGCTCTCGAACATAGTTATAAAACAGCCGTCATTCATAATTTAATAGAAAGCATCAACTTTCCATTTGTTATAAAACATAAAATAAATGAAGTATTCGAAGATGATTTGTATAATGACTTTTTTAACATTGAAGATTTACATAATTTGAAAGAATCATTTGATATAAAGGCTAAAAATATTGCAAGAGTCGTTTCCGTTTTAATTAAATAATTAGATGAGGCCCGAATTGTGTCAGTAAACATAGACAATGTTTATAATAAACTAGCAAATGATATTAGGGCGAACCCTAGTTTAGGGTATAATCTTAGTTCGTCAATACAGAAAATAGTACACATAGTACAAATGCATTTTGTACAAAAAATTGATGATGGCTATTGCTCGAAGTTTACAATACCTGATAGAGATCTTAATAATATTTTTATGGATTTTCCTAATGTTACTGATGTTGAAATTAAAAATGCATTTGCTGTAGATTGGGGTGTTCCACCCGCTGCACATATGCATAATAACATCTATTATCATAGATTACTATTGATAATGTTACATGCTGCAAAAACCAATAATGACGCATTAGGATACAATGCATTATCACTAATATTATTTAGAATCTGGAATGGGAGATTGTGTTTATTAATTAAATGGTGTAATTCTGAAATAATGAGAGCGGCGGTTTCTAAAATAAATACTAAACTCGTAAGACAATATCAACATCCATTGGATTTGGTTCAAGATTATTTTGCTAAAACTATTTATATTAAATATAAACCTTATGTTTTACGAGACAGTGTTGAAACCAAAAGGACTTTTGAACAATGTCATAATAGAGTAAAGCAATTATTCGGATCAAATAACCAAATTGATTTAGAGACAGGAAAAACTAGATATCAAACTGGATTGCAACCAGAATATTATAGAGCGCATAAGGATAGAAATAGGATTTCTATTATCGGAAATGATCCAGATTCTGATGATAAGTTTTCTACATCATCGGATTTAGAATCCACAATAGATCACGTATCAAGATTTATTTCTACATATAAGCAAGTAACGTATGATGTTAGATTTATTCAGATGGTAACATCAAATGTTAAAGGATTCAGTGTTAAAAGTGTTTCTGATATTTTAGAAAAAATGCATAAACTAAAATATTATGATATTCTTAGAGAAATAGTTGAAATAATATATCGCCGTTTAAGAGGAATAACACAGCAAGAAATGTGTTCTCAAAAAGCATATGATTATTTAAAAACAAGAATTATTTCATCTAAGAACACTAGAGATGTAGAATTCTTAAAACAAATTACTGATAAATTATTAGATCAAATTTTTAAAAATGATTTCAATGATAAAAGTTATGATACTTACTTACTAAAATCCGATAATCATAGATCTCAGATACGAAGTGTAATATTTTATGGTATTATTTATAATATTCAAAAAGCTACATGTGAGTATAAGTAATTATGCCAGATCTTATAAATATCCCAACCGAGTGTGCAATAGCAGCTATTCAAAAAAACGTATCACTTACTCAGAATCTTTATAAGTACTTACAGAAAAGTTTTAAAAACGAATGTATTTCTGATTTCTTTAAAGGGTTTTATCAATTTTTTTATGATAATGGATACGATTATGATATAAATGGATTTTCTTTAGTATTTTTTGTACCTCCTCATTTATCTGGTTTCGGTTGGCCTTCTCCAGAATTATTATTAAATCCATCTTATGGTAGCACTCTTACTAATGGGTTAAATTATTTAGATTTTATTACTTTTGCATTAGAAGTCACTCCTGCGGATGTTACTGTAGAAAAAGGAACACTGGGTATTATTGCAAGCGAGACTTATGATTATCCGATTAATGTCCATGGAGGGACAGACTTGTCTTTAACTTATTTGGATAGTTCCGATTTAAAATTATATTCATTTCATTCAATATGGGTTCGATATATCCATGCTGTTATTTCTGGTAGAGTAGTCCCTACTATGGAAACCGGGGGTAGACCCTATTCTACAGAATATCCGGATGATGATGATATTATAGATTATGTTGGATCTATTTATATTTTAAAATTTGATGCAGATATGTTAAAACCAAGGATGATTGCTAAAGCATTAGGGGTATTTCCAAATGCTGTTCCATTTAAAGAACAGATTGGCGCAAAAGGTCAACATCAAGTTACAATTTCGAACGTATCTTATACTTGTTCTTATTTTTACGAAGAGCCCATTTTTGAAGATGCTATATTAGATGAGAGTAGAAGGACCGTATTATTTAGAGAATTTATGGAAATGTTTAGTAGCGCATTTGCTGAGCTTATTCGTGATCCGGTTTTTGTTGACCCGTAATTTAAAGGTAATTTTTGATGTCTGATAATATTGGAAATTTGGTTACAGCAGAAGAATTTTCTTCATTTTATTTTGATAGATTAAAAGATAAATTAAATCTAACAGATATAAATTTAAATCGATTAGGATTTGTTGGTTTTTTTATAGAAATGTTAGGAAATGTACAATTTGATGTTAAAGGGTATTATGAACATTTATTTAATGAATCATTTCCTATAAGTGCTAATGATAATACTAATTTATTATATCATAGTTCTGTTTATGGATATACACCGGAATTAGCAAAACCTGCCGAAATAGCAGGTTCATTTGTAATACAACCATTATTATCAAACATGACCAATGTTGATAGACGAGAATTGTTATTACAAAATATATCATTTATTATTGATAATATAGAATATAGATTAGATTCAAATTACAAGATAACTTATACGAAATCTATTAATTCTAGTTATTATATAATGAATGTCGAAGTATTATATAAAGGACTATATGATATAATTCCGGTATTATATTCTAATTCCAGGGTGAAAACTGTTGGGTTATTACAGTATTCACAAAATACAATTACTTTTGGAACGAATAATTATTCGTTTGGAAATTATTTTATTTATGATATTAATTTAGATGATTATTTGTATGAATTGAAAGTTGAAGTTGAAATAGATCGCAATTCTGGAATTTATGAAGTATTTGAAACAATATCAATTAAAGAATTTGCAGATGGCACTTCCAATGTTGTTTTTTATAGTTTACTTCCAGGAAATATTTTGCGATTGCAATTTGGGTCTGGTATAAAAGGATCGTACATTCCAAGTAGATCTGTAAAGTTGACTATTAAAACAACAAAAGGCGAAAAAGGAAATATAGGGCAACAGAATATTAGTTTAGTTAAAGGTACTATTAATCAATATGATTATCGATTAGTAAATCCCGATTCTTATGAAATGGTTGCTAGCACCACTGGTAATTATGATGGCGGTAAATCGTTCAATGCTTCAAGGTTAATATCATTAGAAATCGTAAATGGGATTGGTGGTAAGAATCCAAGTAGTACTGAGGATCTAAGAGAAAAATTAATTAAGTATATTCAAACTCGTGAAAATTTGGTATCTGATACTGACTTTCATAATAATTTAAAAACGTATTCCGCAGATTCTGAGATTTTATTTAAAAAGACAGAAATTTCTGAAAATATTATTTATTTATATGGGCGAATATTAAATAGATATTCATATCCAGTATATACTACTACTGAAACTATATTAAAAGATACATTTGAAACTGAATTACGAATTAATAATAATAAAAAATATATAGTAAATCCGACATTTAATATATATGATCGTCAATTTAGTTGTCCTTTTTATTTTGAATATGATGAATTCTATAATACGTATAATGGATATATCTATTATGAATACATTGATCATTTTCCAAGTATTTACCCAGTACTTAATTTATCAAATATTCCTAAAGATTTATTTATTACATTAACTTATAACACATTAACGGATATTACTCGATTTTATTTTAAAACTAAAACTACTAACTTTGATAATATAGATAGTATGCAATTAAGATCTCAATTATTAAAGTTGGATGTTAATTTAACAAAATTAAATAATTTTGAAAATGATTATTTTTATTATGATTATTCGGGAGTTGTAAAAGTTCCAGCTTCAATAGAGATTAATTTTATTTTAGATAATTTACCTATAGAGTTTACATTTTATTCTGTTCAAAATGTATTTAGTCAAATCTCAAGTTTGAGATTAAAAAAGTATATACGAAATGGAACTGAATATATGATGAATGTGCCTTTAATATATACTGAAGAATACGATACAGATCCTATATATTATGTAAATATTATTAAATCGATGTTTGATAATATGAATTTAAAAGAAAATAGGATGATCTCCGATGAAGTTCAATTTCGATTTTTAAATACATATAGTTTGCAATCACAATTTAGTACTGGATTGTTAAAACAAAAATACGATATTGATTTAACACTACCTTTTAAATTAAATATAGAGTTGACATTTTCAAGAGATGATGTAATTACTCAAAAATTAAATATTAATACTGTGGTAGATTCTGTTCGATTAGCTGTTAGTAAGTATATTATTGAAAACACTACTGGATTATATTTAAATTTTTATAGATCAAAAATTGCAGATATCTGTCATAATTTCGAAGGAGTAAAGTCTACTAAAATTCGATTAACTGATACCGATAACAATGCAGTTCCAGATAGTTCTATAGAAACTGTAGATAAAGACGTATTTATTAATAATGTTGATAAATTAACGTATTTGAATTACACACCAATTTTTTGGTGGTTTGATATTAATAATTTAAATATTACTACTACATTGTTATGATTAAAATAAAAAAGCTGGCCGATAGATATATGTTATCTATCGGCTGGCTTAATTTTTATTAATAATGTCTATATCTCCTATATCCATATGTTCGATACGACTCATAGACTGGGTATCCGGATCTTGAATACGGATATGGGTATATTACTGGGGCTGGTCTATATACCGGATATACTGGGTATGAAGGATATACTATTGGTCCTGGTTGTACGGTAACACTACCGTATTCTCCAATAACGCCAATAGGCCCTGGCACAATTACACATGCTGATAGGGCAAGGATGCTAATAATACATATTAATATGCGAATTGTTTTCATTTAGGAAAGTTCCTCGTAATAGGTGCTGAGTGGAGTATTTCCACGATATTTAATATTTAATTTTTGATTATCTCCATTAATAACAATTGTTATTTTATTTTTATCTTGTTGAATAGTTGTTATTAATTCCATAATTGTTGATAATGATATTCGATCTAATGGTAAATAAATATTGCTCAAATATGTTATCATTGCGTGATTCCTTTGTTTTGTTTATTAGTTTATATACATATTAGAAAAATAAAAAAAACGATCACTTAGTTAACTATTCCATTAGTTAACTAAGTGCGTTAGGGGGGGGTTAAGACTCGTCGTTGTTCACATAGTGAACAACGAATATTTCGTTATCCGGCGGACGGCGTACCGTGAGGCCGGGAACTCGCCTCGACATCCCTTTTACCCAGCTATTGCTGGGCCATGGGGTCCAAGCGATCTGTTGAACCCGGTCATAAATGACCAGGTTTGCCATGCAAACCTTGTGAGTACTCAGCGGGAGGTGCCGCTTTGCGCTCTCGTGTGTGAACTCAAAGAGTTTGACACTTGCCGGTAGCTCGTTCCAGGGATATACGGGGTTCGTGGTCTGGTACCTCGTTACTTCTTGGTGGGCGGCGATGGTGGCGGCGGCAGATTTTGTGGTTGCGCTCATGATAAATCCTCTGTAAAAATAAAAGGCGTATTTTCATCCGACAAGATCGGACTATCTATTAATATACATATGATTTTTGTAAAAACTAAGTGCGTTGTAGAATAACACAATCGCCTTGATGAACTACTTGATATCCTCGTTTGATTAACCAATCTTTAAATTTACTATTTAAAATAGATTCGACGTAAATTGATATATGCTGATATTCGGTTTCAATATTATTTAAATAATAAGTAAATACTTTTTTATTTTGAAATTTAGGTTCTACACTCACACTTGCGATATCAATGGTTGGTATAAATTCCCCATTAATATATCTTCTAGGAGTGTATCGAATAAATAATTTTATTTGTTTATTTTCAAACCATCTACTAGTATTAAATGTGCGATGTGTTTCGATACCATTATTGATAAAATCGAAAATGTCTTTAATCATACTTATAAATTCTCCAATAATAGTTTTGGATTTATATTATCAAAGTATATATTCCATTTTCTTGCAATTTCATGGTATTCGCAATGGTGGTATGTAGCATAATTGTGATCTACAATGTATTTAATAATATGTTCGATATAATCTGTAAAATATGGTTCAGTTACTAAATAGAACTCTTTTAATAATAATTCACTTGAATCGATTGTTATAAGTTTAACAGTAAACATGTGTATACCATTGACCTTATCAAATGTTTGAATTTTTAATAGTTTGATAAAAGTATGTGTTTGCATTGGGGGAAACCTCCATTATTAAATATATTTTAATAATAATTTTGGATTTACATTATCAAAGTATATTATTACTAAATCGTTTGCCGTAAATTCACAACTCGAATATGTTGCTAAATTATTATCATTTATATAATTGAATGCGACCTGAAATGTTGGCTCATCTTCCAATTTATGCATATGTCGCAATATTGGAATATTTGCATTAATATCCAATAAAACTCCTATATAACAATACCTCTCATTGCCTGGTACAGTAATTTTTAGTATATCTATAAGCCTATAATGCAATTGCACTTGCTACCTCTTGTTTTCATATTATCTCCAATAGTAGTTTTGGATTTACATTATTAAAATATATTGTCCACGTTTCACCCCATGGTTTGCTGAGTATACTAAATTTAAAATATGTTGCTAGTTGATTATTGTGTATAAAATTTAATACTTGCTCTAGGTGATCTAATGTATGAATATAGTTAACCTGTTGATTTGGATAGTTATAGAGTAAGCCGTTATCGTGATATAATACTATTAATATTATTTGATTATTACCATTTATTTCAATCAATGTTACGGGTACTTGTGCGAAATATGATTTTTGATTTTCAACAAATGGCACATTTATAATATCGATATAAGGTTTCATATATTTCATCTCATATTAACTCCAATAATAGTTTTGGATTTACATTATCAAAGTATATTACTATTACTTCATTTGCTGAGCGCGTAAATGCTGATGTTACAAATTCACAATGTGAATATGTTCCTAAATTATTTTCATTTATATAATCAAGTACGATCTGAAGCCCTAGTTCGCCATATCTCATATCGTAAGTATATCGCAATACTGAAGTATTTGTGTCTTTGTTATATATAATTAATATAGGATTTAATGCTGCAATTCTTTCAGGTGGAATTCTTATTGTTCCCAAATAATA
>Ga0105097_10000564_pt1 | contig 17021 bp, 12 predicted proteins | sample PPLLak12cMay2015_FD_87035 | JGI IMG/M metagenome (GOLD analysis project Ga0105097, IMG submission 87035) | Freshwater sediment microbial communities from Prairie Pothole Lake near Jamestown, North Dakota, USA - PPLs Lake P7 Core (1) Depth... | ecosystem: Environmental > Aquatic > Freshwater >...
CAGGTTAAGGAAGGTGACCATGGCCGATTTGGCATCCAGCATGCCTTCGTCCATATTGATGTCGATGATCTGGGCACCGTCTGCCACCTGGGTGCGCGCAACATCCAGCGCGGCCTCGTATTCACCTTCAAGGATCAGCCGCTTGAATTTGGCGGAGCCTGTGACGTTGCAGCGCTCACCGACATTGACGAAAAGGCTGTCTGCAGTGATATTGAAGGGCTCCAGGCCGCTGAGTCGACAGGCCGGGCGTGGTTGGGGCAGCCTGCGCGGGGGGATATCCCGCACGGCGTCGGCGATCGCCTGGATGTGGGCCGGCGTGGTACCGCAGCAGCCACCGGCCAGGTTCAGGAAACCGCGCTCGGCGAAGCCGCGAAAGTCCTCATACATTATGGCGGGGGTTTCATCGAACTCGCCGAAAGCGTTGGGCAAGCCCGCGTTAAGGTGCGCACTGAAGTAGCAGTCCGCAACATTCGAGAGCTCCTCGATAAAAGGGCGTATCTCCTTGAAGCGTCGACCACAATTGCTGCCCACAATCAGGGGGCGGGCGTGCGCGACCGCATTCCAGAACGCCTCCGGGTTCTGGCCTGACAGCACCCGGCCACTGATATCGGGAAAGGTCACCGAGATCATCAGCGGCCATTCCCGCCCCAGCTCTGCAAACAATTCCCTGACTGCGAATATCGCCGCCTTGGCATTCAAAGTGTCGAAGATGGTTTCGATCATGAGGAAATCGACGCCACCTTCCAGCAGGGCGCGCGCGGCAACGAGGTAGTCCTGGCGCAACTGGTCGAAAGTGACCGCGCGGGCGCCGGGGTCATTCACATCCGGCGAGATGGTAGCGGTCTTTGGGGTTGGCCCGAGAACGCCGGCAACGTAGCGCGGCTGCTGCGGGGTGAGGGCCGTCACCTCATCGGCAACCTTGCGGGCGATGCGGGCGGCCGCAAGGTTGAGCTCCGCCGCCAGAAACCCGAGCTTGTAATCGTCCTGGGCTATGGCGGTGCTGTTGAAGGTATTGGTCTCGATGATATCAGCGCCCGCATCGAGATAGCGCCGGTGGATTCCGGCGATGATATCCGGGCGGGTCAGGCTCAGCAGGTCGTTGTTGCCCTTGAGATCGTAGGGGTGGTCGACGAAGCGTTCACCGCGGTAGTCCGCATCCTGCAACCCCTCGGCCTGGATCATGGTGCCCATGGCACCGTCCAGCACCAGGATACGGGTCTGCAGTGCCTGCTCAAGGGATGAACGCGTTTGCGGTTTGTCAGCCATCGTGGGTCTCTGTCCGGCCGCCGCAGCAGGCTGCGCCGGATAAAAGGTTCCTGCCAAAAAAGCGGGCTAGTCTAGCAGATTGGGTCGGTGCCAGCAGGAGGTGCTCGCGTTTTTGTGAACAAGTTTGGTAGAATACCTGAGTAATTTACTCGGATAGGAATTTTCGATGGTCACCATCACCGAATCGGCCCAGGATTACCTCGCTGAATTGTTGTCAAAACAGGCGGATGCACTGGGTGTCAGGGTATTCATCAACCAGCCCGGCACCTCCAAGGCGGAAACCTGCATTGCCTACTGCCGCGAAGGCGATGTGCAGGAGGGCGACGAGTCGCGCGACTACAAGGCCTTCAAGGCCTGGTTCGACGCCCGCAGCCTGCCCTTCCTGGAGGATGCCCTGGTGGATTACTCCAAGGACCGGATGGGGGGGCAGCTCACCATCAAGGCGCCCAACGCTAAAATGCCGAGAGTTGACAGCGACAGCCCGCTGGAGGACCGCATCAATTATGTGCTGTACAACGAGATCAATCCCTCGCTGGCATCACATGGCGGCGAAGTCAGCCTGGTCGAGGTGACAGAGGATTTCTATGCCGTGCTGCGATTCGGCGGCGGCTGCCAGGGCTGCAGCGCCGTGGATGTAACGCTGAAAAGTGGTGTGGAAAAAACCCTGCTGGAACAGTTACCACAGCTGCGCGGTGTGCGCGATATGACCGACCACAGCGACAAAAGCCGGGCCTACTACTGAGTAGACTCGCGCGCGGTGCGCCCGCAGTTTATTGCAGGCGCCCGGGCAGAATCGTCCTGATCTTGTCGCGCATGGCGCGCAGGCACTGCGCCGTCGTCTCCCAATCGATGCAGCCATCCGTCACCGACACGCCGTAGGCCAGCTCATCAAGGTTCGCGGGAATGGATTGGCTGCCCGCGTTGATATGGCTCTCGATCATCAGGGCGACAATCGACTGGTTGCCCTCGAGGATCTGGTTCGCCACGTTTTCCACCACCAGCGGCTGCAGCTCCGGTTGCTTGTTGGAGTTGGCGTGGCTGCAGTCGACCATGATGTTGCGGGGTACACCGGCCTTGTCCAGTGCCTGCTCGCACAGCCGGATATGCACCGAGTCGTAATTCGGGCCGCTGCTGCCACCGCGCAGTACGATGTGGCCGTAGCGGTTGCCCCGGGTGGTGAATACCGAGACCTGGCCGGCGCTGTTGATGCCCAGGAAGCGGTGAGGTTTAGCCACGGAGTTGAGGGCATTGGTGGCCACCGTGAGGCCGCCGTCGGTACCATTCTTGAAACCCACCGGCGAGGACAGGCCGCTGGCCATTTCCCGGTGGGTCTGGGACTCAGTGGTCCTGGCGCCGATGGCGCTCCAGCTGATCAGATCCTGCAGGTACTGGGGGGAGATCGGGTCGAGCGCCTCGGTTGATGTGGGCAGCCCCAGTTCCAGGATGTCCAGCAGTAACTGCCGGCCGATATGCAGGCCCTCTTCGATCTTGAATGAATCGTCCATGTGGGGATCGTTGATCAGGCCCTTCCAGCCCACCGTGGTGCGGGGCTTCTCGAAATAGACCCGCATAACGATGTACAGCGTATCGGCCAGTTCCGCCGCGAGCCCTTTCAGGCGCCGGGCGTAATCCATGGCCGCCACCGGGTCGTGGATCGAGCAGGGGCCCACTACCACGAACAGGCGGTGATCCTTGCGATCGAGGATATCCTGGATTACCTTGCGGCTGTCCGCCACCATATCGTGGACCTGGGTCGACATGGGCAGGGCGCGCTTCAGCTGTTCCGGCGTAACCAGAACCTGCTGCGAATCGACATTGATGTTGTGGACCTGGATGTTACTCATCGGTAATTACCTGATACAGACTGTCACGTTCCCCTTGCACCGGATTGCGCCTGGCACCGGGACCCGGGCCCGGCGTAGGGGGCGGAATTCTATAGCACCGCGAGCGCGATGGGTAGGCAGAGTTCCCCGTCCGCGATCCCCCCTGCCCAGGAGCCGGCATTGACCCGCAGCCTATACGATATCGGGCCGCTGGAGCCATTGATCAAGGGCGGTTTCGTGCTGCTCACCCCCAACCAGCGCCTGGCCCGGCGTATCAAGTCCGAATGGGACGCCCGTTGCGTCGCCGCCGGGGCCAGGGTGTGGGAACCCATCCCGGTGCTTCCGCTGGAGATCTGGCTGGAGCGGCAGTGGCAGCAGGCGGTCAGCGCCGGCCTCCTGCCCGCGCTCATACAAATCAATGAAGCACAGGCCATGCAGTTGTGGCAGCAGGTGATTGCCCAGGACGAGCGCGAGAGCGGGCAGTACCACCTGCTGCGCCCGGCCGCCGCCGCTGAAGTGGCCAGCGATGCGCGCAACGCGCTCCTGCGGTGGCAGGTAGACACCCGTGCCCCCGCCATACGTCAGCAATTCAGCCTGGAGGTCGACTGTGGCAGCTTCCTGCGCTGGCTGGACCTGTTTGAGCGGCGCCTCCAGCTTGCGGGTCAGGCAACCGCGCTGGATTGTATTCGCCAGCTCGCCCGCTGCGCCGGCCAACTGGCGCCCTCCCGGGTGGCGCTGCTGGCATTCGATGATATTGCGCCGCTGTACCGGGCCGCGGTCGACGCGCTGGCGGGGGAGGTGCAGGAGATCGCCCCCGGCGGGGCGCCCGCCCGGCGGCGGCTCTACGCCTTTACTGACAAGCGCGCGGAGCTGCAGGCGGTGGCCCGGTGGGCGGCCGCGACCAGCCGGCAGGAGCCGGCCGCATCCATCGGCATCGTACTTGGCGACATGGCCGCTGAACGGGCGGCGCTGGAATTCCTGCTGCGCCGGGAATTCGATTGCCTGGGAGGAAGTTACACCAGCCTGCCGGTCAATTTCTCCACCGGCATTGCCCTCGATCGGGCGCCGCTGGTGCGCGATGCCCTTGCCGCCCTGGCGCTGGCTGCGGGACCGCGCACCGCAATCGGGGATATCGAGGCCCTGCTGCGCTCGCGCTTCCTGCACCTGCCCGATGCCGGCACGGCGCTGGCGAATTGCTTCATCAACCGCCTGTACGAGGCCGGTCGCGAGGAGGTAGAGGTCGCCGAGCTGCGCCGTGCCGCCAGCGAAGTAACGCTGGGACAGGGCAGGGGCTTGCTGCTGGGCAAGTACCTGCTGGCGCTGGCCGGTATGCGCGAGCTGCGCAGGCCGGCGCTGCCCTCCCGCTGGGCGGAGCGGTTCTGGCAGATACTTTCCGTGTGGGGCTGGCCGGGGAGTGGACCGCTGGACTCGCTGGAATACCAGCAGCTGGAGCTGTGGTATCGCACGCTCGACGAATACCGGGCCTACGATGCTGTGTGCCAGCCCCTGGATTTCGGCGCTGCGCTCCTGCTGCTGCGCAGCAGCTGCAGGAACAAGATGTCGCAGCCCGCCACCGCCGACTGCAATGTGCAGGTGCTGGGGCCGCTGGAGGCGGCCGGTCTCGGCTTTGACCAGCTCTGGCTGTGCGGCATGCAGGCGGATCGCTGGCCCGCTCCTGCCAGGCCCAACCCGTTTATCCCGCAGCTGCTGCAGCGGCGCCTGAATATGCCCCATGCCAGCGCGCAGCGGGAATGGAACTTCGCCCTCGCGTTGATGGACCAGTTCACCCGCTCCACGGATGTACTGCACGCCAGTTACTGCCGACTGCTGGACGATGTGCCCCAGCTGCCGAGCGCCCTGCTGGATGGTTTCGCGCCGGCGCAGGCGCAGGCCGTCGCGGCGATCGACCCGGCGTGGGCCCGGCAGCGCGCAGGCCGGCTGCTGGAGACCCTCGATGACCAGCTGGCGCCAGCACTGGAGCCGGCCGAACTAAGCTCGATCAGCGGCGGCAGCGCGCTGCTGGAGGACCAGTCCCAGTGTCCGTTCCGGGCCTTCGCGAAACGGCGCCTCGGGGTTGAGCCCCTGCCCGCTGCCAATCTCGCCCTGTCCGCCGCAGACCGCGGCGCGCTGGTGCATGAGGCGTTGAACGCTCTCTGGGCGCGGCTGATCGACCAGCGGTCGCTACTGGCATTGGGGAACGCGGAGGAGGCAGTCGTGGTGGAGGCGGCGGCGCAACATGCAATCGCGGCGTTTCCCACCCGCCGCCGGCGCCTGCTGGGGCCTGCCTACTGGCGACTGGAAGCGCAGCGGATGGCCAGTCTGCTGCGGGAATGGCTGGCGCTGGAGCGGCAGCGAGGTGAATTCCTGGTGCTGCAGCGGGAACAGGATTTTTTCCTCGACCTGGGTGGCCTGCCGCTGCGCCTGCGGGTGGACCGGATTGACCAGTTACCCGACGGCTCCCGGGTGATCATCGACTACAAATCCGGGGTCGGGAAGGTACAGGACTGGCTGGGAGAGCGGCCGGCAAAACCCCAGTTGTTGTTGTATGCCATCGCCGCCCCTGGCGCGGCTGCGGCGCTGGCATTCGCCCAGGTGCGGCCGCGGGATGCCAGGTTTATCGGACTTGGTCGCATCGCAGCCGCACCGGGCATCTCCGCCGAGCTGGGCAAGGCGGCCCGTGAGTACATCGATGACGCCGATTGGGAAGCGCTGAACGACTACTGGCGCAGCAACCTGGAACGCCTTGCCGCGGAGTTTGTCGCAGGGCAGGCTGGGGTCGACCCGCTTGCCAGGTCAAGTTGCAACTGGTGTGGATTACAGCCCCTGTGCCGGATCGGCAGCCCGGTTGATGAAGAGGAAGAAGTGCAGTGACCATCGTCGACGCTGCGCAACGCGCCCGTGCGATCGACCCTGCCGCCAGCTTCTGCGTCAGCGCGCCCGCCGGTTCCGGCAAAACCGAATTGCTGATCCAGCGCTACCTGCGCCTGCTGTCGCGGGTCGCGCGCCCCGAGCAGGTGCTCGCCATCACCTTTACGCGCAAGGCGGCGGCCGAGATGCGCTCGCGGGTGGTCGACGCGCTGCAGGCAGCCCTGCGCGGCGAGCCCTGCTCCAGCAAGCACCAGCAGGTCACCCGCGAGCTCGCGCAACAGGCGCTGGCGGCCGATGCCCGGGGCGACTGGCACCTGGTGCGGGACATCTCCCGGCTCAACATCAAGACCATTGACGGCTTCTGCGGTGGGCTGACCCGGCAGATGCCGGTGCTGAGCGAATTTGGCGGCCAGGCCAGGCTGCTGGATGACGCCTCAGAGCTTTACGCCCGGGCCGTCACGGAATTGTTCGCGCGGGTCGAGGAGAGCCACCCGGTGGCACAGGACCTCTCGGCACTGATGCTGCACTTCGATAACAACTGGGAGCGACTGCACAGCCTGCTGGTGGCGATGCTCGCCCGGCGCGAGCAGTGGCGGCGCTACGTCGGGGTGCATCGCCAACCGGAGGAATCGGAAGCCTACCTGGTGGCGACGGTGGAGGGCCTGGTGCGCGCCGAACTGCGCGACCTGGGCGATCGCCTGGACGCCTATCAGGCCGAGTTGCTCGACCTGCTGCAATACGCGGCGGCGAACCTCGGGGAGGTGGCTCCGAGTAGTTTCCCGGGCTGTGAGCCGGCGGATCTCGGCGCCTGGCAGCGGCTGCGCCGAATGCTTCTCACCGCTGCGGGCGGCTGGCGCCAGCGGCTGGACAAAAACATGGGTTTCCCGGCGGGCTCGGCCAGCGCCACCCGGCGCAAGGAGCAACTGAAAGACCTGCTGGTGCAGCTGGCACAACTCGACGGCCTCGAACAGCAACTGGGCGACACCGCCAGCCTGCCAGAGGTCAACACCGGCAGCGAGTCCTGGCGCCTGCTGGTCCACCTCTCCCGTTTACTGCCGCTGCTGGCGGCGGAACTGCTGCTGGTGTTCCAGCAGGAGGGCGCGGTGGACCACAACCAGGTGGCCCTCTCCGCGCTGCAGGCGCTGGGTGACGAGGAGGCGCCAACCGAGCTCGCGCTGCGGCTGGATTACCAGATCGAGCACATTCTGGTGGATGAATTCCAGGATACCGCCATCAACCAGTACGAGCTGGTGCACGCCCTCACCCGGGGCTGGGGCCAACACAATGCAGTCAATCCTGGCGCGCCGCGCACGCTGATGATCGTCGGTGACAGCATGCAATCCATCTACGGTTTTCGCGGCGCAAATGTCGGCCTGTTCCTCAAGGCCCGGCTGGAGGGTTTCAATGGCCTCGCGCTGGAACACTTGCAATTGCGCTGCAATTTTCGCTCGGACGCGGGCATCGTCGACTGGGTGAACGCCAGCTTCAGCGCGGCGTTCCCGGCCTGGGATGACATCAACCGGGGGCGGGTGAGCTATACCCCGGCCACGGCGGTGCGCGCGATGGCCACCGCACCGGCAGTGTCTGTGCACGCCTTCCATGGTGACGACGCCGTTGCCGATGAAGCGGCCTTTGTCTGCCGCCGGATCGCCCTGGTCCTCGCCGATCCAGGCAGCGGCAGCATTGCTGTTCTCGGCCGCAGCCGCGGCCAGCTGCAACCGGTGATAGCCGGCCTGCAGCAAATGGGTATTCCCTACAGCGCCCAGGCGATGGACAACCTGGCCGGCTCTCCCCTCGTTATGGATCTGCTCACCCTGTGCCGGGCCCTCGCCAGTGATGCCGACCGCCTGGCCTGGATGGCGCTATTGCGGGCTCCCTGGTGCGGCCTTTGCCTGGCTGACATGCTGCACATCGGCCGCTGGGGTGAGCATCCCCGCTTTACCCCCCTGTGGTCTGCGCTGGAGGATCAGCGCTTGCGCCAGGCTCTCAGCCCCGACGGGCGAACCAGGGTCGAGGCGATACTGCCGGTGCTGCGCAGGGCGCGGCAGAAGCGGGACCGGTTGGGACTGCGCGCCTGGGTGGAACTGGCCTGGCTGGAGCTGGGCGGGCCGGCCACCGCCCCCGATGAGGCTGCCCTGGCGGATGCGGAGAGCTTTTTCCAGTTGCTGGAGCAGGCGGAGCGCGATGGTCTGGGCCTCGATGTCAAATGGCTAGCTCGCCGCCTGGAGCAGCAATTCAGCAACGGCGGGCAGGCCGACAGCAGGGTGCAGCTGATGACCCTGCACAGGGCGAAAGGCCTCGAGTTCGACTGCGTATTCATCCCCCAACTGGCTAAGGTGCCCCGCAGTGAGGGTCGCGAGTTGTTGCTGTGGGATGAGCACAGCGGGCCGGACCGCGAACGCCGCTTCCTGCTGGCGGCAGACGATCACAGCGAGAAGGGCGCTCCCACGCTGTACAACTACCTGGACAAATTGCGCAAGGACAAAACCCGGCTGGAGGCCACGCGGCTGCTATACGTGGGCGCCACCAGGGCCATCCGCCACCTCTGCCTCAGCGCCAGTCTCAGGCTGGACGAGAGCAGCGGGCAACTGCTGGCGCCACCGGCGCATAGCCTGCTCAGCCCGATTTGGCACGCCTTCCGCGACCAGGCGCAATTGTACGGAGCAAGCTCGCCACCTGTTCCTGTCGGCGCTGGCGCTGCCGGGAAAAAACTTCGGCGCCTGGCGTTGCTTGCTGCGGCCTCGGAAGAGGTGCCGGTGTCGGCGCCGGTCACCGCAGGCGCCAACATGACGCCGCACCCCGATAACTTCGTGGAACGGTGCGTGGGCACGGTAGTGCACCAGGCCCTGGACGAGCTGTCGCGGTTGGGCGAGCTGCCTCGGGAAACAGACCGCCAGCAGCAGCGGCGCTGGCGCGCGGCGCTTGCCAGACTCGGTTTGTGGGGAGAAGCCCTGGAGCTGGCCCAGTCCGGGGTGGAGCAGGCGCTGGCCGCTACCCTGCAAGACGCCGCTGGACGCTGGCTGCTGCGCCGGGACCACCCGGAGGCGCGCAGCGAATGGGTTCTGACGTGGATGGATGCGGCAACCGGTCGGCCGGCGGACCTGGTAGTAGACCGCAGTTTTATCGACGCGCAAACTGGCATCCGTTGGCTGGTCGATTACAAGACCAGCCGGCCCGAACCCGCAGAGCTGGTTGAGGCTTTCCTGGTTCGGCAGACCCAGGTCTACAGCGAGCAGCTGCTGCGCTACCGCCAGGCCCTGCGTGAAATCACGGCCGAACCGCTGCGCTGCGCCCTGTACTTCACCGCGTTGGGGCGGCTCTACCCTGTCACAGAACTGGACCTCGGCGCGAAGGAGGGGGCCTGATGGCAAACTTCAACGGCCGCTACATTGACCGCATTGTGGTGCTCACCGGCGCCGGTATTTCCGCGGAATCGGGAGTTCCCACCTTTCGCGATCCCGGCGGTCTGTGGGAGCAACATGATCCTATGGAGCTTGCCACCCCGGAAGCGTTCCGGCGTGATCCGGCCCTGGTCTACCGCTTTTACAATGCCCGCCGCGTCGGCCTGGCGGCGGTCGCGCCCAACAGCGCACACCGGGCCCTCGCCCGGCTGCAGCGGGAGTTTGCCGGCGAGGTGTTTCTCGTCACCCAGAACGTGGATGACCTGCACGAGCGTGGTGGCAGCCGCCAGGTCTGCCATATGCACGGCCAATTGCACTCCATGGTGTGCACCACCTGCGGGCGCAGCATGCAAGCACCTGACGAATTCGATGTCCTTAGCGCCTGTCCTGCCTGTGGCGTCGTGGGCAGCCTGCGCCCCGACGTGGTCTGGTTCGGCGAGATCCCCTATCACCTGGATGAGATAGAACAGCAGCTGTCCAATTGCGATCTGTTTATCGCCATAGGAACCTCGGGCCTGGTCTATCCGGCCGCCGGCTTCGTCCAGCGGGCCCGGGTGCGCGGCGCCACCACGGTGGAGGTCAATATCGAGCCGAGTGACGTCGCGGGCCTGTTTCACCACCAGCGCCAGGGCCCGGCGACGGTGGCGGTGACAGCCCTGGTGGAAGAACTGCTCGGGCAGTGAGCGCAGCAGGGTTTCTCAGCGCCTGGCCAGCCAGACGATGAACCGCCGGTCCCGCGCCAGCCTGTCCACCCGCTGGAAGTGGCGCCTGAGGGTCGGCAGGTAGTCGAGGTGCTGGTTGGCCACCAGGCAGAGGTGTCCTCCGGGCTGCAGGTGGCGGGCACACTGCTCGAGCAGTCGCCTGCCGGCGTAGTCGTCCACCGTGTGCTGGAGGTGAAACGGCGGATTGCACAGCATCAGGTCCGCCTGGGGGCCACTGTAGCTGGAGAGGCCGTCGTCCTGGAGAAAAGTAAATGCCGCTCCGTCCTCGGGGAACAGGCGGGCACTGTTGGCCCGGGCGGAGGCCAGCGCCATGGCCGATTCATCGACAAATACAGCGATCGGAGCGAGGCCCGCCCTGAACCCGGCCAACCCCAGCACCCCGTTGCCACAGGCGAGGTCCAGCAGTACCTCCGCGCGCGGCAGCGCGGGAAACTGCTGCAGCAACAGGCTGCTGCCGCCATCGAGTTTGTCGCGACTGAACACATTGGGCAGCGCCTGTAATTCGCCCGCCAGCACAGCGCAGTGATAGCCCGTACGCGCCGCCACCGGCGGGGCGCTGCGGGTATCCCTGATCACACTGAACAGGCGCGCCTTGCGTTCGCCCCGGTGGCGCTGCGCGGGGCCGACGTAGCGCTCCAGCAGCTGGGTCACCCGTGGTGACAGGTGCTTGTCCATGCCTGCCGCGAGCAATGTTGTGCCGGGCTCGAGGATTCCGGCGAGTACGCCCAGTTGGTATTCGAAGTAGGGCAGTTGCTTGGGAATACGCAGCGCGACCAGCTGCGGCGCGGCGGTAGGGACCTGTGTACTCCACACCACCGGCACCTGCGCGCGCCCGTTCTGCTGCAGGTTGCGCTGCAGCGCCAGCACCGCCAGGGCGGAATCCGTCCACATCGCCCGGGGCTGCAGCGCCACGCCGAGGACGCCATGCTCATCGTTGACCACCAGAATATCTGCCGCGGGCACCTGGCGCCGGTAAATTTCCTCCAGCAACAGCAGGTCCGCTGCGCACCAGGCGACCAGGGTCTCGTCCCGGCGGGCAGGATAGCGCTGCAGGCGGAAATCGCCGTAGGGTGTGCGGCAGAGCGTGTCAGCGGCCATGGCGTGAAGACCTGGTTCGGTTCAGCCGCCGGTGCGCAACTTCAGGGTCTGGCCGGGCTGGAGGTGCTTGGCAGGGTCAAGTGAGTTCCAGCTGACGATATCGTCCACCGAAACCCTGAACTTGCCGGCGATCGCATACAGAGAGTCACCGCGCTGCACCTTGTAGGGGGTCATTTGCCCCTGCGTTGGTTGTTGCGCTGGATCCTTTACCTGCTGTTTCAACGGTTCCTGTTGCCCATCGGTGATGGAGAGCCCCTGGGCCCAGTCGCTGCCGGGAATAATCAGGCGCTTGCCCGCACCGATATTGCTCCCGGCAATTCCGTTGACCCTGCGCAGAAGGCCCAGGTCGATGTGAAATTGCCTGGCGATGCCAGAGAGGGTGTCGCCGCGCTTGATGATGTAACTGCGCCAGCGCTTTTGATCCTCCGCGGAGAGTTGCGCCAGTTCCGCCTCCATGCGCGCCGCGGTGCCGAAGGGCACCAGCAATTCCTGGGATTGGCCCGGGGCGGTGGCGGAGCGCAGCTGCCCGGGGTTGAGATCCTGCAGGGTTTCCAGGCTGATATCAGCCAGGTCCGCTGCGCGGGCGAGAGTGATCTGGCCGTCGATTGCGGCAACTTCAAACGCCGGAGCATTCTCAACCGGGGGCAGGTTGACGTTATGGGTCTCCGGTTCTGCGACTATCTGCGACAGGGCCAGGATCTTGGGCACGAACCTGCGGGTCTCGGCGGGCAGGTCGAGTGACCAGAAGTCGGTGGGAAGCCCCTTGTCGAGATTGCTCTGGCGGGCCCTGGCCACCCGCCCTTCGCCCGCGTTATAGGCGGCCAGCGCCAGCAGCCAGTCGCCGTCAAACGCGCGATGCAATCTCTCGAGGTAATCCAGCGCCACCTCGGTCGAGTCATGAATGGAACGCCGGCCGTCAAACCACGTGGACTGCTCCAGCCCGAGGTTCGCCCCGGTTGCGGCCGTGATCTGCCACAGGCCCGCGGCGTTGCTCGGGGAGCGGGTGAAGGGGTTCAGGCCGCTCTCGACCAGCGGTACCAGGGCGATCTCCATCGGCATGTCCCGCTTTTGTACTTCGTCCACGATGTAATAGAGGTAGAGTGAACTGCCCTCGGACATATTGGACAGGTAATTGGGTTGGGACCGGTACTCATCGAGGGCCTTGTCCACCTGCTTTTTGTCCAGTTTCTCAAAACTCAGGTCCGAGCGGATGCGCTCCCACAGGTCGATGGGGGTCTTGGCGGCTTCACGGTGTTCGATCTCGATGCGGGCGCCCTTGGCTGAGGAGAAGGGGCGGGTGGCGACTGGCGAACTCGGCTTGGCGCTGGCTTGCGCTAGTGGCGATGATTCTGGAACACTGCTGCCGGCCCCCCTTGCCGGCAGGCAAACAGAGAGTACCGCAACATAACAAATAACTGCAATAAAGACTCGTAACTTCATGAAAAATATCTTTTTTATCTTTCCAAGTTAACGAAGTAAGCCAGCCATTGCCCCTCAGGCCCTGGACCAGTGGACAGCGTTTACAGCGGGTTTGTTCCCCCCGAAGTCTAACCGGATGTCGCCGTCAGTCCAGTAAATACCTCCCCTGCGGCGCACAAAAATGGGTCACGCGGGCACTGGCTCCCGGGCCAGCATTCACATCCCGGGGAAATGCAGTACCATGGCGGCTGCGAGAATCGGGCGCAGGGTTTGCCTGGACAGGCGACAGGGCTGGCTAACAGGCAGGGGAGTGGAGGGCACATCGACACCTTGACGGAACTTGAATCCTGGTACGCCCGCGAGAACGGGCAGTACCTTTTGGCCAGTACTCGCCGGGCAGTGGATTGCGCACTGGACACGGCATTCGGCTACCACCTGCTGCAGACCGGCTGCTCCCGGGGTCATGCGCTGTTCGCCAGCAGCCCGATCAATCACCGTATTTACGCGGCCGAGCGGCCCGGCCCCGGGGTCAATCTGCTGGCTCTCGCGGGTGAGTTGCCGCTGGAGAGTGACAGCATCGATACCGTCATCGCGCACCACACCCTGGACTTCGCCCGCAACCCCCACCAGGTGCTGCGGGAGATTCAGCGGGTACTGACCCCACAGGGCCACCTGCTGATCGTCGGCTTCAATCCCCATAGCCTGCTGGGCGTGAATGCGAGGGTGCGCGGCCTCAGCCGCAAGTCGCTGTGGCACCAGCATACCTGGGTCAGCGAAAGCCGCCTGACAGACTGGCTGCGCCTGCTGGGCTGCGAAGTCCAGGATCGCAGTCGTATCGGCGTCGCACCCCTGCTCGGGGGCGGAACCCTGCGGCGCTGGCTGACCCGTCTCGATGATTGGGGCAATCGCCACAATCTCCCGGGGGGCAGCATTTACGTCCTGCACGCCATCAAGCAGGTATCGGCCCTGCACCGGCCCCGGCGCCAGTGGCAGTTGCGCCGGGAGCGATTGATCAGCCTGGTTCCCAAGCCTGCGCCAGCCCCTGCGCCCACGCCCTACCGCCCCACCCGGACCGGGGTGGCACGCGGTCAGCCAGGCGATGAGGGCGCGGCTTGAAGCAGGTGGAGATGTTTACCGACGGTGCCTGTCGGGGCAACCCGGGACCTGGCGGCTGGGGCGTGTTGCTGCGTTACCAGGGTGTCGAGAGGTCGCTGTATGGGGCGGAGGCTGCCACCACTAATAATCGCATGGAACTGCAAGCCGCCATCGAGGGCCTCAAGGCCCTGCGCGAACCCTGCCAGGTCACCGTCACCACCGATTCCGGGTATGTGAAGAATGGTATCGAGACCTGGCTGGCGAACTGGAAGCGCAAGGGCTGGAAAACGGCGGGACGCCAGCCCGTCAAGAATGTGGACCTGTGGCAGCAACTGGACGAGCAGAACCAGCGTCACCAGGTGCAATGGCATTGGGTCAAGGGCCACAGCGGTCATCGCGAGAACGAGATAGCAGACCAACTGGCCAATCGCGCTATCGATGAACTGTACCTGGGGGGGTAGGGCGCATGAGACAGATCGTACTGGACACCGAGACCACCGGCCTCGAGGTGTCCCAGGGGCATCGCATCATCGAGATCGGCTGCGTGGAGCTGGTGAACCGGCGCCTGACCGGCAACCATTACCACCAGTACATCAAGCCCGAGCGGGAAATCGATCAGGGCGCGATCGAGGTGCATGGCATCACCAGTGAGTTCCTCGATGACAAACCGGTGTTCGCGCGGATTGCGGCAGATTTCATCGAGTTTATCGCCGGCGCCGAGCTGATTATCCACAACGCGCCCTTCGACCTGGGTTTCCTCGACGCGGAACTGCAGCGAATGCCGCAAGCACAGGCAGCCATCAAGGATCTATGCACGGTTATCGATACGCTGGTCATGGCCAGGGCCAAGCACCCCGGGCAGCGCAACAACCTGGATGCACTGTGCCAGCGCTACCACGTCGATAACTCGCAGCGGGACCTGCATGGCGCGCTGCTGGACGCGGAAATCCTGGCGGATGTCTACCTGGCGATGACCGGCGGCCAGACGGCCTTCCAGCTGTCCGATGCTACCGCCAACAATGGCGATGGCGGTCCGGGCAGCCAGCAAATCAGGCGTTTGGACAGCTCGCGACCGGCACTGCCGGTGATCCGGGCGACGGCCCGGGAGCGGGCTGCCCATGAAGCCCAACTGGACGCCATTGCGGCCAGCAGCGGGGGCAGGGTGCTGTGGCGGGAGCTGGCCGAGCGCAGTTAGCGCTGCACTTGCTCCCCCCGGGGGCCGAGCTTACTATAGCCGGTCTTTTGAGCGGCGGATTGCGGCACTTTGTTTCGACCTGACCACATAGTACCCCCCAGTGCGGACAACGAGCTGCACGTCATTTTCCAGCGCGGCGACCTGCTCAGCGACATGCGCGCCGCGCAGTTGTGCCTGATCGACCGCCGCGATCTCGAGCGCCATGGCTGGCGGATCAAGCGGCGCCAGTTTCTGGGCTATTGGCACGACCAGCCATGCTACGCGCTGGAAATTGATGAGGTGGAGGAGGTGGATCCGCTGACCTTCCAGCGCGGCAACCTCTACCATATTCTCGGTCGGGTGGACGAGCAGTTGTTCGCCCTCGCGGGAAGGGCGTCACAGCTTCTTGACTGGGAGCGCGACCACCAGTTCTGTGGTCGCTGCGGCGGGCGTATGCAGCCGGACCTGGCGGAACGCGCGATGCGCTGCGCACCCTGCGGGACGATAAATTTCCCCCGGATAGCGCCCTGTGTCATCGTGCTTGTCACCCGTGGGGAGGAGTTGCTGCTGGCCCGCAATGCCAATTTTCCGCGCCCGATGTACAGCACCCTGGCCGGGTTCATCGAAGCGGGCGAATCGGTAGAAGAGACATTGGTGCGGGAGGTGCGGGAAGAGGTCGGCGTCGAAGTGCATAACTTGCGTTATTTCCAGTCCCAGTCCTGGCCTTTTCCCAACCAGCTGATGCTGGGTTTCTTCGCGCAGTACAGCGGCGGTGATATAGTGTGTGACCAGCGCGAAATCGCCGATGCCCGCTGGTTCCACTACCGGGACCTGCCGATGATTCCGCCGCCTTCCTCGGTGGCGGGGCAGCTGATACGCCATTACATCGCACAGCTCGGCACATAATCCTCGATCCTGGAGTTCTCATTTTGGAATACATCTACGAATACGGGCTGTTTCTCGCCCAGGCCATCACTTTTGTCGCGGCGATTCTCATCGTGGTCGCCGGCGTGGTGGCCCTTGGCCAGAGGCAGCGAGCCGAACACCACGAAGGTCATATCGAGGTCAGGGACCTCAACGAGAAGTACCGGGATATCGGTCGCCATATCCAGGATATGGTGGTAGAGCCCGAGCAGCTGAAAGCGAGCAAAAAGGCCGAGAAGAAGGCGGAAAAGGCCAGGGCCAAAGCCGAGAAGAAAAAGCGCGGCAAAGCCGCCGACGACGCGCAACGGCGCAAGCGACTCTACGTCCTGGACTTCGATGGCGACCTCAGGGCAAGTGCAACCGACAACCTCAGGGAGGAAATCTCCGCGGTATTGCCACAGGTGCAACCGGGTGATGAGTTGCTGGTGCGGGTGGAGAGCCCCGGCGGACTGGTGCATGGCTACGGCCTGGCCGCCAGCCAGCTGCAGCGGATCCGCGACGCGGGTGTGCCCCTGACCATCGCGGTGGACAAGGTAGCTGCCAGCGGCGGTTACATGATGGCCTGCGTGGGCAATCGCATTATCGCCGCGCCATTCGCCGTTATCGGCTCCATCGGAGTGCTGGCGCAGCTGCCGAATTTCCACCGCCTGTTGAAGAAGCACGATATCGATTTCGAGTTGTTTACCGCCGGCGAGTACAAGCGCACGGTGACCATGTTTGGCGAGAACACCGACAAGGGTCGGGAGAAGTTCGCCGAGGAGCTCGAAGAGACCCACGACCTGTTCAAGCAATTCGTCAGCAGCAACCGTCCTGCGCTGGATATAGCCAAGGTCGCCACCGGCGAAATCTGGTATGGCCGCAAAGCGCTGGACGTGGGTCTGGTCGACGAATTGCAGACCAGTGACGCCTTTGTGCAGGGGCGCCTCGCTGACTGGGATGTGTTCGAAGTGAAGTTTGTGTTCAAGAAGAACTGGCAGCAGAAATTGGGGCTCGCAGCAGAGGGCGCGCTGGAGAAGGCGTTCCTGCGGATCTGGCAGCGGGCCATGGAGCGCAGCACCCCCTGAGGCTGTCGCCGCGGTTGCTCACTAGATAATATACGGTTCGATATCGTCCTGCTTCAGGTCTGCCACCGCCTGGTGGTGAGTGAGGTATACCTTGCCGCTCAGGTGCTGCAGGAAATCCGATTTGCGCAGACCATCCATCACCGGCCCTTTCACCTCGCTCAGGTTGA
>Ga0105097_10000566_pt1 | contig 16986 bp, 22 predicted proteins | sample PPLLak12cMay2015_FD_87035 | JGI IMG/M metagenome (GOLD analysis project Ga0105097, IMG submission 87035) | Freshwater sediment microbial communities from Prairie Pothole Lake near Jamestown, North Dakota, USA - PPLs Lake P7 Core (1) Depth... | ecosystem: Environmental > Aquatic > Freshwater >...
ATTACCATCTGAAACACAATATTCACCGTCGCTAAAGCCCATATTAAAATTTTTGGAAGTTACTGATGTTGCGTGGAGTACTAATAGCTATACGCCAAACTGGATTCCAACCATGCAGAGAATTATTGCTAAACCTGTAATGGCTTCACAAGAAACTCAGGATATATTGGGTAAATTGACAGAAGATCGTGATGAACTAGGGCTAGTTGATATCAATGATGGTTCTGATAGTAAGCGATACCAAGATTTGATGGGTATTAGTCAAACTATAGCCGCTGACGCCAATACCCAAGTCCCAGTTCGCGGTGTTGATTACGCCGATGTGGGTGATGTTTCTGCTGATTTTTACGAATGGGCTGAAGACCAAGGCAGTCAGGACGTAGCTCGTAAAATAGATAGAATAACACACCAATTCGGAATAGATGCTATGCCGCCAAATGGTGATCCGTATACACAGGGTGATGAGTTTCCTGCTAACCCGAAAGATGGAGATTGGCACAGATTAACTTATACTTCTATTAGAAGTGGAATACCTGCAAGATTACATAGGTATTCATCAGCTAAAAGCAGATGGATTTTCTTAGAGCGAGACAAGAGGGCCGAGTTTAAAGATACAAAACCTAAGCTACAGAATGCCCTGAGTCCCGACAGTTCAACCGTAACACCAATTGATCGAAAGGAGGATTTTTTAAGCGATGACACGTAACACAAGAAACCCAACATTATTAGAAAAAATAAAACTTGTAAAACAGTTTTCTTCTGATGGTTGCACAATGGCCCCTGATTTGGTATTCTACGACTGCTGCGTAGCACATGACATATATTATGCTACTGATATAGTTAGTCGTAAAGAGGCTGATAGACATTTAAAGATGTGTATTGCTGCTACTGGATATAAATTTTTAAGCAGAGTGTATTATTTGGCTGTTAGGATTTATGGATGGATTCCATATTATTTTGGTAAAAGCTACGCCTTGCGAGTTAGTTGGCAAGAACAGAACAATAAACCCTAAATACTTCCCCATTGCAAAAACTTATAGTTTTTGGTACAATGGCAACCAAGGAGTATTTAATAGATGGCTTTAGCTGACGATAAAAAACAAAAATTATTAATCCAAGATTTATTATCATCCCCGGAAGTATACACTAAGACTGCCGGTATTTTAAAACCTTCTTATTTTGATAATGCGCTATATGTTCGCGTAGTATCTTTTATACATGAATATTATAAAAAATACAATGCAACACCATCGGTTGAACAAGTGAATGTTGAATTCGACACCATTGATTTGCAAGATTCCGGTAAACTTACTAAAGACCGCATTCAATATAGTTGTGATGAAATAGAAAAGTTTTGTAAAGAAACTGCGATAAGACAGGCTATTTTAGATTCACTTGGTGATATTGAAAAGCATGAAATGAGCAAGGTATTAGCCCGTATCACAGATGCTGTAAATATTTCTTTACAGCGGGATATGGGTATTGATGTGTTCGATGATCCCGAGAACCGATTGAAAAGCTTAATCGAGAATTATACACCCATACCCACGGGTATATCGGGCCTTGATGAACCCCTCGGTGGTGGTTTGCTACGTAAGCAATTAACTATGCTTTCAGCAAACTCCGGTGGTGGTAAATCAATTATGATGAATAATATAGGTAGTAATTTTACATTATTAGAGAATCTTCATGTTGTTTTAATTTCATTGGAACTTGAGGATAGTATGGTCTTTTTACGTACTTCATCAATTATGACTGGACATGACACTGCTAATTGGAAAGCACACATACCGGAAATAAGTTCGGCTATAAACAATATTGGGAATGGTTCTACGGGTACGTTTGTTATTAAGCGTTTGCCAGCGGCCAGCACATCTGCCGATATTAGATCATATTTGTCTTATTATGAAATGGAGTATCAACGCCAACCCGATGTTATCATTGTTGACTATTTGGATTTAATGTATCCAAACGGTGGTATTAAAAACATCGGTGTATTTGAACAAGATAAGCAAAAGGCTGAAGAGTTGCGAGAAATTATCATGTATTACAATGCGGTTGGTCTCACCGCATCGCAACAAAATAGAGAGGCATTGAAGGACGGACCCAGCCAAGCAGGTATTGCCGGTGGTATATCAAAAATTAATACTGTTGATAATTATATCTCTATTTTTATGAGTGAAACTATGAGATTAGATGGGGAAATGAACATATATTTCCTTAAGACTAGATCATCTAAGGGTGTCGGTCATATGTCTATGTTATCGTATAATCCAAATAATTTACAAATTGGTGATCATAAAAATGGCACATCCATATCCGTTATGCCTAAAGGTAGGAAAAATACACCAACGGTTAAGGAGATAATGAATGATATTAACCCGCAGACTAGAGTAACGGCAGATATAACAGGATTGCCCGGTATACCTGAAGAAACTTACGTTAAGGAAGTACCTGAACACTTATTTCAACCTGAACCAACTTCGGAGAGTAGGGTTAAACCTATGATTAAATCGTCCGGTGGTGGGGAAAGTTTACTAGCATTGATGGATAGTTTAAGAGGAAATTTATAATGAGTGAAATGACACCACTAAAAGATATAGTAGTAAAGCATAATGGGCAAGATATTAAGATTCTCAGACAGGAAATTCTGGATAACCCAACATTAAGTACATTGTTACTTAATTATGAGCGGATTAGTAATGAAATTTTCGAAGCCGAATACCAACTACGTAAAGCCGCACATGCTAAACGCTCTATGGAGCAGGAGCTAAAGGAAAAAATGTTAAAGTATGTTATCGACACCAGATTCCCGCCAACACAGGAAGAGGTTGAAAATGATTCAGAGTGAGTTTGAAAAAATAACGTCAGGGTACAACGATTATGTTAAGTCCGTACTGAGCACGGCATTTAATTTCAATGAATGGTTTGAGCAGACGTTTACGGCGGATGATGAGGTTCAAATGCCCGATGATCTGTATCTATATGAAGATTATTTGCATAAGTTTTTGTATAAATGTTTTTCATTTGAACATTGGTGTGAGCAAACACAAGGCGTTAATTTTTTCAATATGTGCTTGATTGATTACAAATATGATGAAAATTCTATTGTTTGGGGAAATCTAATCGAGCAGGGATTACTAACATAAATATCCCTAATCAAACAGGAGTTTTGGTATGTCAGATAAAAATAAAATAACCAAGACCATAGAACATCCGATGGAAGAATTTCTAGGAATAGAAAGTGGTACAACGGAGATAGAAGTTTTTTCAAGAGAAGGTGAACTTATCACCGCAGAAGGTTATGATGAAAAAGATAGAGAAATTGATGAGCAATTTCAAGAAATTTATGATAGTGCTATGGATGGCTATGATTTGTTGTCTGAAGAACTTCATAAAGTTGAGGGCAAATATAAGGCAAGAGTTGGGGAAGTTTCTGTCCAACACTTGAATGCGGCGTTGAGTGCAGCCAAGGCTAAAGCAGATTTCAAACAAACTAAAGATAAGCTTGAGTCTAGTGATAAAAAAATTGGTCCATCGCATGTTACAAACAATAACACATTGATTGTTGATGACCGAAGTGCTTTATTGGAAGCACTTCGAACACAGTTAGATAAAGGTTAATCATGAGTGCTAGCGTTTTAAACAGCATATATAAACAACCTTTATCTAAATTTACAATGGATGAAGTTGTGACAGTAATATTGTCATATTGCGTAGCAGCCAAGTTTCTATTAAATCAATCAAAAGAAAATTTAACTATAGAACACTTTAACACTATTAAAGAATACTTAACTCAACATAAACCATTTATTGATTTTACTAGCGAAGATTACGAATCAGATACTTTTGATCTTATTTCATTGAGGGTCAATGCTTCCGATAAAGCCAGTGAATATATTTTAACTAATGCGGACGATTGTTACTCATTGGTTCAAAAGGTTATTGACTATCTAAATATGGATTCCGACTTTAATAATATGGTTAACGCAGTTAGAAGTAATGGCGAAACTAACCGGGTTATTGTAGAAATGCTTAAATTGGATAGTACAACCGGCCCGGTTGTAAGTATAAAAATTGATAATTCGTATATGCGAGTATTCAATAATCTTGCCGCCACATTCGGGATCAATTCTGAAATTGGTGGTATAGGTAAGAAAGATTTACAGAACGATTACGGGTATCAGTCGCATCGTGATTTTGTCAATAAAGTTCTGGCCATAGACATTGGACCCAATTTTGAGGTATACTATCAGGAATGTAATAATAACGGCCAACCAACAGTGCATACTGTTGAGTCAGCAACAAGAAACTTATACCTTGAAGTTTGTAGAAAACTAAACATGGGTTTTAATGGTGCCTTGGACAATCAAATGTTCGATTTTAAACATGTGTTTGTATGTAACATTTTACAATTAGCATATGGGTTCAATCCCGAACATGACTGTAATTGCTTGGTTTTACATAACACCACAAATGCTGACAATTTTAATATAAACAAGTTATACAAAAAACTATATTTTACTAAGTTGGAAGCAATATGCCCGGAAGATGTTAACCCATCTATACGTATAATTGATTCAAATAACTTAGAATTATTCCAGATAAGATTTAAGAAAGAAGCGTACCCGGAGAATATAACTGGGCACCGATATAAGATGTATTTCAAGTTAAGAAAGCTAAACAAATATTTTAATTAAGAGGTAATAAATGTCCAATAACAATAATAACGATTTCATAGCAAAATATAAAGCAGCATTAAAATGTAAATTTTCAAGGGAAGAATTTGCTGATTATCTTGGGGTTAAACCTGAAAGTGTTATTAGACGACGATTGAATATTCAACAAACCACCGGGCTAGATTTACCATATATTCCAAGTGATCCCAATTATGATGGTAGTGTAGATTTTGATAAGGTTGAGAAGTTTGAAGATATCTATGAAAAGCTTTTGCAAAACCACGAAGGCCGAGAAAAAATTGACTACACTCATAAGTCAAAAGCTGTATATGTTATAACCGCTGCTCAGAATGCTACTCCGGTACATGAAGGATTTTGGGCCACATTACAAGCATATGCCGAAATACGTAATGCCGAAATAATGGTTATCCCTTATCGTTATAAAAATCCAACTTCTCTTTTCAGTGATAAAGATGATGATTATTGGTGGCCCAGTGTTGAAAATTATTTAGTTTCTTCTGAAGTGCAACTTTGTAAAGGATTGCAATTGTTAGGTCAAATTAAAATGCAACCTACAGCAACAACGCCATTGTCTGGGTTTGATGGATTTACTGGTTTAGATTCTGCAATTTTTGGTCATCCAAAACTTCAGCTTAGGACAGTTGCTACACCTAGCAAACGAATGCCCAAGATTCTAACAACTACTGGTGCATGTACTGTAGAGAATTACACAGACTCCAAGGCTGGGCACAAAGGTAAATTCCACCATAATATCAGTGCATTAATTGTTGAGTTAGATGGTGATAAGTTCCACCTAAGACATGTTCATGGCGACGAAGATGGCTCGTTTTATGATTTGGAATATCACTACACTGCTCATGGCAGAACTCGATATGGTCGTGTTGTTGGCCTAGTGCCCGGTGACGTACATGCCGAGTTCGTTGATGATAAGGTTGAGGCCGCGCTATTTCGCGGGCCAAACTCTATTGTTGAAGTGTTAGACCCTGAAATTTTAATTTACCACGATCTTGAAGATTTTTATAGACGTAATCACCATCATAGGGGCAATGATTTAATAAGTTATGGTAAGCATCATTTCGGTAGAGATAATGTCGAAGAAGGTTTGCAAATTTCTGCCGATTTCATTGATAGGAATAGTCGGGATAGGACACTCAATTTGATTGTTAGATCGAACCATGATGAAGCTTTTGATCGTTGGCTTAGAGAAGCTGATCCCAAAATGGACCCAGAAAATGCTAGGTTTTATTATTACATGAAGTTTCATCAACTTAATAACTTAAAGAAAACTAGAACTGGGTTCCAGACTATTGACTCTTTTGAGTTTTGGTGCCATAATCCGTTAGATCAAACAGGGCTACAAAGCAAAGGCAATACTTCTTTCTTGAGACGAGACCAAAGTTATGAAGTGGCCGATATAGAGATTGGGTTTCATGGTGATGTAGGTATTAATGGTTCTAGGGGTAGTGCCTCGGCATTTTCAAAGATAGGCCCTAAGACTATTATTGGACATTCACATTCACCGGGTATTGTTGAGGGTTGCTATCAGGTAGGGGTATGTGCATACTTAGATTTAGAATATGCTGTAGGGCCTTCCAGTTGGCTGCATACTCACTGTGTGATATACCCCAACGGCTCTAGAGCTTTGATTAATGTAATTAACGGTGAGTGGAGAGCGAGCTTTTATGGTAAAGAATACGAACTGTGAGTTTAAGCATGAAGCTAATACATTAATTAGCTTTATCAATCATCAATGTATGATTGATGGGATGCCTTTAAAGATAAAAACATCTGAACAGTACTTTATCGAACAAGTTTTTCAATTTAATTCTGGCATTATACCCCATGTGGCTCCTAGAAGAGAAGGTACAACAACATTGTTATCCGCCATAGCATTGTATTACGCACTTCATGGACTAAATGTGTACTTTTTTAGTATAAATGCTGCGGCTTACCGACAAGCTATAGGTATGGTTGTTGATGCATTAAATATTTACCCATACAGCATAAAACGAGCATCTGCAAGTATGTTAAATTTAGCTATTAATGATAAAATTACCGAGGGCGATGTAAGGTTCCATGAGCATTATGAAATAAAAAACGGGCGGGTATTATATTCAAATAAGCCCAATTTGATTATTATTGATAATGTTGGTAATGACTTATACAAAAGCCTAGAAAAAATAGAATTACAGTTTTACACTATCCCCATAATTGCACATATTGATACTGTTTGAGGGTGACTATCTAAAATTTGTTTAATAAATATTATATCTGTTTGAGGGTATAATATGCGTCGGGGTAATCCAAATCTTAAAAAAGCTCATGAGGCTATGGAACTCACACATGAGCAGATAGAGGAATACAAAAAATGTCTTCTAGACCCGATATACTTTATGAAAAAGTATGTCTACATCACACACCCTACCCAAGGAAGGATTAAATTTCAACTTTATGACTACCAAGAAGATTTAGTTAACGCATATTTAGGTAATAGGTATAATATTGTTTTATCGGCTAGACAGACGGGTAAGACCGAAACATCATGTGCGTTTTTGTTGTGGTTTGCCATATTTAATGCTAACAAGACAATTCTTGTGGTTTCAAAGGATTCTGAGGCCGCGAAGGAAATTATTAAGAAGATTCAGGATGCATATGAAGAGTTACCAAGTTGGCTAAAACCGGGTATTCAGGATGATGATTGGAACAAACACACAGCAGCATTTGACAACAAATCCCGAATCATAGCTAGGACAACAACTGAGTCTTCTGGTCGAGGTTTGTCCATTGCATTATTATATTGTGATGAGCTTGCATTCGTAAAGCCCTATATCCAAAAAGCTTTTTGGAACTCTGTATTCCCAACATTGTCAACTGGTGGTAAGTGTATTATTACATCAACCCCTAACGGCGATACTGATTTGTTTTCAACTATGTGGAGGGGAGCGGAGGCTGAAGTTAATGGATTCACAGCCACCAGAATATATTGGAATCAGCCACCCGGAAGAGACGAACAATATAGAATAGAAAAAATTGCTGTGTTGGGTGAAAGACAGTGGTTACAGGAGTATGAGTGTGAATTCATTTCCTCTGATAATTCATTATTCGATACCCGTCATATTCAAGTAGCACAAAAGAAAGTCGAGCATAATAAGCCAGCATTCGTAATAAATGGTGAGCAAGAATTCTACAAGCCAATTACACCGAATATGTCATATCTGGTGGGTGTTGACCCGTCTACTGGTAACGGTAATGACTTTTCGGTAATCGAGGTATTTGAATTCCCAACCATGATTCAAGTTATGGAATATAGGACAAACACAGTTAACGAAGTTGTGTTGTATTCATATCTGAAAAAAATACTTGGATTTTTGGAAAAATATTCAGATGATGTGTACTTCAGTGTTGAATCCAACGGAGTTGGTAGGGCTTTAATAGCATTGTATATGCAGGATAGTAACCCGCCGCAATTCTCCCATTTTATGAGCGAAAGCGGTAAGAACAAATTGGGGTATGTAACTACAAATTCCAGTAAAAAGGAATGTGCCATTAGATTTAAGAACATGTTTGAACGAAATGAAATGACAATATATACCAAAATAATGTATAATGAAATGAAGAGTTTTATCCGTAAAGGTGATGGGTTTGAAGCCCAAACCGGAGCAACTGATGATTGTATATCCGCAGTTTTTGTGATTATGCGTATGATTGCTGATTTGGCTATGTACGATCCCCGAGCATATGAAAAGCTTTATAGATTTTCAAATATGGCTAGTGGTAATGAGTGGTATTCGGAATCATCTAGTGATAGTAACTTTGATCCTAATTATTTACCGGGTGGAGTATTGTAATGGCAGACATGCAAAAAATGTTAGATGCGCTAAAGGATAAAATTTGTTTTGTAACTTATCAAAAAATTGATACAGGTGAGTTGCGTGAAATGGAATGTACCCTCAACCCTGATTACATACCCAATAACTATGTGCTTAATCAACGTTTGGGCAGTGATATAGTTGTTTGGTGTTTGGATAAATCGGATTGGCGAGCATTCCGAGTAAATACTGTCAAAGATTGGCGAGTTAAAGCATAAATACATTTATGAACGAAATTATTATACCTGTACAGTACTTAATTGAAACCCCGCTGGCTACGTTATATAACGACACTATTGGGGGCTTTCCTACGCCTAGAAAGCAAAGTTCTGGCAGAGTACAGGTGGTTAGTAAGATTTTCGTAGCAGCACCCAGAAACAATGCGGTTGGTGTTAGAGCGACAACCAGATCGAGCGCCACTAAATATGACACTCGCATGTTTTTTGAAGGTGTAGAGTATCTAGATGCTGAAGAACAGAACGCAAATACGTTTGCTTTTCAGTCTCAAGATGGGCAAGACTTTATTATAACTCCGGTAGGCTATGCTGCTACCGATGTTAAAGTAAGTTGTAGTTGCCTAGATTTCTACTATCGTTTTGCCGTATGGAATCAACGCGATGGTAGCTTGTTTGGTAGACCCCCAGAGCCTTATGTGAATAAGACCACTGATAGGGAACCAGTTAATCCTAACCAGATTGCTGGGCTATGCAAACACCTTATCGCACTAACGGACGAACTTAGAAGAGAGCGTTTTCTCCGATAAGATATTCCGCTGTGTTGATAATTATAAGGGCAGTAGTACAATACGCAAAATTGTACGAATGCCTTAAAAGACCGTTTAAGATTTTTTAAGACTGACTAAGATTATTTAAGATTATTTAAGGAGAATAAAGATTATGTCAAGACGTTCACTAAAAGACCTAAAAGCACAATTAGCTAAGACCTCTTCCGAAAATTCCAACCGCGATAGCAGCGGATTTTACTACCCCTTCTGGAATCTACCGTTCGACGGTAGTGTTAGAATCCGAATCGTAGAAGATTCAGATCAAGACAACCCATTTGTAGTTTACAAAGAATACTATGAACATACCATTAATATGGGTGATAAAAAACTTCGTATTCCTTGCCCGAAGAATAACGGAAAAAATACGCCGTGTCCACTATGCGAAGTTTCAGCTAAACTTTATAAAGCTGGTAACAAAGATCAAGGTAAGTATTATTACCGAGAGGCTTTTGTACTTCTAAGGGGCGTAGTTATTGAGGATGGGCTGAATTATGAAGACGGTGCAGAATCTTCTGTCGGAAAAACCCGCCCATTTAAACTCACCTACCAATTAGCAAACAAGCTAAAGGCTGAAATGGGTAAACTGGATGACGATGAAACGTTTTGGGATTTGGATGAAGGTCTAGATTTTGAGATTGTTAAATCTAAGCACCAAGTTGGAGAAAAGGAATATGGTAAGTACGACCTATCTTCTGGGTTTGTGAGAAGAACTACTTCGGTTCCAGATGAATACCGAGAAGGTGTTACCGATGAACCATTATCGGCTCTTATTCCAGAAATCCCATCATATGATGAAGTAGAAGAATTGTTCCAGAAGCATCGCCGCTCTCTTAACGGTTCAGATGATGCATCAGATGACGATGATGTTGAAACTCAAGAATCTGAAGATGATTTGATGGCCAAGTTAAACCGCAATCGCGGCGCAGAAAAAGCTGAAAAGCCCAAGACTGCCACAAGCAAAAAAGCGACTGTGGTTGTAGACGAAGACCCACCTTTTGACCTAGATGATGACGTTACTGTTTTCGATAGCAAGGCTGACGATGACGATGACGACGATATTGATCTAACCGCTCTACTTGGCGACGATGATTGATTAACACATCTAAGCGTGGGGCGGTAATCGCCCCACGTTATTCATATAATAATAACAAAAGGAGAGTTATATGTCATTTATGAAAAAATATAAGCAGCAATTATCTAAATCTGCTGATATTTCTGTAGAATTGAAGCCCCCACATTATTATCTACACACTGGTAGCTATTCATTGAACAAGCTAATGTCGGGGCGGTTTGAAGGTGGCACACCACAGGGTAGGCTAGTCTGTCTTGCTGGGCATTCAAGTTCAGGTAAGAGTTTAGTAGCTGCAAGTCTAGTTGCAGAAGTAATTAAAGAGGGTGGTTTTGCTTTAATTATTGACACCGAAGAGGCACTAGATGAAGCATATATGCAACGATGCGGAGTGGATACTGAAAGTGACAATTACCTTAGAGTTGGTGTTGCAACTATCCCTAAGTGCAGCAAAGTTGTAAACGACTTTATAAAGGATTACAAAGAGAGCGGTGAAACTCAACGGGCCATTATTTGTGTAGATTCTCTTGATAACCTATTAACAGAAAGCGAACAGAATAATGTTGATAGTAAAGGCGAAATGGGTGGCGACCAAGGGCAACGGGCAAAGCAAATTAAGGCGATGCTAAAGCCGTGGACACATTCTATCAGTTCACTACCAGTTACTATCGTATGCACTAAGCAAGTTTATCAAGAGCAGGATAAAATTAAGGCCATGTCCGAACCTTGGGTTATTACTGCATCCACAGAATTTGCTTTTTCCCAGATCATTGTGTTTGAAAAGCTTGGTTTCAAAGATAAGGCCAGTAATGAACATAAAGGTTTTACCCTAAAGGCTAGAAGCTACAAAAATAGACTAGCTAAAGAAAAGCAAGTTGTTAAAGTTGAAGTCCCGTTCGATAAGGGTCTTGAGCCATACGCAGGCATTCTTGAAATTGCTGAACAATATGGCGTTGTATCACGAAGCGGTGCTTGGTACACATTCAACGAGGAAAAGTTCCAGCGCAAGAAGGCCGAAGCTGATACACAATTTATGCATAAGATATTAGAGGCAGTTATCGCCATAGACGATGAAAGCCGAGAGGTATATGCTAACCTAGAAGAGTATGTAACTGAAACTGAAAAGGGTGAAACCCCCGCCGAAAAGCGTAAACGGGTAGCATTGGAGCGAGCCGGGTCCGACGAAGATGCCGACGAAGAATAGGTCAATAATCGACAAATTATCGTTAAAGGAAAAACTGGATAGAAAAATATTAAACGCATACAAGAAAGTATTAGACCCCGCATTTCTAATCATTTACGGGGTCTCTTACGCTGATATTGATTGGAACAGAATAATACGCCTATCTAATAACAGTAACTTTATAATTGTATCTGGAACATCCATAATTCCAAAAGGCACATTAGTTCATGGCAATAAAACTGATAGAGATATCACAATAAACCAAAGTTTTACGATACCTTGGGAATTGTTAGATAATGGGGCATCGCCCAATTTGTTAGCTAAGTCTGCTTCTGATATTAAAGTTTTTAGCGAGATAGCCGATGTTATGGACTTTAATGAGTTGATGCGAAGCCCAGACTTTACTTACGATGATATAAAGCTATTTCTGCCAGATTATGATAAAATAGAACAAGGCAAGACACCCGATATCCCTATCATGTCTACATATAATAAAATAGACCCGATAGATATACTTATCGGTCAAGTCCGGGCCACAATTTTAGAGAGCGATGATAAATGAAAGATTTACAAGCCATTAGAGACGCATTACATAAATTGCGTCCCAAGACTATAGATGACTTGGATGAGGACACTGATACTCTACGGGCTAAGAATCTAAGTGAAATCTTATCGGAATACGATAAGATTTCAAAACTTGCCAAAGATTTAATACCACTTAAAGGAAAAACGTTACACGAGGCGTTGTCTAATCAAGCATCTGAATTTTATTTTTTCAGATTGTGTAGTGGTAACTTAAAGGCAATGTTAGATTATCATGAGGCATTGTTGCGTCATATTAAAGCTGTTGCGTATCGGGATATTGAGAATCGAACGTCTAAAGCTCACAATGATAGGGCTATACAAACTCTAATAGAAGAGAGTGATATAGTTTTTAATGTAATGCGCGATATTGTACTTATCAAAGCTATGTGTGATAGATTTGGAGGTATTATTGAATCTTATAACCAAAGGGGATACTCTTTAAACAATATAACCAAAGCACTTGAAATAGCCATGATGGAAACTTTACTATAAATGAAAAATGCTGTTGTACACATTCTCGATGAAGTAAATGTTAAAGTTACTGGCTTATCTTCTGCCGACTTTAAATCGTTGGTTGATATGTTCGCTGTTTATGCTAAAGGTTTCCGCTTTCAGATAAAGTATAAGCTTGGCCATTGGGATGGAAAGATACATTTTTTCAAAATGGACGTTTCAGGAATGGGTGCAACTAGCTATGTGAAACTATTACCGGAAATTTTAAACTTTATCAAAAGTAGGGACTATTCAATTAAGTTAGTTGATAAGCGTGAAAAAATAGATTTGCATGTTCCACCAATCAAAGCAAACTATTTCGCTGCTAGAGGATTCACTAACGATAATGGCGACCCCTTATTTCTGGGAGAGCATCAGGTTCGCGGCATTAATGCATTAACGTCATCATCTGGCGGAATTTTTGAGGGCGGCACTGGGGCAGGAAAGACAATCATGACTGCCGCACTGTGTCAGCTATACGAAGATCATTTAAATTTCAAATGCATAGTCATTGTGCCAACATCCGATCTAATTAATCAAACTTATTTAGATATGATTAAGCACGGTGTTGATTGCGGACGATACAGTGGCGATAACAAAGATATAAATCATGTCCATATAGTTAGTACATGGCAAGCATTGCAGAATAACAAAAGTATTATATCATTGTTCCAAGTTGTCATTGTAGATGAATGTCATGGAGTCACTGGCGCTACGCTTCAGGAAATATTAAATCAGTATGGGTCTAAATGTTTTGTTAGATTGGGGCTGACTGGCACTTTACCGGAAGAAGAAATTGATAGAATGGCTGTAAACGTCACACTGGGTGACGTTGTTGAAAAGGTAGAAGCTCATGAACTAATAGCTAGTGGGTGGCTAGCAGAACTTAAACTGTATCAATATACATTGATCGAAGATGTTCGACCGGAATACACCGAATTTTGTCAAAAGAACCCAGATTTGGCTGCTACTATGACATATGCCGACTTTAAAAAACAAGCATTCCCAGATTTCAATTCAGAGAAAAAATATCTTCAGAAAAAACCAGAGAGATTGTTGTTTTTGTCTAAGATAATAAGTGCCCCAGAAGGTAATAAATTAGTATTAGTACCTAATGTAGAATTTGGAAAACGGTTGTCTAAGCTTATACCGGGATCGGTGTTTTTTCACGGTAAGGATTCTAATGCAGTTAGAAAACATCTATACGATTCATTTAGTGTAGAGGACAATATTGTAGCCATAACGACTTTCCAATTGGCATCCACGGGGTTAAACATAAAGAGAATATTTAACCTGTTTTTGGTTGATGGTGGTAAGAGTTATGTGCAAATTATCCAAAGTATTGGCAGGGGGTTACGCAAAGCCTCTGATAAAACAAAAATAAGGGTTTACGATATTCACAGCGATTTCAAATACTCCAAAAGTCATGCCAGCACTAGAAGGAAGCATTATAAATTAAAGCAATATGCGTTCAAACAAAAAAGTGTCGATTATTTAGGAATAGGTAGTTGAAGTTATTCATCCCGTGTAATATGTGCAACGTTAATGTAGGTACGTCGCCATTTTTATGCGAGGATACTAAAGAGGTTTGCAACTGTTGCTTAGAATGTAGGAATAATTGTTCATGGGAAAGGTATTGGGAACTGGATTCAATACTTGACAATTTACAGTGTGACAAACAGATAATAGATATACATCGAAGAAATAAAAAAGGAGATTATAATGGTAATATCGGATGAGAATTCATACCCGATTTTGATTGATAGCATTGATATGGGTACACTTACAGAATATTTCTGGGTACTCCAATTATCAATGGAAGGTGAAATGGATTTCACTTTAAATAAATTAAAAATGTTTGAGGAACAAACAACCCCAACACTAGAATTTCTTATTGGGGGATATTTGGTTGAAGCACCAACTAACTGGAATATTCTGGTATACTCAGAAGAGACCGGGCAGTTGGATGTTGCTGAAATATCAGATTTAACTAGATCAAAGTTTACGGCTGTGGTATACTTACACAAGACTGGAAAAGTACTACCGGGACCAGTAAGCGTGATAGATTATCACCGCGAAGCTCGTGTGCGAAATCCATCACTAAATAAACATACCATGTTATGCCATCATGTGGGGCCTGAAGCGTGGATATGCATCGCACCCACAGACAATTACAATAAGTATCTAAAGGATGCGGTTGTTGGTGATTTAATGTCATGAATAGGAACTATTATGAGTAAGAAAAGAACAAGGGCCTCTAAGAAGTTAAGCATTTCTGAATTAAAGGCATATATCGAAGGTGCTGTAGAACTTAACCCTGATGATTGGGCACCTAGCCCGGAGCAATGGTCGAATATTGTAGAAATGATAATGAACGTTAAAGAAAACGTTATCGTTCAGACTGTTTCTACATCAGCAAGTGACGCGGATTTCGGTAGGGGCTATGCACAGGAAGATAGGGCCGAAACTAGGGTTGCCGCCCCGCAGGTTGCACCAAGCCATATCACTATGGACGCATCGCAGGACAATCAGCGCACTAGACCGATGCCCCCATCTATTGATGCTTCCCAAAATCCAACAACTCGCCCACGTATGGAAAGGGTGGGGTCACAAATGAGTCATGACCCTACAACTGGAACAATTTCGTCTGGTTTGAAATTTAGAACTCCAACTATAGATACTTCTGATAAGCCTTATAGTTCAGGGTATGAATGATATTAATAAATTTAAGGTCGTTCTTAGTGGCCGTATAGTTTGTGCTGACGGTGATTCCATTGCCGAAATGCCTTATATTTATTCTAGAATTTTAAATGAACAAAGTTTGGAAAACATTTATGTCTCACGGCAAGATTTCCAAACTGATGAGGTCCAATATCATAACACTAAATTTCCTTTAGAAAAAATATGTTCCAAAAATCGTGTTAGAGAACTTTCAACTGAGTGGGATATACCGGAACGATTTAAATCATTGGATGTGGTTGACTATATCAAACAACATCTTAAGCGTGAATTTTCAGATAATACGTTTACTGATGATGATAAACAGGCTAGGATTGATAGAGTAACCGAAGAATTTAAGTTTTGGAAAAAAAGAAATCTATTAGATATGTTACGTACTCTAATTTACATCGTAAATACCTTTGAAGAAAATGATATAGTTTGGGGTACTGGGCGAGGAAGTTCATGCGCCTCATATATTTTATACTTAATTGGGCTACATCAGGTAGATAGTGTTTTGTATGAAATTGATATCGGTGAATTTTTCAGATAAAGATTGATATAAATAAAGTTAATGTTATCAATGAGGTATTAAATGGCTAAGAAAGGTGTAAGAAGTATTCGCGGTGAAGTAGTAGACTTCGATTTGCTAAAGGTTAAGCAACAAATCGAAGACAGAAAGAAGCCAGATAGCGTTGAACTTCGTGAAAAGTATATTGACATTAGACGTAGACGTAATCCTAGACGCAATGTTTCGGATTTGGTTAATGAACAACGTCAGAACGAGCAAGATGCTAGAGACCGTATACGAAAAAGCAAAGAAGCTAAAGAACTAGCTATTAAGAATTTAGAAAATTTTGATGGGGAAGATGATGTAACTGTTGTTAGGGAAGAGCCTGTATCCGCAGTTATGCCAAGTGAGCCTAAACGGTCTACACGAAAAGTTGTAAAACGTTCTAAAACAGAAGATTAAAAAGGAGTTTGTATGAGTGAAATTATTTGTGATGTTGAGCCAGTCAACAATCAAATAGTCTTTAGATTTATAGAAGATACCACACAAGGTAAATTTAACCAGCAATCCTCTGGTGGTATTTTAGTAGTTGTTAAGGCCGATAAGCAATTGGAAGATGCCCGATGGGTTAGAGTCTTAGCTATTGGCCCAGAAGCTGATGTTGATTTTGGTGTTGGTGATGTTGTGCTTATTCAAAATTTACGATGGACTAATATGTTCAGTTTTGAAGATAGAGAGTTCTGGATTACAACCGACAATGAAGTTTTAGCGGTTCTACCAGATGAGAGCAACCCACCGGGAGAAATTAAAAACTTCCTCTGATAAATAATCAGATGAGAAGTTATATATTCCCCACTTTAGTAATGATAACTGCACTGGCGTTAGCCGCTGGTGCAGCATTATTCACCGTAATAGGTTTCAGAGAATTATTCCAACCAACATGGAATATAACATTGATGGCGGCTACAATTGAATTAGCTAAAATTGTTGCTGTGTCGGTATTGTACCAATTTAAACATATACTTGGGTGGTTTTCCAAAGTGTTTCTAACTATTCTTGTTTTAGGTGCAATGGC
>Ga0105097_10000572_pt1 | contig 16920 bp, 10 predicted proteins | sample PPLLak12cMay2015_FD_87035 | JGI IMG/M metagenome (GOLD analysis project Ga0105097, IMG submission 87035) | Freshwater sediment microbial communities from Prairie Pothole Lake near Jamestown, North Dakota, USA - PPLs Lake P7 Core (1) Depth... | ecosystem: Environmental > Aquatic > Freshwater >...
TGATCTGCTGCCGGCGGAAATGATAACCTTCCAGCCTGTCAGCCCGCAGACACTGCCAGAGCTTCTTCTCGGCGGGAGTCATATGCTTGCGTAACTCTTTGGCCCGCTGAAACAATACGGGATCGATCGGTTGGTTAGCAATGAGGTGTTTGATCGGCATGTTTACTACCTCAAGGGTATCAGTTATGGTGAAATTCTGGACTTGTCCTGCATCACTGCTCTTCGCCGGATTCGGACCTCTCCCTAAATCCCTCCCTAAAGGGAGGACTCTTACTCCCCTCCCTTTAGGGAGGGGCTGGGGGTAGGTCTACCGATGCTGGGGGTAGGTCTCCCCGTACTGTAGATAGATCTCCCATGTCCGGCGTCTCCCTCCTCCCCACCAGTTCCTCCGTCTTCAGCCCCAGCGCCAGCACCGCCAGGTAGGTCTGTCGGAAGTACATCCTGGCAAAGACGGTCGACTGCCTGCCCGCCAGCAGCGAGAGGCCCAGGAAAATGACGGCGAACAGCAGGTTCCAGATGACCGGGGCGAGCACGACGAAGTACACCACCTGTACGATCGCCAGCAGCAGCAGGACGAAGCTGACGCTGCGCAGCATCAGGTTGATGGCGTTTTGGCGCTCGATCTCAGCCGCCCGCTCGGGGTTAGCCTGCTTGAGGAAGGCCAGCACCAGCGGCCATTCCTTCTCAGTGAAACGCAGCTCGGCCTGCGGCCACAGCCGGCGCGCTTCCTCCAGGCAGTTGTGCGAAAGGTCGTGCTCGCGAAACAGCCGGCTCCACAGGCGCGCTGGTTGATCGAGCAGCAATCCAGCCAGGTAAGCCGTCCCGACAAAGATCACCAGCCCTAACAGCCAGGATTGCCCCGCCGGTTCGTCCCCCGGCTTGATCAGGCCGAAGATCAGCCCGCTGTACAGCGCCACCAGCAGGCTGAACCCGCCGGGCAGGGTGTAGCTGAAAAAATCATAGATTCCGATGGAAATGGACATGGTAACTCCTGGGTTAGACCGAAGACGGAAGACCGCTGACCGCCGATCCCGTGGGATTACGCCACCCCGGAGAAGTACATTCCGGGGCTCCGCTCGGGGACTTCGCTCGCTAACCGGTTAAACCGGCACGATGGCAACCACTTCATCCCCGAAATCCAGCTTTTGGTCTGTCAGGCTCTGGCGATCCTTCTTTCTGGACGTGCGAGCAGGCGTTGTATAGCGCAGCTGCCGGGTTTCTGTCCTGCCGCTGGCCTGCTCGGTCACCGAGATGGTCAGTGCACTGGATGCATCTAAATCAAGAGTGATTTCGAGCTGTGGTACGCCCTTTGGCGCCGGTGGGATCCGCTCGAAAACGAGACTGCCCAGGCTGATGTTCTCCGCCGCCCCGGTTCTTTCGCCCTGCAGGACATGAATGCATGCCCTGGACTGATTCTCTGCTGCAGTGGTGAAGGTTTCGGACTTGCGAGAAGGGATCGTGGTATTGCGCTCAATCAGCGGCTGAACAATCCCGTTCTGGATTTCGACACCTAACGTGAGCGGGATAGCGTCCAGCAGCAGCGTATCACGAACCGCGCCGCTCAGCACACCGGCATGCACGGCTGCGCCGCTCACTACCGCTTCCTCCGGGTCAACCCTGGGCTTGGGCGATTTTCTAAAGAATTCCACCAGAGCACGCCGCACGCGCGGTATCTTTGGCGATAACCCCAGCAGGACCAGCTCGTCAACTTTCTGATACCCGCCCAAATCTCGCAGCGCCACCTGGCACACGCTGATCACTCCGGTGATCAGGTCCTTGATCAGCTCTTCAAACTTCGTCCGGGTGAGATCGACGGTCAGGTCTCTGACGCCGTTCTGATCACTGTAAAGATACGGCACGCGGATGGTGACCGACTCCAGCCCGGATAAGGCAATCTTGGCCTGTTCGGCCGCTTGTTTCAAGCGGATCCTGGCCGCTTTGTCTGCTGACAGGTCAATGGCGTACTCTTCCTTGAAGCTTTCGAGCAGAAAGCCAACGATTCGTTCGTTGAAATCGTCACCGCCGAGATTCGGATTGCCGCTCACTACCTCAACCTGGTGGATTGGGCCAGCGAACTCGCCGCTCTCGTCAAGGTCGCAGATCAAGATAGAGATGTTGAAGGTGCCCCCGCCCAGGTCGCAGATGGCGACCCTGCGGTCATCCCGCACGGGGAATGCCAGGGATGCCGCAGTGGTTTCGGCAACCACCCGGCAGACTTCGAAGCCCGCCTGGGCCGCCGCGGCGGTCAGCGCCTGGATCTGCCGCATGTTAAAACAGGCCGGCGTGGTCACCACCGCGCACTTCACGTCCTGCCCCAGGTACCGCCTGGCATCCTCCCTCAGGCTGTTGAAGATGAAGGCGGCAATATCCACCGCCGTATAGATTTTCCTATCTATGTGGATTTTCCAATCTGTGCCCAGCTTTGTTTTGACAGAGAACACGGTTCGCTCTGGATTCGAAACCGCCTGCGCGGCAGCCGGTGTGCCCACCAGCACTTCGCCGCTGGCAGAGAAAGCCACCACCGACGGCGTAAAATTCTCTGCGCGGGCGTTCGGGATGATCTGCACTTTGCCGTCCTTGTACACCGCGATGGCGGAAGCCGTGGTGCCAAAATCCAATCCCACGATCACGCCCGGGTACCTACCGGATGGCGGTGCTTCAACATCCACCAGGCTGGGGTTGCGGGATAGGACCGTCGCGCCAGCCTTTTTAGAAAAATACTTCCCGGGCTTTTGGGAAGCCGGCAGGTTGTTTTTTATATACCGGAATAGATCATCGACCGTGATCTCTGGGCTGCTTGGGGCCGCCTTGCCGGTCTGGATTCCCTCCACCAGGCAGTGGGCGAAGAGCGAATTTTGGGCTTCACCGGTGGTCGCCTCGCCCACCCAGGCATACTGCAGCGTTTCGGAGGCGGTCAGGATAGCCCGGCCGCGACCATCTCCATACAGGAGGTGCTTGATACCAACCTTCGACCCGAGTTTGGCGCTGGCAGTGGGAGCCTGGCAAAAATCACAATCCAGAATTAAGACTTGCCGCTTCGAGCGAGAATCATCCATCGCATCCGCGATGGCCGCAGCCGGCAAGGCAGTCGCCTTCAGCCGGTCGGGGTGCGTATCGCGGGCCGCGAGATACAGGCGTCCGCCTCGGCCCACAATGCCATGCCCGGAGTAAACCAGCAGCAGTAAATCCTTGGCGTGTTTTTTGGCAAAAAATCCAGCGATCGCTTTTTGTACGGCCTGCGCCGGTTCGTTGATCAGCGCGACCGCCTGGTCAAAGCCACCCATTTCCGGAGCCTGGAGGATTGCAGCCAGATCTACCGCCTCGCGCGCAGGGGCAGGCAGCTTTTGAAGGTGCTCATCTTCAAATTCATCATTGACGATCACGAGGGCAAAGCATTTTCCATCCATCGTCTGGCGTAACGCGAAATCGATAGCGGCTTACTTAATTATATTCCCTATTCTCACTTCCTCGAATACTTTGCCACGTACCCCGGCAGCGGGATATCTTCCCCCAGCCGCTCGTCGCGTTCGGGGGCGAGTGGGGTCACTGCCAGCGGCAGGACGCCCGCCCAGACGGGCAGGTCGTAATCGGCTTCGTCATCCACCGGGCCGCCGCTGCGCACTTTAGCGGAAGCGTCTGCGATATCGATCGCCACCACCAGGGTGGCATTAAGCTCCTTGGTGTTGGGCAGGCGCGCTTCCTGCCAGCGTCCGGGGATCAGGTGGTCGGTGATTGCCTGCAGGGCAGCAATTTTTTCCTGCGGATCGTCTACGAGACGCCCGTGACCGAACAGCACCACCGAGCGGTAATTGACCGAGTGATGGAACACCGAACGCGCCAGCACCAGCCCGTCGACCAGGGCCACCTCCAGGCAAACTTCATTGCCGGCGGCAATATGCTTGAGCAGCCGGCTGTCTAGCGCACCGTGCAGCACGATGCTGTCGCCCAAGCGGGCGAAGTTGATCGGAATGACGAACGGCCGCCCCTGGTCGACAAAGCCAACGTGGCAGATCAGGGCTTCGTCCAGGATGGCGTAGATCGTATCACGCTCGTAGCTGCCGCGCTTCGGCAATCGGCGGATGCGGGTGTGGTCGGTGGGAGGAAAAGTGGGCATGGGGGGCTCCTTTCACGGGTGATCCCGTTGGAAAGCGCCACGGGACTTCGCTGCTGACCGAGGACGGAAGACGGACGATCCCGCGAGAAAGCATCGCGTGACTTCGCTCGCCGACCGCTGACGGACGACCGCCAGAGAAACAGGGATTTATGGAATATCAGGATGAATTTTACTCGATACTGGAGGCGAATTTGGAGCACGAAAGGCGCGAAAGTAGCACGAAAAACACGAAAGATTCCCGCCGGCCCGGCATTCGTGCATCCGTGGCCCCATTCGTGGACGGTCGTGTCTCGCCAGGATGCCGCCTCCCGGATAAGATCATTACCCCGGAGAAGGGCATTCCGGGGCTACGCTCGGAAAGTACGCCAGCAGAGCAATTCAGCCAGAGGAAAGGCAAACTTACAGTTTGCCCAACATCTTTCGGCGGCGATGTCCCTTGCTGATTACCCACGGGATCGGCCGTCGACCCGCGCCAGCGCGCAGACCCGTTGAGTTGGAGATATCTTCCAGAAGTGGAAGATTAACGGATTATTAGACCGCATCACCAGGATCACATAAGATTGGGCAAAGTGAGAGAATTACTCCGGGAAACACTCCATGTCGAAGAATCCGATCCTCAATCATGTCCACCCAGAGCTGCAGCCTTACGTAAAGGTATTGCCGCCGATGACCTTCAACGCCAGGAGCCTGCGTCTCTTGCGGTCGATGTACCGCTTGATGTCGCTCCCCAAAAAACCGGGGGACATCCACATCGAAAATCGCTGGATTCCCGGCAAGCATCCGCAAACCAAAATCCGCCTGCGGCTCTATCGCCAGCCAAAATCGATGCACCTCCCGGCGCCGGCGCTGCTGTGGATGCACGGCGGCGGCTATATCCTGGGGAAACCCGAGCAGGATGATGCCTGCTGCATACAATACGCCCGCCGGCTGGGCATGCTGGTCGTTTCCGTGGATTACCGCGTGGCTCCCGAGCACCCCTTCCCCTGCGCTCTGGACGACTGCCTGGCCGCATTTGAATGGATCTGCGCGCAGGCCGGGGAGCTGGGGGTGGATGCGCAGCGGATTGCAATCGGTGGCGCCAGCGCCGGCGGCGGCCTGGCGTCGTCCCTGGCGCAGCTGGCACACGACCGGCAAGCCATCCAGCCGGCCTTCCAGCTGCTGGTCTATCCCATGCTGGACGATCGCACTTCGTCCGGCAGCCATCTGGCCGGCCCCTCCCACCTGGTGTGGAACCAGGAGAGCAATCGTTTCGGCTGGGAAGCCCACCTGGGGGCACCCTGCGGGTCAGCCGATCTCCCGCCGTATGCCGTGCCCTCCCGGCGAGACGACCTCAGCGGACTGCCGCCGGCCTGGATCGGCGTGGGCAGCCTGGATCTGTTCCATGCTGAGGCCGTGGCCTACGGGCAGCGATTGCAGGAATGCGGTGTGGCGTGTGAGACGGTGATCGTTCCGGGTGCATTTCACGGCTTCGACCAGTTTGCTCAGCGCTCCCGGGTGGTGCAGGATTTTCGACAGGCGCAGATTGAGGCTTTGCGGCGCTATTTGTTGGCGTTAGTCTCTTCAGGGTAATCGAGTTTAAAAACTATTGACCAATAAACCTATTGGCGCGATAAATAATGTAGCATGAATTCGGGATAAGGGGACTTTGGGGTATATTTGGGGGGCCTTGCCACCCGATCATACCAAAACCTCAGTCTGCATTTCATTGCTGTTCGCAAATCAGGTCAGTTTCCAGTACCTTGGGAGGAAGCCATGGAAACAACTGCCAGCAGCGAAACGATCGACCGGGAAGTACCTTCCGTACCTCCGGCACCTTTGGCGCCTTCAGTACCTTCAGGCACAGTCACCTTCCTCTTCACTGATATTGAAGGCTCCACCAGGCTGCTTGAGCGCCTGCGCGAGCAGTATGCCGTTCTGCTGAACGAGCAGCAGCAGATCCTCCGCCTGGCTTTCGCCCGTTGGGGCGGACACGAGATCGATACCCAGGGCGATTCATTCTTCGCAGTCTTCCCCAAAGCCATCGACGCCGTGTGCTGCGTCATGGAAGCGCAGCGCGAGCTTACGGAGCATGAGTGGCCGCAAGGTGCTGTGGTGCGCGTGCGCATGGGGCTGCACACCGGCGAGCCGATCCAGATGCGCAGCGGCTATGTCGGCATGGATGTGCACCGGGCGGCCCGCATCGCCGCTGCCGGTCACGGCGGGCAGGTGCTGCTCTCTCAGACCACGCGCGAACTGGTCTTTCAGGATCTGCCCAAGGGCGCCGGCCTGCGCGACCTGGGGCAGCACAAGCTGAAGGATATCCGCTTCCCGCAGCAGATCTACCAGCTGGAGATCGATGGCCTGCTCGTCGAGTTTCCCCCGCTCAAGACCCTGTCCGCAGAAGAAGAACCGCCTACTCCCGGCGATATCCCCTTTAAGGGCCTGCAGTATTTCGACGAAAGCGATGCCGATTGGTTCTTTGGGCGGGAGCAGATCAGCCAGCTGCTTGCCCGGGCCGTACAGGAGCAACACTTCCTGGCGGTCATCGGCGCTTCTGGCAGCGGCAAGTCATCCTTGGTGCGCGCCGGGCTGGTGCCGGCCTTGAAACGCAGCCAGCCCGGCTTGTGGCAGGTGCATATCTTCACGCCCTCCAGCCATCCCTTGGAATCATTGGCGGTCAGTATGACGCGAGGGGAACAATCCGTAACCGCCACTGCCACATTAATCGACGACCTGCGCCAGGACCCGCGCAGCCTGCATCTGTATGCCGGGAAAGCCCTCGCCTCCCACCCATCTACCGCACACGGATATGGGCGAAACAGCCGGGGGACGGTTCTGCTGGTCGTCGACCAGTTCGAAGAGCTCTTCACCCAGTGCCGGGACGAGGCAGAACGCCAGGCGTTTGTGGAAAATCTGCTCTATGCGGTGGGAGTAGAGCATAGCCCAATCAGAGTCGTCATCGCCCTGCGAGCGGACTTTTACCAGCATCTCTCGCAGTATGCCGGGCTGCGCACCGAAGTCGCCAGGCACCAGGAATACCTGGGGGCGATGGAGGCAGCCGAGCTGCGCCAGGCCATCGAAGAACCGGCCCGCCGCGGCGGCTGGGAATTCTCCAACGGGCTGGTTGAGCTATTGCTGCACGATATTGGCGCCTCCGCAGGCCAACAGCCCGAGCCGGGCGCCCTGCCGCTGCTATCTCATGCCCTGCTCGAAACCTGGAAGCGGCGGCGCGCCAACCTGATGAGCCTGCGGGCTTACGCGGAAGCCGGTGGGGTGCGTGGAGCCATCGCCCAAACCGCCGAGAGTGTCTACTTCGGCGAGCTGACTCCCGAACAGCAGGCCATCGCCCGCAACATCTTCCTGCGCCTGACCGAGCTGGGCGAAGGCACCCAGGATACCCGCCGCCGGGTGGCGATCAGCGAGCTGGTGCCGCCCGCCCCTTACGGCGACCCGCAGCAGGTCGAAGATGTGCTGGTCAAGCTGGCCGATGCCCGTTTGATCACCACCAGCGCAGGCACCGCCGAAGTGGCCCACGAAGCCCTGATCCGCGAGTGGCCTACCTTGCGCGAGTGGCTCTCCGAAGACCGCGAAGGATTGCACGTCCACCGTCACCTCACCGAGGCCGCCCAGGAATGGGAGCTGCTGGAGCGCGACCCGGGAGCGCTGTACCGCGGCTCGCGCCTGGCGCAGGCGCTGGAATGGGCGCAGGCCAATCCTCATCAGATGAATATCCAGGAGCTGGCTTTCCTGGATGCTTCCCAAGAAGACAGCCAGCGTGAAGTCAGGGAACGCGAAGAGCACAACCGGCGCGAGCTGGAGGCCGCTCAGAAGCTGGCGGCGGCCGAAATGCAGCGTGCCGAGGAGCAAGGGCTGTCGGCGGCCAGGCTGCGCCGGCGCGCCATGTATTTGACGATTGCCATGCTCGCGGCCGGCCTGCTGGCGGTGGCGGCGATCGTGCTGGCGCGATCGGCGGGTAACAATGCCCAGATTGCCCAGTCGGCCCAGGCACAGGCCGAAATCAAGAGCACCCAAGCCATCGCCCTGCAGGCTACCGCCGAAGCCGAAGCTGACCTGCGTGCCACCCAGCAAGCCATCGCCGAAGAGCAGGCCAGCCTGGCTCGCTCGCGCGAGCTGGCGGCCGCGGTCATCAATAACCTGGAGACCGATCCCGAGCTCAGCATCCTGCTGGCCCTGGAAGCGCTAAAAATAGCCGATACACCTGAAGCGCTGACCTCGCTGCGCCAGGCGATGATGGCCTATCATCCGATTGGCGAATTCCCAACCGGCAGCAGCGCGGTTCTTAACCTGGTGGTCAGCCCGTCAGGGAACCAGTTGGCCACCTTTGGGAAAGACGAGATGGTTAAGCTCTGGGCCTTGAATACGCCCGGTACTTTGACCTCCCCAGACCCATTGTTCAGCCTTTCCAGCCCTTTTCACTTTTCTCAGTCAAGAAATTTGCAACCAGAGATGCTGGCTTTCAACACGGATGGCAGCCAGCTGGCGACAGTCGCCAATCAAGGCGCCTCCAATATTTGGGATCCAATAGATGGTAAATTGCTCCACAGCTTAAACGCACAACCAGGCGGCTTTGTGCATGTCGCTTACAGCCCAGATGGAAATAGCATCATAACCAGCGATGATCAAGGAGCGGCAGTGATTTGGGATGCCCATACCGGACAGGAGCTGCTCACCTTATCCCCACCCGAATATTCCCTCATCAATCCGGTATTCGGTCCGGATGGCAAGAGTCTGATCGCATTTAGTGATTCCCGCACCATCAAGTTTTGGGACCTGCAGACTTCTCCGGTAGCAGAAATATCCTCCCTGGATATCCCTTACAACCTGGACATGGTCTATATAATTGCGGTCAGTCCAGATGGAAAATATATGGCGACCTGCGGGATGTACGAAGGCCAGGTCTTGGATTTACAAGGTCTGCAGGATAATCCGGCGCCCGAACGCATTTTTAGTTTTTATGCCATAAAAAGCCAGGAGACCTGGATTACAGAAATTAGCTTCACACCGGACGGGACCCGCTTGGTTACCTCCGATGTTACCGGCATCATCACGGTTATGGATGCTGCCACCGGCAAGGATCTACTTACTTTTAACGCCGATCCGGGAATCTACGATATTGCCGTCCACCCGGATGGGGCTCATCTGTACAGCGCCCATGTGGATGGCAGAATAAATATCATGGACCTCTCACCCACCGGCAGCTTCGGCTGGTGGTCAATATTCCCGGCAAATTCCGGCCGTTTCGCCACGGATGGCAGTACACTCAGGACAGTGGTTGAGTCAGGCCTATCCGGCCAGTTAATCACCAGGCTTTGGGAGATAGTTCCATCCGGCGTCCAGGAGGTGATCAGCACCACGCTAAATACTGGCGGTATGATTACCGCCTATCAAACCAGCCCAGACCTGTCTATGCTCGCCACAGCCGGATACGAGTTGCAGCTCAAGCTGTGGGACACCCACACAGGCCAGCTGCTGCAATCTATTCCGATCGACCAATCGGCCACCACGGATGGACATGCCGACTCCATTCACGAAATCCGATTCAGCCCTGACGGCGGCCAAATTCTAACTGCGTCCAATGACGGGGAAGCAATCGTCTGGGAAGCGGCCAGTGGGAAGGCGCGCCTTACTCTCAGCGGGCACACTGGGCCGGTGAACAGCGCCGACTTCAGCCCGGATGAGTCCCTCATCGCTACGGGCAGCTCGGACGGGACGGCGCGCCTGTGGGATGCCGCCACTGGCCAGCAGCTGCAAACCCTCAGAGGCCACCAGTACCTGGTGATGAGCGTCGTTTTTAGCCCGGATGGCAAGCGCCTGCTGACCGGTGGTGGGGATAACAACGCCAGGTTGTGGGACGTCCAAACCGGCGAAGAACTGCTCACCTTGAGCGGCCACACCGGCAAGGTCGATCAAGTGGCTTTCAGCCCGGATGACAGCCTGGTCGCCGCCGGCAGCGGAGAGGATGGCACGGTGATCGTCTGGGACGCCGCCACGGGAAAGACGCTGCTGACGGTGCCAGGGCAGGATATTCTGTTCAATCCGGATGGTTTCAGCCTGGCAGTGTTTGCGGATGATTTATCCGGGCGCGGCTATACCCTGGATACGACTCACACGGTTGCCCTGGCCCGCGCCCGCCTGCGGCGCTCGCTGACCGCCGAGGAATGCCTGCAGTATCTGCACGTGGCAATGTGCCCGCAAGAGTAAAAAATCACATCCACACACGACGACTAAAAAAGAAGGGGAGAGAACCCATGCAACACAAGCTTTCTATTTTCTTCTCGCTGATAATCGTGGTGAGCCTTTCCCTGGCAGCCTGCGCCCAGAGCTCACCGGCGCCCACCCCGCCGGCTCCAACGCCCACAACGGTCGTCGTCCAGCCAGCCACGGCTGCGCCAACGATCTCCTCACCTACGGCCACGGTGCTGCCTTCCGCAGCCCCCATCACTTTCAAGCCGAAAGATCCAACGACTTATGTCGTGCCGTCTTTTGGCATCCCCGAGATGCTAGATCCGGCTTTTTGTTACGAAGCTAGCTGCGGCCAAATCATTTTTAATACCCACGACACCTTGCTCTTTTATAACCGGGAGGACCCGAACACATTAATCCCCATGCTGGCGCTCGAAGTACCCAGCCTGGAGAACGGCGGCATCTCCGCCGATGGATTGTCGTACACCTTCAAGATCCGCCCGGGCGTCTTGTTCCATGACGGCAGCGAGTTGACTCCCTCCGATGTGGCCTATACCTTTCAGCGCGGTATTTTGCAGGGCGGCACCTGGTCACCGCAAGTCCTCCTGACCGAGCCCTTCCTGGGCGCCGGTATCCTGGATATCACCGACCTCATCACCCCCAGCCTGGCCGGCCCGGAGATCACGACGCTGAACGATGACCCGGCCAGCCTGGCCCTGGTGGACCCGGCGGTGCTTAAAGCTACCTGCCAGAAGGTTACCAACGCCATCGTGGCGGATGACCAGGCCGGCACGGTGACCATGAAGCTGGCGCAGCCCTGGGGACCTTTCCTGGCCACCTTCCCCGGTTTCTGGGGCGCCATCATATCCAAAAACTGGATCATTTCCAGCGGCGGTTGGGACGGCGACTGCCAGACCTGGCAGGACTACTATGGCAAGACTGCCGAGCAGCTCTTCGAGCAAGGTCTGGGCAGCTCCGCAAACGGCACCGGTCCCTATAAGTTGGATCACTGGACCCCTGGCGATGAGCTGGTACTGGTGGCTAACGAAGACTACTGGGTCCGGCAGCCGCTGTGGGAGGCAGGCCCGAGCGGCGCGCCCATAATCAAGAAAGTCGTCTATACGGATGGACAGGCGTCTGAAGTGGCAACACAAGGCATGCTGAAAGCCGGTGATGCTGACGAAAACCCGGTTCACATGCCGATTTTTTACCAGTTGATGGATGAGCTGGTGGGCGTCGAGTGCCAGCAAACACTCGACGACTGCCAGGAAGTGGATCCCACCAAGCCATTGAGAGTGATCCAGGGACTGGAGACCGTAAAAGAATCTGCCCTGGTATTCACCTTCAATATCAACACCGAAGGCAATGAATATATCGGCAGCGGTCAGCTTGACGGAAACGGCATCCCACCCAACTTCTTCAGCGACCCGCTGGTGCGCAAGGCTTTCGCGTATTGCTTCAACTACGAAACTTTCGTCAACGAGGCCTATCTTGGCGAGGCCACGCGTTCGATCCATGTCATGCTGCCCGGGATGCTGGGCTACAACGCCGATGCGCCATCTTACAACTACGACCCGGCCAAATGCGCCGAGCTGCTGCGGCAGTCGCGCTGGACCCATAACGCAGACGGCAGCTGGTCGCCTGACCCGGATGGGGAGGTCTCTCTGTGGGACACCGGCTTTCGCTTTACTGCCCCCTATGTCCTTGGCGAAGCCAGAAATGCTCCGGCAGCTCTGATGCTAGAGGCCGAGCTTGGTGCCATCAACGACAAGTTTATCGTCGAAGCAACAGATCTGAATGGGGACACCGAGTATGAGAATCGCCAGGCTTCAAAAAATCCGTTTTTTATTCCTAGCTGGAAAGAAGATTTCCACGACCCGCACAATTGGGTGATGCCATTCACCGCTGGTGTTTACGCCATGCGCCAAAACCTGCCAGCAGAGATCCAAGCCAGCTACTTAGAGATAAGCAACCGCGCCGTAAGCGAGAGCGACCCCGAAAAGCGAGCCGAGATCTACAAGGAATTTAACCAACTGTGGTACGACACTGCCAACACGATCACGCTGTTTGTCCCTAAAAATCGGTTTTACGTCCAACGCTGGGTGCAGGGCTGGTATTACAACCCGCTGTATCCGGGGACATATTTCTACCCGCTCTGGAAGGAGTGAGCTGCTTCCCGGGCTGTTACTCATCCACTTCAGGCAGTTTATTCTGGCAGCGATGTCCTGGACGAGAGCGCTCCAGGGTGTCGCTGCCGGCTTCGGGAAAACCGTCCACGGCTACACGCATGGATGCCGCCCGACCCGTCATCGGTGTATTCGTGGCCCATTCGTGGATGGTCGTGTCCCGCCAGATCTGCAGCTCCTTCGTCCAGGGCGAAGCTGGCGTCCTCGGAAAAATCCGTCCACGGCTACACGCATGGATGCCGCCCGACCCGTCATCGGTGTATTCGTGGCCCATTCGTGGATGGTCATGTAACAACAGCCATGCTATAATCTTTTTATGGATGCCGCAATGAAGGCGTATATTGATCGCTGGCAGGCAGTGGCAGAAATCGAGCAGATGGAGGCAGCATCAGCATCGATAGATTTTCGCTGGCAGCAGCTCAATGCCGTAGTCGGCCTAGCCATAGGATTGGGTATTCTGCAAGCTGACCCAAGTGAGCGAGAAGGGTACTTGCTATGGGGCGAGATAAAAAACAGAGCGGCCGGGAACTACCCGAAGCCATAACGCCTCTCCTCCCTTGCCGGATTCTGCCGCGTCGGGGTATTAAACACCCAGTATTCATATAAATAGGCAAACGAACAGTCTGCCCATCATCTTTCATCGGCGAAGTCCCCGAACTTGTCCCGGATTATTTCTCCCGGACGGCATAGACGCGAGATTGGCCGTCCTTAGTCGCAGAGCGAAGTCCCCTTGGGAAATCCCGGATGCACTTCTCCGGGGCAGCGCTCTCCCGCAGGACGGTCTTTGGTCTGCCGTCGGCGAGCTAGTCCCGCGGTGCACTCCCGCGGGATCAGCGGTCGTCCGTCGTCCGTCTTCGGTCTACTTAAGAAGTTGTTGCACATTTTTCCATTCGCGTTTACGATTAACCTATACCCATCCCCACCCGGAGGCCGCCATGCGTAATATTCAATCGATCAAGAGCATCGACCTGATCATCCACATCCTGGAACCGCAAGGACAGGGGCTGGTGCTTTCCCAGGCGCCCTTACCCCTGCAAGCCCACCCCGAGCTGAACGACTATTTCGGGCGCCACATCCTCAATACCCTGCACGATAGTTCCGCCCGCGCGGCGCGCTTCCGCAACATCAACCCGGAGCAGGCCTCTGGTGCCTGCCGGGAGCTGCTGCGCGAAGACACCACCCTGGTGGAAGGCTCGCAGCGCCTGGCCAAGGAGCTCTACGCCCTTATGGAGCGCGACGGGCGCATTACCGGCGGCGACCTGATCGTCTGCTTGTTCACCAGCGACGCCTACCCCTACACCCGCTTCCTGGCGATCCTCAAGGTCGACCCGGCGCAGATTTTCAGCCACAGCGTGAAGCAGGACCGCAAGGGCAATACCTACGTCAGCTTCGAGCCGCTCAAAGCCGCCTTCACCAACGAGCGCCTGCAGAAGTGCGCCGTCATCCAGCCGTTGGAGCCGCGCCACCCCGAGTTCGACATGCTGCTCATCGACCGCCAGTCGCGCATCGAATCGTCCAGCGTGGCGCGCTTCTTCAGCGAGTCCTTCCTGGACGCCCAGGAAGCACAGGATGCCCGCGCCGTTACTCAACGGGTCTCCAAGAGCCTGGTAAGCGTGCAGAACGACCTGCGCGAGCAGCTCACACCGCAAGAGAACCGCCAGCTGGAAACCGGCATCGAGAGCGCCCTGGCCTCCCGCCGGGTGAACCTGGATACCTGGGTGAAAGAGCTGCCCTTGCCCGCTGCAGCCAAGCAGCTCATCGAGCGCCGCCTGCCGCAAGACCTGCCCGAGCGTTCTTTCAGCCTGGATGCCGAGCTGGGTAAACAAATCGCCTCTGTGCGCAAGTATCGCGGCGATCACGGCCTGCGCATGGAGCTGCCCGCCGGCGAATTCCCCGACCTGGTGGTGGAAGCCGAGTACATCGAAGACGACCCTGAGAAGGGCTCGTACTACCGCATTGTGATCGAGACCAAGACCTGGAAGCGGGTGGTGTAAAAGCGACGGACGACAGACGATCCCGCGAGAAAGCATCGCGTGACTTCGCTCGCCGACCGCCCCGCGCTAAAGCAGCGCGGGATTCACGATAGGAGGCCGACGATCCAGCGAAAAGCATCGCGTGACCACACTTGCCGATCGCCCGGTGGGAAATCAGGGGTTTCGCTTGGGCGTCCACGACGGAAGACGGACGTTCCGTTATTAAGTGTGGCATCTGGGAGACACATCTCCACTCCCCAGGAACCAATTTCGCGGCTTTCGCGCCCTTTCGCGCCTTTCGTGGTCCAGAGACCATTCGCCTGCCCAGCGCGCTGCTTCTCCACTCCCCGGCAACCAATTTCGTGCCTTTCGCGCCCTTTCGTGCCTTTCGTGGTCCAGAGACCATTCGCCTGCCCAGCGCGCTGCTTCTCCACTTCCCAGGAACCCATTTCGTGCCTTTCGCGCCCTTTCGCGCCTTTCGTGGTCCAATGACTTTTTCCTCGATCCATAATCACCGAAGTGGGAATTCCAGCAGGATGTCAACCGCCTGATTATTACTAACCCCATAGAACCTTGAATCCTGAAGGGTTTTATGATAAGATTAATTTAGATATAAACAATCTACTATATCCCTTTTCTGCGCAGGAGGAATAACCAAGCAGCTAAACCCGGCAATTCCCCCAACTTCCCCTTTTCCTTCTCAGGCTCTACGCCTGAACATCTTACCCGGTTGATTCAGAATGGAGAAAATTGATGTTAAACAGAATTGCCCGCATCGTCCTGCTCGTTGCGATCCTCGTTTCCGGTTTTGCCGTCGCCCCCAGAGTACTGGCCGGCCCCGAATCCTGCGATACGCGTGTCAATAACACCTTCCAGAAGCTGCTCGAATGCATGACTCTGGAAGGGGTGCGCCAGCATCAGGCCGCCTTCCAGGCGATTGCCGATGCCAATAACGGCATCCGCACCTCCGGCACGCCCGGCTACGACGCATCGGTGGATTACGCGGTAAGCGTTTTCACCGCTGCCGGCTACAACGTCACCGTCCAGCCCTTCCAGTTCCAGACGTTCATCGTGCTCTCGCCCACCATCTTGGAGCAGGTCGCGCCGCCCCCCGCCGGCCCCATCGCCAACAGCATCCTGTCCTACTCCGGCAGCGGCGATGTGACCGCCGCGGTCAGCACTGTCAATGATATCCGTGGCTGCAACCCAGCCGATTTCGCCGGCTTCCCGGCCGGCAACATCGCCCTGATCAGCCGCGGCACCTGCTCTTTCGCCGTCAAGGCTACTAACGCATATGCAGCCGGCGCTTCCGGTGTGGTGATCTATAACAACACCACCGGCGTGCTCAACGGCACCCTGGGCAACGGCTTCACCCTGGATATCCCGGTCACCTCGGTGACCCAGGCCACCGGCCAGCAGCTGGCTGCCACCCCCGGACTGGTCATGCGCCTGAAGACCGATACCTTCCGCGGCATCGCCACATCCTACAATGTGCTGGCCGAGTCGCTGGCAGGCGACCCGAATAATGTGATCATCGCCGGCGCACACCTGGATTCGGTCAACGCCGGTCCCGGCATCAACGACAACGGCTCCGGCTCGGCCGCCATCCTCGAGACTGCCGTGCAGATGGCCAAGGTCAAGCCCCAAAATAAGGTGATGTTCGCCCTATGGGGCGCCGAAGAATCCGGCCTGGTCGGCTCGACCTTCTTTGTCAATAATCTGTCCCAGGAAGAGCAGGATAAGATCACCCTGTACCTGAACTTTGACATGATCGGCTCGCCCAACCACGTCTTCTTCATCTACGATGGCGACGATTCGGACGCGGTAGGCGCCGGCCCCGGCCCATCCGGTTCGGCCGAGATCGAAAAGACCTTCGAGCGCTACTTTAACAGCGTCGGCATACCCTTCAAAGGCACCGATTTCTCCGGCCGCTCGGATTACGGCCCCTTCATCGCCGCCAACATCCCCGCCGGCGGCCTGTTTACCGGCGCCGAGGGCGTTAAGACCGTCCCCGAGGCCGCCCTGTGGGGCGGCACCGCCGGGCTGGCGTACGACCCGTGTTACCACCTGGCCTGCGATACCTACGCCAACAACAACGACACCGCCCTGGATGTCAACTCGGACGCCGTGGCTTACGCAGTCTTGCAGTACGCCATGAGCACCGCCGATGTAAACGGCCAGCGCGGCAAGGGCAACTTCCAGCTCGATCCTCGCTTTACCGAAGACGAGCACGCCCCGGTCACCCAGTAACCGGCAGCCTGATAATGTAACCACCCCCATGTTCTCCATCGAGAGTGTGGGGGTGGTTTTCATTTCCCGCCGGCCGGTAAATCGATCAACAATCCTCAGTAATCAGATATAATCTCTCGTATAACAAACTTTCCTCCACCCAAAGGACACACCAGCATGCGAAATTTACAGCTGCAAGTACAGATGACCGTCGACGGCTTCATCGGCGGACCCA
>Ga0105097_10000574_pt1 | contig 16911 bp, 20 predicted proteins | sample PPLLak12cMay2015_FD_87035 | JGI IMG/M metagenome (GOLD analysis project Ga0105097, IMG submission 87035) | Freshwater sediment microbial communities from Prairie Pothole Lake near Jamestown, North Dakota, USA - PPLs Lake P7 Core (1) Depth... | ecosystem: Environmental > Aquatic > Freshwater >...
ATAGCTCATAAAAATGGAATTTTATTGGTAGTTGATAACACATTTTGCAGTCCTTATTTGCAGAATCCACTGGATTTAGGAGCAGATATTGTCTTTCATTCCATGACAAAATTTATAAACGGGCATGCAGATGTTGTGGCAGGTATAATTGTAACAAAGGAAAAAGTCATGTACAATCAACTTCGCAACATGATGGTCAATATGGGTTGTAATATGGATCCGCATCAGGCTTATTTGGTTTTGCGTGGTATAAAAACACTTTCTATACGTATAGATCGTGCCCAGGAAAATGCACAAAAAGTTGCTGAATTTCTTGAACAACACCCCAAAATTGCCTGGATTAAATATCCCGGTTTACAATCGCATCCGCAATTCCAGTTAGCCAAAAAACAAATGAAAGGGAGTGGCGCTATGATTAGCTTTGGATTGAAAAGTGGTTTTGAAGGGGCTAAAAAGTTAATGAATAATTTGCATTTGGCTTTACTGGCGGTTTCGCTTGGAGGAGTGGAAACACTCATCCAACACCCGGCTTCTATGACCCATTCAAAAGTTTCGTTGGCTGATAAACTAAAAGCCGGAATTTCAGATGAATTAATCCGCATCTCAATTGGTATTGAAGATGTTCAGGATATTATAAATGATTTAAAACAAGGATTAGAAACAGTTTAAAAATTAATATTATGCCACATTTAGACCATACCGGACCCAAAGGCAAAGGCCCAAAGACAGGAAGAAAACTTGGTAAATGTAAGAAAATTCAAACCGAGCAAAAAGAAATAGGAGAACTTGGAAAAGGTCAGGGAGAACGCCGTCATTCAGGCGCTGGTAAAGGAAAGGGGAAACGTATAAAATATAGTTCATAAATTTAAAAAGGAGAGATAAAAATGAAAATTGCTGTTCCTGTTACACGAAATAATCAAATCGACGACCATTTTGGGCATTGCGAATTTTATAGTGTATTCACCATATCAGAAAAAAATGAAATAACTGAGGTGAAGACCATTCCATCCGTTCAGGGTTGCGGATGCAAATCAAATATTGCACATATCTTAGCTGAAGACGGAGTAACGGTAATGTTTGCAGGTGGAATTGGAGGCGGAGCAATAAATGTTCTGAATAATGCAGGTATTGAAGTGATCAGAGGTTGTTCAGGGGATGCTTCCACCGTCATAAAGAGCTTCATCGGGGGACATATTAACGACAGTGGCGAAAGTTGCCATCAGCATGAAGGACATCATTCCGGCGGCTACAATCATCAGTGTAATCATTAGAAATGATGCATTAAGTACTTTATGTAATTGTCAATATTAAATGTTATGTAAAAGAAGCGCTTTGTTGAAGTATTGTATTGTATGCTGATTTCTTCTGCAATAAATGTAAAGATTACAAATGATATAAAAACACTCGATACGATTGAAATAACTGACTGCTTAATTAAGCGTACTCCTACTGTATCTGATAAAATTTTAAGGAGCCAATGGCTTTCAGTATCTGTAAGCAATGTTGGTGATTATCTTCGTGGTGTCCTAAATGTTAGCGGCATCCGAAAAGGTGGGGGAGTTATCGATCCTATTGTCAGAGGTTTTAAATTTAGCCAGCTTAATGCAGTTATGAATGGCGGTATTAAAATTGAGAATGGCTTTCCGAACCGAAGCGATCTTGTTTCATCACCTGCGGAAGCTGAGGATATTGACAAAATAAATGTTATAAAAGGTCCTTTTTTCTTGAATTCGGACTTGCTTTAGGGGGTAATAGATTTGCACACAGAGAGCCCCCATCCGTATCAGAAATTTGAAATCCATGCAAATGCACATATAGGCTATGAGAGCAATTGGGACGGCCAAAAGGAACATCTCTTAATATTTGATGGCAACAAAAAATATATTTAAAAGTAAATGGTGGGTACCGAAAATATGGCAATTACCAGGGTGGAAGCCAAAATGAATAGTCCGCTATTTATAAAACCTCATTCAAAAAATATAACTACGGAGCAAAAGTTGGATTCATGATAACTCCAAAGCAAAATATTCTGGCAACTTACAACGAAGTGCATGGAAGAGATGCTCTGATTCCGGCGCTCACGATTGATGAAAAAAGCGATGATACTCAAATTATGGCAATAGATTATTCGGATAGAAATTTTTCCAGTTTACCTTCCACTAAAAAATAATTATATTTAGAAATCAAATCAGTGATATTCCATGATAAATTATGAAGAATTTTTTTATTTATTTCCGGAATATGTATTTTTACAAAAAAAACGCTCAATTCGGATCAGAACATGAGGGTATTATTCAATAAAAAATTTCTGTTGCACAACGTCCATAGCGATGCCGAAGGTGCCTACAGAATAAAAGCCTTCCCGGAGCATCACGAGGACGAAGACTATAACGGTGAAGAATTCATCACCCTCGCGCATACACAACGATACAAGGATAGCATTAAAAAGACCTGTCTGGAAGGTGATGTGATCGCTGAAGTGCAATTGACAACCCAAAGTTATGACGCGGCAATGTCCGCCATCGGACTTACCATCATGGCTTCCGTGCAGGGTGATTTTGCTGTGGTGAGGCCACCCGGACATCACGCCGGGAAAGAGCGCGCTGCAGGTTTTTGCCTTTTTAATAATATTGCTATAGCTGCCCAAAAACTTGTTACCGAAGGTAAGCGGGTTATGATTTTTGATTTTGATGGTCATCATGGCGATGGAACCCAATCCATTTTTTATGATTCCGATAAAGTGTTTTACGCCTCCACCCATCAGGCTTTCGCCTATCCTTTTACCGGTTTTCCAAACGAAACCGGAGCCGGTAAAGGAGAAGGATATACGCTCAACATCCCCATGATATCAGGGAATGGTGATAAAGAATTCCTGGAGGCGTTGGAAAAGATCATCGCTGCAGGTCATAAATTTAATCCTGATGTGGTGGCTATTTCCGCCGGATTTGATGCTTATTATAAAGATCACCTCCTGGGACTAAAACTTACCCAAAAGGGTTTTTATGAATGTGGATTCAGACTCAGGCGCGCTTTTAAAAATATTTTCGCCGTATTGGAAGGTGGCTATCATGATGAAATTTTCGATTGCGTAAAATCCTTTGTTGACGGAGTGAATGTAGGTTCACGCCCCATCAAAAACAGGTTCGACCACGACATGTCAGTCGGCTGAACCACTTTTCTTATAGTCCCAGTAAAATTGCAACTCCGCTCAGGAAAACGATAACTCCTGCCATAGCATGAGAATACCTTTCGAGTTTGCCAAGGGGAAGAAAACTCATCCCGAAGGTCGTCAGTAAAACAATTCCAAGCATGGTGGCAATGGTGGTTATCGAAAATAAGAGACTAACAAGGATAACACCGGAAAGACTGCTTTGGGCTGCAGGATACATCAAAATGGGAATCAATGGTTCACACGGACCAAGAACAAAAATAGTGAATAAAATCCAGGGAGTTATGTTTTTTTTATGTTCGTGATCATGGCTGTTTGAATGGATGTGATCGTGTGTATGCATGGTTCCATCATTATGATAGTGGACATGGTGATGCGGTTTATTGATAACCGCCCTTCTGATACCCCAGATTAAATAAACAAAACCAAAAATGACAAAAGCCCATGCGGCAATGTTGCCCCTGATGCCTTCAAACATTTCAAGTTTTCCAAGGGCAACTCCAAAAGCTATCCCTAAAAAACCAAGCAAAATGGAACTTCCCACATGCCCGATTCCACATGCTATAGTAATCCATAAAGTCTTAACTATGGACCATTTTCTTGCTTTTGCCATAAAGATAAATGGCAAATAATGATCCGGTCCAATTACGGTGTGAATAAATCCAATCGAAGCTGCTGTGCCGGCTAAAAGCCAAATTTCCTGGTTCATTTTCCTATAATAATTATAAGAATTTAAAGCTTTAGTTACATATTCATCCGTGCTACTAATTTATTATTCGTGGCACAAATCTAATGTAATTTATTAAGCATAAAATAATGTACGGAAATTATGGAATCCTTTGTCATTATAAATTTGTCTATATTTGGGATTGCTTTCTCATTTTGAAAAACTTAAATTATATAAAAATTTCGTAACCTAATGATTTTGTGCACTATAAAAAATTGGAATAAGCTTTGAGATCTATTTTTATATATATTTTTGAGCATATCATAATTATACAAAATATTCATAAATTGTAGAAAATATTTTATTATTAATCACTAAATTTTAAAAAAAATGAAAAAGCAAAAAACAAATTTTTTATTCTTAATGCTTCTCATTCCGGCATTTTTTATTGGATGTCAGAAAAGCGAGTTATTTGAAAATGCTAAAATTGCAGATCAAGAACCTCAGAATGGTGCTTTAAAAAGCACAATCGTTTATTGCGGAAATCCTTATGTAGCAGACCTAGTCGATTATCAGCAAACAATTACTGCTGGAACCGTTACCTATGGAAATGACGCTACTAAGTTGTATGTAACTTACGACCTTACTGGTGAATGGTGGATACAAAATGCAGTATTATTTGTCGGACCAGCATCAGAAGCCGGAATTATTTATCCAGATGGAAGTGGTATATTTTCTCCGGCGGGCTGGGTGTCTCCCTACAGGCATAATTTTTTCCCAATGGATTTTACACAAAATCACACATTTGAAATTGACTTAGTCGGTCTTGATGAATGCTTTGTTATTGTTGCTTATGCAAATGCAAGGAATTTAACTACTAATCAAAACAAATATATTTGGGGTAAAAGTGCTTTGAAAACATTTGGATATTGGCTTGATTACTGTGTTCAAAGCTGCCCCCCTCCTCCACCCCCAACATCGTGTGAAACAGCTTATGCGTTTGGTGAACAATATGCAAATTGTTTTTTGAATATTCCTGGTGTTACTTCTAATAACTGGGGATGGTCAAACGGACCCATTGGACCTGGAAATTATTCATGGCCGATTTACGCGGGAGCAGGACAATGCAACATTGGGAATGGTGTTCATGTTGGAAATTTAGTTGTGAATTTTACACCGCCTACAGCAGTAATAACATATTCTATGATTGATGGATTTGTTTTAAATGCAACCCATTTATATGTTGGAGCTCAAATATTACCAATGAAAAAGGGAGTTTATATTACAGCCCCTGGACAATTTCCTTATCAGCATGGTACTCTAAATGGGGTAGCTTCTGATTCATTTACAATTAGCGGATTACCCGGATCTATATATATTGCAGCCCATTCTGAAGCATGCGGTAATTACTAATAATTTCATTTCTACTTAATAGAATTAAGCAGGTGTAATTGACACCTGCTTTTTTTTATTTTTGCCTTTAAATTTATTATATCCTTATGATTGGAGATATTAAAAGATATTTCCTGCTTTTATCCTTTAACGGGAAAAATTATAAAGGCTGGCAATCCCAAAAAAACGGACCCAGTGTTCAGGCAGAACTAAATAACGCGCTTTCGACCCTTTTGCAAGAAAAAATAAATGTCGTTGGATGTGGGAGAACCGATACCGGTGTTCACGCACAAAATTTTTATGCTCATTTCGATTCAGCAAAAAATTCTGTAATGGAGAACAGGATCACTTTCATTAAGAAATTGAATAGCCTTCTACCTTTGGACATTGCAGTATTTCATTTATTTCCCGTCACTGATGATGCAAATGCCCGATTTAGCGCTATCTCCAGAACCTATGAATACAGAATAACCCGTTCAAAGAATCCATTTCTAGATGATTTCACCTGGTACTATAACGGTGAACTTCAGGTTCGGTTGATGAATGAAGGTGCCAGGATTATAATGAGGTATTCTGACTTTACTTCTTTCTCAAAAATACATACGCAGGTTGCAACCAATAATTGTAAAATAATAGAAGCAATTTGGAAGGAAGAAAATGATCTTCTTGTTTTTACCATTACTGCCGACCGCTTTCTGCGTAACATGGTAAGAGCTATTGTAGGCACCTTAATGGATTTGGGAAGACAAAAACTCGGATTGGATGATCTGAAAACCATCATCGAAAGCAAAGATCGGTCTAAAGCGGGAATGTCAGTACCTGCAAAGGGTTTGTTCCTGGTCAATGTGAATTACCCTGATAGCATTTTCATTTGAATAGACTTTTATATTCAAAACTTCTTATCATAAGACTAGCCAAGATTTTTTTTGTCGTTAAAAAAATAACAACAAAACCCTTAAGTTATGTTTTAATTTATATTTTTGCTTGTTAATAAAATAACAAACGATTTAGTTTACCCATGGGAAATTTGCCTGATAAAACTGTTGAAAGGTTGAGCCAGTATAGAAGAAGTCTGAACAACCAGCTTGAAAAAGGAAAGACACATATCTTTTCGCACGAGATTGCTAACCTGCTCCATATTACGCCTGTGCAGGTGCGACGCGATATCATGCTGATCGGCTATTCGGGCACCCTGCGCAAAGGGTATGACATTAAGGAAATGGTTGAACTGATTGGCAAAATTATTGACACTGAAGAAGGCCAGAAGATTGCTGTGATTGGTTTAGGAAATCTTGGCAAAGCCTTTATTCATTATCTCCAGGAAAAAAAATCAAAGCTGGATATTGTGGCTGCCTTTGATATCAATCCGGAAAAAATCAACAAGTCCTATGCTGATGTATTTTGCTACCACTTCGACCATTTAGAAGAAATAGTCACCGCCCAGGGGATAAAAATCGGAATTATCACCACACCACCTGAAGTAGTTACTGAAATCGCCAAAAAGCTTTCAGAGGCAGGTATTAAGGGCATTCTTAATTTCACGCCGAAACCGCTAAGCGAGCAGGAAGGCGTTTACCTTGAGGAGTATGATATGATTACCTCTCTCGAAAAGGTAGCTTACTTTGTAAAACCAAAAGATTAATAGGCTCCGGCTCTCTTGCGCATAAACCATTCTGCCGAAACAAGAAGAAGCAGCAAGATGAGTACAAGCGGGAAGTTTAAAATCTCCGTATATCGTTTTTGAGTATAAATCACAGTTTTAATATCCTCTCTTTCTTTGATCATTTTCACCAGGGCATCAAGATTGTTTGGATAGACCATTTCTCCTCCCTGATTTACTGCCAGGTTAAAAAGAATATTATGATTGGCAACCGTATTGGTTTTTTCAATACTGAGTGAAGAGACTGTAAATTCTCCATTGTCGGTTAAAATTTTGTCGCCTCTGTTTACTCTTGATGAATAGGAATAAAAGTCTACCGGTAATTTTCCAACATTAAGGTAATAGGCTTTCTCGGTTTTATTAAAAACAAATGGATATTTATTTTTTTTGCTGTCGGTTATCGTGACGCTTACTTCAGGATCGTTGATTAATTCGTAATTGTCATTATAAAGTTCTGCATCCAATTCTACATCTTCATTTTCCGTAAAATTATTTTTAGTGTAAACCCTGAAGAAACTCCGGTCGACCTTAACTGAAAGGAATTGTATCGTTTTGTTTACAATTTCATTGAAGGCTTCATGATTTCCTTCTTTGGCAAAATTAATCATCCTCCATTTCCAAATGCCCGAACCTACAATAAAACCAGCCTTTGATTGCTGATTCTCATTAAATGCGAATAAGGGTTCCTCAGTTGCAACAGTACCTATTTTTTGGGAGAACAAAACATTAACCGAAGGCTGAATAATACTGTTACCGTAAGGACTGACCAATGGCGGGAAATAAGAGACCGCTTGTAAGGTGCTTTCCGATAACTTGAAAAGACTGAATTTGTCATTAAAGAAAGGCTGCGCCTCATTGTATATGATCTTATCGCCACGTATCACGATACCCGCATTACGGTTATTCAATAATTGCAGGCTGGTACTTTTAGTGACAATGTAAAGAACCGGTGTGTTTTCCGTATTCATCTTATCCAATAAATCCTTTATCTGGTTTTGGGCAGAAGGGAGCCCATGGAGAATAACAAGGTTATATTCCAATGCGGATTTATCGAAATCACCAATCATAAAATCCTCCAGCTCATAATTCTTATTCGTCTGGATTGCTTGCTTAAGGGCTGTGATATCAGGATCCGGAGACTGGGATAAAAGAAGAATTTTCTGCTTCCCATCCAAGATATCAATGAAAATATCCTGGTAATTATTTTCAAAACTAATTTCGTTTTCAATATGGGTAACCTTTACATGATATCGTTGAATGCCGGGATTAGCAGCATTTAACATAAAATTTATTGTTTCAAAATAATTATCCGAGCTAATTAAAATTGTTTTCCTGTAAAGAACGGTATCTCCTTTCGAAATTAATAACTGTGCATTTTGGTTTTTGCATTTATTCGCGTTGATGAGCACTTCAACAGGGAACTCATTTCCAAGATAAGCGATCCGGTTATAATTCACTTTTGTTAAAATTATATCCTTTTGAAAATTAGTATCTCCAAGAGCAATAGTATAAAATGGAAAATCAAACTTTTCAGATGAATACAATGGATTCATGCCACGATTAAAGATCCCGTCAGATGCGATGATCAAAGCTCCCACATTTTGATGAGAATATTTATCATTGATATCTGAAAACAATCCTGAGATATCTGTGAGGTTATCAGAAAAATCAATTACAAATTCTTTATCAACAGTTTCGCCAAAGGTATATTTGTCAACGGAATAAGAACCACCAATCTTACCCAGAAAATCATTGACCTGTGCAAGATATTCACTTTTATAGTAATTTGAATCAGCGTTGGTAATTACTGAAGAAGAATTATCCTGCGCAAAAATTATGACTGGCTTTTCGCCAAAGCTGCTGGTTGTTTTCACCAATGGATTTAACAGCAGAAATGCAAGCAATGCAATTGCTGCTGTTCTCAAAATTGCCATAATCCATTTCAGCGTTTTGGTAAATTCATTCTTTGATTCTTTGTAATAAAGTATTGCAGCATAAGCCAGGCCAAGTAAAAGGCATAAAAGAATAAACCATAAAGGATAGCCGGTAACCAGATCAATGTTCAATTTACTGAGATAATATAATTACTGACACGTAACGATTTTACAGAGAAGAAATTTTACAACACCCTGATTTAGATGTCTGCCATTATTTAATGCTTTCAAGAACAGTATATCCCTGGAGTTTGCCATTTTTATCCAATGATTCGGTCCGCACGGTTCCAACATTCTCGGCAAACCAGTCAATTCCTTTCATTTTGACCGTCATCACCGTTTTGCTTTCAATATCATACGTCATTTTAAAGCAATCGTAAGAACCGGCAGGAGTTGTAATTGTTTCCTTCCCTTCTATTTTGCGGTTGGTAATATTTATCGAAAGGCTGAACATTGAAATACCCTGGTTACTGATTCGAACCACAATATTGGCATCGGGTAAAGAGGCACCGATATCAATGCTCCCCGGGAATTGCATGGCATTATTGGATTCAATTTCAACCTGCATATCTTTATAAGCTTCCATCATTTGATCGTCGAGATAGTTTTTCATATCAAAATAAAAAACACCATCTTCACACTTCACCTCCATCTGTCCGTTTCCAATCTCCTTGCCCTTTTCATCCAGGCTTTGACTTGAAAAGATAACCTTTATTTTATTCCCATCCACCTGTTTGTCGAGAATTTTATTGATGGAAGTCCCGGTTAGCTTATCCTTGGCATTGTAACTTTTCATTGTCATTTCAGTGCCTTTCTCAACCGGAAAGAACATTTTACAATCCTGCGCTATCAGGCTGCAATTGATCAGCAGTATGATTACTGAAACTAATACTAAACTCACCTTTTTCATAATAATATTTTATTTAAAATTTTGATTAACGCAATTCTTTTCTATTTATAAAAGCCAGGAATCATTTTCCTCACCTCCACCTAAATTCAAACGAGATCGGATTCGTAAAAGATCAGGTACTCATTCCACCGCAAACACTGATGACCTGTCCGGAAACATAGGACGACAGATCGGAAGCTAAAAACAATGCCACATTGGCTACATCATCGGGTGTACCTCCTCGTTTCAGAGGTATTTGTTCTTCCCAGTTTTTTCGCACTTCTTCCGATAGCTTGGCTGTCATCTCTGTGATGATAAAACCCGGAGCGATGGCATTACAGCGAATATTGCGGCTGCCTAATTCGAGGGCTATCGACTTAGTAAAGCCAATAAGCCCGGCTTTTGATGCTGAATAGTTGGATTGTCCGGCATTGCCGTTTACACCAACCACAGAACTCATATTTATAATACAACCTGACCGTTGTTTGATGAAAAACTTCTGAGCCGCCTTGGTTAAATTGAAAGCCGATTTGAGGTTCACTTTCATAATTAAGTCCCAATCATCTTCTGACATACGAAGCAACAGATTATCGCGTGTGATTCCTGCATTGTTCACCAATATATCAATCCACCCAAAATCATTTACAATATCGTTAATCAATGTTTCGCTTCCGGCAAATGAACTTGCATCAGAGGCATATCCCTTACCTTTGACTCCAAGGGCTAAAAGCTCTTTTTCAAGCAATGCGCAGTTCTCATCATAGCGGATATCAGAAAACGCAACATGAGCGCCTTCCGAAGCAAATTTTAAGGCAATTGCCTTTCCGATACCTCTGGCTGCACCTGTTATGACAGCCGTTTTTCCATCCAATAATTTCATATGCATTTAAAGGTTAGTGATGGACAAAGATACAACTATAATTTTTTAAAGAAGAGAGTGAAAATGACTATAGTGACCTGGATGATTTTAATGATTAAAGTATCTTAACTGCTCAAATGGAATTCCCGGCTTTAGCAATTTGCCATATTTCAATCTATTTCCATCTATTTCAACTAACTCCCACTTTCCTGAAACTTATCAGAAAGCCTGAAGGAGACCTCCTGTTCAGTGAGCTCAATTTCGATGATATCAAGCGCTAAAAAGTTCGTTAAAATAATTTCGGCCTTATGGGCAGACAATCCTGCAAGCTCTTTAAATCTTGATATTGTTATGAATTTATTTTCCTCCAGGTATTCAAGCAACAGCTTTTCATTCTGACTGTAATTAATGTATGTTCCCTCCGGTTTTCCTCTCCTGATCCATGCATTCACCATTATCTTGTGGGCAAGTACGTTCTGGTCATTCACTCTTACATACGCCAGCCATTTTCCACTGACATCAAGGGCGTAATAAGGTTTCTCAATACCCGGCTTGATTGTGATCTCCAGGACTTTCTTCCCCTCAACGACCCATTCCTTTATTCTGAATTCAATTAACGGTTTGCAATATTGGTTAACCGCTTTTTCCGCCATGAACTTTTCCTCCTCCGTCCTGATTCCGGATATATTACCATTATCCATAACGCCAATCAACAATTTACCCCCATTCTTATTGGCAAAGGCAGAAAAAGTCCTGGCGATTTTCCGGGAGTCGGCAATCTCAAATTTAAAATCGAGCTGTTGATGTTCTCCCTGAATGATGAGCTTATGGATATAATGGGGTTTCATCAATGCTTAAAATCAAAAATTATCAATTGTTTGCAATTTTAACCTGAAAATTAAAATAATCTCTATAGAAATCAATCAGAACCCAAGTTTATCAATAAAATAAGGAATCATTTTTCTCCACCAGGGCCAGTCGTGGTTGACATCCTCTCCCCAGATATCCACCCACGCTGGAATGCTTTTCTGTTCAAGGATGGTTTTTAAGGTCAGCGTTTCTTCAAGCATCTCTTCTTCCCATGCACCCTTGCCTGAGCAAATAACAATTTTGCTGTCCCGTAACTTGTTCAGAATTTCCTGATCTTCAAGATTTTTAAGAAAAAGGTTAGGGGAGTTGAAATAAACGAGATCATCAACATCATCACCCACCAGCATTTTCAGGTTGTAAAAGCCGCTGATGGCGATCACCGTATCGAAAAGATCCGGATGTTTGAAAAAAAAGTTAGCAGCATGGTAAGCACCCATACTGAAGCCGGTGCAGCCTATTTTTGTATTAGCCATTCCAAAACGATTCCGGATGAATGGAATAACTTCGTATAATATGTAATTTTCATATTGATTATGACGTAATCCCCTTTGATGCGGGTGTAAACCCCGGTTCGACCACGATTCATTGTCGATGCTGTCGACTGCAATCAAATAAATCCTGCCGTCATTAATTAAACCCGAAACGGACTCCATGATGCCTTCATCCTCAGCCTGGAAAAACCTTCCGGCCTGGGTGGGGAAAATGATAAAAGGTTTCCCGGCATGTCCATAAACCTTTAGCTCCATATCCCGATCCAGATGCGGACTAAGCCATTTGTGATACGCTATGTTCATGGTTTAAGCGCTTTTCATTTTGTGAATTGCCTGCTGCACTTCGAAGATTGTATCTAAATCAGGGCTTCGCAACAGGTAACAGTAATTACCCATTGCCCTTGACAGGATATCATCCAGCCGGTCGTGAAAAACGATGATATCATGATATTTCTCTAAGATCTCCTCATGAGAATATTGGTATTTATATTTCCATTTACGGCTCACAAAGCAAACATGGTATTTCCTGGTAAAATCAACGGTCAATCGATGGTTCATAATCATAGCAGCCCATACATCGTAAACATTGATATCAGAAGCAAAATTGAACATATCCGTTGTAAATCCTCCCGGCGGCCTTATGTTCACTTCGAGGGCTACAAGCCGGCCGGTTATATGCTCACGAAAAAATTCAAAATGAAAAAACCGACCCCTCACACCGAAGGCTGTAAGGATTTTTTTACCGGCTTCCTCCAAATCTGCAGGAATATCTCTCAACGAATAATAGTACACATGGGAATCTTCATGAACCACTTCCATCACACCTTTTTCATTCTTCAGGGCGGTATAAAAAACCAGTTTGCCTGATTTATCCGCCAATCCGTCGAATGAAAAGATATCACCCCGAATAAATTCCTCGATCAGATAATCAACGGCAGGCTTGGTAAGAAAAAAATCCTTCAAACCGTTATCATCTTCGATTTTGTATGTATTGGCAGCCCCAACTCCTGAATCGGGCTTGGCAATGAGAGGATAACTCACTTTATTTGCAAAACTGCAGGCCTTTTCAAATGTTTCGGACAGGATTCCCCTGGCGACATTCAGTCCGGCGTTCTGAAATACCTTTTTCATTTCCGACTTCTTCCTGATCCTGCTCATATCTTCGGGTTTCAGTCCTTCGATATTGAATTCCTTGCGGAGCCTTGCTTCCGTTTCAAGCCAGTACTCATTGTGTGAGTCGATCCCATCTATTTTGCCGAACTTGTGGATAAAATAATCCATGGCGCCTAAAAGCTGGTCGTTATTGTGCAAATTATCAACCCGGTAATATTCAGTGAGGGCATCCTTAAGCTCAGGATGAAGATGGTCGTAAGGCGCATCACCAATCCCGAGCACATTCACCCCATAATTCTTTAGCGATACGCTAAACCGAAAATAATTAGGCGGAAAGTATGGAGAAAAACAAATGTAGTTCATCACAAAGTATTCCTGGTAAGTTCTTGTATTTTTTTGAAGGGGCAAAAATAGGAAATCCTTTGGAAGGCTAAAGATTCAATCTCTCTGGTTTTTCCAGCTTTATTTTCATACCGGGCAATGCTTAAACTCCTGTCTTTGCTGGAAGACTCGGGTTAATTTACGTATCCATCTTATATAAAATGATTTCCCTCACATCATGTCAATGCTTTAAATCAGAATTAATATTATTTTTGCTCTCAATTCACCTATTTACAAACATAAAATATTTTAACATGAAAAAAACAATTTTCCTTATTTCGTTTGTAGCTATTGCAATGGTTTCAATGGCACAAAAGGGTTCATGGTATGCAGGCGGAACGGTTGGTTATGCTATCTCATCCGAAAAATATGAAGACGATGAAGCAGCTAAACAGACCACAATCTCCTGGAATGTTAATCCGGAATTTGGCACCTTTATTACCAACACACTCCAGATTGGATTTGTTGGCGGGGTTAGCGGGTATGTCAATAAAGATGATGATGATAAAGATTATACGTCCATTTCAATAAGTCCGACCGTATATCTGGGTAATTTTTACAAGTTCACTGATAATCTCAGTGGCTTTGCACGTATCTATGTTAATTACATTAACGGGAAAGATATAGATTACATTTATACCCCGGATGAGACACTTGAGGAACAAGAAACACACATGGGCTTCGGGTCGAGATTGGGAATAGGTATTGCCTATGCTCTTTCTCCGCGTTTCACTGTGCTTGGGCAGTATGGTTTAGTTGGCTTTAGCACTGTAGCTTATAAAGATGACAATGGTGATAAAACAAAAACCGATTTCGATTTCGATTTTGGAGTCAACACAGTAGGTTCCGGTACGGCTTTTAACGTTGGGATTTACTACACCTTTGCAAAAGGAAAATAAGCGTAAGCGCTGAACGGCGTTAGTTTTTTAAAAATCACCTTCCCTTAAACAGAATGAGGAAAGGTGATTTTTTTTATGTAAGGCAAACAGGTTGTGATGATTATACATGAACTTTGACATAACAACTGCTTAAATTTGACATAAATAGAATCCTATTCTCAAAATATTTTCTAATTTTACCCTAAACTTTAAAATTTGATAATATGAATACAAATCTAAGAACCGTTGCACTTTCTGTATTGTGCATTATCATGATTCAAAATGTTTCTGCACAGACCATACTTGCCGGGGTTAAATCAAATGATAAATGGGGATTTATCAACCAGTCAGGAGAATGGGTGATCCAGCCTCAATTTGATAATGTTGAATCGTTTGCCGAAGGACTTGCAGGCGCTAAAACAGGAAAGGACTGGGGATACATTGATCAAACCGGAACCTGGGTCATCCGGCCGGAATATAAACGTGCCGAAGATTTCGATGAAGGATTGGCACGGGTTATCATGCGCCTGGAAGATGATAATAAATGGGTATTCATCGGTAAAGATGGCAAGCAGGCTTTTCTTCAGCAGTTCGAGAATACACAAAACTTCAGTGAAGGATTGGCAGCTGTGCGTACCGGTAAGTTATGGGGGTACATCGATAAAACCGGCAAGTTTGTGATCCCTGAAAAATTTGAACATGCCGAAATGTTTATGGATGGAATGGCCCGGGTTAAACTGGGTGAGACCTATGGTTTTATTAATCCTAACGGTGAATGGATTCTTGAAACCAGTTTCGAAAACCTCAGGGATATGAAAGAAGGACTTGCTCCAGCTAAAGGAGAGGATGGCTGGGGACTTATCGATATGAAAGGCAGAGTTGTCGTTCCCCTCGAAAATGACCACGTACAACCATTCAGTGATGGATTGGCCAGGGTGAAGAATAAGGATAAATGGGGATTCTACGATCCTTCAGGAAAGCGGGTGATTGAATACCAGTTTGATAATGCACGGGATTTCACTGAAGGCATGGCCGCTGTGGAGTTAAAAGATAAATGGGGCTTTATTGACAAGTCAGGTACAATGGTTGTTAAACCTCAGTTTGAGAATGCAGAATGGTTTGCCAATGGATTGGTAGCCGTTAAAGTTGGCGATAAATGGGGGTTTATCGATAAATCAGGCAATATGGTTATAAAGCCGCAGTTTGATGATGCCTGGCATTTCGTACTGATAAAATAAGATAGTTCTACCTGGCAGCAATCCTGCAAGCTCGCTGGCAGGGCTGGATGATTTATCCGCTGCAGGCCTGACTGGCGCCTGTTGATGTTAATATATATCCTTTAAGCGTGGACCTGCCTTGCCGGCAGGCAGGCGCTTAAAGCAGAGGGTAAGGTAATTATTTGCGCTCGCAATTCCAGTCCTGACCTAACTGGCTGCCCTGGCTTTTAAGCTCGTCCTCAAAGTCATTAACCTGCTTGTTGGTTCCGCAATAATCGCTCGAGACGTTTGTGTGCGATTCGATGCATTCAGTGCATACCTTGCAACTGCCTAACATTACCACGACTGCAATGGCTGCAGCAGTCCATAAAATCATTTTTTTCATAACATTAATTTTTAATTCATGATAGTTATCATTCCTTTCTCCTTTAAACCCTCGTAAGCAAGGGGTTCATATTTAACATTAATTAATCCACTCAACTGCAAGTTTAAATTTCAAGTCAGAACCGGAAGTATCAAATTCTAATTCGGTTAGATAATCTGATCCGTCATCGGGTGCGAATAAATCCATCGAAAAGTAATAAGCTCCCATGTAAGCAAAGCTTGATACATCATCATAATCGTAGAACCTGGTAACATAAACTGTAGTTAAACTTGTAAATGTATAAGGGAATCCCACGGTATAGGTGGACGGAAGGTTCGCCGGAAGAAGATCATTTTTAACTTCACTTGCGAAAAAGATTGTGCCGATGTAGTTGGTAACAGTGAAAAAAACATCAGCCGGGCTATCCGCATCCCAGCCGGTGGTATCATTTGTTTCGGGGTATCCGGTTAACGTTAATTGGGTCATTTTAAGTTGTGTTGGCCTCGGCAAAATGGTAATCGTTTTGGTTCTTACATTTTGCAATGACCCGTTTTTAGCAATCAGTGAAATGGTATAGGTGCCCTCCTCCTGGTAAACATGGCTGGGGCTGGTAATTGTGGATGCAATACCATCGCCAAAATCCCATTCGTACGCCGTTGCATCGGTGGATGTATTGGTTAGTATTACTTTATGAGGGGCCGGTTTATCGCCGCCTGTGATGGTAAAATTGGCGACAGGGTTATTAACCGTATCGGAATCATCGTCTTTGCCGCACATCGAAAAGATGAAACCCAAAGAAAAGACGATTAAAATACGACTAACATACTTTTTCATACCATTTAAACTCTCCGTTTATGAATATCTGAGTTCTCTTATTATTCCCCTAATCCAGGTTACGCTCCATCACCTTTAAGCTTCCATCGACAGATGCTTTAATTTCCTGCCACAAGTTACAAACTTGAAGCAATGACCGAGGGCACCAGTCCTGCTTACGCACCGGCCGGGCTGGAAGACTGGCGCCAGTTGA
>Ga0105097_10000575_pt1 | contig 16910 bp, 1 predicted proteins | sample PPLLak12cMay2015_FD_87035 | JGI IMG/M metagenome (GOLD analysis project Ga0105097, IMG submission 87035) | Freshwater sediment microbial communities from Prairie Pothole Lake near Jamestown, North Dakota, USA - PPLs Lake P7 Core (1) Depth... | ecosystem: Environmental > Aquatic > Freshwater >...
GTACGCTGCTTGAGCACATCCACTTCGCGCTGCGCCAGGCCCATCTGGATCAGGAACATGAAGAAGCCGTCCGGCTCCTCGGGTCTCAGGGTGGGCATGTGGGCCACCCTGATTTTGATCCCCAGTCCGATAAGCCGAGTAGCTGCCTGTAATCCTTCGACGGTGTCACGCCCGAAGCGGTCTGCCCGGTACAGCCCCAGATGCGAGAACTTGCCCGCCTCCGCATCCGTCAGCATCTGCTGGTAATCTTTGCGGTTGGGGCTCATGCCGGTCAGGGTGTCCTTGTACTCGCACTTGAACTGCATGCCGGACGGAATTAATAGATGCTCTTCAATGCGCTGCCGCTGCATAGCAAACGAGCGCTCGGGGGTCTGTTTGTCCTCGTCGCTTACTCGCAAATAAGTTGCCCAACCGGGGGAATTAATGCGTTCGTTCAAGACAGCCACTCCTGAGGAAAAGTTTCCTCAGAATGCTACGTGAATCCGGCTTGCGCGTCAAGTGACACTCGTGTTACCTATCACCTCCTACCGAGCATAATCCAGGTAAAGTCCCCAGCGGAACGGAGACTGCACGTTGGAGTAATCGTTTGGAAATCGAGGAATGATTGATTGGACAGGTTTCCCATTCCTTGGAACTATCCCCAAGATTAGATTTGACCAAATCAGGTCGATTCAATGTTTCTTTTAATTAAATTTGCGCGATACTAATATTATTCCTGTATTAAAAGTATTTAATAAATAATTCCCTGATTATCGGTAGCTGGAGAGCGAAATCGTCGTTCGTCTTCTCTATAGGAGTAGTACTCCTATAGCTCCAGGAGGAGCATCATGAGTAGGATTGATCTGTCCAGAAATCGTTATTGGGCGGCTGCTATTGTCATGGCAGCCGCTGTATTTTTAATCATTGGGAGCTTTTCTTTGTCATCCTGGATTACCAAAGCAGGGCAAGCTGCCCAACTCGACCCCAGGCAGGCGGTAGAGCAAGCCTGGCAACGCGCCCGCCAGCTGGGCAGTTACCGTTTCACTACCAATTTGGAGGCCGAGATCTCGGCAACCGGCCAGCCTGTACCTGAAAACAGTGCTCGCTATGAGCGGCTGTATCTGGAAGGCCAGGTGAACTTGCCGGCTCAGAAAATAGAACTGACCATCTGGGAAAGAGGCGGCATAGCCTTTAACACGCGCCAGGGCATCCAGGTTCGTATCGAGGGGGGGGAAGCCTATGGCCGGGTAGGGAGTGGTGACTGGCAGGAGATGGAGTTCGCCACCGATTCTTTCGCCCCAAGCCAGGATCCGATGGCCTTCCTGGCCGGGGCCAGGGATATCCACCTCCTGGGACCTGGCACAGCTGAAATCCCTACATCCGAGGGGATGATCCGGGCTTCGTACACCCGCTACGGTTTTACCGTGGATGGTCTGGAATTCGCCAGGAACATGCACTCCCAACTGGAGCGGCAAATGTTACGGGCAGGCGATCTGCCGCCTGGGGCGACTCTGGATGTGACCGAGGCATACCGCGATCTAAGCGGCCAGGGCGAAATCTGGATTGATGCGGCTGGCCTGCCGCTGCGCTTGATGGTTGATCTGGAGTACCCGGAGCAGTATGGCGAGCAGTCTCTGTCACACATTAAGAGCGACTTTTTCGGGTTTCCCGACCAGGGAGCGACAGTCAGCTCGGTTTTCAACCAATCGCTGAACTGGGCCAGGCGAACCTTGAATCTGCCGGGATCAGGCGAAGGATGGGCTGATTTTGGCCTTCATGCAGTCATGGTCATCGGATGCCTTGCATTGGTTCTCATCCTGGTTGGGCGCTCGCGTTCGCGTGCGATCTATCTCACCTTAGCGGTAATCATCATTGTATCCATACTGGTGTCGCCGATCTGGGAGAGCCAGAAGGGGCTGGCTTTTACCGAGAAAATCCAGGCTCAACGCCAGGAGGCAGAAGTACAACAAGCCGCAGCCCGACTCAAACAGGAGCAGCTCGAGTCACGGAACACAACGGACTGGGATCCACGACAGGATCCGTTGGCGGAGAGCACAGCCGTTCAACAGCAGGTAGAAATACCGGCTACTCTCGCTCAGCCCTTGCTGACCACCGGTGGAGAGCAGGTAGCCTCGAGCCTGGGAGAAGAAACCCCACCCGATCCTAACAGCGACTCGGATGGAGATCAGCTGACTTACCAGGAGGAGCTGCGCCTGGGCACCGACCCGTTACTGCTGAACAGCGACCTGGACGCGTTGGGCGACGGGTTGGAGGTTAAAGGATTTCTCTTCAATGGCACCAGATACTTTACCGATCCTTTTTCCTCCGATACGATGGGTGATGGCCTGGTGGACACCCTGGAGTGCTGGACCACACTACCCGTTACCCTGCCCACCAATGACATCGGGTGCAACCAGGACAGCGACGATGACGGTGTGCTGGATATTTTTGAGGCTGACAACGATAATGATGGCGTTGACGATGAAGTGGACCTTTCACCATTCTCCAAGGCAACTGGATTTTCAGGTGACAATCCATTCCAGCTGGTAATCGATAACCTTGAGCAAAAGTCCGTGCTGGTCGACTTGCAGATCCGCCCGACGAATCCGGAGCACCTGGCCTATACCCTCAGTGTGCTGGACTGGCCGACGGGTGATACCCAGGGTCAGGTGCAGCGCGTGCTGAGCAATACCTTTGCCACCGCCGTGGACATGCCAATGACTCAAGAGGAGATCGAGACCGACCCGCGCGCTCAGTATGGCGACATGCGCCTGATCCCGATACTTGAGATTCGCGTGCCGTACATGGCAGGACATACTCGCAACCTGCCAGTCAAGCCGGATTTCTCGGGTACATTGGATCGTACGACTCCGCTGGATGAGTGGCTCGATACGGGTAAGCTCGAAATGTACGGCATGTACGCACACTATCTGGATGAACAAGGGACACTGGGCATTTATGTGCCCTTGAATCTGGTGGAAGACAGTTTAGGCGCCAGCGACGTCGCCTTTCAGGCTCACTTTTACTACGAGCCGCAGGCAAATAGTAACTGGGGCAATGCCCAACAGATTCGGGTGATCTGGTGGGTTCAGGTGCTGACCGATCAGTGTGTGAGCAGCGTTTATGACGAGAACACGGATGGGGAATTCGAGGCATGGTGCGCCAGGCCGGAGAACCGTATCGAAACCTCGCAGGTAATCCACACCTACCCGGAGCAGTGGAGCTTGACCGGGTTGTCCATCCGTGAAGACTACGGCCTGGAGGCGGCGGTCGCCTTTGAAGACCCGGATACCGATACCAATGTCAACGACGACGACCGGTTGTGGAAGCTGGCCAATGGGCTAGACGGGGCTTTCCTGTCAGCACGCGATCTGGAACCCCTGGATGGCATCCGAGATATCACTGTGGATGAGATCGAACGCCGCTTTGACAACCGGTCCAACGCCGGCAATGGCATCCCCGATGGCGATGCCCGGTTGTGGAATATCCCGAAGGATTCGCTCCAGGTATGGAACCAGGATTTGCCTCACGCGGATTACATGATCACCCTGGTGACGACCACCACCATGCAGATCCTGGATCAAAAGTTCCTGCTGCCGGCCGGCTGCCAGGCTGGCTGTACTTCGAGAGCGGTCGCGCCGACGCTGCTGACCGCTACCGAAGCGCACGCACGCACTGCCAACCTGGATTTTGGTGGCACGACCATGTACATGCAGGGTAATCAACTTACTGTTGACATGGACCCGGCCAGCGTCTCACTCGACACATATGCCACGGTTAGCTGGGTGCCTTACCGTTATGGCGCTGATGGCTGGGAGGTCTACCCTCTCGACCAGTACCTGGATTTGCTTGACACACGTCTCGATAACTACTTGCCCCGGGATCCTCTGGATCCGGAAAGCGTTGCGCAGGTGCCTGGTCAAAAGGTGATGGTTTTCAGTTACTACCTGGGGCTTGCCCAGGGGACTTCAACGATCGTACAGTCTGGGCCAACAGTTACTTCTACCGAGGGGACAGATGTAGACATCCACCTTACTATTGAGAACGGAGTGGAAGCGTTTTACCGGACGATTGAAGATATTACGACCATACTAGAGGTTTACCATGGGGGTCTATTGCATAAACTGACCTCTAAAGAAGTGGAGGAAAAAAATTGGGAAGACATTTATGAAAACGTTAGGAGGAAGAAGGGACCCCTCGATTATCCTGAAAGCCATAAAATTGGTGAAAACAAGTATTCGAAATTAGAGCGCACCTTTGCTGGTTTAAAAATTGCTGCCCTGGCATTTATGGCGTTGGTAGCAATCACCTGTGCTGCTCTCGCCTGGATAGAGGAAGTGGATTTGTCGACTTTGACCTACATACAGGCTGGGCTGATGGCTTTCGGTAGCACGGTGCTCCTGTCATTATCTGTGGGTCAGTTGATAAGAGCCAAGTTAGGGGGCACCGGCATCTGGAAAACGATTTCCAACGCCTTTCATGAGTTTAAATTCAAAAGCAAGGGGGTCGTACTGGCTACCATTGCGGCTGTGGTGGATATCCTGGCTAAGATTGGTCTTTTTATTTACGAGTGGGTCTCCGGGGAGGTTGAGCTTGGCAGTGTTGAGTGGTGGGCGATGTTTGCAGCATTAATGACGTCCATCATCGTGACCGTAATCCTGTTTGCAATTTATATGATACCGGTGATCGGCGAGATTGTCTATGCCGTCATCACGGCGATTAATGCAGTTTTGGAGATCGTATGCACGGCGCTCGGAAAAGAATTCGAAGAGAGCAAGGCGGGCATCATCTGTAGTGGCATCAACGGTATGCTGTCTGAGCTGGTTTACCGGGATATTTCGAGCCAGGAATCAGTTAGCGACCCTGAATATGAAGGAGGGCTTGAGCAAGCTTCGCGTGAGCGTACTCCTCAACCCGCTCAGGGATTTCAGGCAGGCATTTCCAGCGACCTCGAACATGAAGGGGGGCTTCAGCAATCTATGCCTGAGCTTACTCTGGACGATCCCAATCAGGGATTTCAGGTAGGCAATTCCCTGGCTTACTCTTTCACGGTGACCAATACGATCCGTGCGAAATCGGAAGATGACCTGGATAACTGGAAGGCCAGGCAATGGAGCCATCAATTCAACGAACAAAACCTTGAAAAGTCGGCCTATAAATTTCTGCTCACCCGGCAGGAGACGGACGCCCACGACGACCTGTATCTGGGCATAGATACGGACTGGCTGTCGCTCGGCACCCAGGGCGGCGTGCCTTATATTCAGATTGAGCGCCCACTCGCCTCTCAACAGCACTTCCCGCTCAACACCCCTGGCATCAACCAGTCGGTCGCCACCTATTACAACGAGGGCTATGACGTTCCGATTCAGCAGTGCTGGGGCTGGCACTCGCCTCCTATCTCTTGGTGTAGTATCAAGGATGTAGCCGATTCTGGGCATTCCGAGATTGGACAGTACTTCCTGTACGATGTGTTTCCGGCCGACCTGGATGGCTTTCATGCGCTGCAAGCTGTCAGCGGGGGTTATCGCCTGGCGTGGGGCGGTACATCGATGCCCTTCCCGGTATTGAAAGACGCCGACGGGGATGGGATGGTGGCTGGCTCGGACCCAGGGGATGCAAGCTGGGATTTTGATGGCGATGGATTGTCGGATACTTTCGAAATGCAAATCGGGACAAATCCTCGCAGCCAGGATAGCGATAATGACACGGTGCTCGATCGTAACGAGCTATTGAAAGGGTCTGATCCCACCAATCCTGACAGTGACCACGATGGCCTGTCAGATCAGCTCGAGCTGGCTGGATGGGATTTCGTCTATGGCTGGGTGGATGAACATACTCCTAAAATCACCCGGGTGACCTCCGACCCAACCATATACGACAGTGATTTCGACGGACTGAGCGACCATAAGGAGTGGCTGTATGGCTGGAATCCGCAGGCTGTATCCGAAGGGGAGGTGCTCACCTTCAATTCTGACCTGACAGAAAAAGATGCCGGCGGTCAGTATTCCACAAGCGACAATGTGGTCAAATTCGGAGATCAACTTCGGTACGAAGCCGATGTCAAGAATGGACTGGATCTGCGCTACATGCGCGGCTTGCTCAGCGCCGAATACCCTGCCGGCTCGCTGAGCGGCAGCGTCGCCCCCAAAACCTTCGTGCTGGGGCCGTACGAGCCGGCCAACATCTCGGGTGACTTGACGGTAAGCTCTTCATCCTCGGGACCACTCAACTTGACCCAGATCGCCGGAGCTGAGTTGTACCAGGCAAACCAGTCGTCCAATTACCTCGCTTTACTGCTCCATTTGGAAGAGCCGGCCGGCGCAACGGTCTTCCTGGATGAATCCGGTGGGGTGAAACCGAATAACGGCACCTGCCTGGTAGGATCTTGCCCTGATCAGAGAGTTACGGGTATTGTAGGACAAGCGGTAAAGTTTACTGCGCTTGGTCAACGAATCGATTCCACGACAGTGGATATTTCTCAGGGTTCGTTTTCGGCTATGCTCTGGATGAAAACCCCCTCTTCGTTTGTCACCCTGCTGAATATTAGTACTGGAAACGTCTTGCTGTGGATAACTTCCTCTGGGCAGGTTGAGGCCGATGTCAACTGCAGAAATGGAACCGCGGTAGCCACTTCGACAGCATCGGTCAATGATGACCTGTGGCACCACCTTGCGGTTACTTTTGATGAGTCAACCGCGACCGGCACGCTCTCGATCTACGTGGACGGAAACCTGGAGGCGAATAAAGTAAGTGGCTTAAGAACCCCTGGGTTAGCCGGCTTGACCATTGGAAGGTCTTACACGGGGGACCTGGACGAAATAGCAGTCTATAGCAGGGCGTTGACCGCGGCAGAGATTCAAGACGCTATTTTGAAATCCAGGGCCGGTTTGGATGCCCACCTGGACGAGCCCGCCAACACCATGACGTTTGTGGATACCAGTGGGCAGAACAGGGGCTCCTGTACCAGCGGTCACTGCCCTAAGATGGAGGTTCCCGGCATGAACCGCACGGCGGCCGAATTTGATGGGCTGGACGATTACATCCAATTCCCCCACACCCCGAGCCTGGATTTCCCGGACAACCAGGACTTTACCGTCGTGCTGTGGGTGAAGCCAGGCGCTCCGGTGGATACGACCCTCATTAAAACGGGTCAGGACAGCGCGCAAATACCCTTCCAAATCTCCTACAGTGAGAGCACGCACTCGATTCGGGCGAAGCGCCAAGATAACGATCTTCATATCCCGGCCATTAACGCCAGCGTGCCGATAAACGACGGACAGTTCCACCATGTCGCATACGTCAAGCAGGGTGGGATGCTCCACCTATATATCGATGGAGTGGAGCAGGGATCCACTTCTGATACAACGTATGGCATCACGAGCGATAGCAATCCTTTGTATATCGGCAAAGGAGGATATTTAGAACAATATTTCGGTGGCCGGATCGATGGGGTCCGGGTATACCGGCGCGCCCTTTCTCAAGTGGAAATTCAAGAACTCCAGGTGAGCGACCTGGTGCCTTTGGATCTCCATTTTGACGATCCACCGGGCACCTATCAGTTCCAGGACGCTAACGGGCAGCCGCCGGCCAGCTGCTTGCCTAGCCTGGCCGACTGCCCAACCAGTGGTGTGCCAGGACGATGGAACCTGGCCGCAGAGTTCAACGGCAGCTATGATTCCCTTGACGCCGGCGTTGCGCCATCGGTCATCGGCACGAATCCCTTATCTCTGGCGGCCTGGGTGCGCACCACGTCGGCGACATACCAGGTAATCGTCAATCAACGCAGCCGGACGGTCTACACTGGCGAGTACATGTTTGGGCTCAGAAACACGGGAAAGGTTTATTGGTCCACCTATGGGAATAGCGGCGCAGCTGGTTTTAATCTTATATCAGCCAAGGCCGTGAATGACGGTAAATGGCACCACGTAGCAGCAGTTCGAGACGTAAGCGGCTCGGCTTTTATTTACATCGATGGTGTTTTGGATGCCAGCCAGCTCAATAATGACCCAACCAAGATCGCTCCCCTCGTGGAAAATAAGGTCTACATAGGAGCCGACATCCGTGACCACACGCAATATTTTAATGGAGCAATCGACGAGCTGCAAATCTGGCGCTCTGCTCTGTCGGCCGCAGAAGTCGGGGAACTCGTTGGATTGGGGCCGAGATTTCAGCTGCACCTGGAGGAGGCGAATGGGGCAAACAGCTTTGCAGACGATACAGAACAGGGCTATAACGCTACCTGTTCAGGCACCTCCTGCCCGAAAGCCGGCGTGAACGGCCAGGTGGGCCTGGCGGCTGAGTTCGATGGGCTGGATGACGGGCTGAAAATGAATTTTGACCTGATTAACCATGAAGGAACGGTCATGCTATGGGTCCGTACCAATAGTTCCACGAACCTACCCCAGGCGCTGCTTGCTTCCCTTGGGGATGATATCAAGTTGTATCGAGAGAACGGAACCTGGAAACTACGGATGGGTTTAGGCGTGGTGCTGGCACCGGCAGACGCCAGGGTAAGGCCCGATGAATGGCAGCACCTGGCGATCGTGATCTCTCCGGTTGGAGCAGGCACCACAGGCCAGTTATACCTGGATGGCGCACCCGTGTCCGATGTATCCCTTGACTTTAATTATGCATTGAGACACGCCACGATCGGCTACGACCCTAATTTGAATGATCAACATTTCGATGGCCGCATGGATGAAGTGACTGCCTACAACCGGGCGTTATCCCAGGGAGAAATTAAGGCAATTTTCGATTACCAGGCCGGCTGGGTGCAACAAATACAGCGCACCGGCCTAACAATAGACAATGATCCGCCTACTGTGCAAATAACCCTTCCAGGCAATGTGGTCACCAACGAATCGATGCAACTTCGTATCGAGACTGCTGACACCACCACTTCAGTCAAGTCAGTCTTGTGGCGGGTCAATGGGGGAGTATGGAATGACGCCCCAGCCTGCCAGGGAGCTGATTCTGCCGCTGCCTGGTGCCCGACATTTGCACCGAGCGGGCCTGGATCTTATACCATCGAAGCACAGGCCACCGACCTGGCAGGCAACAGCTCAGCGATCGCTTCGGCTACGCTGCAGGTGGATAGCAGCGCGCCAACGGCAACTCTGGCACAGGAAGGTGCGCTGGTGCAGCTCCAGGCAGATCCAACTGTTCCTTACAGTTGGATCGCGGCATTATCAGGCACAGTCAGCGATAGTAGCCCCAGCAGCGGTGTAGCTGCAGTGCGCGTCGCGCTGATCGATCCGCAGGGAGTACCCATGGCCGGTGACAGTCAGTCGGCAACGATCAGCGGTGGAAGCTGGAGCATCAACTACCTGCTAACCGAGCCGCTGATGTCAGGAAAATACACCGTTCAATTGGAAACCGAGGATAAGGTCGGCAACCATCGTGCGGATCGCTTGCACAGCATTCAGTTGGACCGAACTGTGCCGGAAGTGGGCTTCGATGGGCCGCCGCCCGGCGGCGCATTAGCCCTATGGCGATTTGAAGAAGCAGCCGGGGCAGTCAGCTTCGCCGATAGCTCCGGCCTGGGCAACCAGGCGGTCTGCGACCTTTCCTGTCCCCTGGCAGGCACAACCGGCAAATATGGCGCTGCAATTCAGCTTTCCGGCGGACAGTCGTTGAAAACAAGCCGGGCATTGGCAGTTCGAGAGAGCGGCTTTGCCCTGTCGGCCTGGTTCCAGACCAACGCCGCAGCCCAGCAAACCCTGTTTGCCGTCACGGATGACACTGGCGCCAAAGTGATGACTGTCAAGCTGGATTCAGCCGGCAAAGTGCTCTACGGCTTCTCGCCACCCGGAGCTTTGGAAACAAGTATCCAGACGAAAAAGGCATACAACGAAAATGCCTGGCATCATTTGTCAGCCGCGTGGCAGCCGGGGCAGGTGCAGCTCTTCATCGATGGCCAGCTCTTGCGCACCATCGACCAGCTGGCAGGTTCATTGCCACCTTCGATTAATGTTGTGGTCGGACACGATGGCGGCACGGAGCCCTTCACCGGCAAGGTAGACGAAGTAGCCGTCCACGGGGTCCACCTGACGCCTGCGGAGGTGCGCAGCCTGGCATTCACCAACCCAACAATGCTGCAGATCCAGGTGGCGCTACATGGAACTATCAGCGAGCTTGAAACTGTGCCGGATGCCATGCAGACCCTGCACTTTGAGGAAATGGTCAGCCCATTTATTGACAGCTCTGACTATGACAACGACGCCACCTGCGCTGACGCCGAATGTCCAACGGTGGATATCAGCGGCCCATACGGCGTCTCGCGCCGTTTCGATGGGATTGATGATGGCCTTACCATCCAATCTACTTCTCTTAATACCCTGACCAATTCCCTGACTGTGATGGCCTGGATCAAACCTGAGAAAATTTCCGGTGTGCAGAGGGTGCTTGGGATTGCCCAATGCAGCGCAGGCGGCGGCCTGGGCTTCGGCCTCAGTGGCAGCGGGTTGATTTTCACCACTTACGGGGTTAAGGATTATTATTCAAGCGGTGTGGGCCTGGCTCTTAACCAGTGGCAGCATATCGCCGCAGTGATGAGCGCAGATAACAGCGTCACTTTCTACGTGAACGGCACCGAACAGCAGACTATCAGTGGGGTAAATCCTGCAAAAATATGCCTGGGCGATTTCCAGATCGGCCGTTCGATCTCTGCTTATGGTTCTCCTGGGCAATGGTTCATGGGATCCATCGATGAATTCCAGGTTTTCAGCCGCTCTCTGACTGGAAATGAAATCCAGGCGATGGCACGAAAGCAGCTTGCGGGCATAAAATCGCTCGAAGTGGCCTACATCTCCGATCTGGGCGGTTCCACACGCTACAATTCGCAGATCCTGCCCGGCACGCAGCTCTACCTGCCCTTTGACGACACGGAAGATGCCCAGGACAACCTGACTTTCCTGGATATCTCCGGCCAGGGTTTCAGTGGAAGCTGCACCCAGCCGAACTGCCCTGCGGTAGGAATCACCGGCCACGCCGGCAGCGCGGCCATGTTTGATGGCACCGATACAGTAACCGTCAAGCCTGGCTCAGGCTCAACCAATTCCCTCACCATCTCTGCCTGGATCTACCCGGTCGGCTCGACCGCTTATCGCGGTACGTTTATTGTCAGGCGCAATCACTGGTCGGTCAACTGCCTCTCGGATGGGACGATCCGCATGTGGTTCCGCGATACTGCCCTCGGCAATGGATACGTCTACCCGGGTTACAAGGCTCCTCTCAACCAGTGGACGCACCTGGTGGTGGTGTACGATGGTGGGGTTTTTCGGACTTACGCCAACGGTAAACCGGTGGGCAGCCCCATCACCACCACCGGCAGCATCTATAACAACGATTGGCTCTATCTCGGTGGCTGGCCCGGCGTCAGCGAATACTTCGGAGGCGGCCTGGATGAAGTGCAAGTCATCACGGATGCGCTCACCGACGCGGAGGTCGAAACGCTATACCTGGGTACCGAGCCGGTGGTGCACCTCCCCCTGGATGAGACCTGGGTGGTCACCAGCACCGTCATCGCCGATAAGTCGGGTTGGAAGCACAACGGGACACTCAGCCCGGGAGTCGATGATGCAAACAAAAAGGCAGCCGAAGGCGTGGTGGGGGAGAGCGCGATCCAACTGGATGGCATGAATGACTATGTAACGTTGGGCGATGTGGATGAGGTGGATAGTTGGGGCGATTTAGCTCTGTCACAATGGTTCAACCTGGATACCCTGAGCGCTTCTACCATTGGATGGGGTGCCCCGGTGGGCAAAGGTGCCTGGAACGGCAGCGATGGATGGGCAGTGCTGATCAACAACCGCAGCGGTTCTCCCACCCAGCATAAGATCAATCTCTACCTGAATGGAGCCGTTATCGCCACCATCCCTGCACCATCAGGAGGCTGGCAGACGGGCACATGGTACCACTATGCCTTCACACGCAACGCGAATACCCTTAAGGGCTATCTGAACGGCGCGGAGAAGGTCAGCGTTGTATCCTCCATAGTTCCTCTGGCCAACAGCTCTCCGCTTCTGTTGGGTAAGCATCAAACCGAGCAATACTTCTGGAAGGGGAAACTGGACGACCTGCAAATCTACCGGCGGGGGCTAACCGCAGAAGAGGTGCAGGCGCTGTACGGCGCCCGCTGGCAGTCGGTAGCACTCGACGCCAGCGGTAGCACGGTGATGCGCACCAATTGGAACATGACCCTGCCCGCAGGGCTGGAAGGTCACTACCAGTTTGATCTGCAAAGCAAGGATCTTCATGACAACCACACCGAGCGGTCCAACACTTGGGACGGCGTGCTGGACACGACCGCGCCGCGGGCTATTTTCACCTACGAGGGCGGGCCGACGACCTACACCTTCCGCTTCTCAGCCCAGGACTGGAACCTGGATGAAGGGTCGCTGCAAAGCCCGTGCCCGACTTCGACGACGCTGAGCAAGACATTCTTCAACCCACCCTGGTATAGGGCGCTGAGTGGAGTTACTACCGTGGATAGCAGCCGGCTGTATACTCTGGAGGGGAGCTGCCAGGTGACCTCGGTAGACCCAACCCTGCTGAAGATGACCATTTGTGACCAGTTTGGCAACTGCACAGTCACCAACGCCTCAGCCGCCAACACAACCGCTGCAGCCAGTGCTGCGCTCAAACCTGCCCCGGCATCGGGCCAGGTGCTGATCCTGGAGCCGGCCCCTGGGGCGATCGTCAACAATCTGCAGCCGGTCAGCATCTCCGGTGTAGCCAGTGCTGATGAGTATTTGAAGCGGCTTACGATCAGCGTGGATGGTAAGAAAGTGCTCAACCAGAAATGGGAGAAGCGCACCGTGCAGGCTTTCGACTGGTCTGCCACCTGGACGCCAACAACGGCAGGAATCCATCTGGTGGAAGCCTCCCTTGCTGATTGGAAGAATGCGGACGTGACCCATGTGGTTACCTTTACACTGGATACAGCATCACCCAACTTGGTGATCGTCACCAGCGTACTCACCACCACACAGGTGACGAACAGCCAGCTGCCCATCCGGGGCACGGCAACCGATGAAAACGGGATTGCACTGGTCGAGGTACGGGTCCTGGCCCAGGGGTATACCTCCGACTGGACACCGGCTATCCTGGAAGGCGATACCTGGCAGGCGGTGGTTTATCCCGGGCATGGCTTCCAGCCCGATGCTGAAGAGCTTACTGTTCGGGCCAGGGCCACCGATCGGTCGGGGAGGACAAGACTCATCAGCGGTAGCTTGACTGCCGATCTGAAGCCGCCCGCGCCGAGCGACCTGGAGATCACTTACGACGATCTCGGCGGCACTTACCCGATCACCCGGACCGGTACCATCCTCACCGGGGATGCGCCGACCCTGCACCTGCGCTGGTCGGCCAGCAGTGATGGCGCCCGGTTAGCCGGTTACAAAGCGGGATGGATTGTGAAGGATGCCAGTGGAGTTGCTACTCATCTCACTGACTTCAGTCCGACCGATAACCTCCTGGCTTCCTACCATGCCGGTGAGGCGCAGCAGCTATTTACCGGTGCTGCTAGCATCGACCAATATGGGAACCAGCAGTCACAGGGCTTTGGGCCGATCTATGTGGACAGCCCGCTGACGCCTGACTACATCCAGCTGGATGAAACTGGTGAGGTTTACCACGGTTGGATGGATAGCGGCTGCAGCCTGCTCGGCCAGGACCGGCGGGTGAACGACATGCAGCCCGATACAGCCACTCGCGGCGTTAACCAGGCGTTGTACGCCACCTGGGATACGCAGGCCCTTCGGCTGGCCTGGACGGGGGCCAACTGGGCGGGAGATGGCGACCTGTTCGTCTACCTCGACACGATGCCGGACGGTACGTTGGATGCTATGGATCCATACACATCAACGATGACATCCCTGCAGCTGCCGGGCGTGTTGCCCGTTGGTCCACGTCCGAATGCCATGTATGCCGATTATCTGGTCTGGGTGCAGGACGACCAGGCAGCCTGGCTCTATCGCTGGGATGGCGCCGCCTGGGTGGCCGATTCCCAACTTGGATCAGATCAATACCGGTTCGAGCCAGGCTTTGATAATGGAACGACTGACATATACCTGCCCTTTGAGCTGCTTGGTATCAACAACCCGGAGAACTCCTTACTTAAGCTGGTAGCATTTGCCACAGAAGAAGATATGCTGCAGCTGTGGGCTGTCCTGCCGCAAAGCAACCCGGTGTCCAGCCCGTTTGTGACCGGGCGACCACGAGCCGAGCAGGTGTTTGCCCGGTTTGCGCTCAATCATCCTTTCAGCTGGAATGGGCTGCGCACTGGCATCTGCCCCAACGGCAGCCAGGCGCTGATGCCTGGCCAGCGTCATTACACCGATGATCATCTGCAGCTCAGTATTACCACCGACCCGGTGGGGGCATCCTATCGCTATCTGGGCGATCATTTGTTTGGCTGGTGGCTTAACCTATGGCAAGACAAGCCGGCTGAGTTCAGCTCAATGCTGGCTAGAATTTCAAATGAGCTGGCCCGGGTGGAAGACGGCGAAGAAATAAACTATACCGTGCACTACAGCAATGATGGCGCCGAAGCTGCGGAGGATGTAATGCTGCAGGTGCGCAGCCGCCTGGCTTTGATCCTGCCGGATGGAGCACCGCAGGTCGCTGGGGAGCATGCTTACTTCCAGGAAATCTTCATCGGTGATGTGGCGCCAGGGCAGTCTGGGACAGTAAACGTGCGAGGAAAAGTCGACCTGTCCTGGGCTGAGGCTGCCTACCAGGACTGCCAGGCCCGGTATCCCAATCGTCCATTAGCCTGCCTGTTTACCAGGCGTTGGGCGCTCCTGGGTGTCCAGGTGTTTGATCAGGCACATACACCCTCCGACGGGCCCCGCGAGCTGATGTGGGTGGACCACCGGGTAGATTCTGAGCCGCCGCTCTTCACAGGGCTCCATAGCGGACAATATGGTCTCTCGGTGGTGAAAAACAACCTGTTGCGAGGGTATGCCTTCGATGAAAGCGGCATTGGCACACTGACGCTGGAAATTCAAGCGCCGGATGGATCTACAACGCAACAGCAATGCAACGATCCCACGCCTCTGGACGGGCAGTGGAGCTGCGGCCTGGATCTGGACGCCACTGCCCAGGACGGGGATGTGTACAATGTCCGACTTCAAGTGGAAGATGGCGTAGGGCTAAATAGCGTATGGAGTTCATGGCATACTTTCGTAGTCGACCGTGCTGCGCCCGAGGTGGCAGTCGGCAGCGCGCCGACCAGCACCGTTTACGGTCCACCTGTCAGCCTTAGCTGGCTCGATCTCCAAGGGCTGATCCAGGACAACTATGGTGTGCGCGGGGTAGAAGTATGCCAGGGAGGGATATGCGATACCGCAAGGACACAGCTCCCTGCCCAGGTATGGAGCTATGCCGATACGCTTGCAGCACCCCTGGCGATCGGTGCGTGTGGTGGCGGTGAACTGGTGCGGTCCTTCAGCGTGCCTGACAACCAAACGGTCGGTGAAATCAGCCTGGGGTTCCAGGCCGAGATCTCCAATCGGGACAACCTGGTGGTCGAGCTGACCTCGCCGGCTGGGACAAGCGTCCAGGTAATCGGTGATGACTATGACTTGAGCACAGTCTTCGAAAACTTGAATGTGATCCTGAGCGACCGGGTAGGAGCTGGGCTCTCCGCACTGCGCGCCAGCCAGGTGCTGACTGCCGGCGGGTTTGATGCATCCGTGCGCCCCTTACAGCCTCTGGCCTCCTTCAAGGGCCAGTTGGCGGCAGGAACCTGGCAGCTGAGCATTTGCCAGGATAGCGATGGTGGGGATCCAGCCCTGTATCACGGCGCTCAGTTATGGGTCGAGCCGCCCAATACCGCACCCCTGTCCGGGACCTGGCAGACCACTCATCAGTTTGACTCAATGGATGATGAAGAGCAAACCTTGTTGGTATATGGCATCGATGAAGCCGGCAATCGTTCGCCAGTGCCACAGGTTTTGACTTTCCGGATCGACAACGTAACCCCGGTGATGACGGTGACCCAGGTGATCCCGCAGATCGTGATGCTGCCCGATCTGTCTCCGCAGACTGTTTTGGCTGGCAGTGTCTCGGATGGCGGGAAGGTGGTGCGGATGCATGCCTATGTCCGCGATCCAGACGGAATCGGTTCTTCCCTGCGGCCGGTGGTGGATGAGAGCCTGAATTGGCAATTGCAGTTGCAGCCGATGAAGGTCGGAAGTTACCAGGTGTGGATTGCTGCCGAGGACGAGGCCGGCAACCTGACGACAGTCGGGCCATTTACCGTAGAAGTCGCCGAAATTCCAGCCAGCGCCGCGGCCCTGCTGGCGCCAATGGCAACCGCGACACCGACTGCGACGATCACCGCTACCCTGACCTTGACGCCGACCATGACAATAACACCAACTGAGACGATCACGCCTACCATGACACCAATGCCTCAGCCCACTGAGACGCCGACCCCGGCACCCCTGCCGACCGAAACGCCAACTCCAGCGCTGTTTTGGATTGAGCCGCCGACACCGACGCCTACAACTACGATCACAGCTACATTGGTTTTGACGCCTACCGCGGGCATCTTGCCTATCATTGCCCCGGCGTCCATTTCGATCGTGATACCGACACCGATCCCAGCATATCCATGGTCATGGTTCAGATGATCCGAAGGTCAGAATGTCATACTAACCCCCACAAGTAATTGAGTGAGTAGGAAGGGGCTGTCTAAAAAAAGATGGACAGCCCCTTTTCGGTCCCTTCTGCGCCCCACCGAGGGGCTGTTCCGAACCGCATTCTTCTGTATTTTCTTCTGAAAATTCATTCACGAGGCTGCGAAGATAGGCAAAGGGTGAGTGCAGCTCGTGGTCGATGATTTCACCCTCGGAGTCAATCATAATCCGCCTGGCGATAACGTGCAAGAGTTTTGACTGGTCGCTCTCTTTCATGCGAGCATA
>Ga0105097_10000577_pt1 | contig 16876 bp, 20 predicted proteins | sample PPLLak12cMay2015_FD_87035 | JGI IMG/M metagenome (GOLD analysis project Ga0105097, IMG submission 87035) | Freshwater sediment microbial communities from Prairie Pothole Lake near Jamestown, North Dakota, USA - PPLs Lake P7 Core (1) Depth... | ecosystem: Environmental > Aquatic > Freshwater >...
AGGCCCAGCACATCAGCCGGCGCATGGTGGGCAGCAGCCAGAAAATCCTTGTCACCGGTGTGTAGAAAAAGGATCCGGGCCAGTTGCAGGGCCGCACGGAGAACAACCGGGTGGTAAATTTCAACAGCGCGGATGCCTCCCTGGTCGGCCAGTTTGTACTGGTGGACATCGTTGAGGCCCTGCCCAACTCACTGCGCGGTGTGTTGAGCGCCGGTTGACGCAGCTGATTTCCCGTATATCCTTAACCTCTTTACGACTGCCCCCGGTGGCCATCCTCTATTTTGACTAGCGACCCTCCCCCGACAGCGGCGACGCCCCCAACGCTCGCCAACCCGTCGATACAGCAATCACTCACCCTGGAACCCCATGATGCGCGCCACCTGGCCGTGCTGTGCGGCCAGCTGGACGGCCACCTGCGCCAGATCGAACGGCGCTTCAGCCTCTCGATCAGCGCCCGGGGCAACCAGTTCCTGTTGCGAGGTAGCGCCGAGGATGTGGCCGCGGCGGCGCAGCTGCTGCGGCAGCTGTATGCGGAAGTCTGCCTCGGAATCGAAGTGACGCCCGAGTCGCTGCACCTGCAACTGCAGCAGGCCGAACTGGAGTACCTGTTGGAACCGGGCGCCGACGAGGGTGCGCCGGTGCCGGCCATCCGGGTTATTCGCACCAAGCGCGCGGCTATCAAGCCCCGCGGCAGGAACCAGCAGGGCTACGTGCGCACGATCGGGCAGTGCGACATCAATTTCGGCATCGGGCCGGCGGGCACGGGCAAAACCTACCTGGCCGTGGCCTGCGCGGTGGAAGCGCTGCTGGAGGACCGGGTGCGCCGCATCCTGCTGGTGCGGCCGGCAGTGGAAGCCGGGGAGAAGCTCGGCTTCCTGCCCGGCGACCTGAGCCAGAAAATCGACCCGTACCTGCGCCCGCTTTACGACGCGCTCTACGAAATGCTGGGCTTCGAGACGGTCAATAAATACATTGAGCGGCATATCATCGAAGTGGCGCCGTTGGCCTTCATGCGCGGGCGCACCCTCAACAATTCCTTCATCATCCTGGACGAGGCGCAGAACACCACCCGGGAGCAAATGAAAATGTTCCTCACCCGGATCGGCTTTGGCTCCACCGCCGTTATCACCGGCGATGCTACCCAGATCGACCTGCCCAAGAGCTCTCCCTCGGGCCTGACCCACGCCAGCAATGTGCTGGCCGGCGTGGAAGGCATCGGCTTCACTTACTTCGGCAGCAAGGACGTGGTGCGCCACCCCCTGGTGCAGCGCATCGTCGAGGCCTACGACAGCCACGAAGACAAGGCCACCGCGCTGGACAGGACCAGGCGATGAGCCTGACCGTCGATATCCAGTGCGCGAGCGCCGAGCCCGTGCCCTCAGAGGACGACTTACGCCGCTGGATCGCGGCCGCCCTCGCCAGCCAGACGACCCGGGACGACACGGAAATCAGTGTGCGCCTGGTCGACATCCCGGAGATGGCCGGCCTTAACCAGGCCTATCGCGGCAAGCCCGGCCCCACCAACGTCCTGTCCTTTCCCGCCGATCTGCCGGCAGAGCTGAAATTGCCGCTGCTCGGGGATATCGTGATCTGCGCTCCTGTTGTGCGGGAGGAGGCACAATCCCAGCACAAGGCCCTCGCCGCCCACTGGGCCCACATGGCGGTGCACGGTACGCTGCACCTGCTCGGCTACGACCATATCGAAGAGAGCGAGGCGCTGGCGATGGAAGCGCTTGAAAGCACCATCCTGGCCGAGCTCAGCTATCCCTGCCCCTACCAGTCCAAACCACCCACGGAGAATACCCTGCAATGAGCGACGACCGATCAGGCAACGATTCGGGCGAGAAGTCCTGGATCGACCGGATTGCCGTACTGTTTTCCTCAGAGCCGCGCAACCGCAAGGACCTGCATGATGTGCTGGCAGTGGCGGTCGAGAACGAAATCATCGATCGCGATGCGCGCAGCATCATGGAAGGGGCGATGGAGGTCAGCGACATGCAGGCCCGGGACATCATGATTCCCCGCACCCAGATGGAGGTGATAAAGGCCGAGTGCTCGCTGGAGGAGATTCTGCCGCAAATCATCAACACGGCGCACTCCCGCTACCCGGTGGTGGGCGAGAGCCTGGACGACATCTGCGGCATCCTGCTGGTCAAGGACCTGCTGCCCCAGATCCTCAACAAGGAGCAGAGCGAGTTCAGGATCCGCGACCTGCTGCGGCCCACCGTGGTGGTGCCCGAGAGCAAGCGCCTCAACGTCCTGCTGCGCGAGTTTCGCGAGAACCGCAACCACATGGCGATTGTCATCGATGAATACGGCGGAGTGGCCGGGCTGGTGACAATAGAGGACGTGCTGGAGGAAATCGTCGGTGATATCGAGGATGAGACGGACACCGAGGACGACCAATTCATCCGCAAGATCGGCGACGACGATTACTTCATCAAGGCACTGACACCGATCGAGGATTTCAACGAGTATTTTGGCAGCAAATTCAGTGACGATGATTTCGACACCATCGGCGGCCTGGTCATACAGGCACTGGGGCACATGCCTGCCCGCAATGAGACCGCCACCATCGATAAGTTCGAGTTCCTGGTGATCAACGCCGACCAGCGCAAGATTCACAGCCTGCGCATGCGGCCGCTGCAGGACTGACCGGGCACATCACGACATGAGAAGTGAACCCGGCCTGCATCCATTGCTGGTGCTGTTCCTGGCGCCCTTCGCCGGGGCGCTGGTTACCCTGTCCCTGGCGCCGTTCGACTTCTGGCCGGCGGGCATCATCAGCTGCGCCATCTACGCCTTCCTGCTGTGCACCTGCAGCCTGCGCGAGGCTGTCTGGCGCAGCTGGTTGTTCGGCCTGGGCCTGTTTGGCAGCGGCGTGTCATGGGTTTACGTCAGCATCCACGTGTACGGCGGGGCCGGTGTAGTCCTGGCCTCGTTTCTGACGGTGCTGTTCTGCGCCGGCCTCGCGGTACTGTTCCAGGTTTCTTTCGGCTGGTTCTATGTGCGTTTCGTGCGCGCCCTGCCGGGCGGCATGCTGGTCGGTTTCCCGGTAACCTGGGTGCTGGCCGAGTGGCTGCGCAGCTGGCTGTTCACCGGCTTTCCCTGGCTGTACCTCGGCTACGCCCACCTCGATACCCCCATTGCGGGCTGGGCCCCGGTGGTCGGGGTGTTCGGCTTGTCATTCATCTGCGCCCTGACCGGCAGCTGCCTGTTCCTGGCCTGGCGCAGCCGCAAGGCCATCGCCTGTACTACCTACGCCGTCATCGTGATAACCATGTGGGGCGGCGGGGCAGTGCTCAAGCCAATCGAATGGGTCGCCAAGGGCAGCGAACAGCCCCTCAGTGTCGTGCTAATCCAGCCCAACGTCCCCCAGGAACACAAGTGGGACCGCGCCTGGTACCAGCCGATCCTCGAGCAACTGCGCATCAGCAGCGAACCCCATTACGGTGTCGATATCCTGGTCTGGCCGGAGGCGGCGATCCCCAACTACTACCAGCGGGCACGGGATTTCCTCGACCCGATAGCCGCGCGCGCCGCGGCAGCTGAAACCACCCTGTTTGTCGGTGCACCTTCACTGTCAGAGCAGGGCGAGGGCTACTTCAACAGCGTGGTGGCCATCGGCGACGGCGAGGGGATATATCACAAGCATAACCTTGTGCCTTTCGGCGAGTACGTGCCCCTGGAACGCCAATTGCGTGGGCTGATCGCCTTCTTCGACCTGCCCATGTCGGCCTTCAGCCCGGGACCCGCCAGCCAGCCGCCGTTGCGCGCCGGGGCCTACCGGGTCGCGCCCTTCGTGTGTTACGAGGTGGTCTACCCCGAGTTGGTGGCGCGCAGCGCGCGCGACAGCGACCTGCTGCTCACCATCAGCAATGACAGCTGGTTCGGCACCTCGATAGGTCCGCTGCAGCACCTGCAGATGACCCAGATGCGGGCGCTGGAGAACGGCCGCTACATGATTCGCGGCACCAATAACGGGGTCTCCGCCATCATCAACCACCGCGGCCAGATCGTGGCTCGCACCGATCAGTTCGTTGAAGCCACCCTCAGCGGAGAGGTGGAGGTGATGCTGGGCAATACGCCATTTGGTACCTTCGGGGTAACGCCCGTCATCGCCGGATCCGGGATCACCCTGCTGTTGATGTTCCTGATGTACCTGGGATTCTGGCGCGAGAAGAACTGAGGACCACTATTTGGCGGGCGACTGCAGGATAAATTCCTCCAGTAACTTGTCTATGCCGAAGACGTGAAGCGTGAGCCACTGGGTGAGGAAGGTGGCGATGATTTCCCGGAACGAGTCATCAAGTTCCTCACCCCCATCAAGTAACTCGGCTATCTCCTTGCGAAAGCGGGCATGGGCCTGCATATGCTCGATGCGGCCGGGAAAGTCCAGTTCGCGCATGTACTGCTCTTCCATCGCGAAGTGATTGTCAGCGTAAGCCTTCAGCCTGAATAATAGCTCACGGTCCGCGTTGGGCAGCTTGAGGAGGTCGAGAATCTCGAACAGCACCTGGTGCTGCGCATCCTGCCAGATGAGGGCGCTGGTTTTTCGCATGCGACAATCTTGGACCCTGAAACGTGATTGCGCCACCATCGCGCCCAAATTTTCCGGCAAGTAGCGGGCGCCGTGACCGCAGTGACCCGACCCGGCCAAAAGATCGCCGCCAGCCCCGGATACTGGTAGAATCCCCGCTTCTTTTTTCCGGCATCGCAATCCGGCAAAACTCCATATACGTCACGGGGTTGCGAGAGCCTATCAGTGCATGATCAAGGAAAAACCTCAAAACCATGATGGATCAGAACTACATACCGCAGGAGCTGGAAGCCGCCGCCCAGCAGCACTGGCTGGTCAACAAGAGTTTTTCCGTGCGGCGCGACGACAGCCGGGAAAAGTTCTATTGCCTGGCCATGTTCCCCTACCCCAGCGGCAAACTGCACATGGGGCATGTGCGCAACTACACCATTGCCGATGTCATCGCCCGCTACCATCGCATGCTGGGCAAGAATGTGCTGCAACCCATGGGCTGGGACGCCTTCGGCCTGCCGGCGGAGAATGCCGCAATCCAGAACAATGTGCCGCCGGCACAGTGGACCGCGGCGAACATCGACTACATGCGCGCCCAGTTGCAACGCCTGGGTTTCGCCTACGACTGGGACCGGGAGATCGCCACCTGCAATCCGCAGTACTATCGCTGGGAGCAGTGGTTTTTCACCCGCCTGTTCGAAAAAGGCCTGGCCTACCGCAAAAAAGCGGAGGTCAACTGGTGTGAGACCGACCAGACCGTGCTGGCCAACGAGCAGGTGGTGAACGGCTGCTGCTGGCGTTGCAACAACCCGGTGGAGCGCCGGGAGATCGACCAGTGGTTTATCCGCATAACCGCCTACGCCGAAGAACTACTGGCGGACATCGACAAGCTGGAGCACTGGCCGGAGCAGGTGCGCACGATGCAGCGCAACTGGATCGGGCGCTCGGAAGGTGTCAACCTGCGCTTCGGCCTGGCCCGTGCGCTGCTCAGCGGCGAGGACTCGCTGGAGGTGTACACCACACGGCCCGATACACTGATGGGCGCGACCTATGTCGCGGTGGCGCCCCAGCACCCGGTAGCCCGCCAGGCGGCGCAATCCAATCCCGCGCTTGCCGCGTTCATCGAGGAGCAGAGCCGGGGCAAGGTGGCGGAAGCCGAGCTGGCCACCATGGAAAAACTGGGCATGGCCACAGGCATGCATGCGATTCACCCGCTCACCGGTGCCGAGCTACCGATATGGGTGGCCAACTTCGTCCTCATGTCCTATGGCTCCGGCGCGGTGATGTCGGTACCCGGCCACGATGAGCGCGACCATGCGTTTGCCCTCAAGTACGGCCTGCCGATCGTCCAGGTGATCGCCAAGGTCGATGGCGATCACCCCTACGAGGTGGAGCGCTGGCAGGATTGGTATGCCGACAAGAGCGCAATCGTAACCGTCAACTCGGGCGAGTTTGACCAGCTCGACTTCGAGGGTGCGTTCGATGCGATCGCCGACCGCCTGCAAGAGCAGGGCAAGGGCGAGCGCACCACCAACTACCGCCTGCGCGACTGGGGCGTCTCCCGCCAGCGCTACTGGGGCGCGCCGATTCCCATGATCAATTGCGGCACCTGCGGCACCGTACCCGTACCGGCAAAGGATTTGCCGGTAGTCCTCCCCACCGACGTGGCCTTCGAGGGCGTGAGCTCTCCGATCAAGAAAATGCCCGGGTTTTATGCCACCACCTGCCCGAGCTGTGGCGGCGGCGCCACCCGGGACACCGACACCTTCGACACCTTCATGGAATCGTCCTGGTATTACGCCCGCTACGCCAGCGCCCGCAATGATGAGGCGATGCTGGACGCCGAGGCAGACTACTGGGCACCGGTAGACCAGTACGTGGGCGGCATCGAACACGCCATCCTCCACCTGCTGTACGCGCGCTTTTTCCACAAACTGATGCGCGACGAAGGACTGGTTCACTCGGATGAGCCCTTCACTCGCCTGCTGACCCAGGGGATGGTGCTCAAGGACGGCAGCAAGATGTCCAAGTCCAAGGGCAACACGGTGGACCCCCAGTCCCTGATCGACAGTTACGGCGCCGATACGGTGCGCCTGTTCAGCATGTTCGCGGCGCCGCCGGAACAGTCCCTGGAATGGTCCGATTCCGGCGTGGAGGGCGCCAATCGCTTCCTCAGGCGCCTGTGGAAACTGGTGGCCCGGCAACAGGAGTATCCCGCACCGGCACTGGATCCCGCCACGCTGGACGACCTGCAGAAAGCCCTGCGCCGCAAGACTCACGAGACCATCGCCAAGGTCAGTGACGATTTCGGCCGGCGCCAGACCTTCAATACCGCCATCGCCGCCGTGATGGAGCTGTGCAACGAAGTGGGCAAGCTCGACGAAGGCAAACCCCAGGACCGCGCCCTGGCGAGCGAGGCCCTGCGTGCGGTCGTGCTGATGCTGTGCCCCATCGTGCCGCATATCAGTCACCACCTGTGGCCCCTGCTGGGGGGTGAAGGCGATGTTGTGAACGCCTCCTGGCCGTTGGTGGATGAGTCAGCGCTTGCGCGCGACAGCGTCGACGTGGTGGTACAGGTGAACGGCAAGGTCAGGGCCAGGATGAGCATCGCTGCGGATGCCGACGAGTCGGCGGTCAAGGCCCTGGCGCAACAGCAACCCAACGTCGCGCGCTTCCTCGAAGACGTCACCGTGCGCAAGGTCATTGTGGTGCCCGGGAAATTGGTTAATATTGTGGCCAACTGATGCCCACCCGGAAACCTGCCATGTCACGGCGCCTCGCCCGATACTCCGTCATCCTGGGCATTACCTGCCTGCTCATGGCCTGCGGCTTCCAGCTGCGCGGTGTCGGCGGCGGCGCAGCCCTGCCCCCGGGCTGGGAAAAAATGCACCTGGTCACGGGCAACCCCAACAGTGAATTCAGCCAGACAGTGCGGACAGTGTTCACCACCAACGGCATCCAGTGGATGGACAGGGCCAATACCAGTTACTCCCTGCTGCTTGGCCCGGACAGGTTTAGCCAGACCAACCTCTCCCTCAACCGGGAGGCCCGTGTTTCCCAGCTTGAGCTCACCATGCAAACCACCTTCTCGGTGCTGGACGCCAACGGCCAGGAGGTCATGCCAGATACCACAGCGGTGGTCATGAGGCAGATGGAAAACGACCCGCGCAACGTCATGGGCAAAAGCGAGGAGATCCGCATTCTCCAGTCCGAGATGCGCACCGAACTGGCGCAGCAGATGATCCGGCGTATCGGCTTCTTTGCCTCCAGCAGGCAGTAATGCGAGTCTCTCCCGAGCAGCTTCCGGCGCAACTGAAACGACGACTGCTGCCGGTCTACCTGGTCACCGGTGACGAGCCCCTGCAGGTGCAGGAATGCTGCGACGCCATCCGGCGCCACGCGCGGGAGCAGGGTTGCACTGAGCGGCAAGTCATAGAGGCCGGCGGCGCGCACTTCGACTGGTACGAAATCCTGCACAGCGCCAGCAGCATGTCCCTGTTCGCCGAGCGCAGGCTGCTTGAACTGCGCTTGCCCAGCGGCAAGCCCGGGGCGGACGGCAGCAAGGCCCTGTGCGACTACCTTGACATCGCCGGCAGTGATGACGTGCTGCTGATGGTGGCGGGCAAGATCGACAAGCAATCCACCAACAGTAAGTGGTTCAAGGCCCTGGACGCGGCCGGCGCGGTGGTCCAGGTATGGCCGGTGGATGGCCGCAACCTGCCCGGATGGTTGCGCCAGCGGGTGTCCGCCGCGGGCCTGGAAATCGACGACGATGCCCTGCAACTCCTGTGCGACCGGGTGGAAGGCAACCTGCTGGCGGCCGTGCAGGAGCTGGAAAAGCTGAAACTGCTGGTCCGCGATTCACGCATCAGCGCACGGACCGTGCTCGAAGCGGTGGCCGACAATGCCCGCTACAGTGTGTTTGAGCTTGCCGACACGGCCCTCAGGGGCGACGCCGCCGGCAGCCTTGGCATACTGCACGGCCTGCGCGGCGAGGGCACTGAACCCATGGTGGTGCTGTGGTCGCTCACCCGGGAGATCCGCACTTTGCACGAGGTGCAACAGGAATGCCCCGATGGGCGCGGGGTGCAGCGGGCGCTGGATGCCCGACGGGTGTGGAAGAACCGGGTCCCCCTGATGCAGGCGGCGCTGGCGCGCCACGACCCGGCGTCTATGGCGATGCTGCTGGAGCGGAGCGTCAGGGTGGACGGCAGCATCAAGGGCTTCGCCGGGGGCAAGCCCTGGGACAACCTCGAAGACCTGGTCATGGGCCTCTGCCGGGTCTGAGAGACTTCTGGGCAACCCCCGCTGCCCGACCTGCTTTCCCCTGCGCTTACTTCCTTTTGTGGCTTCATGGCTTGCATTCCGCACATATCAAGACTACTGTATATATATACAGTTTTTTTGATGGGGATACCCTCCCCGGGACAGGGCCATGAGCGACGCACTCGAGCAGATCATCAACCGCAACGACACCTGGCGCGGGCGCCAGCGCCGTTTTCACCACCATGAGCCCTCCGCCAACAGCGGCAGCCACAGCTGCACCGGCCTGGCCACCGGCTTTACGGGCCTGGACAGGCAGCTGGACCAGGGCGGCTGGCCACTGCACAGCACCATCGAGCTGCTGAGTGACAGCAACGGGCTGGGGGCCATGGGCCTGTTCCTGCCCGCCATGGAGCGGCTCAGCGAGCAGGGGCGCTGGCAGGCATTTATCGCCCCGCCCTATATACCCTATGCCCCCCTGCTGGCGGCCCGGGGTATCGACACCCGGCAGGTACTGCTGGTACACCCCAGGAACCGCCAGGACCTGCTGTGGAGTACCGAGCAGGCCCTGCGCAGCAGCACCTGCAGCGCCGTGTTCAGCTGGCTGGGGACCCACAACTACAGTTACAGCGAACTGCGCAAGCTGCAGCTCGCCGCCGGCGCAGGTGACAGCCTGGCAGTCCTGTTCCGCCCCAACGCGGCGGCAGGCAACCATGCTCCCGCCAGCCTGCGCCTGCAGATGCGGGAATACCGCCGGGTGCATATCCTCAAGCAGCGCGGCGGCAACCAGTATATCGACGTGGACCTGCCCGCGGCGGAGGATGTACCCGGGCAACCCCAGCTGTGGGAACTGCCGGTGTGGCCCGCCGCCGGCCACCAGCGCGGCGCGGCCATGGAGGCCTGCTCCCCGGTAGCCTGACGGAGGGTAATTTAAAGGGTGAGGACAGTCGCCCGCAGCAGCTATAATCGCCGCTCGAAACCAGCCACAGGGATACGAGCGTCATGCAGGACTTACCCCACCACTATCATGTCAACGCCAGCGCCGAGGCCGAGGGCAATATCACCCTCAAGGCGGAAGATTTACCCCGGATTGTCACCGCTGCGCCGGCCGAATTCGGCGGCCCCGGCGACCAGTGGTCCCCCGAGACCCTGCTGGTCGGCGCCGTTGCCGACTGCTTCATACTGACCTTCAGGGCCATTGCCAGGGCCTCCAAGCTCGAGTGGACCAACCTGGAATGTTCGGCTGAGGGGGTATTGGACCGGGTCGAGCGGGTCACCCGGTTCACCGCCTTCACCGTCAGGGCCACCCTGACTGTCCCGGCAGGTAGCGACCCCGACAAGGCCCGCCGCCTGCTGGAGAAAGCCGAGGGGTCATGTCTGATCACCCGCTCCATGCTGGCCGAGACCCACCTGGAAGCAGAGGTGATCGTTGCTGCCTGACCCGAATGGACGAGTGGCTTACAAACTATGGCGTCACCCTCGGTGTGGGCGCCCTCATCCTGCTGATGATCTACATCGTCTGGGACCTCGCCAGGCGCAGTAACGCCGGAAAGTTCGGCACCATGATCCTCTATATCGGGCTCGCCATGGGCATTTTCGGCTTCGTGATGAAGTTCGTGATCAGCTACCTGCTCGAGAACGCCGGGGGTGTCGGCTAGGTCAACGGCCGCGGCGGCGCCACAACGGGCTCGACCACAACAGGCTGGGCCACAACAGGCTGGGCCACAACAGGCTGGACAGCCATTGCGCGATCAACAATACTGTATGTATGTACAGTATTAAATTCATAATGGGCGTACTCTCCCCCCGGGATACGGCCTGCCGCCCGGGCGACAGCCGGTGAGCCTGTGGCTGTGCCTGCGCTTCAGCCAGCTGCCCCTGCAGTGCCTGAACCGCTGTGAGGACCGGCCGGTAGCGGTACTGGCCAGGCAGCGAGTCGTGCGCGCCAATGATTGCGCCGCCGCCCTCGGTATCCGGGAAGGCATGGGCGCCGCCACAGTGCGTGCCCTGGCCGATAACGAGGCGCTGCTACTGCTGGAGCGGGACGAGGCTGCCGAGCAGCGCTGCCTGCAGCAGCTGTGCTGCTGGGCCTACGGCATCACCCCCAACCTTTTCAGCTGGCGCCAGGACTGCCTGCAACTGGAAATAAGCGGCTGCCTCAACCTGTTCCGGGGCCTGGACAGCCTGCTGGCGGAAGTCGCAACCGGCGTTGGCAGCCGCGGCTACAGCGCCCACTACGGCCTGGCCGCCACCCCCAAGGCCGCCTGGCTGTTGTCGTTTGCACAGGCAGGGGAAGCGCTGGCCATCACCCGCCCCCTGGCCGACCGGCTTGCCCCCCTGCCCCTGCAGCTGCTGGATACCTTCCCCAGCGCCGTCGACTCGCTGCGCCGGGCGGGGCTGCAGACCCTGGGCGATGTCCTGGCGTTGCCACCGGCCGCCCTGGGCCGGCGCTGCGGCAGGGAGTTCACCCACTTTCTGCAACAGGTGCTGGGCCAGCGGGAGGACCGGCAGGTGGATTACCAGCCCCCGGCAAGCTTTGGCGACGAATACTGGTTCGGCTACGAGGTAAAAGCCAACGCGGAGTTGCTGCCGGCGGTGCAGTTGCTGCTGCAGTCCCTGTGCGCATTCCTGCGCAGCACGCAGTTGCAGACCACCGAGATCTGCTGGCAGCTGATCGGCATCAATCGCGGCCTGCGGGAAGTAACCGTGCGCAGTGCCAGCAGCCACAGCGACTGGAAAAGCTGGCACCGGCTCACCGGTATCTGTTTCGAGCAGTTGCAGCTGGCCAGCGGCGTGGAGGGCCTGGCCCTGGGCTGCCGCGACTTGCGCCCGGGGCAACCGGAGAATATCGACCTGTTTCACCCGGGCAAGCAGCGGGAGCCCATGGCTCACCTGCTGGACCGGCTGAGCAGCCGGCTGGGGCTGCAGGCCATCGAGAAGGTCGGCTGCCGCGATGAACACCTGCCGGAATTCGCCGTACATGTGGGCGGTGCCCGGACCGGCGACCGACCCGGCGGTGAACCCGGCAGCGGGCGCCCCTGCGCCCAGCGCCCCTTCTGGCTCATGCCCGAGCCACAGCCACTGCGACTGTCAGGCGGGCAACTGTACTGGCACGGCCCACTGGCCCTGCTGTACGGGCCGGAGCGGATCGAGGACAACTGGTGGCAGGGAGCGGTGAGCCGGGACTATTACATCGCCGGGGACCGCGGCGGCCAGCAGTACTGGGTGTATTGCGACCGGCTGGCCCACCGCTGGTATATCCACGGCGTCTTCCCCTGTACCGGATAGCGCCTCAGGGAAAATACGCCAACTTTACCTGCTCCAGCCAGCGCGGCCAGGGTGGGTGCTCAGTGGGTTGCCAGACAGACAACATGAACTCGTCTGACTGCGCCTGCGACCAGCGGCCGGTGTCGATGGCATAGCGGGAATAGAAGGCGCTGACCCGGTAGTTGGCGGCGCAGTGGATCAGCAGCTTGCGCTCACCGGCCTGCTGCATCAGCTGCCGGAACTGGCCGTAGTCCTCCAGGGTGGGGGCCCCAAAATCCACGGGCAGGTAATGGTACTCGATGCCCTGGTCCTCGACGGCCTGGCGCTCACCTGCCACCGCGTACTCACTGGATTCGGGCAGCAGGCTGATTACAACTTCGAAGCCCTCACTGCCCAGCTGCGCCAGCTGTTGCGGTTCAACCCGCCCCGCGGTTGCCAATCTGTCGTTAACCTGCCGGTAGTTATATGCCTTGTCGACACTCATATCAGATCCTCTAAACCAGGGTTGGGGCTAGTCGATCGCTTTGAACAATCCCGTGGGCTTGCCATCGAGGCTGACGGTGTTTTTCTCGCGCCAGTACTGCTCGATACCTTGCGGGCCTTTTTTCTCGGCCCAGCTGGCAAGCGTCGGTCGCTCGCCTTTCCATTCATAGCGGGGAACGGCGTAACCGCATGAGGTCTGCACCAGTTCCAGACTGAGCCGGAATATCTGGCGCGCACCGACATCGGCGGGAAACAGTTCCAGCAGCGCCGCCCAGCTGTCGTCCCGGGGATGCACCACCCTGGCCCGGCCGTAAAGGCGCATGATCAGGGGTTGCTTGCCGAAAGAGCAGAACATGATAGTCATGCGTCCATTCTCCGCTACATGTGCGGCGCTCTCATTGCCGCTCCCGGTGAGATTGAGCCAGACGACTTCCGCAGGACCGGTTACCCTGAAGGTATCCATGCCCTTGGGCGAGACATTGATGAACCCCTCCGCGCCTGCGGTGCCGACAAAGAACAGGTGCTGTTCCCGGATAAACTGGATGTGCTGGTCCTGGAGCGCGGAATATCGTTCAGCCATGCCTCATTTCTCCTCTGCCCGCTCAATCGTCAACATACCTTATAGCTCCCTGGGTGGCAGATCGCGCCTGAAAAAGCCATGCTAGCCAGGCTCCGGCCTGCTTACCAGATAGGTCGACAAACCGATAAAGAAAATTGCTGCCAGAACCAGAACCACGACATCATCTACCTGTTGCAACATCACCAGCCAGCTGATCGCCAGCATCAATACCGCCAGAATCTTGCTGGCACGCGATATTGCCCCATGCTGCTCCCAATCGATCAGAATCCTGCCGAGATGCGGGTGGTTGTATAGCCAGCGGTGCAGCCGCTCAGAACCCCTTGCCGAGAACCAGGCAGCCAACAGGACAAAGGGCACGGTGGGCAGTCCCGGTAACACAATACCTGCAATGGCAAGGGCTATAAAAAGGTAGGCCAGCAACAGGTAGATCAGGCGCATTGCTCAAAGCCCTCTGCTCTACGGGCCCGGACATGCAACCGGACGCCGTGCCACGAAAAATTCGTAGGCATAGAACTCAGAGTAGCGACGGTGCATCTCGGGTTCGTCCGCGATCTGGTCAAGTAGGGTCAAGGCCTCGGCATCTTTGACGTATTTTAACCGCAGCTGCTCGATGCAAGTCTCCATAGGGGTGTAGAAGTCGTCCCACCACGCCTCCTCGGGCAGGGTAAAGTGACCGATCAGTTCAAATCCGCAGTCCCGCAGCGTCGCCAGACCATCATCCAGTGAGCCCATGGTCGGATAGTCCGTTTCGAAAAGCGCCCTGACGTCGGCGGGTGGGTTCTCCTTACGCCAAATAGCGTCGGTATAGGCGATATAGCCGCCGGGGCGCAACAGGTTGTGGCAGACGTGAAGGGCGCTGCGAAGCCCGATACTGTAGAGAGCGCCTTCCGACCAGACCAGGTCGAAGCTTTCGGGTGTTTGCAAGGAATGAGCCATATCTCCGACGATTGCCCTGACACGATGCGACAGGCGACGCTGCGCGATGGCCTGGTCCAGACGCGCGATACTGGGGGCATGGCTATCGACTGCCAGAATGGTTGCAGCAGCAAGCAGTTCGGCGAGCTGAAAGGTCTGCCCCCCTGCGCCGCAACCCAGGTCGAGAATCGTGGGAGAAGCAGGCAGTTCACGGCAAAGACCAATCGCTCTGGCGGCACTACTGCGATTGCCCGGACCCTGCCGGGGCAGTTGCTCGAAGACCTCGAAAAAAATCTCCCGGAAACGGCTCGTGGGTTCGCTCAAGTGTACTCCGCTCTATAACTGGATTAGCCCTACTTTGATCAGCACTGCGCTGTATATTCTGGAGAGCAGGAGGAGACCAGACTCAACCGGGCTTCACCGCTGTCTCGACAGTCACTCATCCACAATCATGCGAAAAACGGCTACATGTTCTTGCCATCAAAATACCGGACTGGAGTATCCGCCAGGGTACCGTCTACCAGCATCCTGAAATTCACGGCGATCCTTGGATCAGCATCATCCGGCAGGGTTCTATAGTGTGTTACACAACCACACTTCGAGCAACGAACAAACTCCAGCTCCCTATCGCCCCATGTGTAGACACTCTCACTGTCCGGCTCGGCATCTATTGTAACCTCGTCAGGGTGGTAGTAGCCCCAAAGCGCCTGGTACCTCGAGCATATTGAGCAATTGCAGGAGGTGACCTGGGTGGGCGGCCCCACTTCAATCCTTATCCTCCCGCAGTGGCAACTTGTATTCATTGGATACCTCGCTCCCAGGCCACAGACGTGCAAACTGCTATCTTATGGTCACTTACGGTTTTACGCGCCAGGGCGGATTCTTTCTGTTTTCCCCAGCCCAATACAGACAGATGACGTTGCCACTGGGATCTTTCAGCCTGGCCTCGCGCCATAGCCAAGGTTCATCCTGTGGTTGCTGGAAAAAGCCAAAGCCAGTCTCCTGCAAATGCTCAACCTTCTGATCAAGGCTATCGGTTTCGAAGTAGACCACACAGCCGTTACTTTCGCTGCAGGATTCAACATGGTGAATTGAAAAAGTTGATTCTCCCTGCGGACACTCGAACCTGGCGTAATGTTCCGTTTCTACAATCAGGATAAAACCCATTCTCCGGTAGAACTCAATGGATTCCTGAACGTTCCTGGCTGGTAGCGTGACTTGATTCAGATCCATAGTGCCAAACGGCTGAATTGAGCCGAACCGGGAAACGGGTTCGGCTTGACTGAACGGTCAGTGATCATGAGCTGATCCCGATCGACTCTCAAGGCGACTGAAGAGAATCTCTTTGACCTTGTCTGGGCCGACCACCCGCACCAGATCACTCACAAGTGTATAGAGAAAAAGGCCGCAGATAATCCAAAGCGCGATGACTGAAAAAAGAGCCCACGAAACCTCGCCCATCATTGCTTTCATGGCCGAGCTGATTCCATCGTACTTCGACACAAGAGGAATAAATTCTTCCGTGAAACGGAAGAGCAGCGCCACCGAGCCATACAGCAGTGTCCTCCAGAGAATGTTGTATATACGCCTGCCCGAAAAAAGACGCGCGATAGCAAGTGCCTCAACGATAAGAACCGCCTTCGCTACGATCAACGCCCCAACCGTCGCGCTTACAGCTCGGAGCGCCGTTAAACTGTACTCATCGAGCAGGACGGCCTTGGTGAGGCCAATCAGGTGGAACAAGCATAGGAAGAATATCGTCGCCGGCAGAGCTTCCCGGATCTCCTTTACAACTATCGCCCGAACTCTGCTCATCTCTATTCTCTTATGACTTCAACATCGGGACCCAAAGCCAAACACTGGCGCTCACCGGGCCTCAAGCTGTGGCGCGAAGCGTCTAACAGCATTGCGCTGCTATGTTCACTGTGAGGGTAATATATATGCATCATGTGATCCAGCAAAGCGAGATAACTGATGTAAGATGGCTGATGAGAACCAGGCGCTCCGTGCGGGCGGTGGGTAGCAACGGCGGCTCAGGTCCCTGTTGACCAGCCGCTCAGAGCGTCTCTTCGAGTTCGCCCGCCAACTCTCGTGTAAGATGCAATGCCGACACCTCTTTGCACCCGCTTGCATTTTGACCGGCCCACAAGGGCGAAAAGTCACCGCTGCCCAGGCTTTCTGCCTTTGCGCGCAAGGGAGTGATGGCTGCCGTCGCCAGAGGAAAAGCCGGGGCGGCGGGACTCATGGGTCCGATCTCTCGCATCAGGCGGTTCACAATGCCACGAGCGGGCCGCCCGGAAAACACATTGGTAATGGCGGTGACGCGGGCCGCGTCGCTCTTCAGGGCTGCGCGATGCACCTCACTCGTGTTGGCTTCGGCGCACAACATATAGGCTGTCCCGATCTGGACCCCGACAGCGCCGAGTACCATGGCCGCCGCAACACTCCTGGCATCCGCGATCCCGCCGGCGGCGATGACCGGAACCTTCACTGCCCGCACAATCTGTGGGACCAATGCGAACGTGCCGACCTGAGTGCCGAGGTCCTGCGAGAGGAATAAACCACGGTGCCCGCCCGCCTCAAGCCCCTGCGCGATGACTGCATCAACGCCATGCGCCTCCAGCCAGAGCGCCTCTTCGACAGTTGTTGCGGACGAAAGTATTTTCCCGCCCCATCTTCTAACCCGCTGCAGCAGTTCGGGTGCGGGCAGGCCGAAATGAAAACTCACAACGGGAGGCTTGAATGCCTCCAGCACATCCGCGGCAGCGGTGTTAAAGGGCATGCGGCCCGCTCCAGTGGGAATGGCGCTCACATCAATCCCGTACTCCTTGTAGTAA
>Ga0105097_10000578_pt1 | contig 16864 bp, 18 predicted proteins | sample PPLLak12cMay2015_FD_87035 | JGI IMG/M metagenome (GOLD analysis project Ga0105097, IMG submission 87035) | Freshwater sediment microbial communities from Prairie Pothole Lake near Jamestown, North Dakota, USA - PPLs Lake P7 Core (1) Depth... | ecosystem: Environmental > Aquatic > Freshwater >...
TCCCTTCTTTATGATGTCCCTCATGGAGCAACGCTTTCAGTAATTTATCCTGCCTGGATGAAACGAATGAAGGAAAGAATACCGGAAAGAATCGCTGAACTTGGCAAAAATCTTTTTCATGTCAAATCGGCTGATGAAACCATATTGTTCTTTGAGCAATTTCTGATTAGCATTGAATCACCCATCCGAATGAGTGAAATCGGATTAGGTATTGAAAAGAAAAAAGAAATCCTCGACACCATGGAGCAGTGCAAGGTAAACGGCTCACACCTTAAACTTGAAAAAGAGGATGTGGAAAGGATAGTTGAGTTTATGTATCAGGGATAAGTTTTATTTATCCGAGATTTTCGAAATAAATTTTAAGAGCACGTATCCCAGGAAACTTCCAACGATATAATATGGAAAATCCATCCAGTTAAATGCATTTCCAAGGATGGTTCTGCCGATAAAATTGTTTCTCAGGTATTCCAGAAACGAAGGGTGCCAGAGCTGCATAAATTCCAGGAAGCAGGTAGTTAAAAATACGATCATGGCTAATAAAAGAATTCTGGTTTTTGGAAATAAAAAATAAAGCACCAGACACCAGAAGATCTCATAAAACAAACCACCAACTGAATTGCTGATCCAATCCTGAGCGGGTCCGGAATAGAATTTTGTAAAGAAACCTATTGGAACTATCACTATAAGTAATAGTATGATGAGCAACCTTTGTTTTGAAAATAGCCCCACAAGAAAATTTTATTGCCTGTAAATTTAATGCTTAATTTTAGATTTTATAAAATGTTCAAAAATGAAAACTGCTCTAATTGCCGGAGCCACAGGATTGGTAGGCTCAGAATTGTTAAAACTGCTGCTTGAAAGCAATGAATACGAAATTATTCATTTGCTTACCAGGAAGTCATTAAACATTGACTCAACAAAAATTATTGAACACATCATCAATTTCGATGAACTTGCCAGCCTGAAATTGGATTTTGCGATTGATCATGCGTTCTGCACACTCGGAACCACCATAAAAAAAGCAGGAACAAAAGAAGCCTTCCGAAAAGTTGATTTCGATTATGTATTGGAACTTGGGAAAAAGTCAAAGGAAATGAGCTTCGGAAAATTTTTAGTTATTAGTTCTCTTGGAGCTAATCCAAAATCTATGATTTTTTATAACCGGGTGAAGGGAGAGGTTGAGGATGAATTAAAAAAGCTATCATTGCAGCACCTGTTTGTTTTCAGGCCATCTTTACTGTTGGGTGACCGAAAAGAACATCGTGCCGGAGAGAAAACTGCGGCATCAGTCTATAAAGTTCTGGCACCAATATTTTCCGGACCATTGAAAAAATACAAAGGTGTGGAAGCCAAAAAAGTTGCAAATGCTATGATGCAGGCGGCTTTGAATAATGATGATACCTTTAAAATCCTTGAGTCGGATGAAATTCAAAAATTTTAAATGATCGCAAGTTTAATTGAATCCTGGTGTCAAAAGAACAATCATTTTAAAAACATTAAAATTATGAAGACACTGATTCACACAACTGGAATTGCCCTGGTAATGTTAATTTTCCCCAACATGTTATTCGCACAGAATCAAACCGGGGACATTCAACAAGTGAAACAAGAGAATGTTTCAAACACAAACGATACTGTCAGGGGCAGAAATTTTATTGATGAAAATAAAAACGGTATTTGTGACAGGTTCGAAAATGCAAAGCCATTGGGTAAAGGTCGGAATTTTGTTGATGCTGACAAGAATGGTATTTGCGATCATCGCGAAAATGGGAACAGAGGAAATGGTAAAGGATATGGCTACCAGCACCGCAACGGACAACGAAATGGACAATGTTGTGGTCGTGGCCCTTGTGGAGGAAAAGGCTGGAAAACCCGTTAGTTCATTTTGCCGGAAATCATTCAGGTAATCTATTAACCTTTATTGGCACGAACAGTTCCCGAGAAATATTTTTAACGAAATTTGTAGTAAACGAAGGTTAATGGACATTCAGTCTGACCGGATTCTGATTGACAAAATATTGGAAGGTGACCAGTTTGCTTTCAAAGAACTTGTAGAGAAATACCAAACCATGGTAATCAATACCTGCATCGGATTTTTACACGACAAACAAGATGCTGAGGATATTGCCCAGGAGGTTTTTATCGAAGTTTTTTATTCACTGCGGAAATTCAGGCAGGAAGCCAAACTAACAACATGGATGTATCGCATTGCTGTAAACAAATCACTCAATTTCCTGCGCAGCAAAAAACGAACGCAATGGATACAAAGCTTTGAAGATGTGTTTGGGATGAGCAGACAGGATCAAAAACAACCGGCAGAAATGAGAAATCCGGCAACTGATATGGAAATGCAGGAAGAAGCAACGCTGATACATAATGCGATAAACAGTCTTTCTGAAAATCAGCGGATTGCTTTTACTCTGAATAAATACGATGACTTACCCTATTCTGAAATTGCCGAAATCATGGGAGTTTCACTGTCATCAGTCGAATCTTTGATCCACAGGGCTAAAATGAATTTGCAGCAAAAATTAATGTACCATTATAAAAACTGATAAAAAAATGATGATGAGATGTGAAGAAATTAAAGAAATTTTGATTTTTTTCGTTGAAGGAAGTCTGAATCCTGACAAGACTAATCAGGTTCAAAAACACTTGGAAAAATGCCAAGAATGCAAGTCCTCCTATCTTAAATTGAAATCTGTTTTATCTATAATCGAAACAGAAATAATAAAGGAATCCAATCCTTATTTTTCAATGAAATTGATTGAACGACTGAAAAATTCATCAGAAACAAATGAAGTTTTTTCAGCTTTTAGGATCATTGGGATCCTTAAACCAGTGGTGGCAATTTTACTGATTGGTATTGCAATTTACACTGGCATTTTAATAGGTGGAAGCTACTCTCATAAATACGATACTACTGTTATTGACGATTCCAGGGGAATTCAACTTCAGGCTGTAGCAGACGAGTTTTACCTGAATGATATTGGAATGGAAAATATTGAAACCTTATTAATAATTGAAAACAATTAATCATGGACTATTTTATAAAAAAACGGTTTTCTTTCTGGCTGGTATTTTTTCTTTTAATCGTAAATGTGGCAGCAATTTCGACAATTCTCTATCATATTTATTCAGATAAACCGGTTTCATCATCAACAGAAGAAAGTTCCAGCGCAGGAAAAATAATTACCAATGAATTGGGCTTGAATGCTGATCAAAAAGATATGTTTCATAGCATTAACAGTTCCTATAACGAGCAAGCACAAAAAATCCTTAACCAACTGACTGAAAAAAGATCGGAAATGCTGGCTGAATTGGGAGAAGAAAATCCTGACACTTTAATTTTAAACACAATTGCTAATGACATTGGCGAACTTCATGCAGCTCTTAAACTGTTAACCATTGAAAATTTCCTTGAATTAAAAAAAATTTGCACACCAGACCAGCAACAACAACTTTCGAAGATTTATAAAGACATGCTGGAAAGTGAAGGACATTTTAAAGGCTATGGAAAACAATACCGGCACAGGTATCGTCACGGTCAGGGTGGAGGTAAAGGATGGCAGAAAAACAATTAAATTTGCTGGAAAAACAGCATGAATGGACAACCAGAATTATATAAGGTTTTAAGTGAGTTAAACATCAAATTTGAATATTACGAACACCCTGCCGCACCCACTATTGAAGAAGCAATAAAATACTGGGAAGACCTTAAAGCCACTCACTGCAAGAATATCTTCTTTCGTAACCATAAAGGAAACCAACATTACCTTGTAATTCTTGAACACAAGCAAGCCCTCGATATTCACAACCTGGAGAAAAGACTAAAGCAGGGTAAATTAACTTTTGCCTCACCCGAAAGACTCATGAAGCATCTTGGATTGACACCTGGATCGGTCACTCCATTTGGACTTATCAACGACAAAGCCAACCATGTTTATGTTTTCTTTGATAAAAACCTGAAGCAAGCAGAGAAAATCAGTTTTCATCCCTGCATCAATACCGCTTCGCTGGTTGTAGCTTTTGCAGATTTTGAAAGGTTTATGAAATGGACGGGGAATGGGTATGAGTATTTAAATCTGTATGATTAACATCCGAAGAATTAGACTTTGGAATTATTCAATCATCCCTTATTAATTAAGGAATGGTTTTAATTACCTTCGCATAATGATTAAAATGTAATTTACATGAACTCCGTTAATCCTTTCTCCATAAAATTCCTCGGTGCAGCTGGCACCGTTACCGGTTCAAAGTTTCTGCTTGAAACTGAAGGAAAAAAAATTCTTATTGACTGTGGCCTTTTTCAAGGTCTGAAACATTTGCGCGAGCTTAACTGGAAAGACTTTCCAATTCCCGCTTCTGATGTGGATTGTGTATTGCTCACTCATGCCCATTTGGATCACATAGGATATCTACCAAGGCTGGTAAAGCAGGGATTTAAAGGTACGGTTTATTGTACCGAACCGACTGCTGACCTTGCAGAAATTGTATTGAAAGACAGCGCCAAAATCCAGGAAGAAGAAGCTGAAAACGCAAACTTGTTTGGGTACACGAAACATACTCCCGCTTTGCCTTTATATGAATTAAAGGATGTTGAAAACACCTTACTATTGATTAATGCCTGTCCGCTGGATGAATTTATTAATTTGGAAAATGGAATCAGATTTCGGTTTAGAGGAAATGCTCATATTCCGGGAGCAGCTTTTATTGAACTGGACATAGCCAATCGCCGGATTTTATTTTCAGGAGACCTTGGCCGCTCGGGGGATCCTATGCTGCAAACTCCTGAAAAACCTGACAGAGCCGACTTTGTTATTGTTGAATCTACTTATGGTGATAAAAACCATCCCACAGATTCGACTGAAGAAATCCTACTAAGGATCATCCAAAGAAGTCTCCAAAATCATGGTCCGTTGCTTGTTCCCAGTTTTACGGTTGACCGGGCACAGGATTTCATGTACCTGATCTGGAAATTGAAACAGGAGAATAAAATCCCTGATATACCGGTTTATCTCGACAGCCCGATGGGAATTGATGTCAGTAAGCTTTTCCTGAAATATCCAGAATGCCTGAAAATCGGTACAGATGTTTTCACCGAAGTTTTCAAAAGCACAAGGATGGTTACTTCCATTGAAGAAACCCGGCACCTTGCTAAAAACAAACACCCCAAAATTATTATTGCAGGAAGCGGTATGATGAATGGTGGACGCATTCTCACCTATCTTGAAAACCAGCTTGAAAATCCGAATGCAACCATCATTATTCCGGGATTTCAGGCAGCCGGAACGAGGGGAAGAACATTGAGTGAGGGAGGAACGGAAATCAAAATACATGGGAATTATTATAAAGTAAAAGCCTCTGTCGAACATATTCACACCATGTCGTCACATGCCGGTCAGGATGAAATCATCAGTTGGTTATCGGCAATTAAAGATAAACCAAAACAAGTTTTCATTGTCCATGGCGAGCCACAATCAGCTAGCGCTCTCAGGTTAAAGATCAAGGACACACTCGGGTGGCAATGCACCATACCTCAACTAATGGACTCCTTTAATCTGGATTAAAAGTTTCATATCTGAACCAGGCAAATTTCTTTCATCAAAATTTTTTCAAACCTTGTTGGTTGAACAATACACTAAAGATAAGGTTTACCTTGTCTGATTGTTTTTGAAAATAAAAAATCAATTTTGAAATTAATGGAACCATTAATCAAAACACTTTTTAATGTTCAGGGAGTTCGTCTCCTCACCAATTCCACCTATATATTAAGGATGGACCGGAAAGAAATCATCTTCAAAGCAGGCCAGAATCTGAACCTTGGCCTGGCCGGAGATGCTGAAAAAAGGGACTATTCGATTTACAGTGCCGAAGGCGACGATTACCTCGAAATTCTTGTCAAAGAAGTGGATGATGGGTTGGTTTCAAAAAAACTGAAAAAATTAAAACCGGGAGATAAGCTTGAGCAATATGGTCCCTTCGGGTTTTTCACTATCAAAGATGAAGATATTCTGAAACAGAAGTTTTTGTTTATTGCAAGCGGGACAGGTATTGCGCCATTTCATAGCATGGTTAGATCGTATCCCGGTTTAAACTATACGTTGATACATGGTGTTCGTAAACGAAAAGAGACCTATGAAAAAGATCAATATCCTGCAGGTCGTTACATCTCTTGTCTTTCGAAAGATAAAAAAGGTGATTTCCATGGAAGGGTAACCGATTACCTCCGGCAAAATCCTGTCAGCCATGATACTTTGTGTTACCTTTGCGGCAATGTTAATATGATCTATGATGCATTCGATATCCTTAAAGAACAGGGAGTTCCGTCAGGGAATCTGCATGCGGAAGTTTACTTTTAGTTCAAAGTTTAATGTTATTTACTTACTCTAAAACCTTGAACTTTAAACATTAAACCTTAAACAAATTGAAGTACCACATCATCACCCTCGGCTGCCAGATGAACATGTCGGACACGGAGCGCACAAAGCCAGTGATCGAGCAGATGGGATATGAGTGGACCGATCATGAAGATGAAGCGAGTTTGCTTGGAATCCTTGCGTGTTCGGTAAGGCAAAAAGCGATTGACAAGGTATATTCAAGGATATCGAAATGGAATAAGCTTAAAAACAAAAAGAATCTTCTGACATTTGTCACCGGCTGCATTCTCCCTTCAGATAAGGATCGCTTTTTGAAACTGTTTGACATGGTCTTTCCGATGAGCGAGCTTCATGAATTACCTGAATTGATCAGCCAGTATGGAGTTGTGACACCTTTGAGTTTGAAAACGCAAAATAATGCCAGAGCATATTATGAAAACCCCCATGTAAAAGAATTAAAAGAGAAATCGGCGTCCCTGAAATTAAACGAACATATTCCTGAATTCTGGCATATCAATCCCTTATATGAATCATCGTTCGAAGCTTTTGTTCCCATACAGAATGGGTGTGATAAATTTTGCACTTTCTGCGCAGTTCCCTACACCCGGGGTCGGGAGGTTTCGAGGCCGTCGGAAGAAATTATAAATGAAGTTCAAAGCCTGATCGAACGGGATTACAAGTCAATCACCTTATTGGGTCAGAATGTAAATTCCTATGGTCTGGATAAAAAAGGCGATGAAATCAGTTTTCCTGAACTACTTGGGAAAATAGGTGAATTGGGAAAAGCTTCGGGCAAGGAGTTCTGGGTATATTTTACTTCGCCTCATCCGCGTGACATGACCGATGAAGTCATCGAAGTGATTGCTGAATATTCTTGTCTGGCAAAGCAAATCCACCTTCCTCTCCAATCGGGTGATGATAAAGTTCTTATCAGGATGAACCGGAAATATAATGTCGAAAAATACGGTGAAATTGTCAAAACAATCCGGCGGCTGATCCCGGATGCTACATTGTTTACCGATATCATTGTCGGATTTACAGGCGAAACAGACGAACAGTTCGAGAACACGCGCAAAGCCATGTACGATTTCAATTACAATATGGCTTATATTGCTCAATATTCCCAGCGGCCCGGAGCTGTCAGCTCAAGATGGGTCGATGACATTCCACGCGAGGTTAAAAAAAGCCGCTTTCATCAGTTAACCAACGATCTGGAAAAAACATCAGCAGAACATAACCGGCAGATGATTGGTAAAACCTACAGGGTTATAATCAGGGGATTGGAACGCAAAGGCGATTTCCTTTCCGGATTGACCGAAGGCCGGATCAATGTGAGGATTCCTTCGACAGATACTTCGCTGATTGGTAAGATGGTGGATATAAAAATTACATCTTCGACGGATTTTTCGGTGGCGGGGGTAATGAACGTTTAAAAAAGCTATCAATCTTAGGGTCTAATAAAGCATCCCGATCATCCATAGCGGAATAGTATTGCTTACCGGATATTCTACTAAATCCTTAATAAGGAATGCATTTGTCAATCCGGAAATTTGCTTTAATCCTTTACTGGATCCACCCACCTCAAAAATCATGTGGCCATCCGTTTCAAAATCGGCAGATTTAGGTTGCTTTACCTGGCTAACTGCATTAAGCTGATTATTGACAAAAGTTTCACGGATTGATCCTGTTTGAGTTGTATTGCCTGCGAGTGCATACATCAGGTTAGTGTTGTTCATGAAAATTTTTTCTGGTTTTTGGAGGGTAGCCACACTGCTTCCGGAAGGGTATAACAAGCTTATCAACCGCGCCTCTTCCAGAAAGTAAAGATAATTGCTCAGGGAGTTTCGATGGATTCCTGTTTTCTCAGCAAGCTTTATCAAATTTGGTTTAAAAGGTACCTGTTGTGCAATGATGTAAAGAAGCTGCAGCATTTTTTTTGCATTGCGGATATCAAAACCTTTTATCTCAGCCATGTCAAATTCAACAATCATCCTTGCAAGTTGCCGCAAACGCTGGTAATAGCCATCCTTATCTTCACCATAGAAGGGATAAAATCCAAACCGCAGGTAATTTTCTAAATGAGCCAGCGGTCTGAATTGCTCATCGAATAAACTGCGGATATTTTTCTTATCCTGAGTAATCTGGTCGAGATTCAATACCGGTGCGTTAGCAATTTCATTCAGCAGCAGGTATTCACGGTATGAAAGACCATATAGTTCATACATCATAGCACGGCGGCTCAAATCTCCCTCCTGCCTTGAAATATCTATAATGGATGAACCCGTGAAAATAATCTTCAAATCACTGTATCGGTCGTACAAAACTTTGATTTCACGAGCCCACTGCGGATATTTATGTACTTCGTCCAGCACAAGTATTTTCCCTCCCTGATGATAAAACTGTTGAGCTGTATCAACCAAAGAATTAGAAAGGAAAAATAAATCATCCAGGGTAAAGTAGACAGCTTCCGACGAAGGCTTGCCTAATCCGTTAAGCCATTGCAGTAACATGGTGGTTTTTCCAGTACCCCGCGCCCCTTTTATCCCGACTAACCTGTTATCAAAATTTATTTTTGATATTAAATAGCGTTTAAACCTCAAAGGAACTTTTTGAACCAAACGATCTGAATTTTCAAGAAGATTAATCATTGCATATTAATTTGTGCAAAAATAAAAAATAATGCACAATCGGATGTGCAAAATGTTAAATTAATGTTTATTTGCTTGATGTAAAAGAGGTATTTTTATCCTTTGACATGAAAGAAAACATAAAATCTGATAATGTCCGGTCTTAAAAACCAAGCATTTCAAAAACAATTGGTTTTATTAACATTTATACAAATCTGCAATTCAATTGCAAAAATGTATGAAATATTATTGATTCTTAAAACAGATAAAAGGGATATGGGGATTCGGGTACAATCCAGGTCCCATTCAATCAGGAACGAACTATATCTTATCTTTCATTGCCCGACTTTGTTTAGTTTTGCCGCTTGAAAAAGCATTATCTGTTATCGTTGATAAATCCATCAGACGTTGTCTGATGAATCCAAGTAGAATCGTTGACAACAAATTTTTTAACTTTTGTGAATAAAAAGATCGCATTTAAAACTCTCGGTTGCCGCCTGAATCAATACGAAACCGATTCGGTGACAACGGATTTCATCAATGCCGGTTATACAATTGTCGATTTTTCGGAGGATGCGGATGCCTATGTCGTCAATACCTGCACCGTAACCAACATGAGCGATCATAAATCGCGGCAAACCTATAACCAGGCTTACAGGCGGAATCCAGAAGCTGTTCTTGTTGTTACCGGTTGTATGGCCAATAACCATAAAGAATATCTTGAAGCAAACGACAGAATAACCTATACCATCGAAAACGACCGGAAAGGTTCGATTTTTAACCTTCTCGATAGTCATTTTAAAGGTGAAATTATCTCCCCTGATCAATTGAAATCAGATCGTTTTGGCTTTGGCGCGGCCGAAAAAAGCATTCGAACGCGGAGCATGATCAAGATTCAGGATGGTTGTGACAATTTCTGCACTTTTTGCATCGTGCCTCATGTTAGAGGAAGAGCGGAAAGCAGGCCATATAAAGATATTGAAACGAATATCCGTCAGGCTCTTGATTTCGGTTACAAGGAAATCGTACTTACAGGGGTTAACATTGGAAGATACGAATGGGATGGATTGAATTTTGAATCTTTGGTTGAAAAGGTTCTTGAGATTCCCGGTGATTTCAGGGTTAGAATTTCAAGTATCGAACCGGAAGGATTTGACGAAAAATTATTTGATCTTTTTTTACATCCCAAACTTACCCCTCATCTCCACATGTGCCTTCAAAGCGGATCTGATAAAATCCTGCTGGCTATGAGAAGACAATATACTGTGGATGATTTCAGAATGATGATAGATAAAATCCGTAAACGCATACCTGATTTCAATTTTACTACTGACATCATGGTTGGATTTCCGTGTGAAACAGAAACAGAATTCAAAGAAACCTGTAAAGTTGTTAAAGAAATTGGATTTAGCCATGTCCATACATTCAAATATTCCATCCGGAAAGGGACAAGGGCTGAACGAATGATGGGTCAGGTTCAGGAAAAAATAAAAACTGAAAGAAGCCTTATCATCCGTGACATCGCTGAAGATAACAAAAGAAAATATCGGAGCTCGTTTATTGGCAAAATACAAAAAGTACTGGTTGAAAAAATCGATAAACGCGGAATTGCGTCTGGGAATGGGGAACATTATATTCCTGTAAAGTTCAAAGCTGATGCCAGGACTTATGCTAAGGATTTTAGAAATGTCAAAATAACCAGTATTGAACCAAAGGAAGACCCCTCATTAATAGCTCATCCGGATTAAATTATTTATGAATTATTTTCTTGAACTTGAAAACGAATAATTTTGTGGTTTGAAATTCGAGCTGAATCGTAAAAAATCAAAATTATAAAAATGGATATAGCAGGAAAAATCATCAGCATCCTCCCCGAGGAAACAGGCCAGGGAAAAAATGGTCCCTGGAAAAAGCAAAATTTCATTCTTGAAACACAGGAACAATATCCTAAAAAAGTATGCATAGCTGTTTGGGGAGATAAAGTCGATTTAAAATCTTTCGGAACAAATGAAAATGTGACCGTTGGAATCAATATCGAAAGCAGAGAGTTTAATGGTAAATGGTTCACAGATATTAAGGCATGGCGTGTGATGAAAGCTGCCTCCACTGGTTCTGCACCACCTGCTCCAGAATACATACCGCCTGAACGGGAACAAGCATTTGAACCGGAACAAGGGCCGGTGAATGACTTGCCCTTCTGATTGTTTTAGCAATAATTAGACTATGCAGCAAATTGCAAGATATCTAATAATTGCAGGTATTTTGCTTTTAATTGTCGGGCTTGTCTTCTATTTTTTTGGAAATAAATTCAGCTGGCTGGGACGCCTGCCAGGCGATATCAAAATAGAAAAAGAGAATTTCCGCTTTTATTTTCCGGTAACAACTATGATCATTATTAGTGTTCTTATAAGTTTGATCCTATACCTTATCCGCAAATTTTTCTAAAGATAAATAGCCGTGAATGCGCGAATATGTGCAAAAAGAAAGTAAATAGCATTGGTGTATTCGCAGCCTATAAAACAAAAAACCCGGTCAATACCGGGTTTCTGATCAATATATAAAAAGAATTTCTATTCTTCGTCCTGCTGCGATTCCTCGTAAGCCTTCAAAAGTTGCACCTGGATATCAGGCGAAACATTAGAGTATTCGGCAAACTTCATTGAGTACATTGCACGACCACTGGTTATTGAGCTCAGTGCAGTTGCATATTTATTCATTTCAGCAAGCGGAACTTTTGCCAGAATCTTCTGGTAATTTCCTTCACGGTCCATACCCATGATGATGGCTCTTCTTCCCTGCAGGTCAGTCATCACATCACCCATCTTATCTTCGGGTACAAGCACCTCAACATCATAAATTGGTTCCAGAATCTGCGGTCCGGCATTTTTAAAAGCTTCGCGGAAAGCATTACGTCCGGCCAGCTTAAACGAGATTTCATTGGAATCAACCGGATGCATTTTACCATCATAAACATAAAATACAATATCGCGGGCATACGATCCTGTCAATGGGCCTTCTTCTATTTTCTCCATAACTCCTTTTAGAATGGCAGGTAAAAAGCGGGCATCAATAGCGCCACCAACGATGCTGTTATTCATAATAAGCTTTCCACCCCAATCAAGCTTGATCTCTTCGCTACCTCTCACCGGAAATTCGGTTGTCCACGACATACCTTCCTTGTAAGGCTCAATCATCATGTGAACCTCGCCAAACTGGCCGGCGCCTCCTGATTGTTTCTTGTGACGATAGGTAGCTTTAGCTGATTTGGTGATGGTTTCCCTGTAGGGAATTTTGGGAGCAATAAAAACGATTGGAATTTTATCGAGATGTTCAATCTGCCATTTGGTAACGTTCAGATGAAGTTCACCCTGTCCGCCCAAAATCAATTGTTTTAATTCTTTTGAATATTGAACCATCAGTGTCTGGTCAACTTTGTGCATGGCGCTAAGAACGGAAGACAACTTTTCGTCGTCCGCCTGGTTCTGCCCTTTAACAGCAACTCTGTATTTTGGTTCAGGGAATACGATAGGTTCAACAATATCATCACTGCCCTTCGAAGCATTTAATGAAGTATTGGTAGGAGAGTTTTTAAGTTTTACAGTAGCTGCAATGTCTCCGGAAACGACTTTTTCAATTTTCTCACGATTCTTACCATAAACTGCAAACAATTGCCCAAGTCTTTCCTTAGCATCTGTTGTGGAATTGATCAGGTCAGCTCCTTCACTGATTTCTCCATTATAAACCTTAAAAAATGAAACTTCCCCAAAGTGAGGTTCAATAGTAGTTTTAAAAATAAATGCTATGGCAGGTTCCTTTGGATTGCATTTAAGCTCTTTTCCTTTAGTGGTTTTTACAGGGGGCATTTCGTCAGGAGCCGGAACGTTGTGTTCAATAAATTCCATCAATCGGTTTACGCCCATATTATGTTTCGCATTTATGCATAATACCGGAAACAGACCTCTTTTTCTTAATCCGATTTTCAGAGCCTTCTGGATTTCTTCTTCGGTAAGGGTTCCATTTTCGAAGAATTTTTCCATCAATGATTCGTCGCTTGAAGCAAGATCTTCAATCATTGCCGCTTGCATTTCTTCAGCTTTTCCTTTCTCATCTGTAGGTATGTCGAGAATCTCAGGTTTTCCACTGTTTTCAGGAAACTTATACATTTTCATTTTGAGCAAATCAATCACCGAGTTAAATCCGTGACCCGGATTGACGGGATACTGGCACATAGCCAGGCTTCCACCAAACTGGGTCTTCATCTGCCTGATGGTTTCATCGAAATTTGAATTTTCATGTTCCAGATGGTTGATGGCAAAAATTACAGGAGTACTGTTCTTGCTGGTATTTCGCCAGGCGATTTCAGTTCCGACCTCCACTCCATTTTGAGCATTTAAAAGAATTACAGCGGTGTCGGCGACTTTTAGGGCTGAAACTACTTCACCCACAAAATCATCAAATCCCGGAGTGTCGATAATATTAATTTTTTTACCATTGAATTCTGTATAAAGCAGGGATGAAAAAACAGAGTTTTGGCGCTCCAACTCAATCGGCCGATAATCCGAAACCGTATTTTTATCATCAATCGTGCCTCGCCTGTTTATGCGCCCCGATTCAAAAAGCATTCCTTCAGCCAGGGTTGTTTTCCCCGATTTAGCACCACCAACGAGTGCAATATTCCTGATTTCTTTCGTTTGATAAACCTTCATTTCCTTAGATACTTATGTGATTAATTAATGTTTTAAAAAAGAGGTGGCAAATGTATAAAAATATAAATAACTATTAAACAAACGGTTGTAAAAATTCCCTTTTATTCACTTCGCCGGGAGGAAACGCAAATTAAATATCTTTTAAAAGTTGTCTGACTTCACTCCATTTGTTTTCATTCATTTTAGGACCTATTACTTCTATGGTTTTTGCAGCCAGCAGTGAACCCATTGACCCGCATTTATCCAATGAATAGCCGTTGATAAAACCATAAATAAAACCAGCGGCATATAAATCTCCGGCTCCCGTAGTATCGATGCTTTTTGCCTTAAGTGGGGAAATAAGGTAACTTATGCCTCTGCTTTTTATTATCGAGCCGTTTTTACCAATTTTAACCACAGCAATTTCACAAAGATTTCCGAAATCATGGACTGCCTCCATCGGTTCCTTGCCTGTAAATGCTTTTGCTTCTTCCTCATTGGCGAATACAATGTCTACATAATCCCTAAGAATCATATGCAGAAAATCCAAGTTCTCTTCTACCACATTGTAACTTGCCATGTCGAGGGTAATCTTTAATCCATTTTGTTTCGCAACCTTGACTGCTCTTTCAATCAAAGCATGGTTTTGAACAAGGTACCCCTCAATATGGAAAAAATCATAGTTCGCAAAATTTTCCGCCAGGATATCCTCTGCCGTTAACTCAACTGCAGAGCCAAGGTAAGTGGCAAATGTCCTTTCCGAATCAGGGCTGATGAGAGCAATGGCTTTACCTGTTGCTGAATTACCAGATAGCAACAGAGGATTAATTCCAATGCTTTCCATATCAGTTTTAAAAAAACGGCCAAAATCATCATTTCCAACTTTACCAATAAAACCGGTCTTAATACCCAACCTCGCAAGTCCATGAATGGCATTGGCAGCTGAGCCACCTGAGGCGATCTGCTTTTTTAAATGATTGGTTCCCTCATTTACCATGTTACTGTAATCATGATCTACCAACTGCATGCTACCTTTTGGCAGGTTAAACTGCTCCAGGATAGCATCATCTTCAAGGTTGGTCATGATGTCAACCAGTGCATTACCCATTCCGAGAACTCTTGCCATGCTATTATTTTTTCGGCAAAAGTATTGCTTATTTAGAATAAACAACTATTTTTGCACTCCCATTTTTGGGAATCCCAGATTGTTGTAAGGGATGTGATCCCCAATAGCTCAGTTGGTTAGAGCGACTGACTGTTAATCAGTAGGTCCCTGGTTCAAGTCCAGGTTGGGGAGCAAGTAAGCCGGTTAAGAGCCGGCTTTTTCTTTTCCAAAATTATTAATCTAAATCTCATTTAAAAGCAGAAAATTATTGTTCCTATTTGTAAAAGTTTGGCAAAGTAATTGGCATTCATGTTTTTGCTCTCTATACTTGGAAAACTTAAATACATAAACTTATGAATGGAACTTACAGAAGCTTAATGTCGAAAAAACGAATTGTCTTCGGCAACCAGTTTAAGGACGGAAGAACCAGGGTATTTATTGAAAATGCAAAAATCCGCCGGGAGCCTCTTTATATAATTGAAGAGTTGAGCTCAAGAGTTGTTTTTCAACTATCCGCTTTTGGAATTAAAATCTTTAATTATCCGAAAAAGGATATTCTGACTATAAACAAATGGCCGGATGAAATTTTTGTGAGACTTTAAAACAAAGCATTTGTTTTTTTGATGCTGCTAAACGGATGATCCGAATGGATCATTTGCGCATCAGGGTCAATCTTTGATTAAGGGATTTATCTTAATGGGATTCGCAAAATTATGGTATCCTATGCGCTATAAACCAGAAAGCAGGTTTTTTTCCTGCACTTTCCGCATCACCCGCATGATGTTTCCACCCCAGATTTTACGGATATCTTTTTCCGAATAACCGCGTCTGACAAGTTCCAGGGTTATGTTTCCCATTTGACTCACATCCTGACAATCGGCCAAACCACCGCCACCATCGAAATCTGTCCCAATTCCGACATGATCAATACCCGCAATTTTTACCATGTGATCAATGTGATTAACCATATCCGAAACCGCTGCCAACTGCCGGGGAAAAAGAGAATCAACCGAATGCCATTCGTTTTCAGCAGCCTTATCTTCCTCCGGTGTCAGGTTTTCAAAATTTCTGTATTTTATTCGTATTGCATCATAAGCACTATCCCGCTGAGCATAATTTTCCGGCATTTTAACGTAATCGCTCAGGATGCACATCTGGACAACGCCCCCGTTTTGTTCCAGCTTTTTCAGCATATCATCCGAAAGATTGCGGGGATTGTCACAGATAGCTTTTGCACAGGAATGAGAGGCAATTAAAGGTGCTTTTGTCAAGTTTATAACATCATAGAAACTGGAATCTGACATATGAGAAATATCAATCATCATCCCTATGCGGTTCATTTCTTTCACTACTTCTTCTCCGAAACTGCTTAATCCACCATGTTCAATAGTATCAGTCGATGAATCGCAGATATCGTTGTTCTTTGTATGGCAAAGGGTAATGTACCGGGCGCCTTTCGTATAAAATTCCTGAATATTTGCCAGGTTGTTCCCGATTGCATATCCATTTTCAATTCCGATAAAAACAATCCTTTTACCTTCCTTTTCAAGCCGGTAGGCATCTTCTGGGGTAAGAGCAATATCAGCAATGTCAGATCTCGATGCAAGATGGGAATGGATAGAGTCGATTATAGTCGTAATCGTTTCTTTTGCCTTATTATTTCCTTCTTCATTGCGGTTGCTTTGCCCGACAAATGCGGCCATAAATATTGCATCCATGCCTCCTTCTTTCATTCGCGGAAAATCTACACGGCTATGATCTTTTTTAAAATCATGTCGTTCATTCAGATCGAAATCGCCACGCAGCAACGCCCAGGGGGTATCGGTATGGGTATCAACAGTGAGGACTTTTTCGTGGATTTCTTTGGCTATTTCTTCGGGGATTTTAGGAACAGAATTGCAACCCCAAAGAAGTATTCCACAAACGGCGAGTAAAACTATTTTTTTCAAATCTCAGATTTTTCGGCAAGTATAGTATATTTGATCCTTATAATTGCAATAAAATACAGATGCTGAAATATTATTTATTCATTGGATTTTTTCTGATCCTGAGCCTGGCTCACTCACA
>Ga0105097_10000579_pt1 | contig 16839 bp, 35 predicted proteins | sample PPLLak12cMay2015_FD_87035 | JGI IMG/M metagenome (GOLD analysis project Ga0105097, IMG submission 87035) | Freshwater sediment microbial communities from Prairie Pothole Lake near Jamestown, North Dakota, USA - PPLs Lake P7 Core (1) Depth... | ecosystem: Environmental > Aquatic > Freshwater >...
AACTGGCGGCTGTCGTCTGGGTATGTAGGCAAGCATCATTAGCGGCCTGTTGACATTTACCATGACCTCTCGGTGTGGGAATGGCCTCTCCCACTCACCGTTCAGTTGGTAGGCCAAGGTCAATGGCACACAAATGACATTGCCCCTCTCCGATAAAATGTCTCCTTCGACCGGGACATACATCACCAACTCACCAGTTTGGAATGCTTCATCGGATGGATGCTTGGCGTTTATGCTAAACATAGGCTGCTTTTACAACCAGAACTTTACGCAATGACCCGCTGGAACGGCTACCGGTCCATTGTCGGAAAGCAGGATCAGTTTAGAGCTTGTAGTTTGGCCAGCTAGAACGACGTATTCCTGGTCAGACAAGAGAATCATCGGTGACTTAATCCAGATATCCATGGAGCGACTCAGACCACGGCTGTTCGTTATGTACCAGATACCCTCATGGAAAGAACATCCCTGGAATGAGAGCATAGTCACATCAGGCCAGCGATTGTACCAGCCCTGTGGCAATGGGTAGACCAACGAACCTACTGTTGCACCCAGGTTGTTGGAGCCTCTTGCTTTAAGCTGCCACCTGACGCTGGTATTTAGTTCCATGGTCTAATGTCCTTGAGAGGTACAAGGATTGGGCCTTCGCTGGACAGGAGAATGGCAAAGAACTCACCGTCCATGTACCAGGACGTGTCAGAAAGCAGCATCATCGGTTCTTTGATGGATGAGAGATGCCGAGTTACCGAAACGCAGTGGTGGTTTGCTAGGAACCACTGTGTACCGACACAGAAGGCACCAAGAAAAGATTTGTGCATCTTGTTCTGGACTTTCATTAAAGTCCCCACTGACAGGCGATGTAGGCCTCTGGTCTCCCGAAGCTGCCAACTATTATCGGCCTGCACAGCGTCTCATCCTTTGTTTTGTTGGTGTAACCACATATACGCAATTAACTTCTGCGATGACTGGCCCCTTTCCAGACAGAAGAATGTTGTATTTGTAGGTACCCGTCAAGCGGTCCATTGGACCCTCTGGTTTTGTAGACCATACAAATTCGGACAGCAAAATCATTGGCTGCGTTGCTGGCACCTTGATAGGAACCGCCATGCCTTTGTAGTTGACTATAAACCATGTGCCGTTAGCAGTAAAGCATCTGTAGACAGGCATTACCTGCTGTGCAGGCGTGAAGGAGCACAGTGCCCCAAGTTTCTTGGTCGGAAAATCATCTGGCTCTGGCGATCTCTTGTATAGCCGCCAGAGCTTGTCTGTGCTGTTGTCAGTTTGCATCATGATTTTACTACTCCTCGACTCTACCGGCTCCTAGTCCACCCCTGTCTCCTATGTGCTGCCGAGAGATATTCATGGCAGCAACACGCTCTTGCGGATACAAGTATCGCTCCACACGGTAGCCTCCTCGGCCATTTACACCCTTCCACCTCTCCCAAACAACGCACACTTCCTCGTTAGGAAAAGCGCACTTCTCCTTCTTGATGTTTATTGTTTCTGGAATGCACCCAGAATAGGTGTAAGTTACCTTGTAGGTGGTCCGGTTCTCCTTTAGGAGAGTAGCAGGAAGCCAGTTATAGTTGGCTAGAATGAAAATGGTGGTCATTTTGAGCTTTCCGTTGAGGGTAACAACTTTTTGAGTGGTCGCAGATAAAAGAATGGCATGTGAAAGATTACACCAGTGCCAAGAACAATCACCGACAAATCGCCCAAAGAGGTCTGTGTCGGTACTGAAACGTTCACGTACCTACTGAGGTAGTGATCTGTCAAGAGAAAAAGCGGTGCCCCTAACCCCATACCAGACGCCATCTCTGAAAGTAGCCAAAGGAAAGATTCCTTTTCCAAGTCCTGTGAAATCCAACTCAAGTAGGGTCCCGATTGGGTATCCAACAGGGTTGTTGGTGGCATGGAACTTCAAAGGGAATGACTCGGTCATGTTATCCCTGCAATAGACAGATATGATAGTGCAGAGGAGTAAGGATTATGATTCTCTCTTCCGCAAGAGCAGGTAGGAAGAGGTGGTTTCCATTCTCTCTCTTGAGATATTCTTTCGATAGGAGAAAGAACGGCACATATAGACTGCATTCAATGATTGTGGTGCCGGTCCACCATTCCCCGTCCTTAAATATGGCTTCAAGAAAGCCCCAATTTCTGGTGTTCTGTCCGCCACCCGAGAGCTGGCCGACCATGTCAAGCATGACAATGGAGCCTGTGGGAAATTCAGAAAATTGACCGCTCCGGTATAGCCTGTCGAATTTCGGAAGCATGAGGCTTACCACCAGTCCGGCTTGTTCCTCTTCCAGGAAGCAATGCCTGCCTTTGCCGTTCGATAGTAATTCCTGTAGGAGCTTACGGGATCACCAGGAACAATGCAAGAACCAAAATTATCCTTGTTGATAGCGATAGCGAATGGCTGTAGCCCGAGGTCAGGAATGCTGGCCGGTGGGTAGAAGGCGAGGTCTGTGAGAATGTCCGTACACCCATGACGCTTGCCGTACCGGGCCGTATACTCAGACAACAGTGCCAAGCCATGCTCGGACAGCCAATTATAATTGCCAAGTGAAGCAGCAGCCCACTTGGTGCAGGGATGCTTGCTGTGCGTAGACTTGTACGGCCCAGACTGACCGTTAAGCCAGTGGGCCGTAGAAAGTAGTTGGGTAGTTTCCAGCACCATCTTGACGACGTGCTTGTCAATCTGACAGCGAGCAGCCAGTACGGGGTCGAGGTCGAGAACAAATACATTCATGAGGTCACCACTTTTCGTAAGGCTTGTAGGCCTGTAGAGCCGGAACTTGTACGATCTCCCTATGAAAGGGATCGGCAGGAGTAAGTACGCAGGCAGTTAGCCTACCGCCGAAGCAGCACCCAGTGTCAAGTCCATAGCACTTGGCACCATTCGGACGCTCCCAGACCTGGGCACCGTCCCTACCAACGACGTTGTGGCCGAAGAGAACGTCCACGTCACCATCATACTTCTCGGCCCAGTAGACGCTGTCCTTGGGCTGGCGGAACCCAGGCATGTCCAGGGGCATCATGCGGTGCGTGTCATTATGCATGAACCGCATCATGGTGAGAACCTCTCGAGACTGCCGAGTCACGTCACGGCCGGGAGCCATACCAGCAGGAACTACAACTGCATTGTAGTCAGGAAGCTCGACATACGTTGGCAGCCGCCCAAGCCAATCCAACTCGGAGGGAAGCATGTTCTGGATGGTCCACTCTTGCTCAAGGTCGGGCCTCATCGGCACAACGTACTGAGGGTTGCTGCGCTTTCGGAGAACGTGCCTGTAACGCCGAAGCAACTTGTCCTCGTGGTTACCGGCCACGCACTCGGCATTTAGGGACATGACATACCGAACGACCCCAGCACTGTCGGGGCCTCGATCAACCAAGTCGCCTGCCATCACGAGACGATCGCCCGCCGGGTCGTAATTGCACTTGTCGAGAAGCTGCTTAAGCTCATCTAGGCAGCCGTGTACATCACCGACGACGAGGGTGCGTAGAACTGACTTGTTACTATCCGACATTTCCATAATACTATTATAGCACAATGGCAGTCTGATTTTAACCAGTTATTCTGGTGCGAATTCCTTTAGATGCGTCATGTATGCCGTCCAGAAGGTTGAGTCATACACAAAAAGGACTACTCTTTCATTGTACCTGCAATCCTTTAGGGTTACACCTTCAACGAGCGAATAGTAGGTGCCCGTCTCAACAACCAGCAGTGCATCAGTGTATGCGAACTTCCTCCGCTTCGTCGCCGAGCCCGCCCTCCAGCGACCTTCCTTTGACTTCTCAACAGAAACCCACAGGTGGTTTCCGAGATTATTCAGAGTCTTCTCATTGAACTGAGCAAGGCTACCAACCTTCAATTCTGTCATGGCTCGTCTACTGCCTTCTTGAGGGTCCTTGCGTATGCACACCACATCTGAGTATCATACAGAAAGATAACGGCCATATCTTCGGAGGAATGTCTATTGCCGAGCAACTCCGACAGCGGCTTTACTTCTACAACAAACAACTGGTCGGAGTATGAAAAGAATTTCTCGTTTTGATCTAGACACGGAGCCCACAGTCCGTTCTTTAACTGCATCTTGGGATGCCAGACACAGACGTTAGAGTTATTTCGGCTGGATCGAACTGAACGAGCATTCCAGGCTTAATGTTACGCATCACCGTTCTCCACAAATCGACGCAGGTAACGAATGGAAATGAGGATTAGATGCTCTCTGTCAAGGCAGACTGCCGCTCCCTCGCCCATACCGGCCAGGTGTTCGGGCTTCCTGATATCTACCACCATAACCACACTGGCCTGAGTTAGCCTATAGCCAGCAATGTTTACACCAGGGTCAACAATGTATGGGGGAACAATGTCACCGTCCTCATCGTACCGTACGATGCTCACATACCAATTGTCTAGACCGTCAGTTAGACAAGCCAAGTCACCGATACGAAGGGATCTGTCGATAGTTGACATTATCTGCCCAGCATTGGATTGATCAGCCAATTCGCTGGCAGACCGTTCGCACAAACTCCATCCGGGCGGAGGTGAAGACGATGCTCCAATCTCGATTCAAGGCGTCAATGATCGCCGTCGTGTTATCTCCCGGCGGGCGACCTGCCGTACCAATTCCTCCGCCGTGCCAGAATGTCTCCGTGAGGGGCGTTCCATCAACCCAAAGAATGTCAACCCCACCCCAGCCGGACCCCACCGTCATGACGATGCCCAACCAAGCATAGGATGGACGCTCTGCGGCAACGAAAGCTGACAGCTCATCATTCTCGGCCGCCGAATGGATGATTGGGAGCGTCATTCCGAGGGCTCGGCATCGGGCGAGGGCCTCGTCGAAGGTCTCGTTGGCGACCCCGGTGTTGAAGAATCTAGGAAGAACAGCATCGGTGGCCATCGGGGCTGCGTCGTCAGAGACGACCATAGCGTCCGGCACAAACCCATCCTCGAACAGGATGAGGCCTGCGTCGGTTGTTCCGACCGCCCCCGAATCTGAAATGCCTGCATCATCGACAAAAGGTGTCGTAGCGTCTCCATTCCCTGCGTCAGTCTCGTCTGGGGCACGAACGCAGAGATTGCTGGCGCAGACCAAGCCTGCGTTGCAGGTTCCGTTGCCGTAACACGGCCCACGCTCGGAGCCAACATCAACCGGGGAGGTACCGCAGCCAAGGAAGAAAACAAAAAGGAAAGGAAGGGTGAGATAAATGAAACGCATGAGAAATGCTCCTATAGAAAGTTGAGGTAAAGGGGTTATCGAATGAATACATCGGCATCAAAAATGCCTGCAATACCGGGCGAGCCATAAATAGCTGGACCAGTATGACACACGAGGTTTGCTCTCGGACGGTGAATCGTCTCACCATGAGAATGACCGCACAAAAGAACGACGTTGTTCTTGGGAAAGGCGTCCGCTAGGTTAAGCAGCATGTCGCCCATGTAGTACGAGGAAAAGTGCGGCATCCAATCCTTGTCACTCTGACGGCCGTTATAAACTGAGTTCTCAGGAAAGGGAGGGACATGGGTTGCTACATAGACAGTTTCAAACCCAGCGGCAAAAGCTGCCTCGACATGAAGCTTGACGTAGTCAGCGCCTTCCTTGGAAAGGATTTGTAGCTGCCTGATCATGGTGTTCAATCCGCCCTGGAATTCTCTTGCGAGGTCTCGGTTGAGGGAGTAGTCATTTAACCAAACCTTGCTATTCGGAATGCTCCCATAAATGCCATCCCACCACCCATCATGTCCGACCAGGGCTGTCTTGTCGGTTAGGGGGATATGGCCGCTAGAACCGAGCCAGAAGGCCCCAGAAGGCATTGGGGGCGGGGCACCCTTCTCGTAGTCCGGGTAGGTGTGTCGGTCCCGTAAAACGTCTCTGACAGCCTCCATGGAGGAAGCGTGCCAGTAGTCGTGATTCCCCAGGACAAAGAAGACGGGCTTTGGGGCAAGCTCCTTCTCAAGAATTAGAAGATGAGGCTCAAGCAACCTGGACTCCGAGATATCTCCCGTGATGAGCACAATGTCAGGATTGGCCGCTCGCAGCTTTCTGCACCAAGCCTGGATACCCTGCAATTGTACACGGTCAAGGTGAGTGTCGGTAGCCCAGACAATTCGCATTTTCTTGCTTCTCTCTCTTTTTGCGGTTAAAGCACTCAGCCGTGAAGTAGTTGGTTAAGGACAATGTCACACTCACGAGACCACATCATTTCCCTGGTGGCATAGACCTGCCCGATGGTGGACATGGGACTGTTTACCAGACGCTCCCAAATGACCTCTTCCGACCTTCCACGACTATCGGGAACCATTGCACACAAAGTCTGCTTAATGCGAGGAAATTCCTTTGTGCCCATTGTCCAGATTCGCTGGCGGTCTCTTTCCTTTACCATGAAAAAGGCAGGACTCCTACAGATAGGAGCATCAGCAGCATTGAGGTAGTAGTTTGCTCGTGCGTGAGCCACCAGGAAAGACTTGAAAAGGCGCAGGGAGCGACTAATCCGAAGGAAAAGAACAAACTCCAAGAACATCGATCGGAACAGAGCCGAATAGGCTCGAAGAGCCCTGACGGCACGTCGCCGAACAATTCCATCCTTGATCGACCCGGAAGGCTCGGTGAGGTACGTTAGCCGTGCTGCTTCATAAAAAGCAGAGGCCGTTGAGGCGGTAAGCAGAGCTTCAACAGCACCCTGACAGGGCGGATACTCATCTTCACGATATGGAGCCGTGCTGTCATGCACCTTGGCACTCAGGGCAGCGAACCCCAACTGAGAAAGAACTTCTGAAAGTGGGTGAGCCACGATGTTGTGGACGGTCCACCGAAATCTCTCCGGGAGGGATGTAACAAATCTTCGCATCATTTCTGTGTTCTCCAGCTTCTTTTGCTCAGGCGCTTTTACAGCGCATCAAGAGACGAGCGTATCTCGGCGAGATCAAACCAATCTCATCAAGGAAGACAAGGGTTTCGGTGCGCTCAGGATCGAACTTGTCGCTGTCGAACTGCACCTTGTTCTGGGCGTCCTCAAGGGTGAAAATGTCCGAACCAAGCATTAGAATCAAAGCGGTAAAAACCGACTTTGCACACCTGGGATGGTCAGCAACCCACTGCTCTAGCCTAGCGATTCTCTCTTGGTTGGTCATTTGACTTACACTCGGTGTTCTTGGATTACGCCGGAGGACACTCCGAAAGGACGTGACTCTTAATCCAGCCCTCCGTGCCCGTGTCGGTCCGAATCTTGGTCATGTCTCCCGATGCCGCCATCACGACGAACGTGGTTCCAATTTCAAGCAACCCGGCACGACCAGATGCATAAAAATCATCCAGGGCATCTTCTTCTTTCTCCCAAAGAGGAATCTGCCAAGGGGCGACCGTCCTGCACACTCCCGTATAGGCCTCCCACCAGTCAGGAAGGGCAACTCGAAACTTCTGGCCCGTTGTCACTTGGCACCGCCACGTCGCCGAGGAACCCGGAAAACGATCTCCATCATCGAGCCGAGAATGTAGAAGAACAGCCCGAGCACGAACATCAAACCAGCGATTGAGAGTCTCATCTTACCAGATCCTACGTCAGAGGTTGCTTGTCAGTTGCTCGTCAGGAAGGTTCGCACCATAGCCTGATTGACCCACTTCTCCGAACCATCCGAGAAGCGAATTCGATACCTGCGCTCGAATTCCACAACCGAAGTCTGGACCACCTTTCCGGTGACGACGAGCTTGCCAGCGGTGATCTGCACGGACTGGCCGGGGGCGAGGAGCTTCGAGAGATCGGGAGACATTTCTTTTTGCTTTCGGTGAAGAGTTTGGTAGGAATCTCTCTCAGTAACGAGAGTCAAGGTCGGAGCCACGCCCTAGCTCCATGTCAGCACCGAGTGCCTCTTCCTCAGACCAGTCCCGAGGAACGAGATACTTGTCCTCGAAAACGAAGGGCCCGTGCTCGTCGTCCCGCTCGACACACCAGAACACACTAGGACTCTGAGAGGCCCGCTTTTCCACCAGCCGCCCGGTGACATTGTGAAATGTCGAACCGGGGCAGCACACCTTCACTTCATCGCCCACCTTGAAAAGGTTTCCCATGATCTCACTCCTCATCCTCAAACACGGACGGCTGAACAGGCAGCTTGTAAACGTCAAGCACGAAGTAGTTATCTGCCGCACCATACTTGCGGTAGTGCTGGCAGCGGGCATCGTGTGCAGAGTGCGCCTGATAATCGACCCAGGACTTCACACCATCGTACTCCCAGATGATCCGGTACATTGCCATCGAAGGGGCTTCGTGCTTCATCGCCTTGTCCATGTATTAACTATAGCACACCAAGGAAGGAATATAAACCAATTAAAAAGCCCACCAAAACAAGGGTTTTAGCAGGCTTCTACCGGGAAGGGATGTGTGATTGGTCAGTTTCGGTCGCCGGGAGACACGTCCGAATCATCTGCAAGGGATTCCTGCATTTCCTTCATCTTCTGCTCTGCTTCCTCGGTAAGCTTGAGGATCATGGCATTGTATGCTTCAATGTACTCAGGCGACACCGTTACATAGCGCCCATCGGCGGCCGACTCTTGAATAATCACGGCTCGAAGGTGGTCAACGATGTTGGTACCAGTCAGCAGTGCAAGCTGCACAAGTTCACGCACCATGCCGATGAGGTCATCGCTGAGCTTGTAGAGCTTCTTATCTTCCGAAGGTGTGGTAGCAGCAGCAGGATCTTTTGGGGATGATGTAGTCATGGCTAGTATCCTAGCAGGTTAGGCTAACTTTGTTTAGTCGCCCGCTCCTTTATTTTCTTTCTTTTCTGCACGACACGAAGGAAGGCAGCCGTTGACAGAATCATCAAACGTCGCACGTCTTCGTCCTCCGACAAGGTAAATTCTAGTGCCTTACCGTCCCCAGGCATTGGGAGTCTGCCCAGAAAAACATACAGAAGCCCAGCCCAAATTCGCCGCCACCAGGGCATGGCCCCAGCAGACTTGGAGTCAATCCTAATAGAGATTAGTCCTGTACGGGTTGTGGCTATCGAGCACGATGCTGGTGCCGTGTGAACCTGGCAAACCAAACCTTGAAATCGTTCTGCTACCATGTCCACCACCGCCTCCCGTTTAGTGTTACTCTACATGCGTCCCTTTACTTATCTATTGTCGCAGGAAGCATTCCAAGGACGAAATTCGACCGGGCAGGTTGCGCTATCCACTGGAATTGAGCGTGCTCGTGTGTGATTCCTGGAAATCACCGAAGGACCTCCAAGGACAAACGTCCAATCCCCACCCGCTCCACAACCAGGGAGAGTTAGGAACAGATAAATCACAGCCAAGTAGAAAAACAAAACAATCCCTGGCCAGGGATCTCTTTCGGAATCATTGGGTTCGTTATTTTGACTCATTCTATTCTTCTTCCTCATAGATATCTTTCTCCGGGAGTCATTTCAGGTAACTTGGTAAGCATCGGCGGCGAGGGATAGTAGATAGCCGACGGTATTATTGGGTAGCAGGACTACCTTTTCGCCAAAGAGAAAAGCCTTGTCATCGGCATATCCGTTAAACCTATTTGCTCCTGCATGAAACTGGCTTAGTTCGCCGAGGTACAATACCTTGTCCCCAGGGCGGATCATGATCTCTTCGCCAAAACCCCGCTCATCCACCTTTTTAGTAAAGGCAATCAGGGTATGCCGCTCGGTAGTGTAAAGCTTACCTACCTTAAGCCATGGAAAGGCTGCACTCATTGGTCCACCTCATATTCCTTGATGCCGAGAATTGTTGGAACAAGTCCGACCGCTAGCATTGCTGCTCGAAGCCTAGCAATTTGGTTAGCTCGTGCCTTCCTAGTTGCACAGATGATCAGAATATCACCATCCCAGTCAATAGTAGGAAGATAGACCCTCATTCCGAGATCGTCTTTCATCAGCGTTGCAAGTTTGTCGAGCACTGCTCGCACACTAATTCGAGCACAATATTTCTTGCTCATATCTTTACCACCGGATGATGATATTTGTTGATCCAGATTACCACTACCATCTCACCAAGCAAATAACCGGCCCACTCACCATATTCATCGCCAGCGTGCGGTGAGGTCCATTGGAATACTTCGCCAGCGATTCCTAGATACAGAAGAGGCGTACCACCAGGAACCTCCACGTATGAGGTGAAACTCCTGGGGTCAGATGATTCACCTCTCGCAGCATAGGCACCTTCGCTGTGCTCATATGCCACAATGTTTCCGGGCTTTAGGTCTTGAGGGAAGATAAAGGGCCTTCTCATGTCTTTACCACTGTGAAAAGACCATGGTAGCCACCGTCTGCCATTACAACCACAATGTGTTCCAAATATAGGCAAGCCCACCAGTTTGGGTAATAATCCTGCCAACCACGCCACCCACAAACAACATTAGCCGGACCAAGATAGAGAAGTGATTCACCAGCACCAATCTGAACCCGGTGAGCCCAGCCGCAGGGCAAGGTACTTAGAGTAGAATCACACAGCCTATAGGCTCCGATACCATGGTCAGAAAAGCTAGCTATCTGCAACAAACAGCCTTGCTTTAGGTCTTTGAAGGATACGATGGGCTCGGTTGACATAGGTAAGGTCATTGGTATCACGGCTCGGGCGAGAAGCGAACGAGGTCCTTTTTAAGCATGAACATAGGCTGTTGATTCCAGAGAATGCTGACGAGATCGCTGCTAGGGACACCAATGATTAGTACGGCATCACCACGTACAAACTTCTGATACAATATCGGACAGCCAGCCTTCTCATCATTACGCCAAATAGCAATTGGATAGTCAGAATCAAAGCTGTTGCGCCAGAGCAGCAGGCCTGGACGTGGCTCTATCCAGTACATGACTCAAAGAGCCTTCTCAATCAGTTCAACGCACAAGGCATTCAGACGAGCCTTATCAGGCTGGGCAGGCAGAGGCGAGGACTCCATGAAGGAAGACATGGCCGCTTCCTGCTCCTCGGCCCAGGAGATAAGGCGCTCATACGACCATGCTCCTGCACGAATGGCCTTAAGCTCCTCGGCGTCGGGGCGACGAACGTGTACCTTGCCTTCCACGAGGATTTCCTTGCACATACGCATGAGACGTACAAGATGCATACCGTGCTTCACGTCATAGCCAAACTGCGCTTCCATTGCAGCCCGCTTTTCGTTTCGAGTACGCTTCCACGTTTCATACTGAGTCCACTCCGTCAAGGCGTTGTGGTAAGTCTTTTCCTTTTGGAGGACAATCATAACGTTCTCGGAGAATGTGTGCCCCTCGTTAAGGAGCTTTTCATAGGCTCCCATGTCGGTAGAGTTGATTGCCTTGTTTGCAACTCCCAGGCCATACTCCTCACGAGTCGGCTTGTGCGTCGGAGGCTCCAGAAGCCAACGCTTGTGAGTACGGATTCTCTTGAGCTGAGAAATTGCGTATCCCGAAAAGGTAAAGCGAGCCTTGCGGGACAAGAACAGGTCAGCGTTCTTGTGCAAAAGCTCGAAGGCGGGCGTCGTCTTTAGCCAGTCTTCCTCGTTGGTAAAGAGGACTTCGATGATGTTGGGGTTGCAGTCAGCCGCAAGGGATAGGAACTTCCGAAGATCGTAGATCACCACGTCGGGGTCTCCCTTGATCTCGGCCTGTTCAAAGGTCCCGGCAAACCCCAGAAGAATTTCCTTTGGGGGAATTGCGATGCCCTTAACATCCAGGTCAGACGTAGGCGTAGAGGTGCCGTAAGCCTGACTGCCATGCTTCGTGAGGAAAATTGTCCGGCTAGGAAGCCAGGTCAAATTCCCATGATAATGATCTGCGAAGGAGAATGTCATCATGGTTTGATTATAACACAACACCCGGCAGAACTAAACCCCTTATATTAGGCGTCTTTTGGGCTCTTTTTGTATGTCGTTGGTTGGGGGGCTGTCAGAACAGCGAGCTTTTCCTCTGCCTCCTTGTACCCTTTCTCAATGAGGTCTGAGCGGTACTCCTTCAAGAACTCAGCACGCTCCCTGATTCTGTTGTCTCGCTCGGTGCCAAGCAGACCATATCCAACGATATCCTGGAAGGGGCTCTCACCGAAGGCGTCCTTCTTCGTGGCGATCCTCTTGAGCTTGTCAAAGATCCTCACCACACAGAGCATGTCGCCATACTTGTCGGGGGTAATGCCCTGTGGGTACAGCAGCCGCAGAAACTCTCCTGCCTGCTCAAAGGAGTTACCGTATGCCGCATTCTTCTCGTCAACCAAGGCACCAATCTTTGTTGCCAACTCTTCAAACTTTGCCATATCTAGAACCCTCTTTCTTTCTGCTTTTGAGACTAACCGTTTGAGATCCAACGCCATTTTGGGGGACTTGTGCTCGGTAGCAACTCATAACGACCAAGACGAAAACTTCTTGTGGATAGGATTATTTGAAGGGCAAGCTCGGTCTCCCGATGCCACTCCAGCATATCCTCTTTCCTGTCCTGATCACCAACGGAGAGAATTTCTGCGACGTCCTGTGCTACGTCGGAATTGCCGTAGGGACGCTTTGGATCAATCTCCGGTGCTCCACTCTCATCATCCTGCCACTGCACATAGCATTCCTGCAACAGCCTTAGGTGTTCTTCACGCAGGAGAAATGTTACTGTTGTCATCTGAATTCTCCTGTGTCACTTGGCCAGTATAGAGGCCCTAAAGTCAGCAACCAATGCAAAAAAGGTATCCCAAGGGCCTCGCCGACCCGCAGATTGATCACACTTTTTCTCAATGACCGACTCCATGCCAAGTATACTGAGGTAAATATCGGGGTACGTGTTCTCCAAATAGATGTTGAATTCTGACATGAATTGGTACTCCTTGTTCGGATTTCCCCTAAATTCATAGCCATACATGATGTTCACTATGTCCCTAATGCCCTGTAGACATTCAGTCGAACCGTCCCTTAAGTACATTTTAGGTCGGGCCTTGATGGCATCCAGTAGGGCGAGTTGGTTTAGCAAAAACGTTCTGTTGAGAGTGTTCATGGGAGAGTATTTCTTTCACTTAAAGGGCGGGATAATGACACCAGAATCATCCACAAGGCCAAAGGCCCTTAGGGTGTGCTCAAACGGAGCACCTTCCAAGGCAACTACCTGCTCAAGCATTTCCTTGGCAATGTTTCGTATCTCAACCTGGGCATGAGCTGAGTATCTCAGCCGCAGGAAGTGAACAAAGGAGCGGAAGTTGAACATCACATCAGCCGTCAACTGATTGCCATATGGCAGATAGAAGCGAGCACTCTCCTTGGCTCTCTTGCGGTCTACGCCCTGAGCTACCAGTCTGGCTAGGCAGTCATGGTACTCCTTTAGAGCGTTCTCCATGAAGATGGAGTAGTGAGTCTGCTCAGACTTTGACCAGTCAGTTGGCACATAGAACTTGTCATCTTTCAGTTCCTTGTACCTGGAGGACTCTCCGTTTACGGATGTGCCAATTCTGTGCTTGATGATGTGAATGTGACTTGCAATTTCCGTGGTCACAAGGAAGTGCAAAGAGCTTTTCTCAAAGGGCGTCTCATGTCCACTGACAGCCAGCATCTTGAGAAGGCTAGGCATTCTTGTCATCTTAGCCTCATCTATGTCCCGAAAGGTAGAGGTCCACGCTGACTGTGCGTGCGTAAGGTCTCCTCCGTAGTGGCCTAGAAGCTCGACCTTGTTCTGATGCTCATATCTCAAATCATCTGCTGTTTTTGTTGGAATTTTTGACATTTTACCTTGTAAGCTGTCAACCATCCTAACAGGACACACAAAAACTGTTTAGGGGATTCGTTACTGAGCCCCTCGCAAGATGCGAACCCTCTCTAGGTCGTCTTCCATCAAGGTATAGGTTCTTGTCTTTCGTACATCTCGTACAATCTTGGTAACGGTTAGCTCAACGAACTTCAGACCCATTCGAGAAAAGACGTTGGTCACCGTCCCAACAAGGCATCTGGTGTCTAAGTCCTCAGGGTCATACCTCTTCGTCAACTGACCGCTAGGGTCGAGAACCCCAAGTTTTCTTGGGTCTATGAAGCTAATTTCAACAAAATCGCCATTGTTCAGCGTATCAATTGGTCGGACCTGTTTCTTCTTCTGTGGTGGATGAAACAGGCGTTTGAAATAATCAGCAATGAACATTTGCGAACCCCGTGTAGCCTATTACACTTCCCTAAGGTTTTATTTGGTTTCTTGTTCGTCCTCGGCCAGCAGTGCCTGTATAAACTCTTTTACAAGACCCATCATTGGAGGATTATGGGAGTATGGCTCCCTGTGAAGGTTCTTGGAAACCTTGGTGACGATGGCCTTCTCTTTGCCGCTTGGGAATTCCGTATAAACCGGCCCTGTCACCGAACCCTTGCGGAGGGACTTGGCCACCTTCTTCTTGCCCATCTTATCCAAAACGTTTTCTGAAATAGCTGCCGTTGGCTCAGGCAGTTTGTCTATATTCTTAACGTTCAAAAAGCCTAGCTTCTTGGCAATCCCAATCGTAACTGGGACCGCTGGAGAATCCGTGTTGAACTTGCGCTGAACAGACTCTATGGTAACAGGCTCTCCCATCGGCGACGGAGCACCAGGGTGGAAGGTATACACAACCTCCTTGCCTCCGGCATCGCCAAGGATAATGGTGGTGAACTTGACCTTGGGCAAACCGTTAGGCATCGGTGCTAGCAGTTCAGCCAAGTCAGGTCTGTGCATGGAGGCCTGTAGAACCGCCTTCGTATCATCGGCAAACATGGAGATAGGAGCAGCTCCAAGAACGCCAGGAATTGGGGCCATAAAGGCTGAGCAGCCAGGTCTGACGTGCTCTGCGCCTTCAGTGAGGGGCTGCCAGTTTGCGTTTAGAAGGTCCTCCATGGTTTGAGGATGGAGAAACTGGCTACCAAGCCCCTTTCCGTTACGCATGTTCAGCGTCTTCTGAATTGACTCTTCCCCGCTGTTTTGAATGGCAGCCGCCACTCTACTTTTGCTGTCAGCACTGAGTGCAGGATTTTTGCTTTCATTGAGTGAGAAGAGTTCGTCCTTAGAAATCTTTTTGTACCGCCTGGCAAATTCCTTGACAAAGTTGCCAGACTTCTCATAAGCCTCATTCTCGTAGACCGTATTAAGGTCCCCCATCTCATCCATAGGGTCTTGCTTGGCAAGTTCACGGTCCAGGACACCAGACTCGTGTTGCTTCCTGTGCGTAAGCTCGTGGGCAATCGTACGAAGAACATCCATGACAAGTCTGTTTCCAACCAGAACGTGAATGGTGTTGTCCTGCATCATGTAGGCACCAGTCGTCATGTTTGGCTGCTTGACAGCATGAAGGTGAAAGTGTGGGAAGCTGTCAATTTCTAGCTTGCCCTGACAGAAGCGTATGAAGTCCTTAATGGCTTCTAGGGAAACACGATCCATCTTTTTGCCGCAAGTAATTTTCACAATCTTCTTGTCGGCTAGTCCTTCATGGTTTTCTTTCCGAATCTTTGCGAGATTTTGAAGAGCGTGCCGCTCGTTGTCGTTTGCCCGTAGACCATTTCTACCTTCTGCCTCGCCGTACGCATATATGGCTCGGTCGCAAACAACTTCTCCAACAGAAATAACCTCCTTCTGATAGCTGAATTCGTCAGCGAAAGGTTCTGTCTCATCTGGATTCAGTAGAAAGTGATTCTCTGAAATTGGAGCTCTCACCATTACCAGCCATGGGCGGCCTGTTCCTCGGATATGCAGAGTTTGCCAATCATCGGCAAGCTCTCTCATAGCTCCAACACTAACAGTCCAGGAGAAGTGCTCTCTCGTGTCATACTTTCCTGGCAATCTAAACTTGCCAGAAATTACATGACTCCCGCCTGTCTCCTCCTTGAACTTGTTACCAAATATAGTATGCATGTCCTGGTCGCTGAGACTTAGGGCACGATATGCGTACTGGTAGTGATCAGGAACACTTAGGAAGTCGGCATACTCACCCTGTCTCTCAAGGTCCACCAACTTTGGCACCCACCTGCTTAGCTGGCTCATCATCCCGTGGTAGTGTCGGTGGAGATCGCTTCCAAGCTTCTGTTCCTCTTCGGTGTTTGGCTCAGAGAGACCTCGCTCGTCGCCAAATAGGAACTCACCAAACTCTTCGGTATCCTCAGACCATAGGTCAACACCCTTGCCAGCAGCGGTACCAGGAACCTGACCACCTGTTGCAAGGACGTTCTGCTCCTTTATTGACTTGGAGTTTCTTTTAGGGCCCGCCGTCAAGGTGTGCGTTAGGATCTTCTTGAATTGTGGGATGCTGGTCATGTCTTTGTTGCCGTTCATGTTCTTCAAAGGCCGCAATCAACTGTTGTACCCTGTGGTTTCGGATTTGACTACGGATTTTATCTGCGGAGATAAATATTGCCAGATGAGGCAGACGATCCACAAATCCTACTGCCATACCTATTATTTCGCCACTGGCATTCAGAAGCGGCCCACCAGAATTTCCACCAGCAACAGGAACAGAGGCCTGCAAAATTACAATGTTCTCTGGGTTACGACTTGTTACGACCCTCGAGATAATCCCGGTCTCAAATGACCAAGCCAGCCTGTAAGGGTGACCTATGCCAAATGCTGCCTGTCCAACCCTGGGGTCGGTCTCTGCGATTTGAAAGAAGAATGACGACGGAGAGGAGGCCTCGGCAAGCTCTAGAATCGTGAAGTCCTCTTCGTGGTTGCTGTATACCACAGTAGCTCTTTGAGGCCTATTTAGCAGGCTATTCGTCATAAGGTCTAGGTCACCGTACCTTATGAAGGAGACGTGAGTGCCAACCGGGGATATTCCAGATGGAACCTCCACCACCGACCCATCGGGCAACATTACGCCATAGGATACCTCAAAGCAGTGTGCTGCTGAGATTATTGTTGTTGGAGAAATGAAAAAGCCC
>Ga0105097_10000580_pt1 | contig 16821 bp, 9 predicted proteins | sample PPLLak12cMay2015_FD_87035 | JGI IMG/M metagenome (GOLD analysis project Ga0105097, IMG submission 87035) | Freshwater sediment microbial communities from Prairie Pothole Lake near Jamestown, North Dakota, USA - PPLs Lake P7 Core (1) Depth... | ecosystem: Environmental > Aquatic > Freshwater >...
ACGATCGCTACCGCTCCCAGGATCCCCGCCAGTCGATACCCTCGCCTCTTCATCGGTTCCTCCTTCTTCCTATTCAGTCCGATTCTACCTCGTCGCGCACGTCTCGTTCGCCCGGGTAGTGCAGTGTCCGCCGAGGGCGGACGGGCGAGAACTCCTCACGGGCGGCGGAGCCGCTCCACCGCACCCCACGCATCGACAAGCCCGTTCCCGAAGAGCGCGTCCCGCCCTCGCTGCCCGAGATCCTCGCACGAGCCCTCGAGGACGGCAACCGCTTCGTCGGCGGAAAGCCCGGGGGCAAGAGAGAGAATCAGCGCCAGGGTCCCGGATACATGCGGCGCGGCAAAGGACGTCCCCGATTCGGTCGCCGGCCTTCCGCCCACCGTGAACGCCGTGATCGCATCCCCGGGAGCACAGACGGCCACTTCGGGTCCGCGGTTGCTGAACGACGCCAGAAGGTCGCTCCGATCCGTCGCGGACACGGCCAGAACGGTGCGATACTTCCCCGGGTACATCACCTGGTTCTCGCCCTGGTTTCCGGAGATCCCCACGACGATCACGCCGTGGGCTCGGGCATCCGAGATGACCTGTTCGAAAGAGTCGGGCGGGCGAGCGTTCGCGCAGATGCTCAGGTTGATGATTCGAGCGCCGTTGTCGACGGCGTACTCGATCGCTCGCACGAAGATCTTCCAGTCCGATGACCCAAACCGGTTGGCCGAGTCGAGGAAGCGGACGTCCATAATCGACACCCCTGGGGCGACGCCGACAATGGGGTACTCGCCGGGGCGCGCGGCAATGATCGACGCCACGAACGTCCCGTGCCCGTGAAGGGGGGTGCCGGTGAGCGAGCTCGAGTCGTTGTCACGGAAGTCCCATCCGTGCACGTCGTCGACGTAGCCGTTGCGATCGTCATCGACGCCGTTTCCGGGCACCTCTCCGGGGTTCGTCCAAAGGGCCGAGGCGAGCTGGGGGATGCGGGCGTCGATTCCCGAGTCGATCACGGCGACGATCACGGCAGGATCGCCGTGCGAGACGGTCCAGGCCTTCGGTCCCCCGACCCGGACGAGGCCCCAGTTGCTCGGCTGCTGGTAGACGGTATAGAGGCCCGGACTGGGGGAAGGCGACGGGGCAAGCGGGAGGGCGACGGGGAGGATCTGGAACGGCAGCGTCCCCGACGTCAGGGTCCCGCCGACCTCCAGGGCAATCTCCAGGAGGTACGTTCCAGCGATCTGATACTCCCATCGGCTGCCGGCCTCGACAACCACCAGGGCTCCCGCGGCGGCGGAGAAGGGACCGACCGGAACCTGATCGATTCCCTGCCCGGCGTGCCCCATGTCCCGCAGCGTCGCCGTTCCCCTCACGTTCTCCCGCGAGAACGCCGTTGGATTCGAGAACTGAAACGAGATCGTGAAGGGGACGAGGTTCACAACCTCGATCTTCTGAATCTGCGCTTCGCCGGCCACCGTTCCCAGAGAGAGAACGGCGAGAACGACGGCAACGAGTAGGACGCGAGGCTTCCTCATCCAGCCCGATCCTCGTCGCTCTCCGCAAACCAGCGGAGAGCCTGATCGAGCGACACCTCCTCCGCTTCTCCCCACCCGCCCGACCGAATCCGTAGAGCCACGGGGAAGGAGAAGAGCGACGTCACGTCGGAGGAGAAGCGCCGCAGCCGTTCCGCCGCCACCGCCGCTCCGTCTGCGGGCGTCTCCGGGAGGATGGCCGCCAGACGGTAAGAGTCGATTCGGAACACCGTGTCGACCCTCCGCAGGCCGGAAACGAAGAAGGTCGACGCCCGCACGAGCGCGCGCGTTTGGTCTTCGGGCGTCTGGTCGCACAAGCCTTCGACGTCCAGCACGAGGGCCGACGTCGGGTGCTTGTACCGTCGCCCCTTTCCAATCTCGATCTCGAGTTGCTCGCGGAAGTGATCGGCGTTGTACAGCCCCGTGACGTCGTCGAGGACGACGAGCTTCTTCAACTCCTGCTCGTGAGAGTGAATCACTTTCGTCATCAGGTTGAACCGATCGACCAACTGCGCGACCTCGTCGCGGACGGGGGTTCCGGGGGTCCTGGGCGGCAGCTTGACCTCCACGTCGTAGTCGCGCATGGCGACCGCCGCCGTCGCCTGGGCCAGACGGCCGATCGGCCGCGTCACGACGGCGCGCAGCACGAGGAAGAGGCTGCCCCCCAAGAGAAGAAAGCCGACCACGGATCCCGCCGCGAATTGCCACGAGAGTCGCCGGTCGTAGGCGGCCATCTCGTCGGTCGACATGTCCACGATCACTACACCAACAAGGTCGGCCCCGGAGAGGATCGGTTGGTAGGCGCGCCAGGCACGCGTTTCCCGAGCGCGCTCCACGGTCGCTTCGATCCCCTGCATCTGCCCGTATCGCGCCTTGACCTCGTCCGAGGCGAGCTCTCCGACCTTCGTGGGGTCGGTGCTGGCAACGGTCAGGAACCCCCGTGCCGTCGCCCCGATGACCGTGATCTCGATGATGGATTCGTAGCGCGCGAGCAGTTGGTCGATGTCCGCGCTGAGCTCGTTGGAGTAGTAGAGGACGTAGTCCTTCTCCTGGATCGACTTCGAGATGAGGCTCGCAACGCTTCGCGCCCTTTGCTCGTAGATCGACCCGATCGACGCGTGCAGCGACACGAACGCAAACCAGGAGAGGGCGCCCACCACGGCGCAGGCAATCAGGAGAACGGGAACGATCAACTTCCACCGCAGGGACGTTCCGTACCGAATCGCGGACCGCATTCGCGCGGCCCGACCGGCGTCCGACCGGTCGTTGGTCCGGGTCTTCGACTCGACGTTCGTACTCATGACGGCTCCTCTTCGTCGGCGGCTACTGGATCAATCCCTCGTTCCCCAGGAACTCCATGACTACATCGAGCGGCTCTCGGTGGAGCAGACGAACCCGGCTGACCATGTTGTGCAGACTCGGCTCGGTCAGGTAGGCCGACAACCTTCTGAAGACTTGCTCGATCTCGGGGAACTGCCGGACGTCTTCTCGGCCCGCCAGGACACCGATGGGCTTCCCCGGCAGAGTGAACGCATCGTCTTCGAGCCGCACGAACCCCGCTACGGTCGCCGTTTCCTCGACGTTCTCGAGCAGGGCCGCGGAGACCGCTCCGAACTTGAGCAGGGCCTCCGCCTCCTCGCGCGTCGCGGTCCGACGCAACGAACGGCCCGGCACTCAATAGGCGGAGGCTATGACAGCCACGGCGTCTTCCGAAACCTCGGCTGGAACGGCGATCGTCATCCCCTCCGCGCCGCGGGAGTGCGCGAACGCGGAGATCGACAGACTGCCCAACCCCCGAGCGGTCTCCCCCGACACGATGAAATCCCAGCGCAGGTTCGTCGGCACGCTCCAGTACACGGCGGTCCCCGGCGGCGGGGCCGCTCCGACCCACCACGCGATGTTCACGTCACGCTCGTTCATCGCCGCCAGGAGCTCCTCCGACGTGCCGAGCCCCGAGAGGTCGACGACGCGGAACCCGGCCTCGGAGAGCACGACCTCCAGGGCCCTGCTGAGGACAAGGTCCACGAGGTCGCGGCCCGCAGCCACCACGATCGTCCCCTTCCACGCCGTGCCGGGAAGGTGGACGTTGCCGGACACGAGAGCGTCATGGCCGATCCAGCGGTTGCCTCCCGCGTAGAGCATCTCGGCTGTCTCGTTCTCCACGTCGTGCAGGCGGTTCCTCTCGAACGCGTTGTTCTGGACGATCGGCGCACCGCCGGGCGTCTCCACGACAAGAGGAATCCCCAGCAACGGGAGAACCGTGTCCCTTTCCGACAGCGCTTCCTGCCACCGGAGGCCGACCTCGTTGCCCGCCAATCGATTCCCTACGACGCGGACCCCGAAACCCGGCGCGTACAGACCGACGCCGACGTCGCAGTTCCAGACGCGGTTGCCTTGAATCGTGTCGCGTGAGGACGTCGCGACGAGAATCCCCATCGCCGTGTCGCCGACGGCGTTCTCGGCCACCTCGTTCCCCTGGCAGTGGTTGGCGAGAACGACGCCGGAGAGCCTGCAGTGGCCCATCACGCCCCGCAAGACGGAGTTCTCGATCGATCCGACGAGGACGACGCCCGACGCCGAGTCGTCGATTCGGTTGTCGAGGAGGCGGTTGCGGTGAGCTTCGGCGAGCAGAATCCCCGTCGTGTTCGCTCGAACCATCGTGTTTCCGAGCAGACGGTTCTCGGAGGATCGCGTGAGGGCAATTCCTTTCTTGCTGTCCGAGATTCGGTTCCGCGCGATCAGGTTTGCGTCGCTCGCATCGATGCGGATTCCGGCGTCGCGGCATCGCGACAGACGACCGTCGACGAACGCATTCTCCCGCCCTCCGGCGAATCGGACTCCATCTCCCGCCGAAGGCCCGACGACATTTCGCTCAAGGCGACTCCTGCGGGTCTCGATGAGAGAGACGCCGACGTCCTCGACGGACGTGATGAGGCAGTCCACGATGCGGTTCTCGCTTGTCTCCTCGAGGATCGCGCCGACGCGCGATGTCCCGATTCGGCTTGCCTCGAGCGCGTTGCCTCGCCCTCCGAGCACCTCGTAGCCGACGATCGATGCTCCGGTTACGCGCAATCCAACAAAGACGTTGTCCTCCGATTCCCCGACGGAGACCCCCGTGGGCGCGCCGTCGACCGCCGCGTCGCGGACCTCGTTCGCCCGAGCCTTCCGGAGGCGTATCCCAGTCTCGCCGCACCCTCGTGTGACGAGGTCCCGGAAGAGGTTGCCGGACGAAGCGGAGATGTCGATGCCGATCGAGCTTGCCTCGACGGTCACCCGCTCGAAAGTCCCCTGGCGACTGCCGGAGAGCAGCACGCCGGCCTCTCCTCCGCGAGCCCGGACGTCCTCGACGCGGCATCCCATGCCCTCTACGGCCAGCGCCACGGACGCCCCTTGGATGTCGAGGCGCCGCACGGCCGTGCCATCCCCGCGAAGCGTGACGGCCGGTTCGTCCTGCCCGACGAGGACGGCTCGTCCTCGCGCCGATGTAAGGACGAGGCCCGCCGTCTCCAGGACTGCGGGTCCCGAATACGGTCCTCGACGCGCGTCGAGAACGATCGTCGTCCCTTCGGGGGCCGTGCGGAGGGCCTCGGAGAGAGTGGCGACGTCACGCGGAACGAAGAGACTTCCCGCGGGGAAGCGGTCGCGCGTGACGCTCCAGAAAACCAGGCCGGCGACTCCGAGCGCGACGATCGCGGCGATCGCGATCCAGAATGGCTTCCTCAGGCATTCGTGTTTCATCGAGCCCACTCTAGCACACGGGCTCGCGCGCCGTCCAGGATTGGTCTTCCCATCTCGCGACTGCGTGCAGGCGCTTGCGAGCTTCTGCAGTCTCGCGGCACGCAGCCCCCAGCGCTGCGGGGTTCAAGGCCGTCTGCTCGGTCTTGGTCTCGTCGACTGCGGACTCGGGTACGGCTGCGAGAGCTGGTTGAAGGGCGGAGCCATGGGCGAGCTGTACGGCGCTGTCGCGGATCCCCCGATCGGGCCGCCGGCGTTGCGCGGGATGGGGGGATACCCCCCAGAGTGAGGAGGCTGCTTGGAGTTCCAGATGACCAAAGCCACGACGGCGGACACAGCGACCGCAGCGATCGCGATCCGAAGAAGACTTCTCCACCGTGGCTGCCTCATCGCTCCACCTTAGCATCCGTGCCTGTACGGCGTCCAGCGCGCAGCGTGGGCTTCCCGGCGGCCGAAGGTCGCCGGAGCGGATCGAGGCAGGCTAGTCGGGCATGATCGTGCAGATGAGGAGGGCTTCTCCATCTGTTCCGTCGGAGTTCGTCCCGTCCAGAGCCACCCGCACGTCGACGCCAACATCAAACGCGCCGTTGGAGCCGCTCGAGAGGACGATCGGCTGATCGCCGAGCGTCGCATAGCCCCGCCCGTGTTCCCTCACATCCACCTCCGGAAGCTCCTTCCCGGAGGAGTTCGCCCAGCGCACTTGAAGGCGCCACGGCGTGTTGCTCACCACGCGGAAGCGGAATGCGTTTTCATCTTCGATGTAGCCGCGTGAGCGCTCGAGGGCCGATGCAGGTCGGAAGGTGTACGAGACCGCGGTCACATCCTGGGACGACCCGGCCAGCCGGAGCGTTTGGTACGGGAGGACGCGCCAGCGCACGTCGACGGACACCGACTCTTCGACGGCGTACGCCGCAACGGCAACAAGGGAGAGAGCAAGAACGACCGCCGTCCTGATCCGCCTGCGGCCGGCCAACGAAGAACCTCCCAAGGGCTTCACGCTGTGATCCTCCTCCACGCTCTTCGATTCTTCCTGGCTACGGAGTCTGCGAGACGCGGCGGCGGAGGGCGTCGACGTCGGCCGGCGTGAGAACGCCGTCGTTGTCGAAGTCGAACGCCCGGACGTTGTCCCGGATGGCCGGAAGCCCCAACGAGGCCTCGAAGAGAGCCACGTCCACGTTGTCGACGTCTCCGTCTCCGTCGATGTCCTCGAACAGCCCGTCTCGGTTCACATCCTGGGGGAGGCTCGGAGAGGTTCCGAGCGGGACGAGGGCGAGCTCCGGAACGCGAAGAACGATCTGCCCTGCGACGAGGTAGTCGGCCCCAAAGTCGATCACGGTCCGGACCAGGTACATCCCCGGGTCAAGCAGACTCCACGGCGTCACGACGACGGCGTTCACGGAGTGCCCCGGAAGAATGGAGAGCCGGGGCAGGGGAGCTTCGGCCAGCGTGGCGCCGTTCGGAGACTGGATGGACAGCGCCCCGAGAACGTCGTCGAGACGCGTTTGCCCGCGGTTCTCGACGCTGAATTCGACCGTGAGCGGCGAAAGACCGACGACGGAGACCCGCGTCACCGCCGCGGCCTGAACGGCCGGGAAGGACGTCACGTAGACCTTGACGAGGAACTCCCGCGCCACGCGGATTCCACCCTCCTGCGTGGCGGCTTCGTCGATCGCACGCACGGCAACGAGGAGTCCCGCCCAGTGCGTTCCCGTCGCACCCGCAGGGACGGAGACGTCGCAAGAGACCAGAACTTCGTCCGCGGGGCGGAGGACATGCGTTGGCGCCGACAGAGCCAGCCACGCCGCGCACGACCGCTCGACGGTCCCGGGGGGGGAGAAACGGGTCACTCCGTCGGAGTCCTCGTCCCAGTCGCACGGCGAGACGTCGACACGAACGGATGAGTTCTCGTCGTTCTGGATTGTGAAGCGCACTTCCAGACTGGACTCCGGGCGAGCAACCAGGGAGAACTCCGAAACCGAGACGGTCATCCCCGAAACCGCCGCAGACGCGCTGGCCACGACGGCCAACACGAGGCTCCCCCACTCGAGAAGCCCGCGTCCTTTGCTCCCGGCCTCGCGACGAGCGCTCATGGCTCCCTGTGTAGCGTCCGCGGCCCGCGGAAGCAAGAGCACGGGAGGCCGGGAGACGCCGGAACCTTCTCCGTCACGCGGTCGCCGCTCGCAGCCTTTCCAGGACGCCGTCCAGCGGCTCCGGGCGGCCGATGTGGAACCCCTGTGCGCAATCGACGCCGATCGCCCGCAGGACCTCGAGCGTCTCCTCCGTCTCCACGAACTCCGCGATGGTTCGCTTGCCAAGCCCCTTGGCCAGCTGGACCATGGCCACGACCAGGTGCCGATCGACCGGGTCGCGCCCGAGGTTGCGGATGAAGCTCCCGTCGATCTTGAGGTAGTCCACGTCCAGGTTCTTGAGCTGATAGAACGAAGAGAACCCCATGCCGAAGTCGTCGAGCGCGAACTCGTACCCTTGCGTTCTGAGTGCGCGGAGGAAGTCCTTGGCCACGTGGATGTTGTAGATCGCCGCCGTCTCCGTGATCTCGAGCACGAGCCGAACAGGCCCGATGACTGACAGTGACGCCCGGCTCGAGATCGCAGCCAGGACGGCGGGGTCGGTGAGCGACCTCGGCGAGAGGTTCACGGCAAACGAGACGTCGCTTGGCAGTTGCTCGTCGGCCAGCGTATCCATGACCTTCTGAAGAACCCATCGGTCGATGTCACCGCTGAGCCCGAACTGCTCGGCAACGTCGAGGAACGCGCCCGGGGGGATGATCTGCCCGCTGCGTCCGAGGAGACGAAGGAGGATCTCGTAGCGGACGACGCGGTCCTCGGCAAGATCGAGGATCGGTTGCGCGTAGAGGATGAACCCGTCGTTCTCAAGGGCGTCGCGGATCACGCGGAGCCAGTCGACGCGCGACTCGGGGTCGTCGATCTTCTCCTCGTCCGGCGAGTAGAGGCAGGACCGGTTTCGTCCCTCTGCCTTCGCCCGGTACATCGCCATGTCGGCCTTCATGAGGAGTTCGCTCGCGGTCGCTCCGTGATCGGGAAAGAGGACGATTCCAAGGCTTGCCGTCGTTCGAAGCGCCTCCCCTTCGATCACCGCAGTGTGCTTGCGAATCGCGTCGAGCAGCCGCCCCGCCGCGACCTGGGCCTGCTCGCCGTCCACATTCAGGTAGAGCACGGCGAACTCATCGCCCCCCAGGCGCGCGAGGACGTCCGAATCCCTGACGGTCGCCCGCATCCGGTGGGCGAGGCTCGCGAGGAGATCATCGCCAACCTTGTGGCCCAGGCCGTCGTTGATCTCCTTGAACCCGTCAAGGTCCATCCACAGCACAGCTCCGCGCCGTTCGTAGCGTCGTGCCTCCGCGAGATGCCGTTCGAGGAGGTGCCCGAACTCCCGCCGGTTGCAGAGGCCGGTCAAGGGATCGTGTGTCGCAAGGTGAAGCAGCTGCTCCTCCTGCTTCCGAAGTTGGGTGATGTCCGTGACGATTCCCTCGTGGTAGAGAACCTCCCCCTTCCCGCCGCAGACAGCGCGCGCGTTCAGGAGAGCGGCGACCGCCGGGCCATCCTTCGCTCGCAGCATCAGCTCCGCGTTCTCGACGCGAGCCCCTTCTCGCAGCTGGCGCAGGACGGCGCCGGCGTCGTTCTCCGATTGCAGCACGTCCGCCATCCGCACTTGTCGAAGCTGACCCGCGTCGCGGTAGCCAAGCATGCGCGCCAGAGCGTCGTTCGCCATGACGAATCGCCCGTCGGCCGCGCACTGGTAGATCCCGTTCGACGCGTGGCGGAAGAGGTTTTCAAGGCGTCGGTTCCCGGTCGACGCGCTCTCTCCGCCCGCCGTGTTCTGACTCTCCACGTCGCCTCCTGTGAACGCTCCACCCGCCGCGGTCGCCACGTCCCAAACCCGGTCGGCTGCAACGGCAGGAAGAAGGAACTACGACCTCTGCCCTACGCCGGTCAGAGCTCCGAAAGAAGCTCGACGCCGATCGCCGCCAGCCAACACAGGAAGCTTCGTTCGATCGACGCGTCGAAGAACGTCAGCCCGCGGCGTCCGTGGGCCGTCGTGAACCGCCCGATGTAGTCCATAATCGCGGTCCAGTCTTCGTCAGGGATTCCGTCGTGGATCGCGTGCGGCTTGTCGACTCGAAGCATCCGCAGGATATCGTCGATCGTGTACTCCTGAAGGCGGTCGGCAGCGTCGGCAAAGCGGACATCGCGTCCTTCATCCAGACGACAGCGAACTCCCTGAACGAACTTCTTCACCGAACTGCGATACATCCATGGCCTCCCGACGGCGAGTCTATGCACCGCGCCCCAGCGCCGAAGGGACATGCGTACGTCGCCGGCCTCCCGTTTCTCTCCTCGGACGAGCACCGCGCGGGCCGCGCCCGAGGACGCCGCCCACTACCCTCGCCCGGACACGAAGGCCGCGCGGCGGGGCATGCCGGACGTGTCTCGTGTCTAGGGAGGTGATCGAGAGGGCACAATTGAGTGTCGGTCCTTGACAAGTGAACTGAGACAGGCGCGGGGAGACGCTCCCTGCGCGAAGAGTTGATGGAAAGACGATTCGAAGATTGCGGCGGGCGGTCCGCCGCAATGCAGTCATATCCTCACTCGAAGCATCTACCAAAGGCAAACCGCCCGAAAGGGCGGGACGCAAAGCTACGGACCTTCAAGGCGGGGCCCGCGCAAGCGGGTCTGCGTGACAAGGGCAAACCAGGGGCGACCCTGGGACGCAAAGCTACGAGCCTCGGGTGACCGAGGTAGTCGGGTTGCCGCGGCGCCTAATGGTGGCCGAGCCGCTAGATGCGCTCGAACGAATACCATTAGGAGGTGCTTTCGGATGAGGATGGTTAAGGGTTTCGGTATTGCGATGGCGGTCGTGGCGTTGGTCGTTGGACTGGCACTCGGTGCGTCGGCGGCCTCGGACTCAGTGTCCGTGAACGCGTCGTTCTCGATTCTGTCGTGGATCTCGCTCTCGCTCGTCGGCAACGGCGACGTGAGCTTCGGCGACATCGCCGGAGTAGGGACCTACGCGGGGTCGAGCGACACGGAGATGCTCGTCCTGAGTACGACCAGTTGGTCGATCGCGAGCACGATTCTGTGGGCGCAGTCGACGCTGCCCAGCGGCGCGAGCCAGGCGACGATCGCGAGCGTTCTTGCCTTGACGTTCGACCGAACGTCGGGGACGTGGGGCGTTCACGACGTGAACGTGTCCTACGAGATGACGCTCGGCGAGAGCGATCTGGCAACGTTGCCGGAAGGGAACTACAACCTAGTCATTCAGTACACCGCGACGACGGACTAGTCACGGCGCTGGAGCATACCCAGAGATGCATGAAGCGGGGGCGGGAAACCCGCCCCCGCTTCACCTCAACTCCCGATCTCAGTTCACATCGCGTTCGGACCGTTTTCCCTACGGAGCCCACGGAACCACGCGTCCGCTCGGATCGATCCATTCCCCGCCGATCGAATTCGCCCATTCTCCCCCAGGCCATCCCATCAGGTACTCGATGCGCGCCGCACGGTCCAGCCGCGAGATCTCGAACCGAAGCGGACTGGACACCGGCGGATCCAGGAGAATCCACTCTCCTCGCTCGTTCTCGAATCGGGCCGACCCGGGAACGTAGGCGAGGCCTGACGCACAGTCGATCGACAGGGATCGGACGGGTCCAAGGCGCGCCGGTACGGAGAGATCGACCGTGAACAACAGGAACCCATCCTCCATGTCGGGCGCACCGACGATGGGGGTTCGCCGCCACCCGCCGACCGATGTCTCCCGTCCGAACACGGGGGCGACGTGGGTCGGAGCCGGAGCGAGCGTCCCTGCGCCGTACCCCGTGGGCGGCGCCACGAGCTGCATCCTCCCCGCCTCGACGATTCTTTCGAACGCGCGATCGACGTCGCCCGAGAGAGCCAACCCGAGGCCGGTCAGGGTCGAGAGCGCGTCAAGGAGCACGGCCGTCTTCCGCGGCGAGAACGTCCATTCCGACGGGGGAAGCGTCCGATCGCCGGGGAGCCCGTAGAGCGGCGACCAGAAACGCTCGCGAACGGCGCTCCACAGCGCACCGATCGCTGTCGCGGGGATCGATGCGTCCGAGAGCGACGCCGAGTAGAGGAGGACGCGCAGCAAGGCCGTCGCTTCCGCGGCGTCGGTCGGGATCGGAGCCACCGCGGCGGCTCGACAGAGGTCGCCCAGTCGCGCTGCGGCCGGGCCCGAACGGGTCGACGAGCCGCGCGCAACCTGGGAAAACGCGCGCGCAACCACTTCCAGATCCATCCACTCCGCGGCCGACGCCGCGTCGGCGGGAAGGAGAGCCGCGTACGTCCCCGGCTGCAGAAGGCCGTGGTCGACGATCCGGTCGAACGTCGCTTCGAGCAGCCGATTGACGCTCTCCTCGTCGCCTCGGGTTTCCCGAAGGATCTCGAGTCCCCACAGGAGCGACGCCTGACCGTACAAGTCGCTCGCCCCGTCATCGACGACGGACTCCACCGGCGGAAGTCCGGCGACGACGCGGATCGACTGCGGCACGTATCGCGGCGCGCCCGCGGTCCCGACCCGGTGTTCGTCGATCCACACGAGCTGGAAGTCGACGACGTCGCTCACCAGCTTCTTCATGGCCTGCGACCACGCGTCGCCTTCCGCGGCGTAGGCGAGCAGGGCCGCCGCCTCCATGGCGAGCGTCTGACCGAGCGCCGCCGCCGTGATCGTCGCGTCCTTGACTCGGAACCCGTTCTCGGTCCCGAGGACGGGCTCGCCTCCTCGGAACGGAACGAGGAGGACATCGTCGAGCGCTCTCGTTCCACCGCACGGCCCGCCGGACACGGCGGCAAGATCCTCCCCGATCGCGGTCGGGCTCCCGCCGACCCCGCGATACGTCAGGCCGAGCTCCGAGTCCACGAGAAGCGCCGCAAGGTTCCCGAACGCGTACTCCCGGCCGCGTAGCTTGTTCGACCATCCGGCGTCGTCCATAGCCGTCAGGACCGCCGACAAGTACATGGCCTCCGCCGTGTCGTAGTCCGGCAGGTCAACCCACCAGGCCGCCTTGCGGGCCTCCGCCGGAGGGTCCTCCAGGCGCGTTTCGACGCACGCGCGGCGCGGCTTCTGCTCGACGCCGCTCTCGCTTCGGTACGAGAGAGTCGCGCAGTTCTCGTAGACAGCGCCCGGAGGGGCGTCCGTGGGGATCCGGCCGAGGATCGTCCACGACTTTGCTTCGCCAGGCCCGAGAGTGTCCGACGGCCACGAGAGCGTCGCTCCAGTCGCCGTCCCTGCCGGATCCAGCACGACAAGGCCTACGGGAAGCGCGTCCGCAAGCACAAGATCGGTCCACGTCGACTCGGTCGGGTTGTCGGCCGTGATCCGGTATCGGACCAGATCCCCGGGCTGTGCGTAGTCTGCGCCGACGACGCCACGAACCCGGCGGAGGCAGACGCGGCGATCGAACACAGGCGCGTACCCGACGCCACCGGCGGCCTCTCTTCGTTGCGAGAGCGACGACAGCTGCATCTTCGCCGCATCCGTCCAACGTAGAAAACTCGACCGCATCTTCGTTTCGACATCCGCCGCCCGTCCGGCGTCGAGGAGCGCCGCAAACCGCGCGTGGGACCCCACCAGGAGTCCGAGGTCGAAGGGCGTGTAGCACCAGGACAGGGCGTCGGCGGACGCGCGGTACATCCCGGACTCCTCGTCCCAGTCCAGCTCGACCAGTCGGCCAAACGCTGCGCACGCCTGCTCCTCCCAACGTGGGTCGCCCAGCGCCTCGTACCCCGCGACAAAGGCACGCAGGGCGGCGAGCCGCGAGGTGAGCCCGCCGATCTCGCACGAGCCCTCGGCCTTCTCGCTCGCCGGGCCCGCCAAGTGCTCCAGGAGGAGCGGGACGAGTCCTCGCGCCCATCGAGTCTCGTCGGTTCGCCCCGCGGTGAGCGGCGAGCGGGTGAAGTCGAGGAGCGCCGGAACCGCCAACGCTAGGGTCGTCTCGTCGACTCGCGCCTCGAGAATCCATGCCCGCGACGTCCGTCGGATCTCGTCCAACAGTGTTCCCGTCGACGAGTCGAGGTGAAGCATGAGCGTGGCCAGAACGGCGTCCGTGGCGTCCGCCAGCCTTGCGCCCATGTCGGCCCCGGAGCGCCCCTGCGCGACGAGCCAAGGGGCGACGTCGGGGCGCGCGACCAGGGAGGCAAGCTCGGAGAGTCCCCACAAGAGCGCAGTCTGGTCGAACAGACTGCTCTGCGACTCGTCGACGGTCACTCGCCAGACGCCGTCGACGCGTTCGGCCAGCACGGCCCGCGGCACGTAGCGCGCGCCCAGCTCGGCTTCGGCCGCTGCGAGGATGCTTCCCACGGCATCCAACGTCTCGAGGGCCGACGCCAGGAGGACCTCGGCCGTGATCCTCTCCGAGTCCGTTCTCGCGCCCCCGGCGATGAGCTCCGAAAGCTCCTGAGCCTCGCGGAGGAGCGTCATGCCGAGCGCGGATCCGGTCCGCCGAAGGTCGAACGTCGCCTCATCCCACACGAGCGAGGTGTCCTCGACCAGGCCGGGGCTGCCTCCGGCGTACGGCGTCGACACGGGGTGAAGCGCTGAGGTCGCGACGCCCGCAGCGTCCGCGCGGGCGCGCCACGCGGAGGTTCCTTCGAGCGGCTGTCCGAGGCCGGCGTGAAGGATCGCGGCGGCAAGGTTTGCGTCCGCGTAGTCTGCGGCCCACTCGGCCGCGCTCTCGATCTCGTATCCCGCGTACATCGCCCAGTCCGTTTGGTAGTAGACGTCTCTCTCGTCGACGGCGAGGCCGACGCACGGGGTCTCACCGATCGCACCCTTCGCGTAGCAGAGACGGTCTTTGAACACGAACGCCCATCCGAGCGGCGCGTCGGACACCCGAGCAGGCGCGAAGGATCCCGTGCCATCTCCGATGAACGTCCCCGCACCGCCCTGGGGTACGGCGTTTGCGAGGTGCAGCGCGGCCGAGTCGACGACCGCTCGCACGTGGCTTGCCAGTCTCGAGAGGAGGCGATCGGCCTCACCTCGCGGCAGCACGGCCGCAGCGTTGCGAAGCGCGCCGACCACGAGGCCGAGATCGAGCGGCGTGAGGCATGCCGCAGCACCGATCCTTTCGGACTCCCCGACGTACGCGCCGAAGGCGCCGTCCCAGAAACCGCGGTCGAAGGCTTCGAGGACCCGCACCGCCGTGACCTCGTACGCAGAGACGCCGAGGATCCGCGACGCCGCGAGAAGCCCTCGAACCGCCGCACACGCGTCGGCGACGTCCGTCCCGGACGTCGTGGAATCGAGGCGTCCGTCCAAGCCGACTCGTCCGGAGAGCTGGATCGCAGCGTGCGCCGCAAGCCGTTCCGTGTCGGCATCAGGTCCAACAACCCTCGACACGTCGCCCAGAGCAGCCAAGAGAAGCCCGAGGGTGGTCGTTCGGACCGAAGCGCCTCCGCCGTCCGCCGTCGACTCCCGCAGCGCCCCGTCGAAACCGCGCAGGTTTCGGCTGACTCCGTCGAGGACTCGCTCCAGTTCCTTGCGCGCATCCCGCGCATCGCCGGCGAGCGATCCCAGGGCGCTCGGCCACGGAGAGGGAACGAGCTCCGCGAACTCGACGAACGCGGCAAGACCCCAGGCGAGGGCAGCCTGGTCGATCAGGTCGACGCGCGGCTCGACGACCGTGTACGCGACGCGGCGGCCGCTCCACGTCGCCGTGTAAGCGTGGGCGAGCAGGCCGTTCGCCGACCCCGGAGCGGCGCGCAGCTCGGGGAGGCTGGCAATCTTGTTCCGCATGGCCTCGACGACGACGCACCCCACGTACCGGTCCTGCGGCAGCTCGCTCTCCAGGAGACGCCGTGCCTCCAGAGCCTGGGCCAGAAGCCCCATCCCGACGGCGCTTGGCGTGATGCGCCGATCGTAGATCTCCCACTCGCCCGTCGGCCAAGGGTTCGTTCCGGCGTTTCGGGAGGCGAACCGTGGATCCCCCGCGGCGTACTCAAGGACCGTCCACCGTTCGTCGGACGGGCGCGTTGCCGGGTCGAGCCCGACGGCGCGAGCGCACTCGTTCAGCCTTTGCTCGAGTGCAATCTGCGCGTCGGCCGCATCGCGGAACCGCGGCCCAACCGCGAGAGGAACCCCCATGCCCGAGCCGGCCTCGACCTCGATCAGGTTCTCGAACCCGACGCGACGAGCCTCGACCGCCACACCCCGCAACCACGTCGGAAGCAGAGTGTCGCGCGACAGCGCGGGACCGGTCGCGGACCGCGCGAGCCACTCGAGCTCCGACACCGCGTAGAGAGCGATGTCCGTCTGGAACCACACGTCGACGCCGAGCGGCTCCGCCTGCCGACACGGGGCTCCGCCGAGGCGCTCCACGTCCTTCCGAAGGATCGGAGCCTCGATGAGCCCCCCCTCGCCCTGAAGGAGAGCGGACCTCGTTGTCAAGAGGAGATCCGAGGCGTCGTCGTCGTCGATGTCTCCGGGAACTCCGCGGCTCTGATCGGTCGGAATCGGCGCTCCCGCCTCGTCCTCTCCGCGCGCCTGCATCCGGTTCACCAGCGTCTGTCCGTCGAGGATGCCCTCGGCGACAACGGCCTCGAACGTCAGGCGGATCGACTCGCCGGCGCGCAGCGTGGCGAGGAGACTCCACTCCAGTTCGGGTCCCGGAATTCCGGAAGCGTCGTCGAACGACGCCCCGAGCGGCCACCGAGCCGCCGTTGTCCCCGCGACGCACACCATCTCGGGCGGCAGGCTGTCCGTCACGATCACGCTGTAGGCCGTCCCGGTTCCGACGTTGCGCACGAAAAGCTCGAACGTCACGCGGTCTCCCGGCTCGACGACGGCGCCGAACGCGGTCTCTTCACCGCGGACGATGCGAGCGACGCTCTTCTCGGTGACGAGAGCGGGGATCATCGCGGTCGCAAGGACGTCGGGGGCGACGGAGAGCCTTACACTGTCTGCGTCGTCGGCATCATCGTCGGTGGGAACGTCGTCGGCGTTGTCCGGAGGAATCGGCATCCCGGACCCGTCGACGCCACTGGCTCGAACGACGTTCAGGAGCGTGGCGCTCCGCGCCGCGTCGTTCGTGACGCGGACGTCGAAGGTCAGGAAGAGGTCGTCTCCTTCCTTGAGGGTCGCCGCCAAACTCCACGTGAGGGCTGGACCCGTCACGCCCGAGGGGTCGGTCGCCGCGGAGCCGCCGGGCCACGTCGCAAGGCTCGGACCTTGGTAGACGAGGCCGACGGGGAGTGAGTCTGCGATGTTGACGGAGTAGGCGCTCCCACGCCCGACGTTCGACACCCGGGCTCGGTACGTGATGACGTCGCCCGGGCGAACCGCCGTCGCGGAGTCCACGGACGCCCCACCGCGAACGATGTCGGCGACGACCTTCTCGGTCACCAGCGCGGGCTCGACAACGGAGATCGTCTCGATTCCGACGTCGTCGGCGTCCCGATCGTCCTCGTCGTCGTCGAACGTGTCCCCGACGGCCGCGTTCGCGGGAGGAATCGGCACGCCGCCCACGTCGCGCCCGACGGCCCGCGCCTCGTTCACCAGGGTGTCGCCCTGGGAAACA
>Ga0105097_10000582_pt1 | contig 16807 bp, 13 predicted proteins | sample PPLLak12cMay2015_FD_87035 | JGI IMG/M metagenome (GOLD analysis project Ga0105097, IMG submission 87035) | Freshwater sediment microbial communities from Prairie Pothole Lake near Jamestown, North Dakota, USA - PPLs Lake P7 Core (1) Depth... | ecosystem: Environmental > Aquatic > Freshwater >...
CGATGTGATTCTTGTCGATCACGAAAGTCGGCATCGTGCTGCCCTGAACGATCTGGGCCAGGGTGCGCTCGCTTTCGATCAGCTCTTTTTCGATTTCAAGGTAGCGCCGGTTGCGGTTTTTGATGACCTTGGCCAGCCGGTCGGCGAATTTTTCGAAGTGTGCCAGGATAGTTGGGGTGACGCCCGCCTGCTGTTCCAGCTCGGTCAGCGCCTGACGCTTTTCGCTTTCAAGCCGCAGCAAACTCCAGATGGCCTGGGCTTCGATGTGATCGATGAGTTGGACGCCCTCGGGTTTGGTTTTTCCGATGGTCTCGCCGAGGGCAGGGTCGTCGGTTATTTCGATCAGGACCTGCAGGTTCTCAAGATCGTAGAGTTCCCGGTAGTCGTGGGTGGTGAAGATTCCCAGCTGACGGGCAAAGAGCAGCCCCTCGGCATGGGGTTTGATATCGGCCACCCCGAGAACGGTGACGCTGCACTCGGGAACATTTCTTTCGCACAGGAATTCGAGAAGAATTTTGCAGAAACGCCCCCCCCCGATAATCGCGATGTTGGAATTCATCAGATTTTCGATCATGGCGAACCCACCGATCTATGGGGTCGGGCGCTGAAACGGTTGGCGGTGTTACCACAGCCGGCCGATCGGCCGAACATTCCGACGCCTGTTTTATTTCAGGGGACCAGCAGGACCGGCAGCTCGGAAACTTCCGCGACCCGGTGGGAAACGCCTCCCAGCCAATACTCCTGGAACCAGTCTTTGCCGGTGCGGCCCATGACGATCATAGTGGCTTTTTGCTCCCGCGACTGACGCAGGATCTCCAGGGTGGTTTTACCGACGGAAAGATAGGATTCAGCGCTCAGGCCCGCTTCCTCGATCCGCCCGCAGTAATCGTCCAATCGCCTTTGGCTCTCGTCCTCGATGGCCCTCAGGGCCGCCACATCCAGACCTTTGGAGATCTTGGCGCCGACGTTGTGAACCACCAGGACTTTGCGGGCCAGCCCTTTAAAAGACTTGATAAGCTCCAGGGCGTTTTCGGAAGGCTTGGACCAGTCGGTCGCCAGCAGCGGGCGGTCGAAAATGTGGTCGTTGACCCGGGTCAACACCTCCCCGGCCCACTCGTACTGCACCATGTACTTGCCCATCAGAACCGGCCGGACGCTGCGGCGAAGGATATCGAGAACGTGAGAGCCCACGTAGACCTTCTCAAAAGCGGATCTTTTTTTGCGGCCGGTGACGATCAGGTCCACTTTTTCCTCTTCCGCCACGGCGAGGATTTTGGCGTTCAAGGTGCCGGTCTCGATCCGGACCTTGCTGCGCAGGCCCTTGGATGAAATGAACTCCTGCCATTGCTCAAAACGCAAACGGGCGACTTCCTCCATTTGCTCGGCCGCATCCTTGAGATAGCCCCCGTAGGGCACGAAGGCGACCTCCTCTCTGGGGATCACGTAGGTCAAAACGACTTCCTGCAGACCGGCCTTCTTCAATTCCAGCAGCACCTCGAGGGCATTGAAGGCCAAATCACGGAAGCGGGTGTGAAAGAGGACTTTTTCGATTCTCATACCATCCCCTCCTGTGGTCAAAAGAAGAGCAACGTGACGATCACAAAGCTGGGTATCAGAAACAACAGGGAAAACCTGAGAATGTAGCCGAAAAAGCTCGGCATCGGCGTGCCAGCTTCTTCCGCGATGGACCGCACCATGAAGTTGGGGGCGTTTCCGATGTAGCTGATAGCCCCGAAGAACACCGCCCCGGTGGAAATCGCCTGGAGGTAGACCGCTTTTTCGGTCATCAGGAGCGGCACGGCCTCGGCCTCCGGCATGCCCGCAAAAAAGCTGCCCAGGGCGGTGTTGAAAAAGGTCAGGTAGGTGGGGGCATTGTCCAGGAAAGCGGAAAGCGCGCCCGTGACCCAGAAATAGTGGACCGGCCGGCTGACGCCTTGGATCAGAAAGGCCAGCTCTCCCTTCGGCCCGGCCTTGAGGATCAGCAGGCACGGGATCATCGTGATAAAGATGCCGATGAAGAGGTAAGCGACCTCGAGAATCGGAAACCAGGTAAAATCATTGCCCTCCCGAATCGTGATCGACGTCGTCACCATGGACAGGATTCCCATGCCGATCAGCAGCCCGTCGCGCACCCAGTCTTGAAGGGCGCGATGGATGCCTAAAGTGGTGACCTCCCCCCAGTCGACGATGCCGCTCATCAGCACGGACCCGACGATACCGGCCAGAAAGATGAAGTTGTGGGTCCCCACCAGTTTCAAGGGCTCCTTGACCCCGTCGTCGGGAGCCTTAACACCCTCCTTGCGGTAATGGTAGGTGTCCAACAGGAAGTAGATTACCAGCAGCAGAATCGAGACCACCAGCATGTGTGGCAGGATTTTAAGGGTCCAGAAAAACGACACGCCGTGCAGGAACCCCAAGAAGAGGGGCGGGTCCCCAAGTGGCGTCAATGAGCCCCCCACGTTGGCGACCAGGAAAATAAAAAACACCACCATGAATGTCCGGTTCTTGCGATGGGCGTTGGCCCGCAGAAAAGGCCGGATCAGCAGCATGGCCGCCCCGGTGGTGCCCATCCAGGAGGCCAGCAGGGTGCCGATCAGCAAAATGCCCGTATTGAGGATCGGGGTGCCGCGCAAGGTGCCCCGCAGGAGGATGCCACCCGAAACCGTGTACAGTGACCAGAGCAGAATGATGAAAGGCACGTAATCGGCCAGAATGATGTGCAGGATTTCATAGAGGGCGAGACCCTTGAAGGCCGCTAAAAACGGAACGGCGAGCGTCGCGGCCCAGAAAGCGGAGACCTTGCCGAAATGGTGATGCCAGAATTCCGGTGCCAGCAATGGGAAAAGAGCGATGGACAGCAGCATTCCGACGAACGGGATGCAGCTCCACAGGGGGAGCACCTCCCCAAGATTGGCATGGCCGTGTCCATGATCGGCCTCAACCGCAGCATGCGCAGCGGATTCGCCGTCGACGGCAGCGGGGACCGCAGCAGCGAGAACGGGCGCCGGCAGACAGCGGCTGTTTTGCGCATGGTCGGCATGTTTGAAAAAATCGGCTTCAGTCCCTGAGGCGTGCGCGGTCGTCCATTTTATTGGAACAATTATCAGATATAAGACCAGTACGAATATCACTCGTTTCATGTGTCCGCCCTTTACAGTCAGCCGCCTGCCGCTTACAATCAGGCAGTGGTTCAAATTCCGTGTGAGGAGGAATATATGGATAGGGACAAGAGATAGCTTTCTATGAGCCAGCATACGGTAAAAGGCTACTCGTTTGTCAAGCAAAAAAACGCCACAGGTGTAGTACAGGCCGAAATGGGATTTGGTCTGCCGTCAGAAACGGCTGCCGATCAGACTCAAAAAAATAGCAGTGTGAATTGCAACGTTTGAAAAATTTGAGATTTAAAGCCGAACCCGAACGTGGATTTCAGCCCACCTTCAGCGTCATTTTCGATTATTAGCGTCGGTAATCGATCGGCGCAAGCTGGAAATAGGACCAGGGCGGGACGTCCATTCATATATCATTATGGTTTGGGCCGCAGTTTATAACCATTTTCTTGAATCGGTTTTTCGCCCCGCTTGATGGATTGGCTGAGGGATGGTTGGGATAGTTTCATGCGGTTGGCAAGATCGACGGTACAGATGCCCAACTGACGGTGCGCCCAATACAATGAGGATGCTGTGGGCCTTGACCGTTTGCCGGGTGACCCCCGGCCTTTAAAACCTCATCGACATTCATTTCCAACAACCTCGCCACACGCTCGGATAGCCAATCAAATTCATATCCCTTGTGTCGGTATTCGACTTTGCGCGCAAGCTCGTCCTGGCTGGCGGTTAAAACGTCACTGACAAAGTAACTGTCACCCAGGATACGTTCATCCCCTTTGGTGCCCTGCCCCATTGCCCGCAGCAATTTTACCGGCTGCAATCCCCCCAGGCTGCGGATCAGACCGCCTCCGACCAACTCCGGACGCTGCCCCTTGCTTACCTCTTTCTCAACAAATTCCCGGTACCGTCTGCGAGCGGTCGATTTTTCCTCAAAACGTAGTCCGTATCCTGACAGGGGCGATCTTGATGGGCCATTAAAGCACTGTTGCCACTGAAGGCGTAACTGTCCAAACCGGCAATATCCTGAACGCGACCGACCCTCAAGAGATTCAAATGAATATCGCCCACCAGCTCCCTCAGGTAGGGGTCCTCCTGGCATAAAATCGATTTATAGCGGGTTTGGAACAACTGGCCGTGTGTCGCCTGTGGCGCCGGTTGAAGCTGACAACATAGCCGGTCAACAACCGCCGCATCACGGTGGAAAGCGGCACCCGGCCGGTTCGAAGCAACAGGTGGACATGATTGGACATCAACGCCCAGGCAAAGCAAAGGCGTGCCGGTTTCATCCAGGACCGTTGCCAGACGCTCGATCCAGTTGTTGCGGTCTTGGTCATCGAGAAAGATCTGGCGGAGTTCGATCCCCCGGACGATCACGTGGTGCACCGCGCCGGGAGCGTCTGTGCGGGCTTGACGGGGCATGGTGATGAAAATAGCAGATCAGTTAAAAAATGGACGTCCCCTCTCCTCAGATCAGTTAAAATTTGGTAACTTATAAATCAATGAACGTCCCCTTTCCCACTTTCCCACAGGACATCAACATATTGCGTTGCCATTGACGCCCAATCACCTTCCTGTATACTTGGCCCTACAAAAACCAAGTTCCTATCCATGGCGGGATTGGTGATGAGCGCCCGCTCGGGCGATCTGGATCCTTGCTTAGCGCCGTATCTGGCACGAACCGAACAGATCACCACCAAACAATTTTACAAAATGGTCAACCACGAGTCCGGGCTGCTGGGTATTTCAGGAGACCAGTTCCGACATGCGAGACTTGCTCGCGCAGGAAGCCGGTGACGTACGGGCGGCGGAAGCCGTGGCGTTGTTTTGTTATCAGGCGAAAAAGTGGATCGGCTCCTTTGCCGCTGTGCTCGGTGAATTGGGCACGCTCATCTTCACAGGAGGCGTCAGCGAATATGCTCCACTCGTCCGCGCACGCATCTGTGAGGGGCTGGGTTTCCTGGGCATCGAACTGAATGAGGCTCGCAATGCGGAGAATGCGGCGGTGATTTCCAAGGACGCCGGTCGAGCCACCGTGCGCGTCATTCGCACGGACGGAGAACTCGTGATTGCGAAGGTGGTATGTAGAACTATCGACCTGAAGGTCGAAAGAGGAAAGGAGCATGAAAGTGACAAACCGCGTTAAATACTTCGTTGCCGGAACCCTCGTCTTGCTGGCGGGCGGCGGATTTGTGTTGTGGAAAAGCTTGCAGGTTGAAGGGCTTCCGCCGGGGTTTGCTTCGGGAAATGGGCGCATCGAGGCGACCGAAGTGGATGTGGCGACCAAAGAGCCGGGCCGCGTTGAGGTGGTGCTGGTCCAGGAAGGTGACATGGTGGAAGCGGGGCAGGTGCTCGCACAGATGGACGCGGCCGTGCTTCGTGCGGTACTCCATGAGGCGGAGGCTAGGCAACGCCAGGCCGAGGACGAGCGTAACGTCTCCATTGCAATCGCCAAGCAGCGCGAGGCCGAGCACGCGCTGGCGCAGAAAGACCTCGAGCGAGCGGTGCCGCTCGCAAAACAGAACGCTATCTCGCAGCAAAAACTCGATACCGATGTGACAAAGGAACAGACCGCGAAGATGGCCTGGGGGGCGGCAAAGGCGCAGATCACCAGCGCCGAGGCGGCCATCGAACTGGCCGTAGCAAAGATCGAGAAAGTCAAAGCGGACATCGCCGATGCGACTCTTAGAAGCCCCTGCGGCGGGCGAGTCGAATACAGGTTGGTCGAGCCCGGGGAGGTCATCCCGGCCGGAGGAAAGGTCGTCACGCTGCTCGATATTACAGATGTCTACATGACGTTTTTTCTGCCCACGGCCCAGGCAGGGAAAGTTGCGATCGGCGCAGATGCGCGGATCGTGCTCGATGCGCTGCCGGGCCTGCCGATTCCGGCGAAGGTGTCATTCGTTTCACCGACCGCGCAGTTCACGCCGAAGGAGGTCGAGACGCGCACCGAACGCGAGAAACTGATGTTTCGGGTGAAGGTGAAAGTCGATTCCGAACTGCTGAAACACTACGCCGAACGTGTAAAGACAGGCCTACCCGGAATGGGTTATGTGCAGATCGACGCGGCGGCGGCGTGGCCGGAATCGCTGAAAACACGGCAGCAGCGCGGGCTGCCGCTGCCGGCGCCGGAGGACTTGCAATGAGTCTCCCGCGGGAAAACGCGGCACCGGTCGCACCGGTGGCGAATCTGGCTGGGCTGAGCCATCACTACGGGAAGACGGTGGCCTTGGAGGGTGTGAATCTCGCAGTGCCGTCCGGGTGCATGGTCGGTTTCTTCGGGCCGGACGGCGTCGGAAAATCCACGCTGCTCGCGGTCATCGCCGGGGTTCGCAAGATCCAAAAAGGAACCGTGGAAGTGCTTGGTGGCAACATGGCGCGTGCCGCTCATCGCCGCGCTGTCTGCCCCCGCATCGCCTACATGCCCCAAGGGCTGGGGCGGAATTTGTATGCGACGCTGTCGGTTTACGAGAATGTTGATTTCTTCGGGCGACTCTTTGGCCAATCCAGGGCCGAGAGGGCGTCGCGCATTGCGGAATTGCTCGATAGCACCGGCCTGGCGCCGTTCACGGATCGGCCCGCTGGCAAGCTCTCCGGCGGCATGAAGCAGAAGCTCGGGCTCTGCTGCGCGTTGATCCACGACCCCGACCTGCTGATCCTCGACGAGCCCACCACGGGTGTCGATCCGCTGTCGCGTCGGCAGTTCTGGCAACTCATCGACCGCATCCGCACCCGCCGGAGCGGAATGAGTGTCCTGGTATCCACGGCTTACATGGACGAGGCGGAGGGATTCGACTGGTTGGTGGGGATGGACGCCGGCAAGCTGCTGGCCGCCGGCACCGCGGATGAAATCAAGGCGAAGACCGGGACGAGCAGCCTCGAAGCGGCGTTCATCGCGCTGTTGCCCGAGGAGAAACGGCGGGGTCATCACACTATCACGGTGCCTCCACGCAAGGCCTGGACCGGGGACGGCGCGGCGATCGAAGCGCAGGGACTCACCAAGAACTTCGGCGATTTCACCGCGGTGGATCGTGTGAGCTTCCGCATTGATCGCGGCGAAATCTTCGGGTTCCTTGGCTCGAATGGTTGCGGCAAGACGACGACGATGAAAATGATGACCGGACTGCTGCCGGCCACGGAGGGTCAGGTCCGGCTCTTCGGCCGCGAGGTGGATGCCCACGACATCGAAACACGGAAACGAGTCGGATTCATGTCGCAGGCTTTCTCGCTCTACACGGAGTTGACAGTGAAGCAAAACCTCGACCTGCACGCGCGATTGTTTCATTTGCCCGCGAAAAGGGTCGCCTCGCGGATTGCGGAGCTGGCTGGCGAGTTTGGGCTCGGCGATTACCTCGACGACCTCGCGGAGGACCTGCCGCTCGGCATCCGGCAGCGGCTCTCGCTGGCGGTGGCGGTGATCCACGAGCCGGAGATGCTCATCCTCGACGAGCCGACGTCCGGCGTCGATCCGGTGGCGCGTGATCGATTCTGGGAACTGCTTATAAAGCTGTCGCGCGATAGCGGCGTCACCATCTTCATTTCCACGCACTTCATGAATGAGGCGAAGCGATGTGATCGGATCTCGCTCATGCACGCGGGCAAGGTGCTCGCTTGCGACGAGCCGGCGGCACTCATTCGCGCGCGTGGCAAAAGCACGCTGGAGGAAACATTCATCGCCTACCTGGAAGATGCGGCGCCGGAATCTAGATCCGAGCTGCGTGAGCCGGTGGAGACATCGCTCCCGGTCGCCGCGCCGCCGCGGGCGCGCGCGTTCAGCCTGCGCCGGTTGCTGGCCTACGCGGGCCGGGAAACGTTGGAGATCCGCCGCGACCCGATCCGTCTGGCCTTCGCCCTGCTCGGTCCGATGCTGCTGCTGATCGTGCTGGGCTACGGGATTTCTTTCGATGTCGAACACCTGTCGTACGGCGTGCTCGACCGCGACCAGACTACCGTGAGCCGCAATTACCTCGAGAATTTCACCGGGTCGCGGTACTTCCGCGAACGCCCTCCCATCCGCGACTACGACGAGCTTGACCGTCGGATGGAGAGCGGCGAATTGCGGGTGGCGGTTGAGATCCCGCCAGAGTTTGCGAAGGATCTCAAGCGCGGGCGCAGTCCGAATGTGAGCGTCTGGATTGACGGCGCGATGCCATCGCGCGGCGAGACGATGCGCGAATACGTGCAAGGGCTACACCGGTTGTATCTCAACAATCTGCAAAGGGGCAGCCCGACGACGGCGGCGCCGGCCGGGATCCAGTTCCGCTATCGATATAACCAGGACTTCAAGAGTATTTACGCGATCGTGCCTGGCGTCATCGCCATTCTGTTGATCTTTTTCCCTGCGATACTGATGGCGCTGGGCGTGGTGCGTGAGAAGGAGCTGGGCTCAATCACCAACTTGTACGCCACGCCCGTCACGCGGCTGGAGTTTCTCTTCGGCAAGCAGCTGCCCTACGTCGGCATCGGACTGCTCAACTTCTTTACGCTGATCGCGATGGCGGTTTTTCTCTTCAGGGTGCCGCTAAAAGCCGGGCTGCTCCCGCTCACGATCGGCGCGCTGCTCTACGTGGTGGCCACCACCGGGATGGGTCTGCTCATTTCCGCCTTCACGAAGACGCAGCTCACGGCGCTCTTCGGCACGGCCATTCTCACGGTGATGCCGGTCGTCCAGTTCTCCGGATTCCTGACGCCGCTGTCGTCGTTGACGGGTGGTGCGGCGACGATTGGGACGCTTTATCCCAGCACGTATTTCATGAAGATCAGCGTCGGAGCCTTCACCAAGTCGCTCGGGTTCACTGCGCTGTCAGCCAGCTTCGCTGCGCTCGCGGTCTTCATCCCCGTGTTCACTATCCTGAGCCTGGCGTTCCTTCGGAAGCAGGAGAAATAACCGTGCGACACCTGCAAAACATCTTTCGTCTTGGCGTCAAGGAACTGCGCAGCCTGCGGCACGACAAAGTGCTGCTGTTGCTCGTCTTTTACGCATTCACCTACGCGATCTACAGTGCGGCGACCGGCACCAGTTCCGAGTTGCGAAATGCCTCTATCGCCGTGGTGGATGAAGATCACTCCCTGCTCTCCGGGCGGCTGACCGATGCACTTCTCAAACCCTATTTCAGAGAGCCCCGAGAGATTCTCGCTTCCGAGATCGACGACGCCATGGATGCCGGCCGCTACACGTTTGTAATGGATGTTCCGCCGGACTTCGAGCGCGACGTGCTGCGCGGCCGACAGCCCCAACTTCAGGTGAACATCGATGCCACCGCCATGCTCCAAGCCGCCGCCGGTGCGAGTTACATCCAAGGCATCGTGTCCGACGAACTCCTCGAATTCGTTCACGGCAGGGGCACGGCTTCGCCTGCGGCGGCGCGACTTTCCACGACCATCATGTTCAACCCCAACCTGACGAGCGCGTGGTTCGTGAGCGTGATGGAACTTATCAACAACGTCACCATGCTGGCCATGATTATCGCCGGCGGCGCGCTTATTCGGGAACGCGAACACGGCACCGTCGAGCATCTTCTGGTGATGCCGCTGCACCCGTATGAAATCATGCTGGCCAAGGTCTGGGCCAACGGTCTCGTCATCCTGATCGGTGCGGCGTTCGCCTTGTGGATCATGGTGCACGGACTGCTCGGCGTGCCCATCGCCGGATCCGTGCCACTCTTCCTCTCAGGCACGATTCTCTATTTGGCATCGGCGACCTCGCTGGGAATTCTGCTCGCCACGCTCGCACGATCGATGCCGCAGTTTGGACTGCTCTTTATCCTCGTGGTGCTACCGATGGTTGTTCTCTCCGGTGGAAATACGCCGCTGGAGTCGATGCCAGTGGGGGTGCAGCGATTCATGGAGGCATTCCCCTCGACGCACTACGTCCGGCTCGCGCAGGCGATTCTTTACCGCGGTGCAGGATTCGACGTCGTGTGGCCGGACTTCGCTGCCGTGGCAGGCATTGGCGCGGCGTTCTTCGCCTTGGCCCTGCTGCGATTCCGAAAGACCGTGACTCTGGCACAATAACAACTATCTACATGAGGACACGAACCAATGATTGAACTACTCTCTGCCCAACCGTTCCACAAGGGAGAAAAGGGACGGCCTGACGGCCAATTTGCTCAGCCTGCGGTCTGGAGCGACCGCCGCTTCCTTCAAGCCCAGATGCCGGGTGGCCCACCCGCGTCCTCACCAAAACCGTATTTGAGTGATTTCCGGTCTTTTCCTATTAATTTCAAGCATTAAAAGCAAGTTCTGCTTGACTACAATAAGTAAAACCTTTTCAATATTTTCAACCATTACGTGAAAAAGTGACCCCAAAAATGACCCCATCGGCGCTCCCGGCCCAGGGGCGGTCATAGGTCAGCTTTTGTGTTTACCCACCCTGCCCTTTCAAACAAAAACAAAAAGAGATCACCATCAGCATGGGTGGTCGCTGGCTTTGACGGTGTCTTTCCGATAGGCGTGCTTAATTCGCGGGCCCAGATGTTGTGTGGCGGCACCATCCCACGAAACAACGAAGGCGGCGATGATCGACACCGAAAGCGACAAACCCGGCGGCACCACCAGGACGCTCGCAAGCCCGACCCCCGCGACGGCAACCACCGCTCCCGCTCGGTGAAAAAAAAGCTCGCGACGAAGTCAGCGCCCCTGCGGCCACGGCCAGGCCCACAGAGGCGTCCAGCGCCAGGCGGCCACCAGGACGAGCAGTGCTGCGACAAGAACCGCCAGAAACACGATCAGGCGCCTGGGCCCCACCGAGCGATAGTTCTTCGGCGGGTACTCCGCGACGAAATAGTCCAGGCTGACCGGTTCGGGGGATCGATAAGACCGGCTTCGGGCACCATTTCGTCTACCGCCTCGTCCATCAGGCAGTCCAGCGGCCGCAGGCTGCGCCCCGCAACCATCAGCGCCGAGATCAACTCCCCGTGACAGGATTCGGCCGCGGAACAGTCCAGGTTTTCTCGGCTAGCAGAAACTGGCGCAGAGCGTGAATGAAGTCCGCAACATCCCCGCACGTCAGATCGATGCTGGCGATGAAGACTGCCGGTCGTTGTGATCGACGACCTTCTTATGATGTGAAACTCCGCTCGGGTGTTCGGTTCCCCCAATGCCCAATGGTTATTGAAACCGCCAAGCGTGACCTTTTTCTTTTTTTACAATCTATTCGAAGCAATTCCAAAAAAACCTTGAATAAACCTCTTGAAATAATGTAACATATGAAACAAATTAAGTGTAACAACTGAATAGGAGTTTCCATGGCGCCCGTTGAACCTAAAAAATGGCTGTTGCTGATCCATCAAATCCCCCCGAAGCCAAACGCCTTGCGTGTGAAAATCTGGCGGCGGCTACAGCAGGTAGGGGCCGTGGGGATTAAGCAATCCGTTTATGTAATGCCCCTTTCGGAACAGTCCCGGGAGGATTTGAGCTGGACGCTCAAGGAGATTGTCGAAGGCGGCGGTGATGGCTCGATTTCAGAGGCACGTTTTGTGGAGGGTCTTTCCGACGAGCAGGTCCTTGCCCTGTTCCACAAGGCGCGCAAATCCGACTACGAGAAGCTGATCCAAGAGGCCAGCGCCTTGCTTGCCGAGTGGTCTTCCGGCGGGAGCGACCCCAGAGACCCTGCCACAAGGGGACCTGGTCAACTCTCTAGACTGCAGCGCCGGTTGAATGACATTGCGGCCATCGATTTTTTCCAGACCCCGGAGCGTGCCACCGCGGAGTTGCAGCTCAGGGAATTGGGGAACCTTCTGTCCGGGCAACCATCCGTCGGCATCACAAATAGAGATGGTATCGGCGACTTGAAGGGAAAAACCTGGGTGACCCGCGGCAACGTGTTTGTCGACCGTATCGCCTGCGGGTGGTTGATCCGTCGATTCGTGGACAAAGCGGCGGTATTCAAATTTGTTCCAGGACCTCGTTACTCCCCCAAGCCCGGCAATGTCCGCTTCGACATGTTCGATGGGGAATACACCCACGAGGGGGATCGCTGCACCTTCGAGGTCATGCTCCAACGACTCAAGATCCAGGACCACGCCTTGGGGCCCATGGCGGAAATCGTTCACGACATTGATTTGAAAGACGAAAAATTCGACCGAAGTGAAACCGACGGGTTCAACGCCCTCCTGACCGGTCTGGTGGCCGTGCATCCGAATGATGACCAGCGGATGAGTGAAGGACTTAGATTGTTTGACAACTTGTACGCTTATTATCAGCGCCAAAAAAGGGAATAACCATATGGGAAAACCCCATATCAGGAAAACAAAACGTGAAGGAGCCCACCCATGCCATCCATCGAAAAACATGTGGCAATCAGCAAGCAAAGAACCGGGAAAACCAATCAGCAAGTCCATGAATGGATCGACGACCCCCAGCACAAGGAGGACCGCCACGACATCACCCGCGTGCTCGAGTTCAGCCGAATGTTCCAGGAAAAATACGGCGAGGAGGCGGCCCGAGAATATGTGCAGCACCTGGCCGACGATCTGAACGGCAAGTTCAACCACCTGGTCGAGGACGTCCAGGTGTTGGTGGACAAAACCCTGGCCTATTCCGGAGCCAAGAAACGACAGGAGAAGCCCCAATGAAATGGATAACCCGATCCCATGTTCACGTGGACCGTGTGGCCTGCCCCTGGCTGATCACCCGGTTTGTCGACTCGGACGCCGAGTTTCTCTTCGTGCCCAAGAGCAAGGTGATGGAAATCGCCGAAAAGACCGGCGCGATTCCCTTCGACACCGAGGGCGCCGAATTGCATCACCGCGGTGACCGCTGCACTTTCGATGCGATCATCCAGGACTACCAATTGACCGACGCGGCGCTCCTTCGCATGGCCAGGGTGATCAATGCGGCGGACACCGGCCGCTTGGAGGCCGATCCCCTGGCGGCCGGCGTCGAGGCCATCGCCGTGGGCTACAGCCTGCGATTTCCAGATGATCTGACAAACATCGAAAGCCAGTTCGAGGTCTACGATGCCCTGTATGCCTGGTGCCGGTTGGACGTGGCCAAAGGGAAATCGTAAGGAACGCTCCATGGCAACTTCCGAAACCACAAAAACCCGCGTCTCACGGCTGACAGGCTTTTTGGGCCTGCAGCGCAGCACAGCAGGTCTGTTGGCCATGGTGGTGCTGGTGGGCATGGGCGAGCGCATGGCCGAACGGTTCCTGCCCATCTACATCCTGGCCCTGGGGGGCGGGGTGCTGGCCATCGGGCTCTTGCAAGCCATGGACAACCTGCTCTCAGCCCTCTACTCCTTTCCAGGCGGCTACCTGTCCGACCGCATCGGCACCAAGCGCTCATTGCTGATTTTCAACCTGGTGGCCATGGCCGGCTTCGCCCTGGTGATCCTGGTGCCGACCTGGCAGGCGGTGCTCATAGGGGCGGTGCTCTTCATTTCCTGGTCGGCCATATCGCTTCCGGCTACCATGAGCCTGATGTACAAATTGCTGCCCCTGAACAAGCGCACCATGGGGGTCAGCATGCATTCGCTGGTGCGCCGGATTCCCATGGCGCTCGGTCCTTTGCTTGGCGGTTTCTTCATTGCCGTTTGGGGTGAGCAAGACGGGGTGCGGCTGGCCTTCGCCGCGGCCCTGGTCATGGCTGCGGGGGCGCTGCTTCTGCAGCAGTGGATGATCGAAGATGATCCACGGGCCAGGAACACCGCTTCCGACGCCTGTGGCCTCAGACCGGAAAAAAACCCGCTAAAGTTGCTGCGCCTGATGAACCCGGCCATGAAAGGCCTGCTGGTCACCGATATCCTGGTGCGATTCTGCGAGCAGATCCCCTATGCCTTCGTGGTCGTCTGGTGCATGAAGGCCATCGCCGATCCGGTGTCGGCCGTCCAGTTCGGCCTCCTGACTACCATCGAAATGGCCACGGCCGTGCTCGTCTACATCCCGGTTGCCTACCTTGCCGACCGCAGCACCAAGAAACCCTTTGTGCTGATGACCTTTGTCTTCTTCACCCTGTTTCCCCTGGTGCTGCTGTTCAGCCGCAGCTTCGAGTGGCTGATCGTGGCCTTTATTTTAAGAGGACTCAAGGAGTTCGGGGAGCCCACCCGCAAGTCCCTGATCATGGACCTGTCCCCGGATCATTGCAAGGCGGGGATGTTCGGTCTGTATTATCTGATCCGGGATATTTTTGTTTCCCTGGCCGCCCTGGGCGGCGCGTTCTTGTGGCAAATCAGCCCGGCGACAAACCTCATTACCGCGTTTGTCTTCGGGGTCATCGGCACAATCGGGTTCGGGATCTTCGGCCGCGATGTGCCCCTGTCAGGTGCGGGCGAAAGAGATAGATGAAGCCAGCAAATCTCACGGTTACTTTCAAGGAAGCTCTCAAGTTCTGGACCAAGCTGGGTTTCATCAGCTTCGGCGGCCCGGCCGGTCAGATCGCCATCATGCACCAGGAGGTGGTGGAGCGTCGCAAATGGATCGGCGAAAACCAGTTTTTGCGCGCACTCAATTTCTGCATGCTGCTGCCCGGGCCCGAAGCCCAGCAACTGGCCACCTACATCGGCTGGCGGCTGCACGGCATATGGGGCGGCATCGCAGCCGGTTCCCTGTTCGTCATACCATCCATCTTCGTCATGCTGCTGCTCAGCTACCTGGCCGTGGCCCACATCGATATTCCCGCGGTAGCGGCCGCTTTCTACGGCATCCAGCCGGTGGTGGTGGCCGTGGTCATCGAAGCAGTGCTGCGTATCGGCAAAAAGGCGCTCAAGCACCGGGTGCTGTATGCCTTTGCCGCCCTGGCTTTCGTAGCCATTTTCATCTTCAAGGTGCACTTTCCCTATATCGTTGCCGCAGCCGCGCTCGGCGGTCTGCTCATGCACCGCTGGATACCCGAGCTTTTCTGCAAGGGCCATTTTGATACCCAAACCCGCGAATGCCGAATCGAAGCCGGACTATCAACCGGTCGCAACAACACCCGACCATCCTTCAGCCATGTCGCAACGGTCTTTGGCGTCTGCCTTGCGTTGTGGGCGATCCCAATCGGGGCCATCTGGGTGTGGCGCGGAAGCGCCGACACCCTTACTCAGATCGGGCTGTTCTTCACCAAAACCGCCTTTGTCACCTTCGGCGGAGCTTACGCCGTGTTGAGCTATATCACCGATGAGGCCGTCTCCAACGGGTGGCTCTCCACCCAGCAGATGCTGATCGGCCTGGGTCTGGCCGAATCTACCCCCGGCCCGCTGATCATGGTGACCCAATTCGCCGGTTTTCTGGCGGCTTGGAACCTGCCCGGCGCACTCAGCCCACTGACGGCGGGAATAGTCGGCGCCTTGCTGACCACCTACGTGACCTTTTTGCCCTGCTTTTTTTTCATCTTCGCCGGCGCGCCCTTCATCGAAGCCATGGCCGGTAACCATCGGCTGCAGGCCGCGTTGACCGGCATCACCGCGGCGGTTGTCGGCGTAGTGCTCAACCTGGCGGTTTGGTTCGGGCACAAGGTGGTTCTGCCCAATGGTGGCCTCGACTTTTTCGCGGTAGTGTCCGCAGTCGCCTCTCTGGTGTTGCTGCAGAAATTTCACTTCCCCATCCACTATCTGGTGCCCATTGGCGCGGTGGCGGGAGTCATCTGGAAACTCTTTATTTAAAAAAGGATACGGGGGTTTCGATACTTTCCGTGCTAGCACGCCATACCCATACCGTTTAACAAGGATAACACATTGTATCCCAGAACCTTATGATTGTAGCCGCCTTCGAGCACCGCAAAACAGCCTCCGCGCTGCCGCATGGCCGCTTCAACCGCCATGCGGCCGATCTGCTCGTAATCTTCCGTTGCCAAAAGTTTTCCCCAGTCCTCAAGATGATGGTCGAATCCGGCTGAGATGCCGATGATATCAAAGGGCGTCTCGGCAAGGCGCCTTTCCACAGCCCGCAGGTATTCCCTGCGGGCTGTGGCTGAAGGGTTTTCAATTGTCACCCAGCTTTTCTTTTCAAGGATATTCACCGTTCCGTCACCGAAGTGGAGATCGATATCCAAAACAAGGGCATTGCCGATTTTGTTCTGATCCCGCAGGTGCCGGAGCGCGATGGCCATGTTATTGAAATGGCAAAACCCCCAGGCCGAATCCGCCGAGGCGTGGTGGCCCGGTGGGCGCACCAGAGCCATACACGGTTCGGTCATACCGATTTCGGCCGCCTGAATCGTTGCCCCGGCCGCCAGAGAGGCAATCTCGTAAAGACCTTCCCGGCGGACATCCTTTATGTGGGCCTCGGTGTGGACGGCGGCTATTTGCGCCTCGGAAGCCGCTTCAGCCGGGACGAATTCCACATTTCCTTCGATCACCCGAACAATGGATTCCATTCGGCCTGCCTCGGCGGCCGGGTCGCTGTCGTAGATCTGATAAAAGGCATTGTCAAACACTACTTTGATCACCATGACCTCCTTTTGCTCTAAAACCGCTTTCATTACCTTACAGTTTTCATTTCAATCATAACCATTTGATATAAAATAAAAACTCTGGACATTCCCCACGGCTTTTTCCATAGTTAAATCCTTTTTTATTAAAGGCCCTCCATTGCTGCAGGGGCCCTTGTTGATTAGCATATATTCGGGATCAACTCGGACATCATAGCATCAGCGTCACCGTTGATGGACCGGTAAAAAGTCGGAATTCTCGAATGCCATCGCTGTAAAGTCCTGAAATTATAACATTGGAAATTGCAAAAACAGCGTTTTGGGGACTTTTTACGGCTTCATCACCGTTGAAA